>Ga0247833_1000502_pt1 | contig 71271 bp, 66 predicted proteins | sample LaCruzMarch2015__7_FD_187117 | JGI IMG/M metagenome (GOLD analysis project Ga0247833, IMG submission 187117) | Freshwater microbial communities from meromictic Lake La Cruz, Castile-La Mancha, Spain - LaCruzMarch2015_8m | ecosystem: Environmental > Aquatic > Freshwater > Lake | place: Spain...
GTCCAGCACGCAGAACGGGCTGGGCTTGACCATGTAGATGGCGAAGAGGAGCGAGACCGCGGTCATCGTGCGCTCGCCGCCCGAGAGGAGGGTCACGCTCTGGAGCTGCTTGCCCGGCGGCTTGGCGATGATCTCGATGCCGGACTCGAGAGGGTCGCTCTCGTCTGTCAGGATCAGGTTCGCGCGGCCCCCGCCGAAGAGCTCGGTGAACATCTCCTGAAAATTCACCCGGATCTTTTCAAACGTCTCGGCGAAGAGGTCCTTCGTCGTGCGGTTGATTTTTGAGATGACCTCGAGGAGTTCGGCCTTCGAGTTGACGAGGTCGGCATTCTGCTTTTCGAGGAAGATGTAGCGCTGCTCAAGCTCCTCAAATTCCTGGATGGCATCGACGTTGACCGGGCCCATGGAATCGACCCGCTCGGTGAGCTCGGAGACGATCTCCGCGATCCGGTCCCAGGGGACGCCGGTCGGAATCTCAGGGCTGGTGGCATCCGGCGCAACATCCGGCGCGGTCGCCTGGGGCTCGGGGGCCGGCGGCTGCTCACCTGTTGATTCCGCGTCGCCAGGCTCCGTGCCCGGCTTGCGGTTGTTGCGGTCGCGGAACGCGACCAGCAGGGCGTAGGTATCCGGCTCGAACGTGTCGAGGTCGATCTGGAACCGCTGGGCGACATGCGCGCGGATGTTTTCCTTGCGCATCTCGGCCTGGGCGGATTTGACCTCGATCCGCCCGCGCTCCTCCTGGATGCGGACGAGCTGCTGCCGGGAGGTGCGGAGCGTCGTCTCGATGGCATCGGCGCTCTGGTGGACCTCGGCGCGGGCGGCGGTGAGGGCCTCGACCTTCGCCTCTTCGGCCGAGAGCGATTCCTGCCACTCTGCCGCCGAGATGCGCAGCGAGGCATCCTCCGCCTCGAGGGCGGCAATCCGGTCCTCGTAGTTCCGGATATCCGTGCGCCGGGCATCGAGGAGCTCGGTGAGCTCGGTGATGCGGGCGGCCATCGGGCCGCGCTGGCGGTGGAGGTTTTCCTGCTGCTGGCGCTCGGTGGCGACGCGCACGCGGATCTCGTTGAGCGCGTCAAGGGCGACGCTCTCGCGCTCGCGCGCCATCTGCACGCGCACCTCCGACTCCCCGCGCGCATTGCGGAAGGCATCGAGCTCGGCCGATGCGACCGCGATCGTGGACTCGAGCTCGCCCAGGTGGGCGAGGCTGGCCCGCAGCGACTCCTCGATCGAGGCGGTCTCACGGGAAAATGAAGCGCGCTTGGCCTCGGCATCCGCCAACTGGCGCTCGATATGGCGGCGCTCATTTTCCAGCGAGGCGGACTCGACCTGGGCGGACTGCACAGAATCGCGCGCAAATTTGAGGCGTTCGGCTGCGGCGTCGAGCTGCTCGCCGAGGCGGGCGCGCTTGGCCGCCAGCTCATCCAGGCGGGCGGTCGAGGCCGCGAGCTCGATGTCCAGCTGCGCGATCTGCGCCTTCCGCTGGAGCGCGGACTGCCCCGGGTTTTCGCTGGTCTGCCCCCCCTGGACGATCCCCTCGTGCGAGATGAATTCACCGGCCAGCGTGGCATAGCCAAATCCCGGGGCCTGCGCGCGCAGGCGGAACGCCGCCTCGAGGGTCTCGACGACCAGGACGCCCGCGAGCAGGTGCCGGGCAAGGTCTGCCGCATCCCCTGCCCCGCCAACGCACTCGGACGCCCGCCCGATCGCGCCAAACGGGAGATCCTGGACCGTGTGGCTGGCGCGCTGGATCCACTCGGATGGGATCACGGCCGCCCGCCCGAGCCTGTTGCGGGAGAGCGTGAGGAGCGCGGACTCCGCCACTCCGGGGTCTTTAAAAACAATCGCCTGGAGCGCGGATCCCAGCGCGCCCTCGACGGCCGGGATGAAGCGCGTTTCAACCTGGATATTTTGCGCCAGGGCCCCCTGAATAGCCGGGCTGAAAAACGAAGGGTTATCGAGCCCGCGAAGCACCGCCTGCGTCCCCTCATCAAACCCCTCCCCCTGGTCCTGGAGCTGGCGGAGCACCTCCAGCCGCGACTCGATGCCCGTGGCTTCCTTGCCGGCAACCGCCAGGACGGCCTCGGCATTCTGGCGGGCCTGCTGGGCCAGGTCGTGCGCGGATGTCGCCTCCGCGACCTCCGCCTGGGCGTGCTCGAGACCGAGCCGCGAAGACTCCGTCCGCCGGATCAGATCCTCCAGCGATGCGCCCAGCTCGCCGGCAATCCGGGTGGCGGCGTCGGATTCTCCCTGAAGCAGGCGCAGGCGGGTCTCGCCGGATTCGCGGCGGCCGGCGGCGGTCGAGATGTCGCCGCGGAGCGATCCCATGCGGGCCTCAACCCGCGAGATCCCGGCACCAGCCTCCTGGATCTCCCGCTCGATCGCGGCGCGATCCTCGCGGGCGGTTCGAACTTTTTCGTTGTGTTCGTTGAGCGCCGACTCATGCCCGCGCAGGGTCTCGATCATCTGCGTCAGCAGCGAGTCGGTCTGCTCGATCTGCTCCTGCTGGGAGCGGATCTTTTCCTCCGCCTGCGCGATGTCCGAGCGATGGCGCTCGATCAGGGCGGACGCCTCATCGCTGCGCTCCCGGTTTGTCTGGATCCGGTTTTCTGCCGAGAAGATCCGGTTCCTCAGCGTCTGGAGTCCCTCGCGGGCCTGCGAGGCCTCGCGGTCGAGCTCGTCGAGGCGCTCGCGAAATGTTGCCAGCGACGTCTCCTGGTGGGCCATCTCCTGCTCGTGAACCTCGCGGGCCGCATCGCCTTGAACCAGCTGCGCCTGGTACGACTCAAGGTCATCCGAAATCGCGCGGTAGTTCCGGTGCGAAAGGTGCGTGTCAAACGTGCGCAAGTCCTGCATCAGGGCCTGGAACCTTCGGGCCTTCCCGGCCTGCCGCTGGAGCGAGCCGATCTGGCGCTTGACCTCCTTAATGATGTCCTGCACGCGGACAAGGTTCGCCTCGGTATATTCGAGCTTGCGGAGGGCCTCCTTCTTTTGGGCCTTGTACTTCGTGATCCCAGCGGCCTCCTCAAAGATCGCGCGGCGGTCCTCCGGGCGGCTGCTCAGGATCTGGTCGATCTTCCCCTGCTCCATGATCGAGTAGGCGCTGCGCCCGACCCCGGTATCCATGAACAGCTGGTGGATATCCTTCAGCCGGCAGGGCGTCTTATTCAGAAAGTACTCGCTCTTCCCGTCGCGGAAAACCCGGCGGGTGATCCGGACCTCGTTCCAATCGACCCCCAGTTCCTTTTCGCACTCCGAAAATGTCATCGAGACCTCGGCCATCCCGAGCGCCGGCCGGCTGTCGGTGCCGCTGAAAATCACGTCCGCCATCTCGCCGCCGCGCAGCGCCTTCGCCGACTGCTCGCCTAGAACCCATCGGATCGAATCCAGGACGTTCGACTTCCCACAGCCGTTCGGGCCCACGATCGCGGTCACCCCACGGTGGAAATTTAAAATCGTCTTTGGGGCAAACGATTTAAAGCCGATGATTTCCAGGGATTGCAGGTACATGTAGACGTCGTTGAGATGAGGATCGCCGAGCGTAAATTGCGCCGATACGGACGCAAGAGAAAATGGAATCCTCTTATCGGCGTGCGTTGAGCGCCTTTTTGAGTGCTAGCGCCGACCATTGACCGTGAACATTCGGGCGGTCGATCCATCCGTAGTTGAGGGCCGATCCGCTGGCCGCAAAGAGGAGTCGGGAGGCGTAGCCGAGCGGCCCCATCCCCATCACCGCAAGCGGGAGGGTGGATCGGGAAAAAAGGCCAAGCAGCCGGGCGACGTCGCCCGGCTGCGAGGTTAAGGTCGCGATCTTCAGGATGTCCACTCCGGCATCCGACGCCCTGTCCACAATCTCGCCCAGCTTCGCCTCCGAGGGGGTCTTGCGGAAATCGTGGAACGAACCGACGACCCCGACCCCGGCGGCTGCGGCCTCCTTGCGGACGCTCCTCATTGCCGGCAGCGACCGGAGCTCGATGTCGATCAGCGACGCGTTTTCCATGAGGCGGAGGAAAACCTCGCGCCGCGCCGTGGCGCTCAAATGGCCTGCTCCACCCTCCAGCGGGTGCCTCGCGGTCAGGATCCAGGGAACCCGCACCTTGGGGAGCGTCGCGATGCCGGGAAGACCGTCCGCCCGCCATTCCAGAAAGTCCACCTCCCTGCGTCCCAGCCCCTCCGCCAGGCGGATGGCCCGGGCGGAATCGACAATCCCGACGACGGGGAAAACTTTATTTTTTTGACCCATGGATGTATTGTGTTATCTCTCCACCCCCGCGCGCGCAAGCCGGATGCAGTCAGGTCAGTCCATGAGCACCCGCCAACAAGAAATCAACCTTCAGCTGAACCAATTCATCGACGCCCTCCTGCTGGGCCTCGTCTTCTGGATCGCACACTTTGTGCGCTACCACGGGTTCGTCGTCATGGACAACCTGTGGATGATCGATGAGTTTTCCCAGTTCGCATGGATGCTTGCGGTGATCATGCCCTTTGGGCCGTTCATCCTGGAGAGCCAGGGGTTCTACAGCTACCCCTTGGAAAAGACGACGTGGAAGTCGCTGAGCCAGATGGTGGCCGGCGCCTTCTGGATGCTGGTGATGCTCAGCTGCGCGGTGATCTTCCTACGGCTGAGCGTGCCCAGCCGGTCGGTGCTGATCCTTTTTGCGATGTTTGCGCCGATCGTGCTGCTCCTGCGCGAGCGGATTTTTGCCTGGTCCTACATCGGATCGCTCAAGCAGGGACGCGTCGGGGAGCGGATCATTCTCGCGGGCGAGCGCCAGAGCATGCAGGGGATCCTCAATGCCTTCACCGCGACGCAGAAGCTCGAGATCCAGGTTGTGGCCGCGATCGACCTTGAGACCTGCGGCATCGAGGAACTGGTCGAGGCCCTCCACCGCCATGCGGTCGGGCGCGTCGTCCTCGCGTTCCACCGAATCGAAATCGACAAGGTGCAGCGGGCGATCGAGGCGTGCGAAACCGAGGGCGTCGAAGCCTGGCTGAGCGCGGATTTTATCCACACCTCCACCGCCCGCCCATCCTACGACACCTTGGCCAAGCGCCCGATGCTCGTCTTCCGGACGACCCCCGAGCTCTCGTGGTCGATCACGATGAAGGCCTTCGTCGATCGCGTCGGCGCCGCCGTCGGGCTCATCGTCTGCATCCCGCTGTTCCTGATCGTTTCGGCCATCGTCCTCATCACCTCCCCCGGTCCGGTCTTCTTCCGCCAGCGGCGCGCCGGGCTTCATGGGAAGCCGTTCGACATGTGGAAGTTTCGCACAATGTGCGCGGATGCCGAATCCCGCCAGGCCGAGCTGGCCACCAGAAACCTCATGAAGGGCCCGGTCTTCAAGGTGGAGGATGACCCGCGAATCACGAAATTCGGGAAATGGCTGCGCAAGACAAGCATCGACGAGCTCCCCCAGCTTTACAACGTGCTCCGCGGCGAGATGAGCCTGGTCGGCCCGCGCCCGCTCCCGCTCTACGAGGTCGAAAAATTCGAGCGTGCGGCCCACCGGCGGCGGCTCAGCATGAAGCCCGGCCTGACGTGCATCTGGCAGATCCGCGGGAGGAACAAGGTCACCGACTTCCACGAGTGGGTGAAGATGGATCTCGAATACATCGACAACTGGTCGGTCCTCCTCGACATCTCGATCCTGCTCCAGACGATTCCGGTCGTCCTCTTTGGCAAGGGTGCCAAATAGCAGATTTTTTCCGCATGGCGGTGATTGACTCGTGCGCGGCGGGCGCGATGATGGGAGCATGCAGCCGCGAGCACACAGCACGAGCATTGCCGGTCCATTTTCCCTGGAGGAGGTGGCCGGCGCCGCCCGCGGGATCCGGCAGGCACTCGGCCGGCCGGCCGCTCTGGCCGTGGCATTCGTCAGCCCGGACTACCTCCCGTTCCTCAAAGAATTTGTGGACACCCTCCGGGTCGACGGGCACATCGTCAACGTGATCGGATGCACGGCTCAGGGAAGGATCGAGGGGGACTGCGAGTCCGAGGGCAGCACCGGCTGCGCAATCCTGGCACTGGCTTGCGAGGGGGTCGAACCGGTCGTCGCGGCCATCCCGGGCCTCCACGCCCCGATCGCTTCGCCAACCCGCCCGCACAGCGCGCTCCTGATCGCGAATCCGCACAGCTTCGACACCGACGCGTGGCTCCGGGAGTGGAACCGGGAGAACCCGAACGTTCCCTGCGTCGGCGGCCTGGCCAGCGGCGGGGATGGAGCCGCCGTTTTTTTCAATGGACAGGTGGTGGATGCGGTGTGCGTCCCGCTCTCCGGGCGCACGGGCCTCCTTCCGCTGGTCAGCCAGGGATGCCGCCCGATCGGCGAGCCCCTCACGGTCACCCGCGCGGAGGACAACATCGTCTACAGCCTTGGCGGGCAGCCGGCGTACAAAGCGCTGGAGTCGGCCTTCGAAGCGCTCACCGACTCCGAAAAATCTGTCGCCAAGGGAAACCTCTTCGCCGGGATCGCCGGATCCGAGTACGTTGACGACTTCAAGCCGGGGGATTTTTTGATCCGCAGCATCATCGGGGCGGATCCCGGATCGGGGGCGGTCGTGATCGGGGCGATCCCGCGCACCGGGCAGACGCTCCAGTACCAGCTTCGCGACAGCGCCATCGCGCGCGCCGACCTGGCGAGGGTCCTCTCTCCGCGCGGCCTGGCCGGCACCCGTCCGATTGCCACCCTCCTCTTCTCCTGCCTTGGCCGGGGGGCAGCATTTTTCGGCGAGCCCCACTACGACGCCGGCCACTTTTTCCGCGCCACCGGAGGACGCCCGCTGGCCGGATTTTTCTGCAGCGGCGAGATCGGGCCGGTCGGCGGACGAAACGCGGTTCACGGGTATACCGCAGCCGCAGCGGTTTGGGTTGAAAAAACCGCCTAGCCGGAGGATGCTACTCCCACCTTGAAGCGAATTCTTTTCATATTGGTCCCCTGCCTCCTCCTGCTCGGCCTGTGCGGATGGTGGATGTCCGGGCGAACGGGGCCCAAGCGCGGCGGAGGTGGCGCGGCCGCCCAAACGGCCACGGCCATGCGCGATGCCGTGGCTCCGAAGCTGCTCCTTTCCGGCGAGGTCACCCCGGCGTTTCAGGTTGATGTGAAGCCCGAGGTCGGGGGGAAGGTGAAAAAGATCCACGTGGCCCCGGGGCAGGTTGTCCAGCGGGGGGATCTGCTCGTCACCATCGACGACACCGACCTCCTGAACGAGAAGGCCGCGGCGGAGACCGAGATCGAGGGCGCGCGGCTCTCGGTTGATAAAACGCGCGGAAACTACGAGCGCGCCCGCGCGCTCTTCCAGGAGAAGCTCATCAGCAAGGAGGTCTTTGCCAACCTTGAGGCCGATTTCAAAATTTCCGAGAACACGCTGGAGAAGGCCGAGCGCAAGCTGCAGACCGTCAACGACCGGCTGAGCAAAACCCGGATCCTCGCCCCCGGCGATGGCACGATCCTGGATGTTGCCGTCAATGAGGGGCAGGTCGTCGTGGGGGCGGCCTCGGTCAACTCCGGCACGACCCTGGTTCTTTTCGCCGACCTCTCCAGGCTGCTGATCAACGCCCATGTGAACCAGCTCGACGCCACCCGGCTCTCGGTCGGACAGATCATGACGATCCGCATGGCCGATGAGGAGCAGAGCAACATCACCGCAGCGATCGAGTTTATCGCGCCGCTCGCCACGGTGAAAAATAACATCAAGGGCTTCGAGGTGCAGGGGCTCATCCATGAAAACGGCGGGCGGCTGAAGCCGGGCATGTCGGTGAGCATGGACGTCCCCGTCGGCCTGGCCGAACAGGTCGTCACCGTCCCGGTCTCGGCCGTGTTCAAAGATAACAACGAGCGGGTCGTCTATGTCCGCAAGGGCGCCGACGTCCAGAGGAGGACGGTGTCGGTCGGCCTCACCGACATGTCGCGCGCCGAGATCAAATCCGGCCTGGATGAAGGTGAGGAAATTCTTCTCGTCGAGCCGGAGCTTCACCCCGCCGGAAAATCCTGACCCGCCGTGGCGCTCGTCGAGCTCGAACAGGTCAGCAAAATCTACCGCTTGGGCGACCAGGAATTCCGGGCTCTCGACGGGGTTGACCTGCGCATCGAGGAGGGCGAGTTCGTCTCGATCATCGGGCCGAGCGGCAGCGGAAAATCCACTCTCATGCACCTGCTGGGCTGCCTGGACGCCCCGAGCTCCGGCCGCATGGAAATCTGTGGAAGCGACCTCAGCAACGCCACGCAGAACCGTCTGGCCGAGGTTCGCAACCGGGAGATCGGGTTCGTCTTTCAGGCCTTCAACCTCCTGCCAAAGCTTGACGTCATCGGCAATATCGAGCTCCCGCTCGTCTATGCCGGGATCCCGGCGGCCGAGCGCCGCCGGCGCGCGGAGCAGGTCGCCCGCGAGGTCGGGCTCGGCGACCGCACGGCCAACCGTCCGGTCCAGCTCAGCGGAGGCCAGTGCCAGCGGGTCGCGATCGGCCGCGCGCTCGTCAACAATCCCCGGATCCTTTTTGGCGACGAGCCGACCGGCAACCTCGACTCCTCGACCGGCGAGCACATCCTGAAGATGTTCCGGGACCTTAATGCCGCCGGCAAGACGATCGTGCTCGTCACCCACGACCCGGATATCGCCGCCGTCTCGCGCCGGGTCATCGAAATCCGGGACGGGAAAATCACCCGGGAGTACGCGCCATGAACATCCTGGTTCCGCTCCAGATCGGCCTGCGCGAGATCTCCTCCCACAAGTTCCGGAGCTTTCTTTCGATGCTGGGGATCGTTCTCGGCGTGAGCAGCCTGATCGCGACGCTGGCGCTGACGACCGGCATCGAGCGCGGCACCCGCGAGTTCATGCAGCAGATGGGCGGGCTCGAGTACGTGAGCGTGGTGAACAAGGAGATCTCGAATGCCAAGTTCGAATTCTGGAACCTCTCCCCCGGCCGGACGCTTCGCGATGCCCAGGTGATCCGGGAATCCGCGCCGCTTGTCTCCCACATCTCTCCGGAGCTGAGCTTGGCAGTGGGCATCTCCTCGGGGACGCACTCGGACCGCGGGACGGTGCGGGGGGTCACTCCGGACCATTTTGTGGTCTCGCGTCACGAGCTCGCCGCCGGGAGGTTTTTGACTGACATCGATGTGGAGCGCGGGCTCCGCTCGGCCGTGATTGGCAGCGATGTTGCCTCCCTGCTCTGGCCCGAGCTGCCCGTCGATGCTATTCCCGGGCAGATCCTCCAGCTCAATAACAGGCCGTTTGAGGTGGTCGGGGTCTTTCCGAAGTACCAGCGCGAGGAGGATAAAAGGCGCCAGGGCAGCGGCAAACCGGTTTCGCGCATGGGACGCCGCTGGGACCCGTTCCGCTCAAAAAATGAATCCATCCTCATCCCCTACTCGACGATGTTTTACGATTTCCGGGCCGGCGCGTTCCCGCTGGATTCGCTGGAATCCGCGCGCCTCGATACGCTCACGCTCCGGATCGCCAACCTCGACAACTTCCGCGCCGCCCTCGACCAGGTCAGAAGGGCCTTGGAACTGACCCACCGCGGGGTGGATGATTTTGACTTGGAGACCCGCGAGGAATGGTTCGACCGGATGGAGTCCAGCATCCGGGCCACCCGGCTCAGCGGCGGCCTGATCGCCACGATCAGCCTGGTCGTCGGAGGCATCGGGATCATGAACATCATGCTCGCCAGCATCTCCGAACGGGTGCGCGAGATCGGCATCCGCCTCGCCGTCGGCGCCCGGGGCAGGGACATCTTCGTCCAAATCATTGTGGAGAGCATCAGCATCGCCCTCATCGGGGGCCTGCTCGGGGTGCTGGCGGCATTCGGGCTGCTGGAAATCCTCAAGGCCATCGCCCCGGGGGAAAACGTCCCGGTCATGACGCCCGGCGGAATCGTCTTTAGCGTCGGCTTCGCCGTCTTTGCCGGATTTATTTCCGGAATTTACCCGGCCCTGCGCGCCTCGCGGCTGAACCCGATCGCCGCCCTGCGGTACGAATAGTTAAGCCGCCTCAGAGACGCGCTCGACGCGCACGCTCCGCGCAATGTCCCGGCTGATCGCCACCCGCATCCCCATCAGCAGGCAAAGGCAGGTCCCGCTATCCGCCACCTTGCAAATCTCCGCCGACTCGCAAAACCCGATCTCCCGGAGCCGGTTCACCGCCGCCGAGTCCCGCCCAACAGCCGTGATCCGCAGCCGCTCACCGCAGCGCGCAGATGACAAACTTTCCTCAGAACCCAAGTGCATAATTTTGAAACCATACATCAAAACGCTCGGATGTTGAGAGGAATTCTCATTATTTTTCGGATTTTGTGGCCGAGAGCAATTTTTCCCGATGTAGCGGCGGTCTGTGACCGTCGCACGAATTCCGGGGATGCCAGCGACGGTCACAAACCGCCGCTACAGGCACGGCCGCCAGCGTTTGGGTCTGGCGGCCTACGATGGCCGGCGTTCCTCTGCCTGCTCTTCGATCTGATGCTCGACCGACTCGACAGCCGTCTCCATCTCTCCGAGGCTCGGGTGCCCGGAGGAAGCCGAGGATCGGTAGAAGAGGTAGACGAGGCCACCAAGCAAGCTCCAGAGAACGGCCATCAGAAATCCGGCGATCGAGATCGACATCGCAATTTCCTTGGGCGTCACGTAGAGCGCGCCGAGCAGGGTGATAAAGAGCCCCTCGCGCACGCCAGCCCCGCCGAGGCTGATGGGAAGCGCGGTCACGGCGGAAACAACCGGCATGACGCTGAAGATCGCCAGCAGGCTCAGGCCGCTGTCGAAGGCCTGAGCAGCAAAGTAGAACGTCGAAAAAATCAGGAGGTGGGCGGGGAGCGAGATCAAAAATGCGGCCCCGACCGATCCGCGCGCGCGGGCATATTCGGAAAATGCGGCGGCGGCTTCGGCGATTTTGGCGTGCATGGGGAGCCAGGCCGGGAGCTTCGCGGTGAGGTTGAGGCGATCCACCAGCCAGGCGGTCGCAATAAACCCGATCGATCCGCCAAGGATGATCGCAACCGTCAGGACGCCCATGGGCGCGGAGGACATGAGCTCGTTCCACCGGAGCAGGATGACAACCGTCGAAACGGCGGCCAGCGCCAGGACCCCGACCACCCGGTCGATGAACACGCTCAGGAATGCTCCCGCCTTCCGGTCGGGCGTCTCGCGCATGATGAAGAAGATCTTGATAACATCGCCGCCGGTGGACCCGAGAAGAAACAGGTTAAAAAACATGCCGCAGAGCATGATCCGGAACGCCCGCATGTAGGTGATCGTGATGTCCTGGACGCGCAGGAGGATGATCCAGCGCTGGGTCTGGAGCATGATCGCCAGCCCAAGCGCCAGCACGCCTGGAAAAAACCACCAGACCCCGCCATCGGACGCCGCCTTCTGGATCGCGCCCAGCATCTTCTGGTTCTGCTCGGGATCGCGGAAAATCCACCAAAGTAGGCCGACCGTGATCGCCAGCTGGATGATGGGAAGTAAGAATTTTTTCATGGAATAACCAGCTGTTGCCAGCGTTCTGCCGCGGCCCGGAGCTCCTCGGCCGGCGTGCGCGGGGAGACCTCAAATACCATGGCGCAGGATTTTGGAAAGAGCGGAAGCAGGGCCGGAAAATCGATTTCTCCGGTCATCGGCGCGCAGTGATCCCGGAATGGCCACCGGAGGTCGTGGACATGGCACCCGAGCGCGAGCGGGGCGACCGCCTCGAGCCATTGCCGGTGGTCGAGGAGCCCGAGGTTGTGCTTGATCTGGGCATGTCCGAAATCGTGCCAGTACCCGGCGTGGGCGGAGTCCAGCCGGCGGAGGAAGGTCACCAGCTCGCGCTCGGTCGGAACCGCCTCGTAGTATTCGCGGTTCTCGATCCCGATCCGGACCCCCCGGGTGCCGGCGTAATCAACCGCATCGGTCAGGCACTCGAGCACGCGCTGGGTGTAAACCTCGGCGACCGCCTCCCGCTTGCGGACGGCCGCCAGCTTTGCCCGCCCGTACTCGCGCCCCGGGGCCATCCCCTCCTCGACCATTCCGCGCAGCCGCGAGGTCAGATCCAGCGAGCGGATCCGCCCGCAGTGGACCACAACAAACGGTGCCCCCAGGCGAGCCGCCCAGTCGATCGTCGTGCGTGTCAGCCGCAGCGCCCGGTCCCGGTCGGATGGACGATGGGACGTGAATTCGTAGCAGTCCGGGTTGTCGGCCAGAACCTCGACCGGGGACGGTAGGAAATTGTGGACGCTCGACACGTCAAAGGGGTGCTTTTTTTTTGCTTCAAGCACGCCTTCGAAGAGGGTTGCGCGCAGCCCGTGTCCGAGCTCGATCCTGCGGAACCCGAGCGCGAGGATCTCCTCGATCATCGCGAGCCCGCACTTGTGGCGCGCGGCGTTCCAGCTGGTCGAGAGCGAGATCATCTCGCCCAGGTGATCAGCCGCAGTTCGTGGTCCTGCGTGAGGTGCGGATGGGTCGGGATCACGCGCACGTTCAGCCCGTAGCTCCCGCTCTCGGCGGCCGGGATCAGGCCGGCGAAGATGTAGTTGCCATCATCGACGTGGCGGTCGAGCGCGAGGTCGGCAAACGAGGCGGAGGTGATGGCGCTGTTTTCCACCGGCCCGTAGTACGCCTGCACGCGCACGTTCTGCGGCTTCACCGGGCCGAGGTGCACGTGCGCGGTGACACGCATCTGCTCGCCAACAAAAAACACCTCGCGCGCAACATGGCCGTCCGGAATCTCGTAGCTGATCTCGTAGTTCTGGATCCGGATCTGCGGCCACTGCGAGCGGATCGCGGCCTTCCATTCGCTGAGTGCGACCGCATTGGCGCAGTGGTTGGCGCTGAGCGCGGTATAGGCCGCGGCCGCCGGCTCGTAGAGCCGTTCGTTGTACTCGGACACCATCCGGTGGGTGTTAAAAACCGGGACGACCGTGCGGATCGATTCGCGCATGAGCTGGATCCAGGCGAGCGGCAGCACGCCGTCGGGCTTCGCGTAGTAGAGCGGAATGATCTGGTTTTCCAGCACCTGGAAGAGGCTGTGGATATCCACTTCGTCCTGGAGGGCCTCGGACCCCTCGGTGATCTCCGCTCCGATCGCCCAGCCGTTCTTGCCATTCCAGCTCTCGAGCCACCAGCCATCGAGCACACTCAGGTTGAGGCCCCCGTTGGGAGGGAGCTTCATCCCGCTCGTTCCGCTGGCTTCGAGCGGCCGCAGCGGGTTGTTGAGCCAGAGATCGACCCCCTGGTAGAGGCGGCGGCCGACGTTTGTGTCGTAGTCCTCCACAAACACGATGCGCCCATCAAACCTCGGGTCGCGGGACATCTTGTAAACCTCCTGGATGAGCTTCTTGCCGCCCTCATCGGCCGGGTGGGATTTCCCGGCAAAGACAAACTGGACCGGGCGCTCGGCGTTCGTGACCAGCTTGGTGAGGCGCTCGAGGTCGCGGAAGAGGAGCGTGCCGCGCTTGTAGGTCGCAAAGCGCCGGGCGAAGCCGACCGTGAGCACCTCGGCGTTCAGGAGGCGGTTCGCATGGCGGACCTGCTCAGGCGGCTCCCCGTTCCGCTGGCGCTGCCGGTGCAGGCGCTCGCGCAGAAACTCGATCGAGCGCTGCTTGAGCAGCTGGTGCAGGTTCCAAAGCACGTCGTCGGGAATGTCGATCACGCCGCGCCAAAAATCCCGATTCGAGAGCTGGTCCTCCCAGTCGGCCCCGAGGTACTTCGCGTAGAGGTCGTGGAACTCGCCGGCCGCCCACGTCTTGATGTGCACGCCGTTCGTGATGCTCGTGATCGGGACCTCGTTCCCCGGAACATCCTTCCAGACGTTTTTCCAGAGCCCGCGGCTCACCTCGCCGTGAAGCCGGCTCACCCCGTTTGCAAACCGGCTCGTACGCAGCGCCAGGATCGTCATGCTGAACGTGTTCTCCGGCTCGACGGTCGCCTGCCCGAGCGCAAAAAATTGCTCGAACGGGATCCCGACGTGGCCGGGAAATTCCGCGAAATATTTTGTCATGTGCTCGCGGGTGAACGCGTCATTTCCGGCCGGCACCGGGGTGTGGGTGGTGAAGATGCTCGAGGAGGCGACGACCTGGAGCGCCGAGCTGAAGTCGAGCCCCTCCTGGCGGACGTATTCCCGAACCCGTTCGAGCCCGAGAAATGCCGAGTGCCCCTCGTTCATGTGGAAGACCTGCGGGGCGATCCCCATCGCGCGCAGCGCCCGGAACCCGCCCATGCCGAGCACGATCTCCTGGCGCAGGCGGAATTCCTGGTCGCCGCCGTACAGCTGCGCGGTGATCGCCTGATCAGCCGGAGCGTTTTCCGGCAGCGCCGTGTCGAGCAGGTACAGGCTGATCCGACCGACCGCCAGACGCCACACCTTCGCGTGCACCTCGAGCCCGGCGAGAAGCACGGACACCCTCAGCGGCACCCCGTCGAGCTTGACCTCCTGGACGGGCAGGTGGTGGAAATTCTGGTTCAGCTTCACCGCCTCCTGCCAGCCGTCCTTGTTGATCTGCTGCTTGAAGTACCCGTCGCGGTAGAGCAGGCCGACCGCAACAAACGGGAGGTCCAGATCGGACGCCGACTTGCAGTGGTCGCCGGAAAGGATCCCGAGGCCGCCGGAATAGTTGGGAAACGATTCGTGGAACCCATACTCCGCAGAAAAGTACGCGATCGGATTCTGGAGCGGGCTCGATTCGTTCCGCCGCTTCCCGTAGGTATCCTTGCGCTCGAGGTACGCCCGGAACCGTCCGTACACCTCGTTCATGTCCTTGAGAAAATGCTCGTCCTCGGCCACCTCTGTGAGCCGGGCTTGGCGGCACGTCTGGAGCATGCGGAGCGGGTTGTGGTTCGTCGCATCCCACAGCGGGATGTCCAGAAACCGGAACAGCCGCCGGGCGGACGGCTCCCACGTCCACCACAGGTTGTAAACCATCTCGCGCAGCGGTTCGAGCGAGGGGGGGAGCTTTGGGATGACGTTGTAGGTGATGATCGGTTCCATGGGTAAATCAGGGGTTGAGGAAGGAGAGGTCCATGCGGACGCGACGGGTTTTTCCGGAGCGGGCGCACAGCTCGACGCCGCCCCGCGCCGCTCGGATATCATGGACTTCGTCGAACCCCTTCGGGATCGCGGCGACGGCCATGATCGTCTTTACCTCCAGCGGGCGCGCGGGATCGAGCTCCACGCATGTTCGGATTCCGGCCCGGCTCAGCGGGTTAGCCCGGACCGATTCCGCATGGCCATAATGGAAATTCGAAGTCACCTCCTCCAGCCCGATGACCCCGCGGTGGCGGCCGCTCCAGGGCGCGTAATGGCGTCCGCCGTTCGACATCCAAAAAACCGTCGAGCAAAGGACGCGGGGATCTTTGAGCGAAAACCAGACCCACCCGCTATCCGAGACGACGGCCGCCGTCCAGGCAAAGGGCTGCGACTCGTCGGCGACGAGCATGACAAGGTCCTCGAACCCCTCCCGGGCGGGGTACTCCGAAAGGTCGGCCTGGCCGCCATCGGCCCGGGGGACCCGCTTGATCGACGAAAACGTGGCGCCGGGCTTCAGGCAAGAATACCCGCCCCCGGCCGGGTTCTCAAATGGCCCGGGGAACACCTGTCCGTACCGGAACGCGCTCGCGCTGATCCGGGCGCAGCCGGCCTCAGGCAGGTGGAGCATCGCATGGTGGCCGAGCGGGATCCGCCCGGACATTCCGGAGACCACATGCCGCTGGTAGATCGCCGGATGCCCGTCAACAACGGACACAAACTTGTCCACCCGGCCGCTGCGCACCTTCGTCTTGAGCGAGAGGTGGAGGCAGGCGGGCGTCGAGTCGCGCTCGCAGGTCCACTTCCGGTTGGCAGTCTCCCCGTGGACGGGATGCTTTTCCCCCGCATGCACGGTTCCATTCCCCCCGAATGGCAGGCAGAAAAAGTCGCCGCGGAGGACCTTAAGGATATTTGGCAGCTTGCGCGCCGAAGGTTCCGTCGCCCACGGCGCGGCGGAGAGTGGTTCGACCCAGTTTTTTCCCACAAGGAACTTTGCCGGCCAGAGATGCCCGCCGGTCGAGGTGACGCCGGCATGAACATGACGGGATCTGATAAGGCGGGTTTCTTGTCCAAGGAGGGGCGCTGTCTTCATTCCGATCCCCAGCATCACAAAATTTTCCCGCTCCGACAACCCCCGACTCACCCCGTCCGCCGCGCGACCCGGCGCCGCTCTGTTTCCTGCAAATCGACGAACATCCTCCACTGGGCCGTGGCATGGGCATCTTGCCCATGCGAAAAACAATCCAGTAAGACATGGGCAGGATGCCCATGCCACGGTTTGCAACGATCGGAGATGCGCCGTCGCGCGACCCGGGCGGATGTTTTTCTTTCCCTCTCCGGCCGGTGACGGTAGTCAGGATTTCTGACGATGCCACCCTTTCGCGTTATTCCCCTCCTGGCAGCCGCCGTCCTCCTGGCCGGCTGTGCGACCCCGCGCCAGCTCATCACCGACCCGGCCCCCTCGCCTCTTGCCGGCGACACCGAGCAGCTCCCCTCGATCTACCACCCCAAGCCGGTCAACGTGCTCCACGGCAAAGCCTCCTACTACTGGGAGCCCCAGCCGACCGCGAGCGGCGAACGCTTCAACCCGCGCAAGATGACCGCCGCCCACAAATCCCTCCCGATGCACAGCGTCGTCCGCGTCGTGAACCTGAAAAACGGGAAGAGCGTGATCGTCCGCATCAACGACCGCGGCCCCTACATCCGCGGCCGCATCATCGACCTTAGCAAGGCCTCGGCAGAAAAAATCGAGATGATCAAAGCCGGCGTGGTCCCGGTCCGCGTCGAGGTGCTCAAAAAGATCGACGTCCTCACCAAGCCGAACCGGAAGGTCAAGCGCGCGAGCTGATCGACGCAGGTGGGCCGGCAGACAAAAAGCCCTTTTCATCCGGCGGAACCCGCCTAGATTCGTGCCCCAATGTTCAGCAGCCTCTCCGACAAACTCCAGGACGTTTTTAAGGATCTCCGCGGCCATGGGAAGATCAGCGAGACCAACGTCACCGACGCGATGCGCGAGGTCCGCATGGCCCTGCTGGATGCCGATGTCCACTACCAGGTGGCCAAGGACTTCATCGCCCGGGTCAAAGAGAAGGCGCTCGGCGAGGAGGTCCTGCGCAGCATCACCCCGGGCCAGCAGATCGTCAAAATCTTCCATGAGGAACTCTGCGCGCTGCTGGGCGGCGACTCCGCCCCGCTCGACCTCAACAAGCCGGCCCGGATCCTGGTCGTCGGACTCAACGGCGCCGGCAAGACGACCTCCTCGGCGAAGCTCGCCCGCTGGCTGAAGTCCCAGGGAAAAGCCCCGGTCCTCATCGCCTCCGACCTCTACCGCCCGGCGGCCGTCGAACAGCTTGCCGTCCTCGGCGCCCAGGTCGATGTCCCGGTCTTCCGCCCGGACCCCGGCGAAACCGACGTCCTCCGCTCGACAAAAAAGGCCCTGGCCTGGTGTGAGACGGCCGGCGGCAACGTCCAGATTTTTGATACCGCCGGACGTCAGGAAATCGACGGCCCCCTGATCGAGGAGCTCCGCCGCCTGCGCGACCTTCTCCAGCCTCAGGAGATCCTCCTCGTCTGCGACGCCGCCACCGGCCAGCAGGCAGTCAGCGTCGCCGAGCACTTCCACTCCGCCCTCGGGCTCACCGGCCTCATCCTCACCAAGCTCGACAGCGATGCCCGCGGCGGGGCCGCCCTTTCGCTGCGCGCGGTCACCGGACGCCCGATCAAGTTTGCCGGCGTCGGCGAGAAGCTCGACCAGTTTGAACCGTTTCACCCCGACCGGCTCGCCGGCCGCATCCTCGGGATGGGCGACGTCGTCAGCCTCGTCGAAAAGGCCGCCGAGGCGATCACCGAGGAGGATGCCCGCCGGATGGAGCAGAAGCTCCGCACCGCCAGCTTCGACCTCGAAGACTTCCTCCAGCAGTTCAAAATGCTCAAGCGCATGGGACCCCTCGAAAATATTCTTGGCATGATCCCCGGAATGGATAAGTTGAAAGATTCCTCGATTGACGAGAAGCAACTGAAGCGGGTGGAAGCGATCGTGCTTTCCATGACGCCGCAGGAGCGCGCGCGGCCGGATCTTCTGAACGCGCGGCGCCGCCAGCGGGTCGCCCGGGGCAGCGGCACCACCGTCACCGAGGTGAACAACCTCCTCCTGCGCTTCAACCAGATGCGCAAGATGATGAAGAAGGCGGGGCAGATGAAAAAACTCATGGCCCGCGCCGGAAAGAACTTCAACTTTCCGATCCCCGGGGGATCGTAGGGAAGAAGCCGAGGGGCCCACGCCCGAAAAACTGAAAAACCGAAAACTGAAAACCGAATATTTTATCCCATGGCCGTAGCAATCCGACTCCGCCGCGAAGGCACCAAAAACAGCCCGTATTACAAGATCGTCGTCGCCGACCAGCGCCGCGCTCGTGACGGAAAATTCATTGAAATCATCGGCACCTACGACCCGAAGAAGGAAGGCGAAAACTTCTCCATCCAGCTCGAGCGCGCCGAGTACTGGGTTGGCGTCGGGGCCCGTCCGTCGCAGACCGTCGGCAGCATCATCAACAAGGCGCGCAAAAAGATTGCGGCCTAGGTCCCATGGAGGAATTCCTGCGCTACGCGATCGGCTCGCTCGTTGAGTTTCCCGACGAGGTGATCTTCACGAAGACCGAGTCTCCGGAGCGCATCACCTTCCATGTCGCCATGCGGAAGTCCGACCTGCCGAAGATCATCGGCAAGGGCGGGCACACGATCCAAGCCCTGCGCACCCTGCTGCAGGCGGCCGCCGACAGGCGCGGCCTCAAATCCTCCCTCGAGATCATCGAATGAAACGTCTCTTTCTCACAGGACTCGCAGTGTTCGCCCTTAGCCAGGCCGGGTGCGAGCGCCACTCCGCTCTGGTCACCGTCCCGGGCTACGACGAGAAGCAGGCCGAAAAGCAGGCGGACCAGATCGAGCAGGCCAAAACCGGGGAAGACGTCACCCCGGCCGCCCCGAAGTTTTTTCCTCCGGCTTCGAACTAGCCTCCCCTACTCGAGCGCGTCCGGATGCGAAGCATCCACGGTGACGCTGATCCCTCCTCTTGCTGAGAATTCGCCGTGCACCTCCATCCGGCGCGGTGCGCAGGCCTCGAGAAGATCCTCGAGGATCCGGTTCACGATCTCCTCGTTGAAACTCTTTGTGTGCCGGTAGGACGCCAGATAAAATTTCAGCGACTTGGTTTCGATGCAGCGCCCGTCCGGCACGTACCGGATGTGGATCACCGCAAAGTCCGGCTGGCCGGTCACCGGGCACATCGAGGTGAACTCGGAGCAGTCGAAATGGATCCAGTAGCTGCGGTGCGGAAACCGGTTGGGAAACGTCTCGAGAATCCCCGGGGACGGGCGGTCCGGATACTTTGCTTCTGAGCTGCCCAGCAGGCGCAGCGTTCCGGTCTTTTGTTTTTTCAAGGCCATGACCGACCCTGAAGGATTTCCAGCGCCTCTGCAAATCCGAAGCGCCTGGGGCCCGCACGAAAAACCTCGGAAAAGGTTTGCATCCGAAATCGAATCCCGATTACTTTCTTTCGCTCGCGGTCGCGGTCCCCCAAACGCCTCCCGATAACACATTTCCCGCGCGGTTAGCTCAGTGGTAGAGCACTGCCTTGACACGGCAGGGGTCACAGGTTCGAACCCTGTATCGCGCACCATTTTTCTGAACCCCATTTTCGCCCGCAGAACCGCTTAAATACAAGCTCTGCGGGCTTTTTATTGCGGAAATCCCGAGATCCGGAAAAGCTCAAAAACGCTCATTTTCCGGACACCCGCTGACACCCAGAATGCGGGCAAATGTTGCCGAATCCACACCTCGGCACATCAGTGCGAGGAAAGTATTGAGTGCCTGCCCACGATCTCAGGGAAGGCAGACCAAGTTTCCGGGCACGTTCACCGACAGAGGGTTGAATCTCCGAACTTTCCAGTTTGCACGGATGTTTCGCCCGTTTCTCCGACTGCGTGATGTTTCCTTCGCAGACGCCAAACGATTATGCTGCGTCTCCGAGTTTGATGCTGCGGCCTCCGGTCACGCGCCGCATCACTCGTTCAAGTGGCGATCCCGTGAGGCCGATTTCACGGAGCAAAATGGTCCAGAGAAACGCTTCCAGCGCCCACGTGACGTCGCCTATTTCGCTGTCGGTCAGGAGCTTCTTCTCGTCTGGCTCATTGTGATGATGCGTCAGGTGGTTTCTTGTGTAGGCAATACGCGAGGCACTCTCGGATTTCGGAAACAGGCGGCTAGCCTCGCTCGAATAGAATCGAAAAATATCCTCCAGCTTCTCCCTGAGGCTCTTCGAGTTGAGGGAAAGTTTTCCTTTTGCCCAATCCCGTAGATGCTCGGGCAAACTTGCCAGAGCCTTTCTCATGTATTCCTGATGCTGATCTCGCGAAAGTTGCATCGAGGTAAAATGCGGCGACCGCGAGTGGTAAATCTCAAACGCCTGAACAAAAATCAGAAACCGGGCTTCGAGATACAGCGCGTGATGGAGAACAACGGCCGAAAACAGATCGATCACCGGAGCCAGTTCATTGGAAATGCGGTTCCAAGCCAGGATGATGTCACCCAACCGATCTCGGATCGCCCCATATGTGGTGACCATGTTCATGGGATGCAGCTTGGAAATGAGGGATCGGCCTGACTTTCCTCGTCCCAGCAATTCACCTTTTTGATCCATCAATGAGTGACCGCGCTCAAAGGAATCTGTCTCATGAACTTCGATTTTCGGGAGCTTTACCGAGGTTCCCAGCAAGAGGCCAAGCAGTCGGGTAATCCAGGGTATCCAGCGCTCGGAAATTTCTTCCAAGGATCTCGGCTCGTCGAAGTGAAGCACGACGTGCCCATCCAATCGAAACGACTCCTCACTCGAACCTGCAGAGGAAGTCATTGAGGTCGTCAACCGAATCCGCACACCGTCCTCGACCGGAAAGACCTGATCTAACGGTAGTGTTGGCGTGAGTGCTGGCCGCCCGTCAGGCAGATCAACGTGCTCGAAGATTTTTTCGCCCAACCAAAGAGAAAGAAAGTCTGGCTGCACCGACAAGGCCCGCACGAAAAGTTGGTTCCACGATTCCACTTGAAGCCCGCGAATTCCAGCCAGCGCCATAATCTCGTATTGTTCCAAACCGCCGGACTGTCCGTTGCTGGTGCAGTAGCATCCGAACAGGATTACGGGCTTGTCGTGCTCGTCGCGCCCATGAATGACTTGTGGACAGTTCATTGAATCGTCCCGATTTGCCATTAGATCGAGGATCTGAACAAAGTCCGAGCTGTTGGCGGCCTGCACCTTCAAGCGGAGAGGGTTCCCCGAGTCCAAGGCACCCAGCCACGCTGGCTGATCGGGACCGTGAATCCACCACCGTCCTTCGATTTTACCAGGATCTTTCATGTCGAAACGCTCCTTTCCTTGGTGGGTGAGTGCTCAGCCTTGGCCAGAGCCTTCATCCCCGATTTGAGAATTTCGAGGAACGTGTGATTCCGGCTCTCGGCATCGCCAATGATGGCGTCGAACGAGAGCGCGAAGGTGGGCGTCGGCACAATCATGCCGTCCGGTCGGCGGGTTTCAAAATCCTGATAAAATACGAAGTCCTTCGAATAAAGGGGAGCCCACTTCATCTGCCGCAGTCGGCCGGCAAGCACGTCGTTGATCTGTAAGACCGCGTAATACCACACGCGCTGGATGTTGGGGCAGTGATCGACGAGCTTCTGCGCACGGGCGAGGAGCTGATTGATCGCAAACATGTTCTCCTTCTCGTCGTCGGTCTTCTTCTTGATCTCGACCACCACCACGTCCACGGCACTGGCCGTCTTGGGATCGGCGGAAAAAATCATGGCAATGTCAGGCCGGCCATCATCGGTCACTGCGTCCTCGGCGAGGGTGATAGCTTTGATCACCGTGTCCATCCGCGCTTCGCTCAGGATCGTCTGAAAGCTCATGAACTTGTCATCGAGCAGCCAGGCGTTGTTGCGGTAAACGCCCTCCAGCATGGCGTCACCAAGGAATGTCTTGTAGCGGGGGACGATGAGATTGTGGATGTCCGCCTCGGAATTGGTGCCGGACATCTCCTTGATCTTCCGGATGATCAAATCACGGTAGAGAATGTATTCCGTGAGCGTGCGCGACGAGAGCTCCAGGGACTTTTCGAATGCGGCATCGTCCAACTCCTCGCATTGCAGGACTTCCTTCTCGGCCTTGAAGAATTTTTGCTGCGCGATTTCGAGCGCCTCATCTTTGTCGATGAGACCCACCGTCGTGTCCTCGAAATAGCCGAGCAGGTGAGGAAACTTTTCCTCGAACTGCTGCTTGGTCTCCGTGTTTCTCTCCGAGATTTGCGGAATGTGTTCGGCCAGGACCTTGCCGACTTCACGGCGCAATGTGCGAAGCAACTCGGCCTCGGAAATGTTGTCGGGCAATACCAACTTTTGGCGGGAGGTATCGGCGGCACCGGCGAAGAGCTTCGACGAGAAAAGAAAAATACCGGAGTGATCCAGAGGCACCGCACCCGGCTGGAGCAGCTTGATGGGAATCGTCCGCCCATCAATACTCACTGCGGTCAGAAAGGTGCGCTCGCCCATCCCTGATTTGACCCGGTAGGACATCTCCACCCCTTCGTAGGCATCAAGAAGAGGATCCTTGATTTCCACTGTCTTCAATTCCGGCAGATCTGCGGGCGTGATCGTCTCGTCGCCGGAGAGAAATTCCTTTTGCTCGTTGCTCTCTTTGGTCTCGAGTTCGATGGTGATTTTGAAATCGCGATTCGTCCTCCGCCGCTCGTGCAAGGTCGGCAAAAACTCGCCGAGCAGCCGCTCACGCAACGAGCCCGGCTTCAGGTCGTCGTAGGAACGGACGCGATCTCCGGAAAAGTCGCTGAATGCCAGCGAGGTGCGATTCGGCTGAGGCTCGGGAAGTGACTCGACGGGCGCAACCCCGTTGAAAGGCTCCTTGAAGGTGAAGACGCGCCGGTTGCTGCCCCACGTGCTCGTCACCTCGACGCGGTTGAAATAATTCAGATAGATGAGTCGGCCGAGCCCCTTGTGAAATTCGTCGCGGCGTCTCAGGAGCGTTTTAAACCGCTCGAAGTTTTCGTCCGTAAAGCCAAGCCCGTTGTCGGAGATCGAAATCCGTAACGTATCGGGTGACGTGAACCCCTGAATCTCGACCTTGATGAAGATTTCCGAAGCGTCCGCGTCCAGTGAATTTGCCACCGCCTCGAAGAGCACCTGGACCAACGAGGGATTGGGAAAGAACAGCTTGATGGCGTTGGATGTTTCAATGTCCATGGTGAACTATCCGATTCAAGAGCAATGCGTGAAATTTGGCACGCAAATCAATCCCAAGCATGCCGGCATTGTTCTGGAGGGAACAACAGGACCCCGTGGCGGCCTGTAACCATTTTGAGGTTGCTCCAAATTCGGAGCAGGGGGGGGTGATTTGACCCGGCAGAGTCGCGGGGATGAAAATACTCCCCGTCCCCGAAAACGACATCCGCTACGCCGATCACCGCCATCCGGTTGACTTTCTTGAGCCGGAGGCGACGCCGGAACAACGGCAGCTCGACCGCATCTGCGAGGTTCTGAGTCGGACTTTTGGCTGGGTCGCCGAAGCCGACTCGGTTGAGCAGAAAGGGCTCCGGGCTTCCGTCGTTCTGTATTGCGTCCGGGCTGATTTGCTTGGCTCCGCAACCTTGCAAGAAATGGGAGCGAAAGTCGGGATTCCGAGCGTCTTTTGGAAGGACTGAAGAACGACCCGTATTACGTCCGCGTTCCGGCGGGGACGACCTTCTACCTCTACGTCGCCCAAACCGTTGACCTCGCCAAAGCCCGTATTTCTTCCACCACCCAATCCAACAAATGAAATTCCTCATCTCACTCCTCGTCGTCTGCCTTGGTGCCGGTTGCGCCACGCGCAAGGACTCCACTTCGAAAATCACCGCAGTGCCAGGAACCAGCGTTCACGCGAAAAGGATGCCTTCTGTTCGCACGCCAGAAATCGTGAAGGCTTATTCGGCGGGTCGCTACACCGATCCAGATTACCCGGACGAAATGCACGAACGGCACACCGTCTATCGTCGGGAACAGTCACCCGACTGGAACTATCTGCCTGATCCACCGCCAATGCTGACGGCAGGAAATCCCTCGCCAACCTACGACGTGGATGGTTCCGGCGAGGGGAATTCCCGGCAGCGGGCGTACGCTGAGGCGTTGCAGGAACAAAATCGCGCCATGCAGAAACGGATCGAAACCCTACAGCGGGAAGCTGGTAAGGTGCCGGACCTTCAACAGGAACTCGATCAGCTCAAACAGAAGAACGACAATTCCCCGCAACCCTCGGCTCCGGCCAAACCCGAACCGGCAAAAATCGAGGAAGGGGACGTATTTTCAAGCGTCGAACCTGAGTTGCCAGCTTGGGAAGAGGGCGTCTCTGATCCGGGCGAAATCACCCTGTTCGCTGACACCGACAATCAGAACCAGGACTTCCTGATTTCCCAAATGCGGCTCAATGACGAATTCGCCGCTGAACTGGCCGCTGCCGAGCGGCGTCAAATTACGTCCGCCCTTTCACGCCCGTTCCTTCGCCGCAAGGAACTCGCCTTTCTCACCCAATAAACACCATGAGCAAAACCGCCAACATCACCGTCACCCTCGATGAAGATACCTTTGCGATCTTCAAGGAGGCTTCCGAAATCGTCGAACGAGCCGGCATCCGTGTCCCGACCGGCCAACTCGTCCAAACCATGCTCAACGCGGAAAGCCAGCGTTTGAGCCCACGCAAGATCGCCCAGCGTTTCCTGAAATCCCTCATGGAACAGATCGGCGGTTTGCGGGGTGGCGCTCTTGAAGACGAGGAGGATGAAAAAATCCCCTCGCTCAAACCTGCTGCCGCCAAAGCCTGATCCTTTCACCGCAACCTCCGTCAATCGTCCGGCTACGGAATCCCAAACGCCGGACACAAATCCATAAAATATGGCAATCGCATCACCGAAGAAAAAATCCGAACAGGCCACCCAGTTCAAAATCAACCCCGAGGTTAATGCCAAGCTCGACGCCTTTATGAAGGCCGAACCCGACTTGGTACAATACGTCAAGGACCTGCCTCGCGAGCAGTTGGAACGCAAGTTCCTCCTGCGCAAGATGAAGGACGAGGAGCAGAAGCAGGGTTATTCCGCCAAGGTGAAAGCCTGGCTGGCGAAACCGGAACAGGAAGACCTGATCCGCAGCATCAAGAGCACCATCAGCCCGAACATGACCCCCGAGCGGCAGGAGGCCGCCCTCGTCATCGGAGCCAAGAACCACATCCGTAACAGCGGGATCAAACTTGGCTGAAAGCCACCGCCATCTGGCCGGCCACCTGGTCGGCCAGATGGCTCATTTTCAAACATCTACCGCATCCTATGTGCCTCTCATGCCCGCGAAAACAACACCCTCTGAAAAATCCGAATTTATCGAAATTCGCGAAGCCGCTGAATGGCTGGGGGTGCCGTTTTCCTCTCTACGTAAGTATGTCGCCCGAGGACTGCTGCCTTCGTACAAGCTCGGTCGGCACCGGCTCTTCCGGAAGCCCGAACTCCTTGAGGCCCTCCGCCAAACCACCAACGCCACTCTCGACCAAGTCCTGAGATAATTCTTTTTCGGCATTCAGGCTGCGTCTGACTCATTTTGGCAGGGTAGGAAAAAAGAAGGGGATGTGAGGCATTCGGTTGACCGCTCTGCGCAATCCGTTCTTCAGGATTTTCCGATAATCCGGCGCGGGGCTTTGAGTTTAGGGGGATCTGAGAACCCCAAAAAAGCTTCACTGGGTTTCCAATCACCCAGGGCGTAAGTGTGTTTATTCCTCAAGTCGCTCACGCCTTCATACCATGCGTTGAGCAAATGCTTGCCGATCTCGCGAAAGCCGGGGTGTTCTTCCATGGCCTGTCGCACCGAGGGAGCCGTATCAGAAACGGCATCCCCGATTTTTTCGACCAGAGTCGCTTGCTCCCGTGGCGGGATGCCGAAATTTCCAGCGAGGAACTTTTCGAGATTTTTTCCAGGCTGCCAGGTCTTTTTCCCCATAAACGAGATGCCAGGTGGACTGTTTTTATGCTCGGCATAAACACTGGTGGTCAGCATGTCGTAAACGGGCGCGATCTGAACGTCTGCCCGCGAGTTGTAGATCAGGGCGATGTTCTTGGAGTGGCAGTCGGCATTGCGCAATGCGTAGGTCAGCAGGATCGTGGCGGCCAGATGATGGAAAGTCTCTCGCTGTTTTGGGCCGGGAACGTGATCCCGCACGGCTTTGCCAACGCGCTCCCAGGTCGTTTCGTATTTGGCTGATGGCCGCATGCCGAGCAGGGCGCAGAAATCCTCCAACCCGCATTTTGGTTGGCCTTCCTCATCGACATCGAACCGATGGACAAGGAGCGCCTGTCCGTCCTGGGAAACTTCCGTGCGGGCCGTGGGCACGACTTTGGCCGCCACCTGCATGCCCAGATGTTCGTTCAGGGCGACGAATGGCAGGTGTTGTGATGACCCTTTGACGATGTGCCTGCGCGTGAAAAGAGTCGCCTTACCGTATTGCGAAAAGCGCGGTCCTTTCTGCGCATCCAGAAATTTCGGCACGACACCCGAGACACCGCTGGTCGCATACTTGCGCACCAACGCGGAAAATGCCGCCTCGGAATTGTCGCCTTTTAACAGTTCCGCCACATCCAATGGAGTGACCGGCTCGTTCAAGTCGGCTCCAGGGACAGCAATTTGCAGGCGGCCGATCATGTTCCGCCCGACAATCGAGAGCAGTGTGATGGGACTGGCTCCGATATGGCGGCCAAACTGTTCTTCCAACACATGCAGCAGATATCCTTCGGGGAGGTTCATGCGGAAAATCGGGTGCAGGGGATCATCCCAAACCCACGACTCCGTTCGCACCGGCATAGTCAACGAAACAAAATGATTTGGGTCCGCACCTTCTTCATAGGTGAGGACGCTCTTGAAATCGCCGATGCTTTCCAGCGTGGCTACCGGCTTGCCCGAAACAGAAACCGCCAGTTTCACAACCCGCGTTCCTTCCGCAGTTCATCCAGCGAACCAGCCATGCCTTTTTCGGCAAACTGAACTTCCATCCCCAAGACCGCCAGGACGGCCAGCAGTTTTCGGGCTCCAAATTCGGCAATCCGCCCCTGTTCAAATCGGGAAAGGGTTTCCGGGGTGATGCCCGCCTGCGACGCCACCACGCCTTGCCGCTGTTTCAGGGCCTTGCGCCGCTGCGCTACAGCTTCACCCAACTCTTGGAGTGTTGTCATATTGATGTATATATCAAAATTATACCGAATTTCCAGAAAATTTGACTTAAATATCAAAATGACAAAATAAAGAAAGTTCCTTTCCGCTTTTTCATTTTCTTCCAACTAAAGCAGGGGCAAGGCCAAACCATTCCTTGGCCTCGTCTTCGGTTACCAGTTCCCGATAGTGCTCAAACAGCATTTTCGGGCTGTTTCCCGCTTCCAGCGCGACTTGTGCGGCACTTTTGGTCTCGGCAAGGCGATAGGAGCAAAAGGAATGCCGCAGACCGTTATGAACCAACTTTACGCGAGGTGTACCCTTCTCGTCGTTCAAGGTTCCCTTGGCGGCGTGGAAGAGCCGGGTGAAGTGAACTTCATTGCGGATTTTTGGCAGAATAGGGCCGCTTTCCTTGGCACGGGGTTTCAGCCAGGCCTCCAGAGCTGGGCAGATCGGCACGAGTCGCCGAGTGGCTGTCTTGGATTTTTCCCTGCCAACCTCGATGAACCCCTTTTCAAACCAAACATCTTCCCACTCCAGTCGCAGAATTTCGATGCTGCGCAGACCGGCAAAACCTCCCAGCGCGACGAAGGGTACAAACCGCTCATCCACATACCGAAGCAGAGTGGAGAATTGCTTGGGCGTATAAATGCCGATCTTGCCGCCTTTCTTGTCATCAAACCGCGTGACAAATTCCGCTTCCGTCTGCTGGCCACGGGCGAGATAGCCTTTCTCCCGCGCATACGAAAAGAGCGTGACCATAGCCATGCGGTAATTGTTTCGAGTGCGCTTTCCCGCGCCTTCCATGCCCTTGACCCATTGATCAATGTCGATGGCCCGAATGTCCCGGAGTTGCCCGGTAAATGCCTTGGCCGCGCGGTTGAGCTTCGCTTGAAGATCCTGAACGTAGCGTTTTGATTTTTCGCCATCAATGGACTCCAGATACTTTTTGACGAGTGCGGGCAGCGTGACGGGCGACAGAGCCCCATGCAGTGCCTCTCGAGCCAGATGCTTGGCGTAAAAATCGACGGCTTCCATGAGCGGCTTACCGTCGAGGACCTTGTGTGCATGGGCGAACTGTCGTGCAACTTCCGTAAGGCTTATACGCAAGGGAGCCAAAATTTCCACCGCATCCGTGATCGCCGCCGTTTGTTTGAGCGTGAAGGAGGATACATGAACCGTGCCCTCCAAGAGTTCCGGAATGAGCGCCTTCGCCCGCTTCCGGGCCTCCGGGAGGCTGGGCATGCGCTCGCGCTTCCGCTGCCCCTTGGCGTAGTAGGTGACGAGGTAACTTTCCTTCCCTCGACGGGGATTGAGGTAGATGGGAATCCGAATTCCCCGGCTCTCGATGACATCAACGGGACCGGCTTCTTTCGTTGGGGTGGCAGTCGTTTGAGGCATGAAAGGAGTATGCCAGACACCCAATGTGACACCCAAGCACTATTTTTGCTATTTTACTCTGTTGGGATTGCGTATTCGAACCCTGTATCGCGCACCACCCTTTTCCGGCTCTCCACCAAACAATGGGGATGGGGTCATTGTTGATGTTCCTGCTTCCAGTAAACGGCGAAATGGACAGCTGCCGCGACGGCAATCCCGAGGAGGACAGCGAGCAGGCGTTCGGTGGGTGCCGCAACCGATGCCTCCGGCCTGGGAAGAATTGTGGCAGCGACGGCGAAGAGCGCGCCGGCTTGGCGAAAGAGTGCGGACAGCGCAGGGCGCTTCACCGCCCCCCACTCGAATCCACCGATCACGGCGGCCAGCCCGATGAGAAAGAGGGCGACATCGTTGCCGGCCCCGGAGACGATGATCAGGAAAACGTAGGACACCAATGTGCCGAGGAGCCCTCCGGCGAGTTTCGCTGTGATGCTGCCGGTTCCGGAAGCCAGGGTGAGGGCGGTGGCGAGGGCAGCGATTGTTGCGACGACGGCCAGATCCGGAAATATGGCACAGGCCGCGACCAGCGCCCCGACGGCCGAAGCTCCGAGCTCCCAGCCGGAGGCCGCCTCCCGGATGGCGGAGGCGGGGGCGATGGAAAAAACCTGCTGGGCCAGGAACGTGAGGGCCACGGCGAATCCGAGGGAGACCGCATGGGCGGCTCCGATGACGAGGCCGGCTTCCGGATAGACGATCCCGGCTGCAAACATTCCGCAGAACCCCATGCAGAAGAGGATCGCCTCGGCCAGGCCGAATCGTCTCGCGATCGCGCGGGGGAGAAATCCGCAGAGGATTCCAAAGGCTGGCAGCGAGACAAACGTCTGATCCGGCAGGGCCGTCAGCAGGCCCAGCCCAAGCAACGTCCCCGCCCAACTTGCAGCGAGACGCATTGCAAATCCCCCGCTTCCGGAAAAGGCGATGCCGGCTGTAAGCTGGGCGGCGAGCACGGCCAGAAACGGCTGCGGAACATGACACGCGCCGACGGCAAATGCGGTCCCTGCCGTGGCCAGGGCCGACCGCAGCGCCGCGCGGGCTGGGTCCGTCATTTTGAAGCCGGCGGGGTAAACTCCTCCTGCGGCTGCCACTGGCGGAGTCTCCCGGGCTCCGGGTCGCCCGCCGTATCCACGATCACAGCCGCCTTCCCGCCCATCCGCAGCGCGTCGTTCTCGCGGGCTTCCAGCACGATGCGGACCGGGAACCGCTGGGCGAGCTGGACAAAATCGAACGTCGGCTCGACGCGGGCGAAGATCCCCTCCCCGCCCGGGGCGGCTCGCGACCCGGTGGCCAGCGGGTAAACCGCGCGGGCGATCCCCTGCACGATCCCCGCGACCGGCTGCCCCCGCTCGGACATGACGTAGACCGTCGCCTGATGGCCGGGCCGGATCCTCGCGAGGTCGGTCTCACGAAAGTTCGCGAGCACGTACCAGACCGAGCCGTCCACGATCGAAAAGACCTGGCTTCCGGCGGCCGCATACGCGCCGGGGGCAATTTGAAGGTTGGTCACGTAGCCGTCGCAGGGGGCAAAAACTTTGCAGTAGGAGACGCGGAGCTCCGCATCCCGGAGCACCGCCGCCGCCTCATCGACGCGAGTGTTTCGCCCCTCAAACTCCCCGAGGTTCTTTCGGGCGCGGGCGACCGCCGCCTCCGCTTCGCGCACGAGCGCTGCCGCGCTATCCGCCTCGGCCCGGGCGCGCTCGACCCGGTCGGCCGAAGCAAAGTTTCCGGCGAGCAGCGGCTTAAGCCGCTCGTAGTGCGAGACGGCATACTCCGCGCGCGAGGCCCGGTCGCGGAGGGCTGCGTCGGCGGCCGAAATCTCATCATCCAGCGCCTGAACCTCCAGGCGGACAAGGTCGAGCCGGGCCCGCGCGCGCGCGGCCTCCGCCTCGTACGGCCGGGGGTCCAGCTCGAGCAGGAGGTCGCCTTTTCGGACCTTTTGGTTATCGACCACATGCAGGCTGGTGATCGATCCGCCAACCTGCGGGGCGACGCCCGCGACATTCGCCCGCACCTCGGCGTCCTCGGTGCGGGGGAAGATCACCAGGTTCCGCCAGGTCGCCCAAGCGGTCGCCGCGGCAAAAACCAGGACGCCGAAGCGGAGGATCCAAATGCGGGACGTATTCATCGCACGGCAAAAACGACGAGCCAGGTGGCACAGGTCAAGGAGACGAAGAGGGCGGTGAGCATGAGCGGGGCCGGCCGGAGCGCCTCTGCCAGCCCCCATCGCCGGGCCATCCCCTGCAGCGCCCACGTCCCCGCTGCACCGACGGCCATGCAGGCGAGCCAGGCTGGAAAATAGGCGCCGGCGACATTTACCAGCGGATCCCCCTTGATCAGCGCGAGCAAGGCGGGCATTTTGTGGAAGCCGATGAGCATGGTTATGCATACCCGATTGTGGGCCCCCTCTTCAACGCCAATCGCGGCCGCCCTCCGGCGCGTCGCCGATAAGGGCCGAGCACAGACGATCCATCCCGATAAGTCCGTTTGGAGTTCCGCCTTGATGCGGTGCTTTTTCTGGTGCCACGCCATCCGCCTGCCGCCTGAAGGCGGAACTCCGAACAAGATTTCTCAAGGAGCAGTCCGCTTTGGCAGCGTTCGGAGATACGCCCTCGCGCTGGCCGTTTGCGCCTGCGTTTTGCCGAAGGCCCCGGCCCAGGGACTCTCCTCCCCACGGTTCCTGGAAAACCGGACCTATGACCTGGGCTCCCTGATCGAGCTCGGCCTCTCGTCCAACCCCACGACCCGCGCGGCCTGGTTTCACGCGCGCGCTGCGTCGGCCGCCGTCGGGGAGGCCAGGGCTCCTTACTATCCGAAAATCACCGCGCAGTTCGAAGGAGGCAGCGACCAGTGGTACACGCCGGCGGCAAATGCCCCGGACAACTTCCGCCGCGAGCAGGCGACCACCGTCCTCTCGCTGGAATTTCTTCTGCTCGACTTCGGCCGGCGCGCCGCGGATGTGAAGGCGACGGTCGCGGCCTTCGATGCGGCCGGACTGGCGTACGAGCGCCAGCTCCAGGAGGTCGTCTTCGCTGTCCAGTCGGCCTACTTCCGACATGAGGCGGCCCTCGCCCGCAATGACGCGGTCCGCCGCCTCCGCGAGGCCGCGGCGGTCGCCAGCAAGACCATCGAAAAAGAAGTCGCCTCCGGGCTGGCGGCGCGTCCGGCCTGGCTCGACGCGCAGCGGCGGCTCCTCGAGGCAGACTACGAATGCGAGTCTGCCGCCGCCGGGGTCCAGATCACACTCGGAAACCTTTGCGTCGCGGCCGGGTTGCCCGCGAACTCGGCGCTCCGCCTCGCCTCCAGCCAGCCCGGCCCGACGGAGGGGATCCGGCAGAAAGCCGGAGCGCTCATCGCATCCGCATTGGCGGCGCGGCCGGACCTCGCCGCGCGCGCAGCTGACGTGCGCGCCCGCGAGGCGGCCGTCGCACGCGCAAAAGCGGATTTTTTGCCCGAGGTTCGCCTCGAGGGAAAGTATGCGTACTCGGCCTTCGGGTACGCGGCCCGGGCCGGGCGGACTGAGGGCACATACGCCGAGGACCTGAATGGATACGGGGCTTTTCTGGTTGCCAAGTGGGACCTCTTCGACGGCTTCGAGCGCGTGGCGCGGGAGAAACGCAAGAAGGCGGAGGCCGCCGCCGCAAGCGAGGACCTCGAAAGCGCGCGGCTCGACACGACCCAGGAGGTCTGGATCGCCTACCAGGAAAACCTCCGCTCGGCGAGTCGCGTCGAATTCTCGGAAGCCCTGGTGGCGTCCGCAAAAGAAAATGACGAGGCCCTGCAGGCGGCGTACCGGGGCGGGCTGGCGTCGGTCGCCGAGCTCACCGAGGCCGCCAGCCAGCTCGCGATGGCCAAGTCCACGCAGGCAACAGCCCTCGCGGAATACTCGACATCCCTCGCCTCCCTCTCCCTGGCAATCGGCAGCCCGATTGATCGACCGAAAAGCCGGCGGCCCTAGAGTTTAACCGGACGCCTTTTGAGGTCGGAGGCGAAGCAGGCGTCGAGGACACGCTGGACCTCGGCCCCGCGGGCAAAATCTGCCTCTCCCGGGGTGCCTGCGCGGATCGCCGCGATAAACCTCTGGTAGTTGGTCAGAACCGGCTTGCACTTCACCTCGCGCCACTCGTTCTTGTCGAGCTGCCTGCCACTGCAGATCTTGTAGGAAGTCGTCGAGAGTTCGGAGTCCATCGCAATCGTCCCCTTGGTGCCCGCAATTTTGAGGGCCAGTCGGTTGCCATGCCCGCCGACCCATCGGCTGGTGTGGATGGTCCCGAGCGCGCCGTTGGCAAACTCGACGTTGAGCACGGCCGAATCGTTTGCGTCCAGCTTGTACTCGCCGATCTGGTTTCCGGGGGCCTTCGGGAAAGCCTTCAGCCGGCAGTAGACCTCTTTCACCGGGCCGCAGGGAAACGTGGCGTAGTCCACGATGTGGACGCCGATATCTCCCAGAACACCTTTGCTGCCGTGTTTGGACGAGAGCCTCCAGAGCCAGGCAGGCGTGGTGCGCCAGTCGCCCCAAACCTTCGAGGGCAGCCAGGCCTGCAGGTAGCTCGCCTCGACGTGCCGGACCTCGCCGATCTCACCGCGGGCGACGGCCGCCGCCGCCGCCTGGATGCACGGCCAGTCGCGGTATGAAAAGTTCACCATGTTGACGACCCCCGCCTTCGCCGCAGCAAGCGTCATCTTTCGGGCGTCGGCATAGTTGAGCGCGAGCGGCTTTTCGCAGAGCACATGCTTTTTTGCCCGGAGGCACTGCAGCGACACCGGGGCGTGAAACGGATCCGGGGTGACGATGCTCACCGCATCAAACGCGCCCCAGGCCAGGAGCGCACCGGCATCTGAGAATGATTCGGAAATCCCGTGCTTCGCGGCAAATGCCCTGGCCCGGTCCAGATCGACATCGCAGGCCGCAACCACCGAGCACGCCTTGATCTTCTTGAAGTTTTCGGCATGCCAATTGGCCATGCCGCCGGTCCCGATGATGGCGACACGGACTGTTTTGCGAGTGGATTTCATAGGATGATTTAGCGGAATCCCAGCGTCGGGCGGACTTCGGCCTCCGGATCATCCGGGAGCGGCTCGAGCGCCGGGGAATTCGGGCAGGCATCCGGGATGCGGACGGTAGGCTGCGCCCAGCGGACGGCATTCGTGATGACCCGCTGGACCTCCGCCTGGTGGTAGGTCGGATAGGTTTCATGACCCGGACGGAAGTAAAAAACTTTCCCGTTCCCCCGCTGCCAGGTGGCACCGCTCCGGAAGACCTCGCCCCCGGTAAACCAGGAAATAAAGATCAGCTCGTCCGGAGCGGGGATCCCGAAGGGCTCGCCGTACATCTCCTCAGCTGGAATCTCAAAGTGCTCCCCGATTCCTTCGGTGATCGGGTGGTGCGGGGCAACATTCCACAGGCGCTCCTTGTCGGTCGACTCGCGCCACTTCAGCGAGCACGTCGTCCCCATCAGCGCCTTGAAGATTTTGGCGTAGTGCCCGGAATGGAGGACGATCAGCCCCATCCCCTCCAGCACCCGGCGGCGGACCTCGGCGACGGTCGCGTCCGCCACATCGCCATGCGCCATGTGGCCCCACCAGACCAGAACATCCGTCTTGTCGAGCACATCGCCGCCCAACCCGTGCTCCGGCTGGTCCAGCCATGCCGTCCGCACGTCGAAATCAGGCTCCCTCCTCAGAAATCCGGCGATCGCCTCATGCATGCCGTCCGGGTAGATAGCAGCAACTTTTGGGTTCTTTTTTTCGTGGCGATATTCGCCCCAGACGAGGATTTGGGATTGTGGTTTCATAGAAGATTTCAGATCATGTATCCTCCTTCCAGATTCGGCACTCAAAGCGGAATGATGAAAATTCTCCGAGAGTTATAGCAATTATCCGATCATGCGCCCGACCTCCCCGCTCCCCCATGAACCCGATCTCCGGCGCGCGCTGGAGCGCGTGCTCGGCGGACGTTCAAAAATCCACCTGCCCGCCGCCACCGGCCTCCACCGCCGCCGCCCGGAATCCCACTTCCATGCCACCCCGGAATTTTTTTTCCAAGCCGGCGGCGCCTGCGATTTCGAGTGTCCGTCCGGGAAGTTCCGTGTGCGCACCGGCGACGTGTGTGTGATCCCGGCCGGCGTCCCGCATGCGGAGACCCCGATCCATTTGAAGTCCCCGTACCGTTCGGTTGTGCTCATGAACCATGGGTTCGGGTTTATTGCGCTGGGGGGGATTGAGGATGCGAAGCAAAAGATCCAAAGCGTGCAGGTGGGCGATTACCCGTTTGGCGGGCAGGCGTTCCAGTGCCTAGAGCTGCTCCACGCCTCCCGCCACCGCGAGCCGCAGCTCCGGCGGGAGTACCTCCGCGGGCTGGTTGCGGCATTCCTTTCCACAATCCTGAGCGAGATGCACCACCCCACCAGCGGCGTTGACACCCACACCCCGGCCGTCGTCCGGGAAGCGGAAAAAATGGTACGCGTCGACATCTCGAAAGCCGAGCTCTCGGTCCGGGGGATTGCCGCACAGCTCGGGATTTCTGCCGACCACCTCACGCGCCTGTTCCGAAAGGCCCGCGGCCAGTCGTTCGCCGCCTGGATCACCCGCGAGCGGGTCGCCCTGGCCAAGGACCTGCTGCTCCGGCCAGGCCATAACGTCGCCGAGGTCGGCTGGACCTGCGGGTTTTCCAGCTCGTCCTACTTCATCCGTATCTTCCGCACCCACACCGGAAGCACTCCGAAGGAATGGCGGCAGCGCACGTCCCAGTTGCGCGACAGCATCTAGTGCAGGCGGCCGGACATTTTCTCATGCACGAAGAGAGCTCAAAGTTTGCGATCCACGACAGCGACGAGTGCTCGCGGTCCGGCTCCTCCATCGCAAACCAGATGGCTTCCTAGTGTAGGCCGCCAGATGCCGATCGAATGGCGTTTCAATTGGCGGACACCAGCGACTCCTGGCAGATCTCCCCCCCGGCGTAACGGACTGTCCTTCCAAAGAATCGCCGCGTTTTGTGAAGACGGAGAGGCCGTCGGGTGTCAGGACGGCCAGGCCGTCGCTCAGTGCCAGCCCCTGGCATTTCGATGATTTATTGCCGGCCTTCCACAGCGCGGTTTTGGCAATCTCCCCTCCGGAAATTATCACGCTTCCCTCGACCTGGTTTTGCAACAGGGGGCGCTTTCTCCTTGGACGGCGGGCCTTCCGAAGTCCAGACGTTCAGCTATCCGGACAAAGCCAAGCCGGACTTCGCGGTGGACTTCCCCTCCGACTGGCAGATGAATGAGACCGACGAGGGCGTCTATGTGGAATCCCCCGACAAGCTGGTGGCGATAAACGTGATCATGGTCGACAAGGCCGACTTGCCTGACGCCGAGGAGACGTTGAAGAAGAAGGTCGGCGAGCGGTTCAAGGAGATCTTATGGAACGGGGGCAATGATCCTGAAGTGAATAAAGATCCCGCTTGGGGCCTGACCGCCACGTTCCAAAATGCCCAGGCTTCCGATGGGGATGGCACGGAAAAATACAGCGTGAACCTGGTGAGCTACGACCGAAAGAGCGGCGACAAGGCGCTCATTCTTCTCTGCCAGAATCCCCTGCGCGCGCTGGACAAGCATGCCGATGCGATGGAGGCGGTCATCAAGTCCATCAAGGTCCGCTGACCGGTTGCGGATGAATAAACCCGTGGCGCCCCGGATGCCGGCCCTCAGCCCCTGGCCGGCTGTCGGCGGCGCCTTGTTCATCATCGCATGGGCGCTGATAGCGTGGGTCCTGTTTTACCTGATCTTTGCCAACGGCCTGATCCTGGAGGTTCTGCTCAACATCCTCCGGTCGGTGATGGTGCCCGGGACGACCCACTCGCCGCGCCCTGAAATGCTTGGCTGGGTGCCGGCCATGCAGGCCGCGATCCTTCTGGCGGGTGCTGCAGGCATTCCGGCAGGCCTCGCCATCTTCTGGCGCGGCCGGCGCAAGGTTCTGTTGCTCAGCTTCGCGGCGGCCCTCACGCTTGGCGCCGTTTGCGGCGCCTACGCCGTTTTCCTCCTCATCTCCAGTTCGATCACCATTTGATGGTCTCCTGCGAGTTAGCCATCCTGGGCGCGCGGGCGGCGGATTCGGCTGATGCGGAGGGAATGCCCGGCGCCGGGTTCGTTTCGGGTGACGGTTCCGGTGATTTCGACGACCGGGTGGCGGACCGTCTCGGTCCCGAAGCGCTGGTAGCTTGACGAAAATAGCTCGCATTCGAGGATCCCGGAGTAGTCGCAGACCGAGAGGAACTTCATGTTCCGTCCGTCGGCCTGCCGGTGGATGCGGGATTCGATGATGAGGCCGCAGACGGTGACGCGCTGCCCGCAGAAATGTGCGAGGTCGGAAACCGGGCAGTACGACGCCCAGGCGATGCCGGGAAACAGGTCCAGCGGATGTCCGGAGACGGGGAACCCGAGGAGTTCCTGTTCGTCGCGGAGGTGGTCCAAGTGCCCAGGTTCGTTGAGCGGGATTTCGGGGAGAGCTCCGGCGGCGGGGAAGAGGGTGCCTCTCCCCCACTGCGGCAGCTCGCGGAACTCCCAGAATTGGGAGGTGCGCCGTGCGCCGAAACCGTCGAACGCGCCGACGCGGATCAGCGCAGTCATGTCGTCGGGGCCCGGCTCGCAGCGCAGGAAAAAATCCCGCATCGAAGCAAACGGTTTTCCAGCCGCCCAGGCCGCAATCGTTCGCTGGCTCAATCCCTTGATCGCGGGGAGCGGCACCCGGATCATGCCCGACTCCGGGTAAAAGCCGGCTTGCGAGCGGTTGATGTCCGGCAAAGCGAAGCCGATGCCGAGGCGGCGGCATTCGAGGGAATAGACGAGGCGGTTGTAGAACCCTTTTCCGTTGGTGAGCACGGCGGCAAAAAATTCGACGGGAAAATTCCGTTTGAGGTGGGCCGCCTGGTAGGCCTCGATCCCGTAGGCCGTCGAGTGCGCTCGGCAGAAGGCGTAGCCCTGAAATCCCGAAACCAACGCCCAGACCGCACGGATTTCTTCCGGCGTCCGCCCGCGGGCCCGGGCGGATTCGGCAAACTCTTTTTCCAGGGCGGCGACCTTCTCGCTGTGGGCTTTGACGAGCGCCCGGCGGAGGACGTCGGCGCGTCCGCCGGGGAGCCCGGCGAAGGCCTCGCAGATCTGGAGGATGTGCTCTTCGTAGGCGACGACGCCGTACGTCGTGCGCAAGCATTCTGCCAGGCTGGGGTGGGTATAGTCGACCGGTTCGAGCCCGCGGGCGCGGCGGGCGAAGGTTTCTTTCTTGAGGCTGTTTGCAGCTCCAGGGCGGATCACCGAGACGATGGCGATGAGGTCGTCGATCGTGCGGACCCCGACCATTTTCGAGAGCCCGAGCATCGCCGGCGACTCGATGTGATGGACGCCGCGCGCGCCCCCGGCGGAGATCATGTCCCAGATTTCCGGGTCAGCCCAAGGCTCCAGCGCCTTCAGATCGACCGCGACCCCGCGCTCCGCGAGAAGCGATTTGGTGTCCCGCATGACGGCTAGCCCGCCCTGCGCGAGGATGTCCATCTTCACGAGGCCGATCGCCTCGACGGCCTCCATGTCAAAGTGGGTCGTCGCCCACCCCTTGTTCGCCGTGAACAGCGGGGTGAGCGAGGCGATCGGCTCGCGGGAGAGGACGACCCCGCACGGGTGCATTTTTGGATGCCGGGGCATCCCGTCCAGGTGTCGGGCCAGCTGCAGGGCCGTTTGGTACGGGTCCTCGTCCCATGTCCCGTCCTGGCATTCCCGGCTCGCCGCGACCGACTCCTCGATCCGCGCGGCCCCGGCGTACGGCATGTGCTCGGTCATCCTCCGGATCTGAAATTCCGAGACGCCCATGACCTTGGCGATATCGGCGAATGCCGAGCGGCCCTGGAAGGTATTGAAGCCGCCAACAATCGCGGCGCGGTCGCCGAATTTTTTGAAGATCAGGTCGATGACGTCATCCTTCCGGTCGTGGGGGAAATCGAGGTCGATATCCGGCAGCTTGTTGAGCGCCATCCGGTCGCGATTCAGGAACCGCTTAAAGTAGAGCTCGAACCGGACCGGGCACACGTCGGAAATCCCGAGGCAGTAGCAGACCAGGCTGTCGGCCGCGCTCCCGCGCGTGATCCACTCGATGCCCGCCGGATGGCAGGCGTTCCAGAGCAGATCGTGGGTGAGCAGGAAATATTCCTCGTAGCCGACCGCGGCCACGATCGCCAGCTCCTCGTCAATCTGGGCGAGGATCGCGGGCGGGGGAGCCCCGTACCGCCGCCGGGCGCCTTCGAGCGTGAGGCGCCGCAAAAATGCGGTCGGCGACGATCCGTCCGGGGGGATAAACCTGGGGAATTTCAGGCCGCCGAGTTCGAACTCGAACCCGCACGAATCCGCGATCGCGAGGCTGTCGCCGGCGTTCAGTTCGAGCGGTCCGGGCGGGTAATGGGCGGGTGTCGGATCTGAAGCCCGGGCGTCGAGGAGGGTCAGCGTGCGGATCGAGGAAAGCACCTGATACATCGCGCGGTCGTGCGGCCGGGCATAGCGGATCGCTGGCTGATGGCCGCCCGGCCGGATTACGAGCCCGCGGCGGTGGCTCTCAAAAAATTCGCGGGTGACTTTTTCCGAGGTGAGCAAGGCGCAGAGGTTTTGATATCCCGCCTGATCCTGGACATACGCGCAGAGCGGCTCGCCGGCCACGCGCACCTCGGCCCCGATGATCGGCCGGATCCCGGCCTCCTTGGCGGCCCGGTAAAACTCTATCGCCCCATGCAGGTTCGGATCGCAGATCGCGACCGCCTGATGCCCGCGGGCCACCGCGAGCCGCACGATATCCGCCGGCTTCAGAAGGCTGTCGAGAAATGAATACCCGCTCCGGAAATTCAGCGGCACCCAGCCGGCGCTCGTGGCCGGACGGATATTTCGGGAAGGAGGCGGTTTCGGCTCGCCATATTTTTGGAGGTAGAGGTCGTGGCCGCGCAGGCACGCGGCCGTCCCGAATTTTCCGCGGAGCACATCCACGACCCCCGCGAGGCGTCGGCGCCCGGCCGGATCCGGGCCGGCATCGAGCAGCGGAAGCCCGGCTTGAAAAATCCCGTCATAAACGCCCGAGAGCTTCACGGAGACCAGCCGCAAAGAAACCCGGCGCTCCCACGCCTGGCGCATGAGGCGGGACAGCAGCGGATATATGTCGTCCTCCAAATCGGTCGGCTCGCGGAGGCTGGCCGACCGGCGGCACTCGTCGAAATCGTTGTAGCGGAGGCGGACCTCGACCGTGCGGATCGTTTTCCCCTCCTTGCGGATCTTCGCCACGAGCCGGTCCGCGATGCTCCTCAGCTTCGCCAGCACCCAGGATTCGTCGGTCACGTCGCGCTCGAACGTCTCCTGCTCGGAGTACGATTTTGCGGCAGGAGCCTCCGGGACGACCGGGCGCTCGTCGATCCCCTGCGAAAATTCCCAGAGCGAGCGGGCCTGGTTCCCCGCGAAGAGCGAGAGCTGCTGCGGTCTGAGAAGCGCGATCTGGCCGATGTGCGCCAGCCCGGCCTGATCGAGGATCCGGGCGAGCTTCGGCCCGACCCCGGGCAGCCACTTGTTCTCGAGGGGGCACAGAAATTCCCGCTCCCTGCCGGCCGGGACTTCCAAAAATGCGGACGGCTTTTTGAGCTTCGAGGCGATCGCGGAGACCAGCTTGTTCGAGCCGACGCCCTCGGAGACAGAAATCCGGAGCGTCTGCCGGATCGCCGTACGGATGGTTTCGGCAATGGCGACCGCCGACATCTTCGTGTTCCCGCTCACGTCGAAATACCCCTCGTCAATCGAGGCGACCTCGACCATCGGGGTGTGGTCGTACGCGTAGCTGAACATCAGGCGCGAGAACGTCTCGTACTTTTCAAAATCCCCGGGGATCACAACGAGCGACGGGCAGATCTTCCGTGCGCGCGCGGTCGGCATCGTCGTGAAAATCCCGAGCCGCCGCGCCTCATACGAAGCCGATGCCACGACCCCGCGCTTCGATCCCCCCACGACGACGGCACGGCGCCGCAACTTCGGATCCGCCGCCTGCTCGACGGACGCAAAAAATGCATCGGCATCGAGGTGGACGATCATGCGCGCCTCCGGCTGATCCTGGTGAGCGCCCGGAAACCCATCTCTGCAGGCCGGTTCAGCGGGCGAGCGCCTCCGAGACCCGCTCGCAGACGGTCTTCAGGGTCCTTACCCGCGCGACCCACTTGAAGTTCGCCGGGATCACCGTCCAGGGCGCCCCATCGGCACTCGTCTTCTCAAACATCTCCTCGGCCGCCTCGTTGTGCTCCCGCCAGTGCCGCCGGTTCCGCCAGTCTTCCTCGCTGATCTTCCAGTGCTTGTACGGATCCGCCTCGCGGCTCTTGAACCGCGCGAGCTGCTCGTCCTTCGCGATGTGCAGGTACAGCTTGATGATGATCACCCCGTTGTCGGCCAGCGTCCGCTCGAACTCGTTGATCTCCCGGTAAGCCCGCCTCCACTCAGCGTCCGAGCAGAACCCTTCCACGCGCTCGACCAGGACCCTCCCGTACCAGGAGCGGTCGTAGATCACGAGCTCCCCGTGCGCAGGCAGCTTCGTCCAAAACCGCCACATGTAATGGCGGGCAAACTCCTCGGGCGTCGGCTTGACGATCGAGTACACCCGGACCAGCCGCGGATCAAGCCGCTCAACGACCCGCTTGATCGCTCCCCCCTTCCCCGCCGCATCCGGCCCCTCCATCACCAGAATCACCGAGTTCTTCCGCTCGCGCAGCTGGAGCTGCATGTTCAGCAACTGAAGCTGATACTGCTTGAGCTGCTTCTTGTACTCGTCCTGCTCGAGGGACTTCGTCTGGTCCAGTTCGTCGAGGCGGATGGCAGGTTTGCTGGGCATAGGTACGTGCGGTTTCGTGGCTGATAGCCGGAATCCCCGCCAACGAGAAGCCCGGAAAGCAAAAATCGTTTATTCAAATTGTCAGCCACCCCATGCAACTGGTAGGGTCGGGCAAGCACCCGCTGAGCCACCATGCCTTCCCCACTCCATGCTGGAATGCCTCCCCATCCGGCTTCGCCGACGAAGACAGGTTCCGCGGGAAATTTGGCGATCACAGCGCATGGTGTGCACCGGGCCATCCCGGAGGGAAGAAAATGAGCGCCAACCAGACTGCCATCCCGGAGGTTATCCCGGGTGCCCGCGAAGCCCCCGCGCGGACCCAGTTGGACTTCGAACGCCTCTCCCTGCTCGCCTCCCATACCGACAACACCGTCCTCTTCACCGATGCGAACCGCCTGATTACCTGGTTCAACGAGGCCTTCGTCTCCCTGACCGGGTACACCCTCGACGAAGTGCTGGGCAAAAACCCCTCGTTTCTCCAGGGACCCGAAACGGACCAGCGCACGGTCCAGCAGATCCGGGATGCGCTGGATGCCGGCCAGGCGGTGCCCGAGGTGGAAATCCTGAACTATGCCAAGGATGGCCGCCCATACTGGGTCGCGCTCGAAATTATCCCCCACCGCGATGCGGCGGGCACCCTGCTCGGGTTCATGGCGATTCAGCGAGACGTCACGCACATCCGCGAGCGCGAGCGCGAGCTCCGGAACCTGCGCGCCGCCGTCGAGCAAAGCGCGAACGCCATCGTCATCACGGACGTCGCTGGAAATATCGAGTTCGTCAACCCCGCGTTCGAAGCAAATACCGGATACTCCGCCCATGAGGTGCTTGGAAATAATCCGAGAGTTTTAAAATCCGGCCTGCAGGGGCCGGAATTTTACCGCCACCTGTGGAGCACGATCTCGAGCGGCCGCGTGTGGAAGGGGAAGTTTCACAACAGGAGGCGGGATGGCACCCTCATTTGGGAGTCCGCCACGATTTCTCCGGTCCTTGATCGTCAAGGACGCCCGGAGCGGTACATCGCCGTTAAGGAGAACATCAGCGAAAAGATTGAAGCTGAAGAAGCGCTGGCCGAGGAACATTCCCGCCTGGTTCACGTGCTTGGCACCGCCTCCCAAGTCTCCATCATCGCCACGGACTGCCAGGGAACGATATCTGTTTTTAACAGCGGAGCCGAGAACCTGCTCGGATATTCCAGCGCCGAGGTCGTGGGAGCCCAGACGCCGCTGCTTTTCCACGACCCGGCGGAAGTCGAGCAGCGCGTCCGGGAGGTCTCCGCCGAGCTCGGCCGGGAGGTCTCCGCCTTCGAGGCCATCGTGGCGACGGCCGCCCGCGCTGGCTCGCCGATCCGGGAGTGGACATACCTCCGCAAGGACGGCTCCCGCTTTCCGATCTCGATGGTCGTCAGTGCCGTCCACAATGCGGAGGGGATCCTCACCGGCTACCTAGGGATCGCCCTGGATATCAGCGCAACCCGCCAGGCCCAAAAGGAGCTGGAGGAAAGCGAAGAGCTCCTCGCCCGCACCGGCGAGGTTGCCGGCATCGGCGGATGGGAGCTCGACCTCTCGACCATGGTCCCCCGGTGGACCGCCCAGACCAGGAAAATCCATGAGGTCTCCGAGGACTATTTTCCTCCGCTCGGCGGGGCGCTCTCGTTCTACACCCCGGACGCCCGCCCGGTCATCAAGCAGGCGATCCAGGACGCCATCGACCACGCGAAAAGCTGGGATCTGGAGCTTCCCTTTGTCACGGCCAAGGGCAAGCCGATCTGGGTGAGGATCATTGGGCAACCGGAGGTGGTCGATGGAAAAACCGCCCGCCTGGTCGGCACATTTCAGAATATCACCAAGCGCAAGGTGGCCGAGATGGAACTCGAGGAAACCAACCGCAAGCTCATCGAGGCCAGCCAGCGGGCGATGGCGGCCAACCGTGCCAAGAGCGAATTTCTGGCAAACATGAGCCATGAGATCCGGACCCCGCTGAATGCGATCATCGGGATGTCCGAGCTCCTCGAATCCGACCCGTCAGGTCCCGATGCCTGCGAGTACCTGCAGACGATCCGCTCCAGCGGCGACTCCCTCCTGTTCCTGATCAACGACATCCTCGACTTCTCCAAAATCGAGGCCAGCCAACTGATCCTCGAGTCGCAGCCGATGAACGTGCGAGAATGCGTGGAGGCGTGCCGGCAAACGGTCGCGATGCTGGCCGCCCAGAAGGGTCTCCGGCTGGCGGTCGGCCTGGATCCCCGGACCCCGGACTGCTTCATGGGCGACCCCCAACGCCTCCGGCAGGTCCTGGTCAACCTCGCCATGAACGCGGTGAAATTCACCCACACCGGGGAGGTCGTCATCAGCGTCTCCGTCGAGGAGGGCGATACCCCGCGGCTTTCCTTTGCCGTGCGCGATACCGGCATCGGCGTCGCGCCGGAGCAGCAGGACAAGCTCTTCCAAAGCTTCAGCCAGATCGATGCCTCCACCTCCCGCCGCTATGGCGGCACCGGGCTCGGTCTGGCGATCTCGCAGCGCCTCGTCGAGCTCATGGGCGGGCGCATCCAGCTCAGCTCGATGCCCGGCATCGGGTCGACGTTTCGATTTTCCATCCCACTCATCCTCCCCACCCATCCGGTTTCTTCCCCCGCATCAGCCCCCTCGCCGCAGGAAGATTCCGACCTTGCGCAGCGCTGCCCGCTCCACATCCTTGTCGCGGAGGACAATCCGGTCAACCAGCGCCTGGCCGTCATGATGCTGAAACGCCTCGGCTATACCGCCAGCTTGGCTGCCAACGGAAAGGAGGTTCTCAACGCGCTCGCAAAAACTGCGTTTGACCTCGTGCTCATGGATATCCAGATGCCGGAGATGGATGGGCTGGAGGCCAGCCGAAAAATCCGGGAGCTCTACCCGCCGGACCGATGCCCGCAGGTCGTGGCGCTCACCGCAAATGCGCTGACCGGCGACCGGGACCTTTGCCTCGCCTCCGGGATGGACGGCTACCTCTCCAAACCCATCCGGATGGAACAGCTCACCAGGGCGATCGAGCAGGCCTACAGCCGCAGGGGCCTCCGCCCGGGCTGATCCTCCGGCGCGATTCACATCCCGCGGCGGCTCCTGCCGGATTTTCCATCATGCTCGATCGGCCACACTGGAGATGCTTTCCGGCACCCGACGATGTCGCGACTGGGAACAAAAATGCCTGCCCCTCGTGCGGTTTCCCCTTTCTATCGGATTGACACTTTATAACAGTTAGAATCTTATACGCTCATGTTCGCTCATGAGCGCCACCAAAAAATCCTCTCCATTCTTGAGAGTCGGCACCGTGCGGTCGGGTCGGAGCTGCGCGCGGCGACGGGTGCATCGGCCGCAACCCTGCGACGCGATCTGGATTTTTTGGAGGGGCAGGATCTTCTGGTGCGCATCCATGGAGCCGTCCTGCATCCTTCGGTGGCTGCGGCCGAGCCGAGCCTGCTGCAGAAATCCCGGTCGGCGGTGGAGGCCAAGCGGAAGATCGCATCGCTTGCCGCAGGCCTGATTCCCGAGCGCTCGACAGTGTTTGTGGACAGCGGGACGACATGCCTGGAGGCGGCCCGCCTGCTGAGGGTCCGCCCATCCCTGACGCTGATCACGAACTCGCTTCCCGTGATTGCGGGCCACGAGCAATTTTGTGCGAAGCTGATCGTGATCGGCGGTGAGCGCCGCGCGCTGAGCGGCGCGCTTGTCGGCGGACTGGCCGCGGCGGGCATGGCGGAGATGAAGGCGGACATCGCCCTCATCGGGGCCTCCGGCCTGGACCCGGCATCCGGCCCCGGAACGACCGAACTGCTGGAGCGCGACATCAAGGCGGCCTGGATCAAAAATGCCCGGCGCACGATCCTGCTCTGCGATGCGGGCAAGTGGGCGTCCGCCTCAGCCATCGGGTTCGCCGGATGGGACGACATCACAGATTTTGTCACCGACCGCAAGCCGCCGGCTGCCTTTCGCCACAAAAGAACAACCCTCCACATCTCATGAAACGCCTCGACCAGAAAATCGCCAACATCCAAGCCGGATCCACATCGCCCAGGGACTTCATCATTGCAGACGCGAAGGATGCCGATATGGCGTTCGGGGTGACAGCACCCGGGCCCCAAAGCGGGGCGGCCCGGCCCGGGTATAACGAGTCCGAGGGCTGCTGGAAGACGCTTGACCAGTACCTGGAGCAGATCCGCGCCGTGATCTCGCAGGACGTTGTGGACATCATGCTCCTCTCGGCCTCGAACCTCGAGCGGCTCGCCATGAAGGAACATCTGTTTGCGAATTCCCCGATCACCCCGGCGGCCCGGGCGAACGACACCTCAGACGTCTGGGCGGTGCGAGGAGGAAAATATCCGACCGACCATCCGTCGCGCTCGTTCCGGACCGCAAACATCTGCCACATCAAATATGGCAGGATCACCGAAGACTGCTCGCAGCCCTTCACGGGGGCTGACCTCGGGCTTTACTCGATCACGTTCACGAACAACATCGACTGGGATTACAAGGCGCTCACCGACTTTCATGACTTCCGGCTTGAGGCCGAACGCAAGCATTTCCGGTATTTTCTGGAAGTCTTCAACCCGAACGTAAACCCCGGGATCCCGGACAAGAAGGTGGCCGGCTTTCTCAACGACCACATCATCCGCACGCTGGCGGGAGTAACCCAAGTCGGTCGGCCGGTGTTCCTGAAGATCCCGTACAACGGACCCGGCCCGCTCGAGGAGCTCGTCGCCTATGACCCGAATTTGATTGTCGGCATTCTGGGGGGAAGCTCCGGCACAACGCTCGATGCCTTCCAGCTGATCCACGACGCCCGGAAGCACGGCGCACGGGTGGCGCTCTTCGGCAGGAAGATCAACCTCTCCGAGCACCCGCTGGCGTTTATCGAGCTGCTGCGCCGGATCGTGGACGGAGAAATCGCGCCGGCCGAGGCCGTCAAGGTTTACCACGGCGTCCTGCAGAAAAGCGGCATCCGCCCGCAGCGGTCGCTCCAGCAGGACCTCCTGCTCACCACGAACAAGATGAGCTACAAATGAGTTTTCAGTGGTTCCGTGTCCAACCAGGAGCCGAACGAAGGAACATGCTTTTCTGAAAACGGAACACGGCACACCGAACACTTCCTATTATGAAACGAAGCGAGATCAACCGCCTGACGGCTGCCGCCCAAGCGTGCTTTGAGAAGCACGGCTGGACCCTGCCGCCGCACCCCCGCTGGGATGTCACCGACTTTGGCCTCGGAGACTGGATAAAAAGCTGCCTCGTGCTGGTCAACCTGTCCGAGCATCCGGAATATTGCGAAAAGCTGATGTACGCGCGCCAGGGGATGCTCACGCCCGAACACTGCCACCAAAAAAAGAAGGAGGATATCATCAGCCGCTGGGGCACGCTCCGGGTGAACGTGTGGCCGGGGCATCCGGGGCGGCCGATGCCGCCGGAGTTCGAGGTCCTGCTCAACAACGAAAAGACGGTCGTCCCGGCTGGCGGGGCGATCGACCTCACCGCCGGCGAGCGGATCACCCTCGTCCCGCATGTTTACCATTCGTTTTTCCCGCTGACCGAAGAATGCATTATCGGCGAGGTCTCGACCGCGAACGACGATGCCAACGACAACTTTTTTGTGAACCCCGACATCGGCCGCTTCCCCCACGTGGAGGAGGATGAGGCGGCCCTCGTAAAACTTCTCAGCGACGCGCTATGAGCACGAACCTTGTCGGGCTGGCCGGGCACATCGAGGGCGCAGCGATCTCCGATTGCCGGGTGGTCACCGGATTTGACGGCTTTGTTGACGAGATGATTTCCCTTGTCGGCGAGCGCCGGTCGCTTAACGACTTCACCCCGGTGCCGGACATCGCCACGTTTGGAAAATTGATCTCCGCCGCCGCCGGGCACAGCAGCCTGCGGGAGATAGTCGTGAACGACGTGCATCCCGGCGGGTGCGCCGTAAACCTCGCCGACGGCCTGGCCAGCCTCGGGGTCGGGGTCGATTGCTTCGCCACCTTGGGCGAGCCGGTGCACGCCGCCTTCCGGGACATCGCGGCTAAATGCCAGGGAATCCATTCGTGGGGGCGCGAGCCCGGGCGCACGCTCGCCTTCGAATTTGCAGACGGAAAACTCATGTTCAGCTCGGTCAAGCAACTGGCCGATTTCACCCCGAATGCCGTCCGGGCCTACCTCGCAGACGGCGCATACCTTACCGCTTGCGCAAGCGCTCAGGTCATCGCGCTCACGGACTGGACCCTCTATCCGCACATGACAGGCGTCTGGCGTCTGCTGCAGCAGGAGGTGTTTTCCAAGCTCTCCCACCGCCCGCATTTTCTCATCGATTTGGTGGACCCCTCCAGCCGTTCGGCTGGCGACATTCGGGAGATGGCTGCGATTGTAACAGATTTCGAGCCGGCCGGGCCTCTAACCCTCGGGCTCAACGGGAATGAGGCCAACATCCTCTGCAAGCTCCACGGGCTCGCCGCCGTGCCGGCCGAAGGTACGGCCGAAGAGACCCTCGCCCAGGCAGAGGCTTTGCGGGCGCAACTGAAAATCACCAGGGTCCTGATCCACCGGATCGCGTTTGCGGTCTCCTCCGATGAGGAGGGCGGCAACATAAGGTTGGGATCGGTTTGTCAAAATCCCAAGAAGAGCACCGGGGCCGGGGACCGGTTCAACGCCGGGGTTGCCCTCGGCCTCGCTCTGGGCATGAATGCGGCGGATTGCCTCGGGCTCGGATGCGCCGTCTCCGGGTTTTTTGTCCGGAATGCGCACAGCGCAACCCGGGCCGAACTGTCGCGCTTCCTGCGCGCCTGGGCGCTGGAAACCCAGCAGGCCTAAGGTTCCGCCTCGTCGGTGAAGTAGGCGTTGAACATCTGCGCAATCTCGTCGAAGCGCTCCTGCGTGATCATCCGGCGGGTGGCGGTCGCGAAACAGTTGAGGAGGACGACGGCATTGAGCGATGCGCCCCGCTCGACGTAGGTGGTGAGGCGCTTGACGAACGACTGGTTGACGAGGGTGACCTCCTCAAAGAATGCGGGGAACCTCTTCATGTCCCAGTCGGGAACGTACCCCTTGCGCATCCGGAAATACTGGGCCATGAGGTACATCGAGATGGATCGGTAGATGCTCTCCTCCGTGCTGGCAAAGGGCAGGTGGGTGAGGACCATCGGGCGGAGGCGGTCCATGACCGGACAGCCGCTTGTCACCATGTAAACCCCGATCAGCGACCCCACGGCCTGCGTATTTTTGACGTGTGCGGAATACATCCTCGAGGTCGTCGTGACCTCGACATCGGACTCCTCGTGCGAGAAGACGTCCTGGAAGGCGTTGACCACGCCGACAAGGTTCCGGGCGATCGGGCAGTATTTATGCTCGTTTGCGGAGAGCGGGCAATTTGAGCATTGCTGGTGGGTTAGCTCGGTCCAGACCGGGAGCGGCTCCTCGACCGGCTGAGGCACCAAAGCCAGCGACGGACGCATCAGCTCGATGACAAATTCCTTGGTCTCGCCAGTCGGGAACTTGAACCGGTAAGTGATAGGGTGATTTTCCTCGCTCACGTCATCAACCTGAACAACCAGCGACGATTGGTAAAGAAGAATGTCCCCGCTTGTTACGCGGAGGGCCCGAAAGTTGCAAAAACGGGCTGCGCCTCAAGGAATCTTGTTTGGAGTTCCGCCTTCAGGCGGCAGGCGAATGGGGTCGGCAGCCCGAAAAGCGCCACCTGAAGGCGGGCAGAACTCCAAACAAGATTTCTGAAGGAGGAGCCTCCCTTTGTTTGGCGAGGCAAAAGCTGAAAGCGATTGCGAGCGGTGCCCTCGATCACTGGCGGCCGTTCGGCGGGGTCGATTTCTGGTCGCTGCCCTGGGCGACATGGAGCCCGACGAGGCGGGCGATTTGCACCATGAGGAGCATTTGTCCGATGACGGCGACGAGCACGGCGGCGCTTCGGGCGACGGCGTTGGCCGGGAGGACGTCGCCGTAGCCAACGGTGGTGAGGGTGATGAAGCTGAAGTAGATGAGCCACCCGGGATCGTGGAGGAAGAGGTCCTGCTCTTGGGCCGGGGTGGTTGACCAGTTGGAAATCGCAAAGCTTCCCGGGGCAATAAATTCGATCAGCAGCAAAACGAACCCGGCCAGAACCCCGAAGAGGAGGTAGACGCAGACCGCGCCGCAGAGGATATCGGTGGTGATCACGGCCGCGCGCGCAACGGCCAGCCCGACAACCCAGAGCACGTACGCAAGGAATAGGATCTGGCTGATGATTTGCGCGAGGGCCATCGCGTGGTGGCTGATCAGGCTGCCGATGGTGAGGAGCAGGATGAGGAGGGCCCCGGCAAACATGTGAATGGCGTGGTGGCGGGCGGATCTCCACAGCGTCAGCATCGACGCGCCCACGACAAGGAGACTCAGCGGCGCCAGGGCCGGTATGCCGTTAAACCCCGGAAATGCCTTCGTGAGAAACGATGTGCTGGGCGAGAGGGCCAACATCAGGAAAAGCGTCACCATGAGGACCCGGAACGGATGCCGTCCGACAGCGTTCCAAAACCCCGCTCTGATTCGACCGTGCGACATCAACCAACTCTTTCAGCTCGCGGGGCAGATGAAAAGCCGATTGCACGGGAGAGGGAATTGCCGGATAATGAGCGGCTCTCATGACCACATCAGCAATTGAAACATCGGCCCCGGGGCTCGCAGTGGACAACCTCCGCGTCGCCGAGCTCACCCGCCTGATCACACCTGCTCAAATCAAGGAACAGCTGCCTTCCGAGCCGCGCCATACCCGCCTGGTGCAGGAGTCCCGCGCGACGGCCCGGGCCATCCTCAGCGGGGAGGACGACCGGATGCTCGTCGTGGTCGGACCCTGCTCGATCCATGACCCCGAATCGGCCCTCGAATACGCCAGGCGGCTGGCCGTCCTGAGCCGGGAGGTTTCGGACCGGTATTTTATCGTGATGCGGGTCTACTTTGAGAAGCCGCGCACGACGGTCGGCTGGAAGGGGCTGATCAACGACCCCCACCTGGACGACTCGTGCGACGTAGCCCTCGGGATCGCGATGGCAAGGAAGCTTCTCCTCGACACCCTCGACCTCGGGCTCCCGGCCGGGACCGAATTCCTGGATCCGATCATCCCCCAGTACACGGCGGACCTGATCAGCTGGGCCGCAATCGGCGCGCGCACGACCGAGTCGCAGACCCACCGCGAAATGGCCAGCGGACTCTCGATGCCGGTCGGGTTTAAAAATGGGACCGACGGAAGCATCCAGACCGCGCTGGATGCGATGAAGTCCTCCCGGGCCCCACACAGCTTTTTGGGGATGGATCAGGATGGGGCCACGAGCATCGTCAAGACGACGGGAAATCCGGACAGCCACATCGTCCTGCGCGGCGGCCGCGACGGGGGGAACTACCACCCCCCGCAGGTGGCGGCGGCGTGCACGGCGCTGGCGAAGGCCGGCCTGCATCCGGCCCTGATGGTTGACTGCAGCCATGCAAACTCCGGGAAGGACCCGCGGCGTCAGCCGGAGGTTTGGCGCAGCATCCTGGACCAGCGCGCCGGGGGGCGCCGGGAAATCATCGGGGCCATGATCGAAAGCCACCTCATCGAGGGGAGCCAGTCGATCGGAACCCGCCTGGAGGATCTCAAGTATGGCGTCTCGATCACTGACGGCTGCCTCGGCTGGGAGGATACCGAAGACCTCTTCCGCGCTTGACCATCGCTGGCACAACGTTCGCCGCCATCGATTTTGAGAGCGCGGGCTCCGCTCCGGGCCGAACGGACGAACCGGTCCAGATCGCCGTCGCCCACCTGCGCGGCGGAGAAATCTCCAAGCTCCTGAACTCCTACGTCCGCCCGGGCGTGCCGGTGACGTGGGCGGCCAAGGCGGTTCACGGGATCAGCGACGAGATGGTCGCGGATGCCCCGAGGCTCCTCGACCTGTGGCCATCGATCCAGAAGGCGATGGGCGGGTGCTGGGTCGTCGCCCACGGGGCGGCGACGGAAAAACGGTTTTTGCGGGTCTTCCCGTTCCATTCGTTCGGCCCCTGGGTGGACACGCTGGTCCTGGCGCGGGCGGTTTACCCGCAGCTCGCGTCGCACGCGCTCGGGGATATCATCGCGAACCTCGGTCTGAACCAGGACCCAACCATCGCGGCCCCGGGCTTTCGCTGGCACGATGCGGAGTCCGACGCGCTCGCCTCGCTCGTGCTCCTGCGGCACCTGATCCGCGCCTGCGGACTGATCAGCGCGGATCCCGAGGTGCTTCGCCGCCCGGACCTCACGTCCTACTTTTCGGCCCGGAGGGAAAAAAATTCGAAGGGGTGAGGACCGCATCCATAAGGATATCGTGGGGCTCGCGAGGAACCTCGGGGACGATCTGCCAATCAAAACAAAGGCCCACCTTAAAGGCGGAGGTCTTGACCAGAAGCCGGTCGTAGCACCCTCGCCCGCGGCCGAGGCGCCCGCCCCCACGGTCAAAGGCCACGCCCGGTACCAGGATGAGGTCGAGTCCGTTTGGATCGGCAACGGGGGCCGATGCCGAAGGTTCGAGGATCCCGAAGCGCCCCAGCAGAAGCTCGTCTGGCCCGGCCACCCAATGCAGGATGAGGTGATCGCCCTCGACCCTTGGAAGCGCGATATTCCGATCCTCCGGCCACGGCTCGAGCGCCCGAGGCTCACCGGGAACCGCCGAGAACCCGGCCACGGACCGGGCAGACTTCCAGACCTCCCATCCGCGAAGCGCCGCCACCAAGGCGGCGGAGAGCATGGAGGCGTCGGCCGCCGGACTGACGAGGGAGCGAAGCGAGGCCCGCAGGGCCGACTTCGCATCGCTTGCGGAAGTCATACAAAAAACGGCCGGCGTGCGCCCGGCCTTAGTCGAGGCCGGGACGACCGAGGCGCTGGCAGATCTCGCGGGTCGCGGTCGATTGGTTGAGCGTGTAAAAGTGGATGCCGGCGACCCCCTGGTCGAGGAGGTCGGCGCACTGCTCGGTCGCATAGTGAAGGCCAACCTGGCGGACCGCCTCTGCGGAATCTCCCCCGCGCTGGAGCGCCTTGAGCAGACGGGCGGGAAACCGCGCGCCGCCGGCCAGCTCGGCCATGCGCTTCATCGAGCTCAGGCTGGTGACCGGCATGATCCCGGCAATCACGGGAACCGTGATCCCGGCCAGCGCGCACCGTTCGCGGAAATCGTAGAAGTCGTGATTATCGAAGAACAGCTGGGTGCAGATGTAGTCCGCCCCGGCGTCGACCTTGGCCTTAAGGTAGTCCATTTCCAGGAGCCGGTTGGGAGTGGCCGGATGGCCTTCCGGGAACCCGGCGACGCCAATGCCGAAACCCTGGCCGTGCGGGTGGCCGGAAAACTCCCTCACAAACTTCACCAGGTCGGCGGCCTGCGGGAAGATGTCCTGCGAATGGTCGTAGCCCGGGCGGTCGCGCGGAGGATCCCCGCGCAAGGCGAGAATGTTTCCGACGCCGGCTTCCGCATAGCGGGTGAGGATTGCCTCGACCTCCGCCTCGGTGTGCCCGACGCAGGTGAGATGCGGGATCGGGTCCAGGGAGGTCGTCTTCTTCAGGCGCACGACGAGCTCGTGGGTCATCTCGCGCGTCGACCCGCCCGCGCCATAAGTCACGCTGACAAAGGCCGGCCGGAGCGGCTCCAGAAGCCGGATTGTCTCGAAGAGCTGGTCGAGCGCCTGCGTCGTTTTCGGAGGGAAAAACTCGAACGAAAACGTCGGGGTTCCCGCCTTCAGGATGTCGCGGATATGCATCTTACCAGCCGAGCACCTTCGCAAAGATCAGCGGGGCCACGATCGTGGCATCCGACTCGATGATGAACTTCGGCGTGGTCTCGCCGAGCTTCCCCCATGTGATCTTCTCGTTCGGCACGGCCCCGGAGTAGCTTCCGTAGCTCGTCGTCGAGTCGCTGATCTGGCAGAAATACCCCCACAGCGGGACCTCATCGCGGCGGAGGTCCTGGTGCAGCATCGGCACGACGCAGATCGGGAAGTCGCCGGCGATCCCGCCGCCGATCTGGAAAAACCCGATCGGGGTCTTCTGGCTCGTCGGCGCATACCACCCGGCGAGCGAGATCATGTACTCGATCCCGGTCCGCACGGTGTGAACGTTTTTTACATCCCCCTCGATGCAGTGCGCAGAAAACATGTTCCCCAGCGTCGAGTCCTCCCAGCCGGGCACAAACATCGGAAGATTTTTTTCTTTGGCGGCGAGGAGCCAGCTATTTTTCGGATCGATCTGGAAGCTGGCCTGGAGCTCCTTCGAGTCGAGGACCCGCCAGAAGAACTCATGCGGAAACAGGCTTTCGCCGCGCGCGTCGGCATCCATCCATTCCTTGAGGATGATGTTTTCGATCCGCCTCATCGCCTCCATTTCCGGGATGCACGTGTCGGTGACGCGGTTCATGTGCCGCGCCAGAAGCGCCTGCTCGTCGGCCGGGGTGAGGTCGCGGTAGTTCGGGATGCGCTCGTAGAAGTCGTGGGCGACGAGGTTGAAAACATCCTCCTCGAGGTTTGCGCCGGTGCAGACGATTCCGTGCACCTTCCCCTGCCGGATCATCTCGGCGAGCGAGATCCCGAGCTCGGCGGTGCTCATCGCCCCCGCGAGGGTCATGAGCATGATCCCCCCGCCTTCGAGGTGGGCGGAGTACGCCTCGGCCGCATCTTTGAGCGCGGCCGCGTTGAAGTGGCGGTAGTGGAGGTCGATGAATTGGGAGACGGGACCGGGTGATGACATGATAGAAAGAATAAGAGTGTTACGGGCAGGTGAGGATCGGACGGCGGGTCCAGATGCGGGCGGTCGCCATCCCGAGAGCGAAGACGAGGACGACCCCAGCCAACCCGGCCAGGCTGGTCGCCAGCCCGTCGGAAGGAATGCCGGCAACCGCGTATCCATTCAGCGGAGAGAGGAACGCAGGCGCGGACTCATGAAGAAATCCCAGCTTCTGTGCCGCCCACTCCAGCCCGTCGGGGGATCCGCTTGCAAACGGGCTGAGCACGAGTGCAATTCCGAGGGCCGCAGCAGCGGGAACCAGCACCGAACGGCGCCCAAGCACCTGGGCGGACGGCAAAAGCATGACGGCGAGGACCGTGAGCCCCGCTTCGGCCAGGCCGATCAGCGCATGGACGCCCAACATCGTTGGCAGGGATTCGTAGAGCGGGATTCTTCCTGCGAGGGCGAGTTCCACCGCACAAGCCAGCGCCGCCAGAAGCAGGGATGCCCACGCAGCAAACGCAACCCGTGACAAGGATCCCGCAGAGACCCCGCGCCATTTTCCGGCCATCAGGCCGCCAACCCCGGCACCGATCACGGCCATGTTCAAAATATTCGCCCCGAGAACCGCGAGCCCTCCGTCGGAAAAAACCAGGCATTGGACGGAGAGGACGAGCGCGATCGCGAGAACACCGAAAGGTGTTCCGAGAAGTACGGCCGCCAGAACTCCGCCGAGCAGGTGACCGGAGGTTCCCATCTGGATCGGAAAGTTGACCATCTGCGCGGCAAAAATGAGCGAGGTCACGGCAGCGAACCTCGCCGCGCCCGGACGGGATTTGCTCCGCGTGGCGCACCAGGCAGCAGCAGCAAGGCCGCCAACGGCAACTGCGGCAGTGACAGGACAAACGGCCCCTTCGATCATGCTTTGTGGAATGTGCATAGTGTCAGGCATCCTATCCGCCGTCAGCACCGCTGTCGAGAGCGAAGGAGCCGGAGAAAAACAGGCTTCCCATCGGTTGGCACGCCTCCCCATAATCCGGCCATGCGTTTCCTCAAGGTGTCCTTTGCGCTGCTGGTTCTTGGCCTCGCGGCGTATTGTTTCTGGCCGCGCACGCCTTCGCTCAAGGGGTTTCAGCCCGTCCGCATGGCCGGTCTGCAGACCTCGATTTGGAAGGCCGCCTCGGAGAAGCTGCAGTACGAGCTCGTCCTCCCGTTCTATCAAATTTACGAGGGCGAATATCACCTGCCTCCTGCGGCATCGCTCCTCATGGCAATCGACTCGGCCAGGGCGCTCCACAGTTTTCACAGCGCCCGGGATGCCGCGGACCAGGAGGCGGCGCTGGTTCCCCTGGAGCGGGTCTTCACGCGGCTCAAAGACGAAACCGGTGCCGCTTTCGACCCTCCCCTGGCGGCCAGGACGGAACTTGCGGTCTGGGGGCTGCGCGCCGATCCGAACCGGCAATCCGACCTCACCGTTGCCTGGTCGGAGCTGCTCGGCCTTCTCTACGGGCAGCCCTCCCGGGAGGCTGTACCCGCTGCAAGAACCTTTGCCTCGGCCTCCCGGATGGCCGGGGCCGGCAAATGGTCAAACGCCCGGACTCTGGCCGAGGATGCCTGGCACCAGGTCCAGCAGCTCGGAGAAAAAAACTCCCCTGCCAGGTAGCCGCCTAAAACGCAGAACGCCGTCCGGCGAGCCGGACGGCGCTTTTTTGCTATGGCTGCCTTTAGAGACGTATTACTTGGTCGGGACGGTAGCGATCGTCTGCAGGATCCTGCTGGCAATCTTGTACGGGTCCCCCTGGGAATTTGGACGGCGATCCTCGAGGTATCCCTTGTAGCCGTTGTTCACGAAGCTGTGCGGGACGCGGACCGAGGCGCCGCGGTTGGCCACACCGTAGTTGAATTTGTCGATCGACTGGGTCTCATGGAGCCCGGTGAGACGGAGGTGGTTTTCCGGCCCGTAAACGGCAATGTGCTCGTTTTTGTACTTGTCGAACGCGGCCATGAGGGCCTCGAAGTACTCCTTGCCACCAACCTCGCGCATGTGCTCGGTGGAGAAGTTCGAGTGCATCCCGGAACCATTCCAGTCAACATCCTTGCCGAGCGGCTTGCAGTGCCAGTTCACGTCGACCGCATACTTCTCGCAGAGGCGCAGGAGAAGGTAGCGGGCCATCCAAACCTGGTCGGCGGCCGTCTTGGAACCCTTCCCGAAAATCTGGAATTCCCACTGGCCTTTGGCGACCTCGGCATTGATGCCTTCGTGGTTGATTCCGGCCTCAAGGCAGAGGTCAAGGTGAGCGTCCACGATCTCGCGGGCCACATCCCCAACGTTCTTGTATCCGACTCCCGTGTAGTACTCGCCCTGCGGAGGAGGAAACCCACCCCCAGCCGGGAACCCGAGCGGCACGCCGTCCTGGTAAAGAAAATACTCCTGCTCGAATCCAAACCAGGCACTCGGGTCGTCGAGGATCGTCGCCCGGGCATTGGTCGGGTGCGGGGTGCCGTCGGGAAGCATGACTTCGCACATCACCAGAGCCGCGTGGGTTTTGGTGGGATCGGGATAAACGGCAACGGGCTTCAGGATGCAGTCCGAGCTTTTGCCTTCTGCCTGGCGGGTGGAGCTGCCATCAAAGCCCCACAACGGGAGCTCTTCGAGCGACGGGAAGGTGTCAAAATCCTTCACTTGGGTTTTTCCGCGCAGGTTGGCAACGGGCTCGTAGCCGTCCAACCAGATGTATTCGAGTTTGTACTTCGCCATATTGATGAGTTTGATGTCTTATTTTGAGCAGATCCCGCCGGGGGAGAACTGCCAGATGTTGATAATTTCCCTGAAATCCAGCCGGCAGATGGAGTAAAGCAACTCGCATGCCAAAAATCAACACGGCCGATGAGTTTTTGGCAGAATTGCTGTGAGTCGGCCCATTCGCTGCCAATGACTCAATGGGGTCTTGCTTCGCGGCGCGGATTGGTCAGAGTTCGACCTGCATGTGCGCCCGCATCATCCTGTTGGCGATCCTGGCCATCGGAGCCGTGGGAATTTGCATCGAGGTTGGGATTCGCTCGGCGCCCCTGCCAGGCGAACTCTTCACGCCCGGCCCGGCCACGCCGGCGGTGGACGATCTCCACGGGCGCACGATCTCGATTCCTGCGTCGGATTTTGCGCGCGATGCCCGCCCGGCGAGGCTCAGGGAATTTGGCCGCTGGCTTCCGGAGGCGACCGTCCGCATCGAGGACCACCGGTTTTTTTCCCATCCGGGCCTCGATGTCATCGCGACCACAGGGGCCGCGCTCCGGAACCTTCTTCACCATCGGATCATCTCCGGGGCATCGACGATCAGCCAGCAGACGGTGAAGCTCGGAGGCGGACGGGTTCGGCGCACGCTGGACGCCAAATGGCACGAGGCATTTTCCGCGCTTCGGCTGGAACGGGAGTGGACAAAGGAGCAGATCCTCGAATGGTACATGAACCGGCTGGACTACGGAAACCGCCGGATCGGACCGGTGGCGGCGGCTCATGCGTACTTCGGGAAGGCACCGGCCGAACTCACCTTTGCGGAGGCGGTTTATCTGGCCGGCATCCCGCAGTCCCCCACCCGCCTCAACCCTTGGAAAAATCCTTCTGCGACGCTGGCACGTTACCGCAGGAATGTGCAGCGGATGGAATCGGCAGGACAACTTCCGGCCGGAGTAACAGCTGCCGGGCTGCTCCGCAGCCCGCCAGTGCCCGGACGTTTTGACCCGCACTCCGGGGCACCCCACTTTTCCCGGGAGGCGCTCGCACGGAACGGCGGGGGCGCGGGGCGACGGCGGAGCACGCTCGACCTGACGCTGCAGGCCGGGGCAGAGGCGGCGGCCGCCGCTGCCCGCAACGAGCTCGCCCAGGTGGGGGCGGGCGCCTGCGCCATCGTGATTTTGGACAATGCCACCGGGGGCGTGCGCGCGATGGTCTCGTCGTCGCTTCCGCAGTATGGGGAGGTCAACCTGACCATGACCCCCCGCAGCGCAGGCTCGACGCTCAAGCCGTTCCTCTATCTGGAGGCTCTGGACCGCCGGATCGTCACGGCAGCCTCCCTGCTTCCAGATACCGAAGAGGCCGTGCGGGAGGGGTACGCCGACTACGATCCCCGGAACTATAACGACCGGTTCGCTGGCCCGGTGCGGCTCCGTGAGGCGCTTGGAAATTCTCTCAACGTTCCGGCCGTCGTCGTCCTCTCGCGGATCGGCGCGCGCGACGCGTTTGCCCGCATGCAGTCATGGGGGCTCCGGTTTCGCCAGGAATTCGACGCCTCCGGGGCAGGATTTATCCTGGGCAATGCGGACGTGACGCTCCTGGAGCTCACCGGGGCATATGCGGCCCTCGCGCGGGGGGCAAGCGCTTGGCAGCCGGTCTTTCTAGTCGGCGAACCTGTCCAGCCCGAGCGGTGCGGGTCGAGGGATGCGGCCGCGATCATCACCGACATCCTCTGCGACCCGCAGGCCCGGCGGATGGCATTCGGCAATAGCTCGCCGCTCGACGCCGGCGCGCGCGTCGCCGTCAAAACCGGCACGAGCTCGGGCTTCCGCGACGGCTGGTGTATCGGGTTCACGGCCGGGCACACGGTCGGCGTCTGGACCGGAAACCCGGACGGGTCGCCGATGGACTCGGCGCTCGCCGTGCGTTCTGCCGCACCGGTCTGGAATGCCGTCGTTCGGCACCTGCTTGCCCACGGCGATCTGCCGGTCCCGCCAATCGAAGCCTCCGAATCCCTCAGCCCGGTTCTGGTTGCCGCAGAAACCGGACTCCTCCCCCGGCCGGGCGAGCCGACGGTTCTCGAATGGTTTTTGGCCGGCTCCGCGCCGGCAGAATCTGCCGCCTCGATGTACCGGCCGCTGGGCGGAAAACAGATCCTCCAACTCCCGGGCTCGTACGCCGGATGGTGCGCCAGCTCGCAAAACCGGATCGGCGCCACCGCCAGTAATCAGCGCCTGGAAATTTTATTTCCGTGCGAGGGCGCGGTCTTCACCCGGACCCCCTCCCTCCCGCCCAGCCAGCAGGTCCTCCGACCGCAGAGCAATAACCCGGACTGCGAGTGGCTCGCCAATGGCGAAAAAATCCCTGTAGGCGGGCTGCCGCTCAGCCCTGGCACGTTTACGCTGACCGCGAAATCCGGCACCCAGCAGCAGACGCGATCGTTCCGGGTCGAGGAGCCCGAGTGAGCCGCTGACGGCAATCCCGTTCACCTCGCAGAAAATCGCTGGAGCGGCGGCCTGCGACCGTCGCATGATTTCGGCCGCTATCTTCCGGCGCTCACAGAGCGACGCTACAACATGAAGCGCGCCGCAGCTACCGGGCATCCGCCCGGGCGAGGAGGAACCTTGCGATCGCGCGGGACGCAGACGGCTTTTGCAGGACGGCGAGATTTTTCCTCCAGGCATGCCAGACCGTTCCGCTATTTGCGAATGCTCCCTTGGCGTGGTGCAGGATCTGCTCCGGCGAGTTGGCAACGAGCGCCCCGATCCCCGACTGCTCAATAAATGCGATATTCCCCTCCTCCTGTCCAGGAACGACATGGCTGACCAGGAACGGGATCTGGGCGGCGATGGCCTCCTGCACCGTCGCCCCTCCGGCTTTCCCGATAAAGAGATGGTGCGAAGCCATGAGCTGCGGCATCTGGTCGGTCCAGCCGATCAGCGTCCCCCGCTTCGGCAGGCCGGCCGCCGCGATCGCATCGTACGTCGCCTTGCGGCGCCCCGTCACCACATCGACCTCAACCCCGTCGAGCCCGGACAACAGCTCGAGCGTCGCGACCGCCCGGGCCGACGTGCCCCCCGGAAAGAAGAGGATGCGCCAGGGCGACGCGGGCAAAGCCGGCTTCAGGCCTTCAAACTCCAAGCCCACCGGAAACCCGAGGATGTGGATCTTTTCCGGCGGCACGCCGTCGTTGAGGAGCACCCGGGCGGTGGACTCGTCGGCCACGATCGATCCGTCGCACGGGCACCGGTACCAGGCGGAGTTGATCTGCGTCGAGTCGGTGATCACCGTGAAAAAGGGGGCTTTCTGGCCCGCGTTGGCCCGCCGAATCTTCGCGTTTAAAAACGAGAAGACCGGATACGTCGAGGCGATCACATCCGGACGGAATTCCGCGATGAGCCCGCGCACCGCAGCCGTAAGCTCGGCCAGCATCGGCCCCATCCCCTCGACAACGCCCCTTTTGCTCAGGATCTCGAAGACGACCTTCCACGCGCGCGGGTACCGGTTGATCGCCATCGTGTAGCCTCTTTGAACGAGTCGGTTGACAATCGGATTCGTGCGCGTGTAGGGGTCGGCCACAAGGACCTCCGCGCGGCCGGGACGCTCGGCCAAAATGGCCTCGCAAATATTTCGCGCCGCCGTGTTGTGCCCCTCCCCCATGCTGGCGGTGAGGAGAAGGATGCGGACCGGAGGTGTGGGATCTGAGCTCAAGGTTGGCCGGACATTGAAGGATATTTTTTGGGGAATCAAGCCCCGCGACAGCCCCGGGGCGGGGCGCGTCTCCGGAAGTTGCAAAAAAGGGTGAACAGGCGTCTCGCCTGCTTGGAGACTGGTCATCGCAGCGGAGTCAGTGCCCACACGGGCGGGCCGCCCATGCTCCCTTAAAAAATCCAGAAAGTTGCAACTTTCGGGCGCCCCCCGGGGCGGGAGGCACAAGGAATTGCTGGCATCGCTGCCGGGCACGGTGTATGTTGTTCCGCATGATCAATCCACTGCTCGCACTTGGAATGCCGGGATGGCCGGAAATCGTATTTATCTTGGTTATTGTCGTTCTCCTCTTCGGGGCGAAGAAGCTTCCTGAGCTGGCCCGCGGCATCGGGCAGTCGCTGGGGGAATTTAAAAAGGCGCGGGATGAGTTTGAGCGGGAGGTTCACAAGTCCTCCGCCGAGCTCGAAATCAAGGAAGCCCCGGACAAGCAGCCCCACAAGCCGGCCTGAGGTCCCGCAGAGTGACGTCGATGGGAACCGGGACGGCGGCTCAGGCGTTCGTCCGGGCCTTCCTCGTTTGCGCAGCCTGGGCCCTCGCGCTGGAGTCCGCCCCTGCTCAGTCCCTTGTCTTTGCGTCGTACAACCTGAAGAACTACCTCCGGATGGAGCGCGTCGTTGGGGATCAGGTCGTTCCCAGCGCGCCCAAGCCGGAGCCGGAGATCGAAGCCGCCATCGGGATCATCCGAAAAATCCGCCCCGACGTGCTCGGGGTCATTGAGATCGGGGATGAGGAGATGCTGGCGGATTTACAGCGGCGGCTTGGCGAGGCCGGGCTCGCCTACCCATATCGCGAATGGGTTCACGGAGCAGATCCCGACCGCCACATCGCCCTCCTGAGCCAGCATCCGATCGTCTTCAGGAATTCCCGGGACAACATCCCCTTCGAAATGGAAGATTCGCAGCACCGGGTCGGCCGCGGAATCCTGGACGTTTCAATCCAGCCGAAAAATTCCGGAGTAATCCGGTTTGTCGGAGCTCATCTGAAATCCCGCCGCCCGTCTCCCGGCGTCGAGGAGCGGACCTTCCGGGCAAAGGAGGCCTGGCAGATCCGGCGGCACGTGGAATCGATCCTGTCTTCCAGCCCGCACGAAAAGCTTCTGATCTTCGGCGACCTCAACGACAATAAAAACGAATATCCGATCAAGCTCCTCATCGGAAGCCCGGGCTCGCCGGATTTTATGCGCCCCCTCCCGCTGGAGGACCGCAACGGCGAGTGCTGGACCCACTATTGGCAGGAGGCGGACATCTATTCGCGTCTCGACTACATCCTCGCAAGCCCTACCCTTTGGCCGCACATCGACATGGCCCGCAGCGGGATCAGCGGCGAAAGCGGCTGGGACAAGGCGAGCGACCACCGCGCGATCTTCACCACCATCCGACTTCCCGAATTATGAAATCCCTTCTCCTGCTTCTCCTGCTCCCCCTGACCGTCCTCGCCAGCGCTGACGACGAATGGTCGGCCATCATCACCCTCGATGCCGGACCCGGAAAGTCTCCGAAGTCTCGCGAGGAAGCGCAGATGCAGGCCCGCACACATTTTGTCCGGCACCGAGCGCTTCTGGAGGAATTTCTCTCGAAATATCCGAACGACCCGCGCGCATGGGATGCCCGGCTCCGCCTCGCGGCGATCCTGGCCGCGCAGGGCAAGATGGATGGCCTGCAGCAGCAGGTGGACGAATCGATGCGGATCCTGGCCGACCTCGAAAAGGCGCCGGGCATCCCGGCCGAAAAGCGCGCCGACGCTGGCTTCCGCCGGGTTTCGCTCTACATGCAGAGCCTGCTCGGACGCGAGACGGAGATGCGCGACTCGCTGGTCTCGGCCGCCAGAAATTTTGTCAGCAAGTACCCATCCGACCGCCGCAGCCCGCGCCTGCTCGCCGAGGCGGCCACGATCTGCGACAGCGATCCCGCGCTCAAGCGCAAGCTGCTCAACGAGGCCAAAGACCTGTCCAAGGAGGACGCTCTCAACCGACGGATCGCGGACGATCTGGTGCGGCTGAACCTGCTGGACCGGCCGCTGGACCTCAAGTTTTCGACGATCCAGGGCGGATCGTTCAGCACCACTGCCCAAAAGGGGAAGGTGGTCATCATCGTGTTCTGGTCGGCCGAATCCCCGCACTGCCTGATGTGGATGGAGGGGTTCCGACGCGCGATGGAAAAGCTCCCGCAGACCGAACTCTCGATCGCAACGGTCAGCCTCGACACCAATAAAAAGGCGCTGGCCCAACGGATGAAGGAGTTTCAGATCGAGGCGTGGCCGACGAACTTTGATGGGCTGGGCTGGGATAACTCGGTTGCCCGCCCGCTCGGGATCAACTCGCTCCCGACGGTCTTTGTTCTCGATAAGTCCGGAATCCTGCGCGCCATCAACGCCCGCGACAACCACGACCTCTGGGCCCGCCGGCTCCTCCGGGAATAGGGCGCATCTCCAAAAGTGACAAAAGCGGGCTACGCCTTGAGCGATCTTGTTTGGAGTTCCGCCTTCAGGCGGTGCTTTCTATTCTTGCCTCCCCCTTCGCCAGCCGCCTGAAGGCGGGACTCCAAACCCGGATGCCCTGCGCCTGACAGGCGTGCAACTCTCGGAGACGTGCCTCCGGGAATAGAGCTTCTCTCGCTCAGCAGGCGCAATGCCCTCAGGGCGCCCCGTGGCCGGCGTGCAAGCGGCTCAGGAACTTAAGCACCCCGGCGTTGAGGTCGTCGCTGGCGGGCCCCAGCGGCACGATGTGCCCGGTGCCCGGAATGACGAGCAGAGTGGCTTGAGGAAGCCGCTTGGCAACTTCCTGCACGTCGGCGACGGGGATCCACTTGTCCTCAGTCCCATGGATCAGAAGCACCGGCAGGGCGAGATCCTCGTAGCGGATGGCGGCCAGCGCGCGGAGCTGGAGGAGGTCGTTTCTCAAGCCGGTCTCGCGGGCGCTGATCGGAGCCAGCGTGCTGACAAGATCCCGGAACCATGCAACCTGCGACGGCCGCTCCAGAACCGTGCGAACCCATTCTTCACGGGCGGCCGGGTCGCCGATCTGCGCCAGGTCAAAGGCTCCCCCCAAGGCCTTGGCCGGATCCCGCTCAGCCACCTCGCCGAGCAGCCAGGATCCCACGTCGCCGGTCATGAGCACGTTGACAGCGAGAGGGAGCGGAACATCCGTCACCTGCCAGGCCAGCCTTTTTGTGACGGGAGAAATCAAAACCATCGCCCACGCCCGTCCCGGATACCTCCGGGCAAATTCGACAGCGGCCGGCGCCCCGGACGAAACCCCCACCACGGCTACGCTGCCGATGCTCAGGGAATCAAGGAGCGCGGCCATCGCATCCGCCTGCTTCTCCGGCGTCATCCCGGTCGCCAGCGGCGTCCGAAGGTAGCCGGGCCGGGAGGGGGCGATCACCTGGAAACCGGCCTCCACCAACGCGCTACCGAAAAGCATGGCCTGGTCGAACCCGCCCGGAGCCGCGTGAAAAACCAAAACCGCCGGGCCATCCCCGGACTGAACGAATTCCACTTTTCCAGCCGGGGTGTCGGCCAGCGTCGAGGCAGCTTGAAGGCGGGAGAGGCAGTCGGCCCGCCACGAGCCGAACCAGGCCAGCACGCCGCCGGCCAGCAGCAGGGCCGCGACGACCAGAAGGAAGATGGCGCGGATCGCGAGGCGAAAAAATAGTTTCATTACCGCTTGGAGAGGCGCACAAACAGAAGCGAGCCGAGCCCGAAAAAGAGGATGTTCGGGATCCAGATCAGCACGGCCGGAAAGGCGGCCGGATTGTTCCGGAACGTGTCGGCCATGATGATGAAAAAGAAGTACGTGAAGGCGATGACGAGGCTGAGCGCGAAGCCGACCGACGTCTCCTTCCGGTGGGTCGTGATCCCGAGCGGCACCGCGATCAGGACGAAGGCCGCGCAGGCAAGCGACACTGAGAACCGCTTGTTGAGCTCGACCAGGGCCTCGGTCTCGCGCTTGCCGGCCCCCTTGGCCAAAAAGTCGATGAGCTCGGGGAGCGTGTAGGAGCTCATCCGCCGGGTTCCCTGGTATTCCGCAAAAAACTTGGCGAGCGAGATCGGGAAGACCCCTTCCTCCATGACGATCCCCTGCTGGATTTTGTGGACATCGCGCGGGTCCTTATCGTCTCGCTGCTCGAAGCGCGCGTTGAACAGCCGCAGGAGGAGCCGGGAATTTTCCGGATCCGGGCTCAGCACCCCCTCCCTCGCGTAGATCATCTGCTTGGGCACAAACGCGTCGTCGAGCTCGAAGACGATAATATTAAACAGGCGGTCGCCTTCCTTGCGGCCAACATAAACCCGCCGGTCGGGGAACTTGTCCACGATCTCGTCGGCGCGGAAGAGGGACGCCGGGTTGCTCGTGGCAATATCCATCACCGCCCGCGTCATCGCCTGCTCGGCGCGCGGAGCCACATCGACGTTGATCCAGAAGCAGGTTAGGGTCAGCGCCACAGCCAGCACGAAGACCGGAACGCAGATGCGAGGCACGCTCACCCCGTTCGACTTCAGCGCGATCAGCTCGTTGTCCGCAGACATCCTCCCGAAAACCAGCAGCAGCGATGTCAGGAACCCCCACGGGATCGTGAACGTCAGAGAGAACGGCAGTACGAGCGCGATGAACGCCAGGACGGTCGAGATCGGGACGTCCGGGTTGTTGATCAGGATGTCGAGCAGTTCCTTGAAAATGTTGCCCAGCACCAGGACCAGGCTCAGAACAAGGACGCCGAAAAATGTGGTGAGAAGGACGCCGAGCCCGACCGTGCGATCAATGATCTTCACAACGGCTCTTCCTGAAAGACACCCATTTTCCGGAATTTTTCATACCTCTGCCGGACCAGCTTATCGATGGGAACCTTCACGATTTCGCGGAGCGCGGCCGCGACGGCGACACGAAGATTTTCCGATGCGGCCGCCGGATTCCGGTGCGCGCCGCCCAACGGTTCCGGGATGACCCCATCCACCAGGCCCATCTCGGTCAGCGAGCGGGCATTTAGCTTGAGAGCCTCGGCCGCCTCGGGGGCGTGCTTGCGGTGCTTCCAAAGGATCGCGGCGCACCCTTCCGGGCTGATCACCGAGTAGTAGGCGTTCTCAAGCATCAACACGCGGTCGGCCACCCCGATGCCGAGCGCCCCGCCCGAGCCGCCCTCGCCGATGACGACGGCGACAACCGGGGTGCGCAGAACCATCATCTCCCGGATGTTGACCGCGATCGCCTCCGCGATATGGCGCTCCTCGGCGCCGACTCCCGGGTAGGCCCCTGGGGTGTCGATGAGCGCGACGATAGGAAACCCGAACTTTTCGCCCAGGCGCATCAGGCGGAGCGCCTTCCGGTACCCCTCGGGATGCGGGCTGCCAAAGTTGCGAAGAAGGTTTTCCTTCACGTCCCGGCCCTTCTGCTGCCCGATGACGACGCACGGGGTCCCGTCAATCCGCGCAAACCCGCCGGGCATCGACGCATCATCGCCAAATAGGCGATCCCCCTTGAGCTCCACAAAATCGGTGAACGCGCTGGCGACGTAGTCGAGGAAAAACGGGCGGGCGGTATGCCGGGCGATCTGGACCCGCTGCCACGCGGTGAGGCGCCCGTAGATTTCGACCCGCGTGGCGTCGATCTTCTCCTGCATCCTGCGCACCTCGGCGTCCATGTCGATGTTGCGGTCCGCCAGGTGGCGCTTCAGCTCCTCAAGTTTGGCTTCGAGCTCCAGGATCGGCTTTTCAAATTCGAGCGGCTGAATGGTCATGGGTGATATCTATTTGATCGTGACCGGGGTTCCCCGGGTCGTCAGCACAAAAATTTCTTCGGCGTCGGCCGGGTCGAGGACGATGCCGGGCGGCATCGGAGGGGCTTTCGGGGCGGGTGTTGCGGCGGCGGCAACCCCCTCCGGCAAGGCGGCAGCAGGCGCGCTTGCCTCAGCGGTGGCCGGCGGCGGAGTGGGCGCTCCGCGCAGCACGACGCCGGATACGCCGAGCATCACCCAGCGCTCGCTGCCCTCAAAGTCTTTGGTCCCAAACGCGGCGCGAACGCTCCCCTTCATCGCGACCTTGTCGGTTACCTTTGTTTCCACAGCCCCCTGTGCAGCGGCCGGAGGAAGCTTGAGCGAAACGATCGGGTACTCCCGGACAAAGGCCCCGCCATTCAAAAGCGTGACCGTCTTTCCTGCCCGGTCGACCACCAGGGCGGTGCTTAGGTTCGGGATCATCAGCTGCTGGCCGATCTTCAGGTTGATCGTCGAAAGCCGGTTCGCCCGGTAGATCAGCTCGGCCCCGGATTTCTGCTTCGCGGCAATCTTCACCAGGGAATCGCCCGAAACCACCGTGTAAGAAGTTTTTTCCGGCGAGGGCTCGGGGGAAAGCAGGACGGCCGCATTCGCCCGGCCGAGCGCCGCACGCGCCTCGGGTGCCACCGGAGACTCCGGGAACTGGGCCAGGAAATCCGCCAGCGCAGCCCGCGCGTCGGAAGATGGGTTTTCCAACGTCGGACGGAGAACCTCAAAGGCAGCAAGGCTCGGGTCCGGCGGCGGCGGGGGCGGCGGCAGATCGGCTAACTTTTTTTCCTGGATATCTAGCTCGCGGGGCTTCAGAAAAAACTCGTTCGCAAAATATCCGGCCCCGCCCAGAATGGCGGCCACCAAAACCAAAATAACAACAGAGCGGAGGATCATGAGCGAAGAGGTTAGGCCGGGGATCGAAAAAAGGGAACCGCGGAAATCACCTCGACGCCTGTCATATCAGACCCCTCCGCTTCCACTCATCAACATTTCCCTCGGCGGATTTCTGGATCATCTCCATGGAAAATTTGAGGAGGCAGACCTCCCATGCTTCGTCCACGCCGGCGATGAGCGCGGCGAGCGGGTCGTCTCCGGCCCCGATCTGGTCCTGCAGGCGGTCGAGCGCGGAGTCCATCGTCTCGCGCACGACCTGCTCGGAGAGGTCGGTCTTGCGGAACTGGAACCCGTAGCGGAGGATCCGGATCGCGGACCCGTTCCCCTCGAGCCAGTCGGCATACTCGCGGGCCTCATCCCCGAAGCCGTCGAGGAGGAGCTTGCTGTAGACATGCGGCGAGACGATCCGCGGCCGTTCGGCCTCGATCCGCCCGCGCCGGATCCGGACCGCCCCGACCTCGTCCATGAGCTCGCTCACGAGCGAAAAATGAAACCGTGTCGTCCCGAAGGTTTCAATCCCGCTCTGCGGCTTGACCACGACGCGCGTGTTTTCCATCGCGTAGTGGAAGTCATGTTCCTGATACATCCGAACAGAATACCGTCCTCCCGCGCGCCTGCAACATGCTTATTTATTTCTGTCGGCGTTTGACATCCGCCGGATTTGCCGTTTTGACATGTTTGCCATGAACCCGGCTCCTGCATCTCCTGCCCGCGTCAACCTCCGAACCCCGGACGTCATGTCCCATGTCCAGGCGCAGGTCGAGAGCCACTACCGAAGCGCACTGGTCGAGACGATCCGCGCCCAGGGCGGCGTCCTCCAGGCCGGAAATACCACCGTGCGCCTCGCGAAGCAGTTCGGGTTCTGCTACGGGGTCGAGCGCGCGATCGACCTCGCCTACGCCGCAGGCAAGGTCTTTGCCGACCGCCAGATCTTTCTGTTGGGCGAGATCATCCACAACCCGGACGTCAACGCGCAGATGGAGGCGCTCGGGATCCGCCACCTTCCAGCCCGCCCATCGGAAGCCGACCTCGCCGGGCTTGGACCGGATGATGTCGTCATCGTGCCGGCATTCGGTGCGGAGACGGCAACCGTGGCCGCAGTGAAAACCCGGGGCTGCCAGATCGTCGATACCACGTGCGGGGACGTCATGAGCGTCTGGAAGCGGGTCCGCCAGAACGCCGTCGAGCAGGTCACGTCGATCATCCATGGCAAATCGGCGCACGAGGAAACCCGCGCCACCGCCTCGCGCGCGCTCGGCCCGGATGGCAACGGTCACTACCTTGTCGTCCTGGATTTGCACGAGGCCGGCCGGGTCGGAGAATTCCTCAAAAACGGCGGCGATCCGGCCGCCTTCCTCGCAGCGTTCGCCGGAGCGACAAGCCCCGGGTTTGATCCGACCCTCCACCTCCAGCGCATCGGCGTCGCCAACCAGACGACGATGCTGCGCAGCGAGACCGAGGCGATCCAAAACCACCTGCGCGAGGCGGTCGCCCACCGCGATGGCGGCAGCACGGCCAACTTCCGCTACTTCGACACGATCTGCGGAGCCACCCAGGAACGTCAGGACGCGCTCTTCCAACTCCTCTCCGAATCCCCGGACCTCCTCCTCGTCATCGGCGGCTACAATAGCTCGAATACCACCCACCTCGTCGAAATCGCACAAGAAAAATTCCCGACCTGGTTCATAAGAAATGCGGCGTGCCTGATTTCAGCCGACGAGATCCGGCACTTTGACCTCCACTCCCGAAACGAGATCGTTTCGCGCGCATGGCTCCCGCTCGGACGCCCGCTCACCGTCGGCATCACCGCCGGCGCCAGCTGCCCGAACAACCTCATCGAGGACGCCATCCGCAGGGTCCTCGAAATCCGCGGTGAACCCTGATCGGCCCCATCGGGTGCCTGAAAGTTACACGTCTTTCAGGCGGAGGGCTTCCGGGTTCAGAGTTCCGCCTTGAGGCGGCTGGCAAGTGAGACAGTTGCCCCAACAGCCCCGACTGCCCACGCTGCCGTGGAAGCGGCCCGGAAAGATCTTGCAAAGCATGCCCCCACAGCTGCGACACGAGCGGGAGCAAGGGAGGCAATTGTGAAAAAGTTGCCCAGCCTCCCGGTCGAGCACGTGCAGTTCGCTGGGCCTGCCTGTCACCCGACGAACCAAAAACTCCCGCTCATCACATGATAGCTTTCCACAAAATGCAAAAATATGCACCCTGACCCCTAGCCCCTAGCCCCGTCTGTCAGGCGGTGGGCTCCCGTAACTAGGGGTCGGTAGTCAAATCTTGACAAAAGCAGATGGCTGCAAATCGACAAACTTGTCAAGTTTTGACTACCGACCCCTAGTTTTCGCGGGGCGCGCGTCGCCGACAGCTGCGGAGAGAATGTTTGCAGCATCCGGGAAGTCCTGCCTTCATAGCCGGGCATGAATGACACAAAGTATTTAGAGGTGGCCGAGGAGGCCGCGCGCGCGGCGGGCGGTCTGCTACGGTCGCATTTCGGGCGGCCGCTGACAGTCGATGAGAACCACGCGCACGACATCAAGCTCGAGCTCGACAAGCGCAGCCAGGCGCTGATCGAGTCGCTCATCCTCTCGCGCTTCCCGGACCACGCGATCTACGGCGAGGAGGGGATCACGGGCGATCAATCGAGCGAGTTCCAATGGGTGATCGACCCGATCGACGGCACCGTCAACTTCTTCTATTCGGTCCCCCACTTTGCGATCAGCATCGCCCTCCGCCAGTCGGGCAAAATCATCGTCGGCGCGATCTATGACCCGATGCGCGACGAGATGTGGTCGGTCGTCCGCGGCGGCGTCCCAACGCTCAACCAGCAGCCGATCGCGGTGAGCGCGCGCACGGAAATTGGCGAGGCGATCGTCTCGGTCGGCGTCGCCAAATCGATCGACACGATCACCAGCACGCTTCCTCTCTTCGAAAAGATGCTCCGCAGCGTGAAGAAGTGCCGGATGATGGGCAGCGCGTCGCTGGACATCGCGTATGTGGCAAGCGGTCGGCTCGACGCCTATATTGAGGGCGCAATCAGCCTCTGGGATGTGGCGGCCGGGATCCTCCTCGTCGAGGCGGCCGGCGGGACGGTCACGCTCACCCCGCATGCCACGAAGCCGGATAAATTTGCCATCGTCGCCACCAGCGGGAAAATCGATTTTCCCGCATGATTGCGACCGGCATCGGGTACGACGTCCACCGCCTCGTCATGGACCGCCCGCTGATCCTGGGGGGAGTGAGGATGGAATATCCGCTCGGGCTCGAGGGCCACTCGGATGCCGACGTACTCTGCCACGCGATTGCGGACGCCCTGCTCGGCGCGGCGGGCGAACCGGATATCGGACACATGTTTCCCAACACGGATCCCGCCATCCGGGGGATCAGCAGCCTGGAGATCCTCCGCCGCGTGCGCGCCCGCCTGGACGAGCTTGAGGTAGCGATCCATAACGTCGACTCCACGCTCGTAGCCGAGGAGCCGAAAATCTCCCCGCACCTCGCCGCGATGAAATCCAACGTCGGCACCGCCCTCGGCCTCGACCCGAGGCAGGTCGGCATCAAGGCGACAACGAACGAGAGCCTGGGGTTCCTCGGCCGCGGAGAGGGTATTGCCGCCCTGGCCACCGCCTGTGTGGAGCGTCCGCCGGAATCCTATGCGCCGGCCAAAAACCCCAGCTAAAGGAACTGGCATTTGTGGCTCTACCCGTCAATCTTAACCATCTTCTCTGTCGGCGACGGAGCAAAAGTGGAATTTTTGCCGGAGCAAAAGTGAACAGATTTCAGAGTGTGTAAGAAGCTAACACCGTGGGCCATACGTTTTTTGGAGAGTGCTCACAGACCCAAAAACACCGG
>Ga0247833_1000505_pt1 | contig 70960 bp, 61 predicted proteins | sample LaCruzMarch2015__7_FD_187117 | JGI IMG/M metagenome (GOLD analysis project Ga0247833, IMG submission 187117) | Freshwater microbial communities from meromictic Lake La Cruz, Castile-La Mancha, Spain - LaCruzMarch2015_8m | ecosystem: Environmental > Aquatic > Freshwater > Lake | place: Spain...
CTGAATGTGCTTTTTATTATTTTCTTCATTCTCCTCGTGCCAGAGACAAAAGGCATGTCACTCGAGGCCATCGAGCGGAAGCTCATGTCGGGAAAACGACTGCGGGAAATCGGCCGCTGAGCCTGCCTCAGAGCGGAAAGAGCTCCTCATCGACTTTGCGGAATTCTTTGAGGAGGGCGGCCAGTTCTTCGCGCGTGTGGGACTTCTGGATTTTTTCGATTTCGGCCCCGGCCAGAGCGTCGCAGCGCTCGTTTTCCGGATGACCGGCGTGCCCTTTGAGCCACTTCCACTCCATGCAGTGGAGCTTGCAAGCGGCGTCGAGATCGCGCCAGAGGTCGGCATTTTTCACAGGCTGGCGGTTGGCGGTCACCCACCCGCGCTTGCGCCAAGCGTGAATCCATTCGGTGATACCCTTGCGCAGGTATTGCGAGTCGGTGAAAATGACGACTTCGCAGGGCTCCTTGAGCGTGCGGAGGGCAAAAATGGCGGCGCTCAATTCCATGCGGTTGTTGGTGGTGGCGGCCTCGCCTCCTGAGATGGCGCGCTCGTGCGAGCCATAGCGCAAAAACGCCGCCCAACCGCCCGGGCCGGGATTTCCGAGGCATCCCCCATCGGTGAAAACAGTGACTTTCTTTACAGCTTTTTCCATGGCATAATGGGCGGAGTTACAGGCTTGGTTTCTGCCCACGCAGCGAGCGGAGGACTTGGAGCGGCCACTCCACAAGGAGCCGCGTGTGGGCGGCGGCGAGCAGGAGATTATCCCTCAAATAGCAAAAATGGCTCACGCCGCCCTGGCTTCGGGGCGGATAGAAAACGGGCACGGCGACATTGATACACGGCACGCTGGCCCATGTGAGCCGCACGGAGAGAACGGTGTCGAAATCGAACCGACGCGCCCATCCCGTGTTCTCCAGCACCTTCAAGGCGGGCTCGACCGGGTAAAGGCGGAAACCGAAGAGCGAATCCTCGGCGCCAACGCCAAGCGTCTCCAGGGTCGCGAAGAAATTCCCCGCCATGCGCCCGAGCACGCGCTCGAGGGGAGCATCGGGGCCGAAGATCGGAACCCCACAAACAAAAGCAGCGAGGTTGTTTTTTGAGATTTCGAAAAACGGACGAATCATCGCCGCAGAATGCTGCCCGTCGGCATCCATGACCAAAGCATGGGTGAAGCCCTCGGCTTGAGCGGCCCGCAGTGCCGCCAGCACGGCGGCGCCTTTTCCGGAGTTTTGCGCCAGGCGTAGAAACCTCACGCCCTCCAGAGCAAGAGCCTCGGCCTCGGTGTCGCTGCCATCCGTGCTGGCATCCACCACGACCCATACATCCCTCCACTCGGTATGCGCCTCCAGAAGGGTTTGAGCGAGGCGGGCGCCGCTGTTGAAGGTCGGCAATAAAACGAAAGGTTTGTGTGTCATCGTGTGAGCCAGAGCGCAACCGGGAGGGCCAACGCAGAAAAGATCGTGCTTAGAACAATCGATCCGCTTGCCACAGCCTCATCGGCATCCATCTGGCGGGCCATCACAAAAGCGGCGGCGGCTGTCGGGCAGGCGGCAAAAACCATGGCGATTCGCAAATCCACTGTGGCGAGTCCCAATATTGTTCCCAGAGCGAAAACGAACGCGGGAACGAGGACCAGCTTGATGCAAACCGCCGCTGCCATGCCGGCGATGTTTTTTCCCAGTTTGATAAACGCAATGGATCCACCGATGCAGGTGAGCGCCATCGGCACAGCTGCGGCGCCTATTGTTTCCAGCGTCCTGTCCAGAAAGAGCGGCAACGACCAGTCGAGCGTGTTGAAGAGCAACCCCGCCGCGCACGCGAGGAGAAGAGGATTCGTCACCAACGCGCGCAGGCCGGTGGTGACAGAATGCCATGAGAGGCTGTGCCGACCAGCTTGGAGCACGACAATGGCAAGGGCATTGTAGCTGGAAATCATAACCGCCAGGCAAACCACGGCGGTGGCGAAATGGCTTTTCCCATCGGGCAACTCCTCGAAGGCGTAGGCAAGAACGGGCAGGCCAATGTAGGCGAGGTTCCCTCGGAACGAGGACTGTGAAACCGCCGCGTGCGAAGAAGCCGGAAGCTTGAGCGCGACGGACGCCAGCCAACCCACTACGGCAGCAAAGCATGCGCTGCTGAGAAGGACTCCCAGGAGGCCAGCCACCTCGGGCCCCGAGTCCCCCGAGATCGACGCCGTGCGGAAAAGCGATGCAGGCAGCGCCACATAGAAGGTGAACTTGTTCAAGTCGGCCATGAACGCCGACCCGCAAAATCGCAAACGAGCGAGAATGATGCCGAGGACGACCAACAGGAGAACCGGCGAAAGAATATTAAAAATGCCCATGCGATGTTTGCGGCGAGGCGGAATTGGAAAGGTTGCAGCCATCCCACGCAAGCCCCATCCGCGCCGATCCCGGAAAAACACGCAAACGCGAATTGTTTTTTAGAAGTTGCTCCCCGAATGCCGAGCGACTAAACGGAGTGGCATGTTAGAATCTTATCTTCCTGTGCTACTACACGTCATTGTTGCTGTGGGGTTCGCCAGTGTGGCCATGGTTGCCAACTTGGTTCTGGGTCGCCACGGCAAGCGCAACCCCACGAAGGACACGGTTTACGAATGCGGCATGGTGCCGGAGCAGAGCGGACAGCCTCGATTCAGCGTAAAATTCTATCTCGTGGCAATGCTCTTTATCCTGTTCGATATCGAGATTGTTTTCATGTATCCATGGGCAGTGGTTTTCCGTGATTACGTGCAACAATTTGGCCCGACAATTCTTTGGAGCATGTTGAGCTTTGTTTTGATCCTTCTCTTCGGCTACGTTTACGCCATCAAGAAAGGCGCTCTCGACTGGTCGCGCTGATCGCCACTTAGGGAAACCACTCCAACGCGCAACACAAGCGCGCACCAGATCGCAGCCGATGGATTTTTTTGAAAAACAGGAAAGGGCTCGGCTTCAGACGAAGTGGCTGGTTTTTTACTTTGCGTTTGCTGTCGTAGGCATCATTGCGGTGCTACACATCGGATTCAGCCTGCTTCTGGGCCAACCACTCGACGACTGGGAGTTGTTGGCATTCACAGCAGGGGGCGTCCTGATTGCTGTCGTGATCGGTAGCTTGGTGAAAATTGCCGAGCTTTCGAAAGGTGGAAAGGCCGTCGCCGAAATGCTTGGCGGCACTCCTGTGAATCCCTCCACCACCGACACCAACGAACGCCGGCTTTTGAATGTGGTGGAGGAGATGTCGCTGGCCTCGGGCGTGCCGGTGCCTCAAGTGTATGTGCTCGACGAGGAGGGCATCAATGCCTTTGCCGCAGGCTACAGCACAGGGGATGCCGCTGTGGGGGTCACGCGCGGTTGTATCGAGCGCCTCTCGCGCGACGAACTCCAAGGGGTCATCGGGCATGAGTTCAGCCACATCCTCAATGGTGACATGCGGCTCAATATTCGCCTCATGGGGCTTCTGAACGGTATCCTCTTTCTGGCACTCCTTGGTGGAGTCCTGATGCGCCTCGCGGCAATGAGCCGTCCCCGCTCGAGCAACGAAAAAGGCGGCGCTTCCATAGTGGCCGCGCTCGTGGCAGGCGGGTTGGTGCTCTACATCGTGGGGTGGATCGGCGTTTTCTTCGGCAAGCTCATCAAGGCCGCGGTGAGCCGCCAGCGGGAGTTTCTGGCCGATGCGGCCGCCGTGCAATTCACGCGCAATCCAGACGGCCTTGCCGGCGCGCTTTCCAAGATCGCCTCGCACTCGTCCCAACTGGCACATCCGAAGGCGCAGGAGGCCAGCCACATGTTTTTTGGAAATGGGATGGCTGAGGCTTGGCTGGGGCTCTTCGCAACGCACCCACCGATCCAGCAGCGTATCGCCGAGATCGCTCCGAATTTTGATTCCCACCAGGCCTCCCCCACCCTGCCGCCGGAGATGCCCTCGGAACCGAGTTTCACTGGTGATGCGCAACTCGCGGCGGCCACCTCGATGCTCGCCGGGCTGCCCGACTTTTCGAGACCGGCGATGCGGGAAATCCACAGTGCTTGCGCCCTGGTTTTCGCCCTTCTGCTTTCCGATGAGGAACGGGTTCGCGACTCTCAGATGAAGCTCCTGCAAGGCGACTCGACCTTGCAAAAGGAGATCGGCGAGATGTTCGCCCGCCGCAGTCAACTCAGCTCTGCGCAGCGCATCAGCCTTGTCGATCTTGCGATTCCGGTGCTGCGTGGTCTATCGCCCCAGCAATACGGAGTCTTCAGCGGGCAGGTGAAGCAACTCATCGAAGCGGATGGTCAGATCCACCTCTTCGAATACACACTGCAAAAGCTCCTTCTGCGCCATCTGAACACCGCCTTCACAAAGGCCAGCCCCGCGCGTGTGCAGCATCGCTCGTTGGTTCCCCTACTACCAAGCACCGGAGTGCTGCTCTCGGCGATTGCGAATGCCGACGAGGGCGACCCCACCGCGCTGGATGGGGCTTTTCAAGCCGGTGTAGCCCTTCTTGGGAAAAGCGCCACAGCATTCCCATTGAATCGCCAGGCGAGTGTGAATCTGAAGGATTTCGACAGCGCTCTGGAGAATCTCGCCACGGCTTCCTTGGCCGTCAAAAAAACAATCCTCACCGCGTGCTCGGCGGCCGTCATCCACGATGGCGTCGTCAACGACAGCCAGTTTGAGCTTCTCCGTGCCGTCGCCGATACGGCGGACTGCCCCATACCTCCTTTCGTTCCCACCGCATGAGTGGCGGTGGGAATTGGACATCACCGCAGCTCGCTGGGGAGTTGCTCGCCGGTGGCACTAATGCCTTTCGCGTGGCCACTGGTCCGGATTTTTGGATCGAACGCTTTGGCGACACGGCGCTCATCTCGCTGCGATCCGGCCCGGATGCAGGAGCGCTTGCAGCGGGGATTTGCCAAACAGGCTGGAATCCCAAGCGGATTTTTGTGCGGCATCTGGTGAGAAATCCTGGCGAGAAGGACACTCCAACCCTCCTCAGCGGCGACGCCCATTCCTCGCCACTCGAGACGGTGAGTGAGAGCGGCCTCCTCTACGAGGTCGACTTCAGCGCCAGCTACTCGCCGGGGCTCTTTCCCGACCAGCGCTCGAATCGTCTTTATCTCCAGGAGAGAAAGCCCCATCGCGTGTTGAACACCTTCGCCTATACCTGCGCATTCTCCCTCGCAGCGGCAAGCGTCGGTGCAAAAACGCTCAGCGTCGACGCCTCCAAATCCTCGCTCCAGCGCGGGCGCCGCAATTTCGAGCTGAACAGGATTCCGCCGGAAGGCCACCGCTTCATTTCCGAAGATGTGCCGACCTTTCTCCGCCGCCTGCACAAACGAGGAGAGACATTTGATGCAATCCTCTTGGACCCACCCACCTTCGGCCGCAGCGGTGCGGGCAAGACCTTCCGCTTCGAACGCGACTTCCCAGCCCTACTGGAAGCGGCTCACCGCCTCAGCAAGCCGGATGGCGCGATTCTGCTCTCGACAAATTTCTCCGACTGGGATGGGCAGACACTCATCGATTGTGCCAGAGGTATTCTCCCCTCAAAAACGAAGTTCCATAGCATCCCAGCGCCTCCGGATTTTCTCGGCACTCCCCCATCGGCATCCGTGTGGGCTTTGCTCTGAGGCACCTGAAAAACGCGAGAGACCTCTGTTTTTTTCTTTCTGCACGCGTGAAACAAAGTGATAAAATTGAAGAATGAAGCCAGCGGGCGACCAAGCACTTCTTGAGATGAGGGCGGAAATTTTCCGTCTCGTGCGACTTTGCGCCCCCGATTTGGCGACTCTGGGGGTGATCACTTTTGACGGGGAGGCCGAGAACGAATACCAACGCAGACAGTGGAGGGATGCGGTTTTTGTTCCTGTGCTCTTTCACGCTGTGGGTGCCGCTTGGCTGGCCGGCAAGCAGGGATTCCGCGAAATGGCAGCAGCAGATGCCGCCCTCGACGCCAAGCTCGCAGGGCCGATCGCCAAAAATAGCCGTGCCGCTGGTCGCCTCATCGCGGCATCCATGCATGCCCCCGCTGGAGAGCAGGGACTGGAAAAATTTCTCCGAGCCATCGGCCGCGGGGAGTCGCCAGGGCACATGGCTGCAGTCTTTGCAGCGCGGGCCTCCATCTTTCACTTTCCCAAAGATATCATCCTCGCCGGTCTCGTCTTTGCAGAAATGCGCACCGCACGCGTCGAGAAACTCTGGAGTCTCATCGACGATTGTCTGGAGGCCATTCCCGCCTGCGAGCCTTCCATTTTCCGAGCCGCCTAAAAACCCCATGGCCACACTTGAAACACCCGAGATTGTAACCAAGGACCATGCAGACCTCGAGGCCGTCTGGTCAGTCATCGTTCACAACGACCCGGTAAATCTGATGAGCTATGTCGCGCTCATTTTCCGCCGCGTGCTCGGGTTTTCCAAACAAAAGGCCGAGCGCCACATGCTCGAAGTCCACAACAAAGGCCGCTCTCTCGTGTGGTCCGGCTGCCGAGAGCAAGCTGAACTCTATGTCCAACAACTCCACGCCCACCTCCTCCTCGCCACCTTGGAAAAGGCGCCAACGCCTTGAAAACGAGTTTTTTTAGACAGAATTAACAGAATTGGAGGGGGGCGGTGAGGGAACTTGAAAGTTGCAACTGCATAGAAAATAACGGCATAGACGAAAATTTCTTAACTATTTTTTGAAATCCTGTTTCTTTTGTCTCAAATCTCAAAATGATCAAAATTCAAATACTCCCGGACGGCTCGGTTTCATTCGATCATGTGGAGAATCCGTTTTACCAAATCCTTTGTTCGATTCGAGAGCCGGTGGAGTCGGGCGACCCGCTCGTGGAATCTCGCCTTTTTCCGATGCCCACGCAGGATACCGACGAGAGCGATCTATGGGATGATTGGAAGTCCCTCGTCGAGCCCGATCTGCACGACAATTTCCTGGCCGCGCGCGAGACCGTCTCCGCCGATCTGCGCGGCGCGAAGCGGAATCCGGACGGGTCAGTGCACTTCACCATCCCACGCAGACACCTGGACCTCTGGCTCAGCACCCTGAGCCAAGCTCGGCTTGCCTTGGCCGAAATCCACCAATTCACGGACGACGACATGAACCGCGCCCCCGGCGACCTCGACGACCCGAGGGAATTTGCTCTCATGAGCATGAACATCTACGGCAGCCTGCAGGAGTGGATCGTATCCGTGGTAGCGTGAGACATGCCTGAAGCAATTAGCTTCATTGCTCGCCATAAAATTTCGAAAGCGCCTTGTTCCGGCGCACCAGAAATTTTTATTTTGTCAAAGCCGTTCATAGGAGCTCGATAGCCGGCTAATTTTTATCGATGGGCTTTCCCTGGATCCAGTCGCCCTTGGGCAGGAAAAATTGCCATTCCTCATTGAAAACATTGAGCTGGCCGTAGAACTTGAGCGGGAGCCCAGAGGTCGCTTTTTTGCGCAGCTGGTCGCGGGCTTTGCTATCGGGGCTGTAAGTATTGTAAGAGATGCCGTTGACATCAACTGTCACCATCCCTCGCTTGCCAACTTTGCCGGGGGCGTTGATGAGAAAAACTTTGCCCATCCATTCCGGTTTGCGGAAATCGGTGCCGGGCGGCTCTGTTGAGGGATTGATGGCCGTGGAGAAAACTTCGTCCCTCGAAACCTCGCGCACAGGCACCAGATCACCGGAATCGGAGGTAGATGGCTTCATGAGCGGCATCCATGGGCTCTTGGGCTTGGCATCGGCGACTCGGAAGCGGGCGAGAATGGGAAAGTGGTCGGAGAATCCAGCGGGTTTGCTGCCACGGGACCAGCGGAGTGGACGACCCAGTGCATCGGCATTGAGGCCCGGAAACTCGAGCACCTCAAAGCTGTTGTCCTGATATTGCAGCCCCTCGGTATCGTAGAGTCCCCTCGAAACGATCAGGTGCATGAGCGTTCCCCATTGGTCTTGATACACATCGCTGCCGCGCTTTTCAGCAGGGAGTTCAAACCACAAATTGTAGAGATCTGCCTTGCCGCTCTCGAGGGCGGTTTCGTTACCCTGCGAACCAAGAACCTCGTTGATGCCGGATTTTTTGAAGTCGGGATAGCGGCGTGTCTGGTTGTAGTGGGAGTTGAGATCGCCGGCGATGATGACATCCGCCAACGGATCCTGCTTGAAAATCTCGTTTAACCGCTCGCGGACTGTTCGGGCATTGGCCATGCGGACGCGCTCGTTGTCAGGCGAACCTGCGCCGGACTTCCAATGGTTAGCAAAAACGGTGAGCCGGTGCCCATCGACATCGAGTTGTGCTTCGAGAATGGCTCTGGCATTGAGCGTGTGGTGGGTCTTTGCGGTTTTAACGGGGAAGCGGGAGAGGATCACATTTTTGACCGAGCGCGGACGACCGTCCTCATGGGTGCCAGGCGACTCGTCGGGAGTAACCACAAAATATCGCCCCAATCCCGCATCCTCCAGAGCCTTGACGAGCCAGAACTCAGCGGGAAGAGAGGCAATCTCCGGCAGCAAGGGCGACTCGGAGAGAATTTCCTTGAGCGTGCGATTTTTAACGGAGTCCAACCACTCAGAGGCCTTCACCCTACTGTCCTCAGGGGTTTGATCGATTTCTATTTCGTTGAGAACCACGACATCAGGCCCCCGACCTTCGTCGACCTTGGAAAGAACCTTTGTGGCGTTGCTCAACTTCACCAACAAATGGCGAGGGGTGTATTTTTCAGACTTGTAGTCCTCGTAGCTGGCGACGCCGTCGAGATCAAAAAGGTTCTCCACATTGTAGGCCACGACAGAGAAAGCCCATATCTGAACGGGCGAGAGGAAAATAAACAGGATGGCGCAGGCCAAGTGATGGATTCGGAGCATGTAGTAAAAGGCCTGTAGGTTTGGTTGGTGAAGATCCGCAGGGAGGGCGTTAACTTCCGGCGGATAACGCATTAGACTTGTTTCTCATTCGAAGCAAGAGTCGAGAAGAGACAAATCGAAAGCAGGGCCTCAAGAGTAATTGGGTCAAGGTGTTCAGGAATAGTCATCGTTTTAAATTGGAAAAAAGTTCAACCACTGCAGGACTTGCTTGCCAAAAAAGACAAGAGCAAGCGTCACAAGCGCGAAGTAAATAATCGTCACGACTCCCCACGCTATGGATACCAAAATCATCAGTCCATCGCGCTCCAGCCAGCCCAAGCAGGCAAAAATAATCATCAGAGCCGGAAAGAAATTATTCAGCGGCAGGTTTGCGACGGGAATGGCCAGTAACCCGCCACCTATGAGAATAAGCCACCCCACAAGGCGTTGGCCCCGGTCACCGCTGATCCAGGATTCCAGGCGTTCCTTGGTGAAGATCCGACAGAATTTGAGAAGTTTTTTGGCGAATCCCAGCACGGCGAGCCAGAACTTGCCTTGGATGCGTATGTCTCTGGCTGATTTTGGCAGCACCGGGCTCGTGCGCCCCTTCACCATCTGCCACCCAAGTGCCATAAAGGAGGCGCCGCAAATTACCGTGAGCGGGCCAAGTGGCACGGGTTGCACAAAGGGAACGGCAAGGAGAAAAGCGGCGAAGCAGAAGGAATTTGAACCGATGCAGGTTATGGCCTCTGAGAGCGCTATCCCCTCCTCACGGGCATGTTCCGTGCAGTGGTCGAGTGCAAGGTCGATGTGACCGTTGATTTCACGGACCGGCTTCATGCCTTGAGGGCCTCAGCAATCCGGTATTCCCGGAGGCTGGAGTTTCTTTCAAAGACACGGGCCAAGATGCGGGCATCATCGGTGAGGCCGATTTCAGGAATCGAGTCGGGGATGATATCCACTCCCTTGAGAATATAGTATGCAGCAACGCCTGCCTCCGCGAGATGAGGGGGGAGAGGATCAGCACAAGAAGTCACCTCGGCAGATTGGAGGATACCAATGAGTGTTTCAACCCCTTGGATCAAATCATAGTGGGCCTTGGCCTGCTCGGTTTCCATTTTAGCCCGCAGGTTGGGAATCAAATCGACGAGCTTGAGCAGGCTCTTCGAGGTCACGGACACACTTTCCGTGTCGATGAATTCATCAATGGATACGGCTTTTTGAGGATTGAAAGGTGAAACAATGATGGAGGCTCTGTGGGTGAGTGGCTTCATTCCTCGTCTCTGCGGCCCATCAACAAAGGAAGGAGATGCCAGATGAAGTAGGCAAGCGAAGTGATGAAGGCGGCGACATAGGTCCAAGCGGCGGCGTTGAGAACGCGGTTCACGCCGTCCTCCTCGCGCATAGCCCCGAGGATGCCCGAGTGGCGGAGGGCGGCCTTGGCACGGGCGGAGGCATCAAACTCCACAGGCAAAGTCACCAAATTGAAGAGCATAATAATACCCCAGCCTGCCGCCATGAGGATGATGCCCGTGTGGGTGTTGACAAACCCGGTGAACATACCGATGAGGGGAAGCCACATGACGAGTTGGCTGGCGATTTGAGTCGCCCCGACGGCTGCCATGCGGAGATGAAGTGGCGCGTAGGCTTGAGCGTGCTGGATAGCGTGACCCGCCTCGTGGGCTGCCACAGCCAGGGCGGCAATGGATGTGCCGCTGTAGTTACCCTCGCTCAGGACAAGCCGTCGGTGCGAGGGGTCGTAGTGGTCGGTGAGTTCGCCGGGGCAAGATGTGATGGTGACACCTTCCACACCGGCATCTTGCATGACTCGTGCAGCCGCCTGTGCGCCGGTGAGTCCGGTGAGAGAGGGTTCAGCTGCATATTTGCGGTAAACGCTTTTAACGCGCATGGACGCCCAAAATGAAAGACCCATCGTGCCGAGGAAGAGAAGGATTGGAAGTAACATGGAAACAAATTGACACTCGACCTTCGATTTGGGAATTACGAATTTTAGAATTTAGCTTTAGGTTTTTTAAAAACATGAACACACAACTCAACTACCACCATCTGCGCTATTTTTTGGCTGTGGCGACATGCGGAGGCATCACCTCCGCCTCGGAAGCGCTGCATGTCTCGGCCCCGACACTGAGCGCGCAGGTGCGGGAACTGGAGAGCTTCTTTGGAACCCCGCTCTTCAGGCGCGAGGGACGCCGCATGACGCCTACCGAGACCGGCAGGCACCTCCTCGGCTATGCAGAGAGGATTTTTTCCATGGGTGATGAGATGGTGGACTCCGTGAAGCGCGGAGGCTTTACCGGCCCCGGCACGGTCTTCCTCGGAGTGGCCGATGCAGTCCCAAAACTTCTGGCCGCGCGCCTGCTGGAGCGGGCCTGCGAGAGGGCTCCAGGGTTGAGAGTGGTCGTGCGGGAGGGCCAACCCCAGGAACTATGGGGCGCGCTGTCCACGCATCAGGTCGATCTGGTCCTGGCCAACGAGGCCCCACCGCCCACGCGCATGAATCTTCCGCCGGGCGTCCGTATCGGCAGAATGAGTGTCGTATTTGTCGCCGCACCGAAAATCGCTGCCGCATTCCGAAAAAAAGGAAATCCCTCGGAGCTGCCGATCCTTGCGCCGGCGCGAGAATCCGTCCTTCGCCGCGAGCTTGAGCAGTGGTGGGCCGAGAAGGGTATAACGCCACTCATCAAAGCCGAGTTTGACGATGGAGCCGCGATGCTGGAGCTTGCCGCAAGGGGCCTTGGCGCGGCGCCTGTGCACGAACCCGTGCTCAAGGATGTGTGCAAACGGTATGGGCTCACGGCCCTGCCCTTCCGCTGCGAAATCGAGGACGAACTCTTTGTGGTCACCGGCGAGCGGCAATACAACCATGCCGGTGTGTCGGCCCTCATGGACACAGCGAGAGGAATTTTAAAAGCGTAGTTCGCATGCCTCGCCTTGAAAGTAAGGCGCGGAAAGGCAATTCTGACCAGAAACCAAAACACACCCGTCCCATTGCCATGTCATCCATCCTGCCCTACGTCCATAAACACATACTCGATCTCGTAGCCTACGAACCAGGCAAGCCGGTGGAGGAACTCGCACGGGAAATGGGTTTGGAGCCGTCCGAAATCATCAAGCTCGCTTCAAATGAAAATCCGCTCGGCCCCTCGCCTGTGGCACTTCAGGCCATGCGGGAGACGCTCGAGAGGTCCCATTTTTATCCCGATGGCGGAGCATGGGCGCTGCGCAACGCCATTGCCGAGAGACTGGACCTGCGGAGAGAGAATGTAATTCTCGGAAACGGTTCGAATGAGATCATCGAGTTCATCGGCCACGCCTTCCTGAGGCCGGGCGACGAGGTGGTGACAGCGGGACACGCCTTTGCGGTCTACAGCCTCATGGCTCAACTCTTCGGTGCGCGGACCGTGGAGGTGCCGGATCCTGGATTCACCCATGATCTCGAAGCGATGTGTGCGGCCATCACTCCCAAGACCCGCCAAGTCTTCATCGCCAATCCGAACAACCCCACCGGCACGATGGTCGGGCAGGAGGCCATCGATCGATTTATGGAGAAGGTGCCCGAGCATGTGCTGGTCATCTTCGACGAGGCGTATTTCGAGTTTCTCGATGACGCACCGGATGTGCTGCGCTATGTGCGGGAGGGGCGCAATGTGGTGGTCATGCGCACCTTTTCAAAAATCCAGGGCCTGGCAAATCTGCGCATCGGATATGGACTGGCTCCGGCGCGAATCGCCGAGGTGCTGCAAAAAACGCGCCAGCCCTTCAATGCGAACGGTATTGCCCAAGCAGGCGCGCTCGCGGGCCTGCAGGACGAAGAGCACATGCGCCGCACGCGAGAACTCACGAATGAGGGCAGGCATTACTACGAAATGGAACTCTCCAGGATGGGGCTCAAATTTGTGCCAAGCGTGGCGAATTTTGTTTTGGTTCATGTCGGCGATGGGGATGCCGTCTTCAAAGCCCTCCTCAAGCGGGGAGTGATCGTTCGAGCCATGCGGAGCTACAAACTTCCGGAGTGGATTCGCGTCTCCGTGGGAACCATGGACCAAAACCGACGGTTCATTGCGGAACTCGCGCTTCTCAACGAAGAAGGCCTCTTGAAAGCAAACCCCGCCGCCTGATGAGTCTCTCATCAGATACAATCGCGGCCATTGCCACGCCTCCCGGGGAAGGAGCGATTGCGATGGTTCGCATTTCCGGGCCGGATGCGATGCCGATCATCGCCCGCATTTTCAAGTCGGGCGGCAAGGTTCCCATGCCGCGCCAAGCGGTGTTTGGAAAAATCCACGATGGCGAAGAGATTCTCGACCAGGTCTTGCTCACCACCTATCGGGGACCGGCGAGTTTCACAGGCGAGGATATGGCGGAGATCACCTGCCACGGCGGCATCCTCCTGACAGCGCGCATTCTGGAAACCGTTCTTCGCTCCGGCGCACGGGCGGCCGAGGCGGGCGAGTTCTCCCAGCGGGCGTTTTTCAATGGCAAAATCGACCTCACGCGAGCCGAAGCGATCATGGACATCATTCGGGCCCGCACGGCACCCGCGCTCCGCGCGGCGGCGCTTCAATTGGAAGGCCGGCTGGGACAAGAAATCTTAATACTGCGGGATGCCGTTCTCGAGGTCGTGGCACACATCGAGGCCTGGATCGACTTTCCCGAGGAGGGCATCGATCCGGCAACGGGCCGCCAGTTACTCACAAAAATCCATGCTGTCCTCGAGCGGACAGAACGCCTGCTCTCAACAGCCGATGAGGGCCGCGTGCTGCGGGAAGGCATTCGCGTGGCTATCGTGGGACTCCCCAATGCCGGAAAATCCAGCCTCCTGAACCGACTGCTCGGCATGGATCGGGCGATAGTGAGTGAGGTGCCTGGAACCACACGCGATACGATCGAGGAATCCGCCTGCCTGCGCGGCATTCTTTTTCGGCTCACAGACACCGCCGGTCTGCGGGAGACGAGCGATCCGGTCGAGCGCGAGGGCGTGGCCAGGAGCGGGCGCGCTATGGAAAACGCCGATCTCGTGCTGCACATTTTCGACGCCAGTGTTGAGGCCCCTCCAGCGCCTTTGAATGACCGCGAAATCCTTGTCGCTAACAAATCTGATCTTCTGTCACCAGCATCGACAAACCACCCCGGCGCGATCGCCGTGTCATCCCTCACAGGCGAAGGCTTCGATACACTCCTCGACGCCATGACCAACTCCACTGGGGCCAAACACATTGTCGAAGGGGAGTCTCTTGCCGCCATTAACGCGCGCCACAAAGCGCTTCTGGAGTCCGCAGCCACGGCGCTGCGCGCCGCCGCCGAACTCGTTCAGACCAGCGCCCCGCCAGAGCTGGCAGCCGTGGAACTCCGCACCTCCCTCGACGCACTCGGGCGCATCGTCGGAGCGACGGACACAGAAGACATCCTCGGTGAAATCTTTGGCCGATTTTGTATTGGAAAATAGCTTCACCGATTTAGGACTCCCGACTTTCTTTCTATGATGCACTTTTTTTTAAAAACGCTGGCCTGTGTGGCTGTATCCACGCTTTTGAGCAGTTGTGCTCTTGTGAATGTGAAGCTCACACGCACAGGTGACCTTGAAGCCACGCGCACCGTAGTCTCTATGGCCTCGACGAGCCATCCAGCGACCCTTCTTCAGCAGGCGGAAAAAAAGTCCCTGCCGGAGACGCGTCGCCTCGACATTCTCCTGGAGGCCCTGCGAGAAACCTCCAAGGCTCGATCGGGAACAGAATTCCAAAAGCTGAATCAAATCGCGACCACGCGTCTGGTTGAAATTCTGGCCGCTGATAACTTCCCAAACAATCAGGTTCGCATCGCTCCAGAATCGGCAAGCACCTTGGATCCACGGCAGGCCTCAAAGCTCATTCCCTCATCCACCATTCAGATCAAAGGTCTTCGTGAGCGCGTCACCGTGGATGGAGCGGGAGTTCCCTATGTGGCCTGGTTTGCAAAAGGCTCGTCCGCCCTTGCCGACCAACCCGGTTCGCAGCGCATGGGCATGAGCATACCCGCCACGGCGCTCGTTCGTTTTGATAAAAAGGGGCCGGAGCTTGTTTTTTTCCGACGCCTCAAGATGGAGAGCGTTTTTCTGAGCGGAAGGAAAGAGGCCTTGGCTGCGGATTTTTCGGCACCGCTCGCCTACCTTTTGAGCCAAGGGAAGAATCGTTCCATCGATATTCAGGCTCTCATTTTTTCCGATACGAACCTCAAACATGCCGGCCTGCTGCAAATCGAAGAATATGATCCTGCAAAAATCCCCGTGGTCTTCGTGCATGGGCTGCTATCGCGTCCCGAGGCTTGGACGCAGGCGGTGAACCAACTGCTCGCCGATCCGCAAATCCGCTCCCGCTACCAGTTCTGGTTCTATCTTTATCCCACGGGACTGCCCGTGTGGTGGTCGGCAGCAAACCTCCGCTCGGAACTCGACAGATTTCGCACAACACTCGACCCGAGCCACACAAACCCGAATCTCAACAAGATGGTGATCGTCGGCCACAGCATGGGCGGGCTGATTTCCAGTCTGATGGTTCGCAAAGGAGGCGAAGACCTTTGGAGGCAATTCCTGGTGACCCCACCAGAGAAGTTGAAAATCAGCCGCCCCGCCAAAGAACACCTCTTGAAAATTGTGAACTTTGAGCCCAGAGAAGATATCAGCCGCGTGATTTTCGTCGCCACACCTCACCAGGGTAGCCAACTGGCCTTAAACCCGTTCGCGGATTTTTTTTCCAACTTAGTTCGACTGCCGAACATATTTCCAAACAGCGACCGATTTATCATGCTCACCGCCATCCGAAACAACATGCGCGACCTCTTTGTAGCTCCCGCAAATAGTATCCGCTTCTTGAGAGCGAAATCTCCTCTCCTGCTTTCCATCCTGAAGCTGCCGATGTCAAAAAGCGTTAGCTACCACTCCGTGATCGGTGACAGGGGCAAGGGTGACACGCCGGATAGCTCCGACGGCGTTGTTCCCTACTGGAGCTCACATATGCCCGCCGCGAAATCCGAAAAAATCGTTCCCTCTGGGCATGGAGCGAATGAAGACCCGCATGGCATCGAGGAAATCCGACGCATTTTGAGTCTCCATCTCAAAACTTCCGTCGGGTCTTGAGAGGCGCGTTTCGAGCGCTCGGGGGAAAACTTTTGTAGGCCCCGCACAACCACCGGGAAGGCACCCCCACTCGATCTCGTCCACGCGGCAACCGGCGAGGCCGGTCGCCTTCAGAATTGGGCTGTAACCTCATCCCACTCCCGAGGGAGTTTCCTCCGCAGGTGGCGCTTGCGGCACGAGACCCAGGCCAGGACCGCCCCGCCGAGGGCGAGCAACACGCAGACCGAAGGTTCCGGCACGGCTTGCACACGTAGAATGCCCCGCTCTGTGCCCTGATAGAGAACCCCATCGGGGCTGATCAGGCTCACCATTTGAAGCGGGTTGGCGCCGAACCCGGAACCATAAGGAGTGCTCGACAGTATGGCACCGGTTCCGGGGTCGATCGAGACAAAGCTGTAGATCTGGGTGGTCGCATCGAATGTGACGGTGTAGATAAGGTTGTCGGAGAGTGACAAACGGGGCTCCGCCGCCGAGGCAGTCGAATTGTTGGCCCACATGGTTTGGATTCCGCTGCCGTCGGCAAGCACATCCACCCGCTGCATGCCGCCGACGAACAGCGCAGACTCTGGAACACTCGGTCCGGTTTCGGCGGAGGAGGGATATTCATATCCATAGGTGCTCGGGTAAAAGATGCTGCCGCCCACGGCAATCGCGGCATCCTCATTGCCGCTGTTCAGACCGGCGGTGAGAAATGGCACTGATCCCAGCAAATCGCCGGTTAGTGTTTCGTAAACCAAGATGTTCTCCTGCGGAGCGGCATTGTCGGTGATTGTTAGGTATTCGAAACCGCTATCCGGTCCAAAAAAAGCAGGTGTGGCACCCGTGCCCCAGCTCAATTGCCCGGGCTTACGAGCCGGACCGGCGTCGTAGGGTTGACGCCAGAGTTGCTCGGGTGATTCCCCGTCACCAGCTTTGAACAAATAGAGCGCCTGAGTGGAGGCCACAGCCACCCCGCTGGGCGAAGACGAGATGCTGTTTGCGACCTGCTCGCCGTCTGGCAGCGTGAAGTGCGCAGTGCGCGAGGTGGAGGGATCGTGGTAACCGACCACCGCCCCTGTGGTGCCGGTGGTTCCCTGGGCGGTGGCGAACCAAACCCTCCCTTCGTAATCAGGGACAAGCCCCACCACATCCGGATAACCGATCTGCACCGATGAATCGACAGTCAACTGCCAGGCTCCGGAGTTATCTTGACTGTGGGAAATCCGCTGAAGGTTGCCTGACGCGTTCACGAGCACCAGGCTGTTATTGGTGTCCAGATAGGAATAAATCCCGCCCGCAAGGTCGCTCGTTGTGGACCTGACGAGCTCCATCGTCGCCAACTGACCGAGCGTGGCTGGGTCGAGCAAGTAGGCATAGGGCGTTCTATTGGACAATTTGACTCCAACCGATACGATCAGCCCGTCGGACCCCATCATGATGGTTGGGAAAACGGCGTCGAAACTGTCATTCAGAGTCCACGATACCGACCCGGCTCCAGGTCCGGGATTCGTAACGGCACCTGAGGATGCCGCATTCGCATGCATCGTGGCAGTTCCGGGGGGGCCCATGAAGGGGTTTGGCGGGGGCAGCGTCTGCGCTGCGGCATTCACGGCCAAAAACAGCAAGCAGGCGCCAAGTCTCAGTGTTGGATTAAGGTGCATTTTCCCATTTCTATGCATTCTCGACCGGAGGCGCAAAGGGAAATGGCCAAGTTGGCGCAAGATACCATCTTGATGTGGCCCTCGCCTGAAGGCTGCGGCCGTTGAGCAAAGGCAGCGGGGGGGTATTTTCTCACGAACCGACGCCGAGCCGGGAATTTAAAAAGGCTGCAAGGATCTCGGCGGCCCGAGGATTTCGCGCAGGACGATGGCTTGGCGGAGGGCAGCAGGGGATTTTAGGGAAAAACGGTCGGGAGCCATTCGCACGGGTGCGGGGATCTTTCTGGATACCACGAGCGGCGGTTGGAGCAGGGGAGGTGGGCTTTGGCGTGGGGCGACAATCTCCTGACTCACGACCGGCTCTTCGATTTCCTCGGGCAGGGGGATACCGAAGGACTCGAGGAAGCGGCGCATCTCTTGGCCGCGCGGGGTTTCCGTGCCGGTCTCAGCTGAAGCAGGTGACGACTCGCGGTAGGCTGGTTCTTCGCTTTCCTGACCAGAGAGTTCTTTCTCGAGGCGGCGTTTTTCACGACGCTTGCCAGATTGTTCGATAAGCCAGTTGATCAGGCTGATCGCTCCGATGATGAGGAGCAGGACGAGTTGTTCCATCGCGGAATCAGGCGGGAACTGAAGAGGCGGGAGTGGCTATTGAGTCGCGCATGGCGGTGTCGGACTGGATATTTTTCATCCGCATGTAGTCCATGATCCCGAGGTTTCCGTTGCGGAAGGCGGCAGAAATGGCCTCCGGCACTTGGGCCTCGGCTTCGACAACCTTGGCCTGCATCTCCTGGGTGCGGGCTTTCATTTCCTGCTCGGTGGCGACGGCTGCGGCGCGGCGCATTTCGGCCTTTGCCTGGGCAACGACCTTGTCGGCCTCGGCCTGCTCGGCCTGGAGCTTGGCTCCAATGTTGTCGCCGATGTCGATATCCGCAATGTCCACTGAAAGGATTTCGAAGGCGGTGCCGGTGTCCAGGCCTTTGGCGAGGACGGTTTTCGAAATGCGGTCGGGATTTTCGAGGACATCCTTATAGGAGACGGCGGAACCAATGGAGGTGATGATGCCCTCGCCGACGCGGGCGATGATCGTCTCTTCGGTGGCGCCACCGACGAAGCGGTTCAGGTTTGAACGCACGGTCACACGGGCTCGCACCCTGACTCCAATGCCGTCGCGGGCAACGGCATCGATGGTTACCTTGCCTGTGGCGGGATTTGGGCAATCAATGACTTTGGGGTTAATGCTGGTGCGGACGGCCTCGAGGACGGTTTTGCTGGTGCCTTTGATAGCGAGATCGATGGCGCAAGCGCGGTTGAAGTCGAGTTGGATCGCGGCCTTATCGGCTGCGATGAGCGCGAGAACGACATGTGAGACGTTTCCCCCGGCGAGGTAGTGGGCTTCGAGGGGGTCTGTGTCGACGGCTATGCCAGCTTTCACAGCGGTGATGCGGCTATCCACAATGAGACCCATGGGGACTCGACGGAGACGCATTCCGATAAGCTTGGCAAAGGATACCGGAGCATCCGCGAGTTTTGCGCGCAGCCAAGTTCCGAAAAAGTTCAGGAGGATGAAGGCCATGACCAATGCGGCCAGCAGCGCGACTCCGAATATGAAATAAATAGCGAACTGAGTGATCATGTATTTTTGAGAACCGGCACAAAGTGGCACAATCAGGGCACTACGCGACTAAAATTATTTGAGGGAAATTTGCCCTAACCGGAAAAGGCCTCGACTTGGTCGAGAATGACATCGGCAAATCCCGGGTCGGTGCCGATGGCTCCGCTGTAAAAGAGTTGGCGGTCGCGAAGTCGGTAGGGGTTGTTTCGAAAAACCTGACTCTGGCTGGCAGCGGGACCGATATCCTCGGCGATTCCCAGAAGAACGGGGATGTCTTGATAGCTGTGGAGGCCATCGGAAATGAAAAACGGCACCACGATGACATTCGGCTGGGTGGCGATTTTGTCCCACTCCGAGATGAGCGGAGCCTCCTCCATGTAGGCTGGGAAGACTTCGGCATACTCGCCGGCTTCTGAAATTTTTTGGGCCTGCAGCTTAGCAGCGACAGAGGAGTTATCGTTGAGACCAGTTCCGTGCCCAACGATGAAGAGCGTCGTTTTCTCGGAGGAGACACCCGGCGAGACCATGCGGGCCTGCTTCATGAGAAGGCCCGTCATGGCCTCATGGTTGCCAGCGGGTTCGCAATAATGAATGACGCGTCCCCCGACACGCGTGGTTTTGCCGGTGAGCTCGAGTTCGCGGGGAATCACCGTCTGGGTGAAATACCCCTCACTGATAAAATTCGGCACCACATAAACCTCCTCGCTATCGACCATGCGCAAGACTTCGCGGAAGGTGGGCTCCTCTTTCCAGAAGCAGACGGCCACCTCGGCGAAGATGCCGCGCTCGCGGATGCTTTGAGCATGAACGAGCGACGGGGCACTCGAGTCGGGATTCACTGTCGAGCCATGGCCCACGATGATCAGGGCGCTTTGAGAGAGGTTTTTTTTCATTGGAGAAGATCGGCACAGACTTTAGCGGCGTCGAAATGCAATTCCGCATACGCGCGGGCTGCCTTCGAATGATGCGAATAATTTGTGGAAATTTTTTCCAAGGCATCGGCAGCCTCATGTGGCGTATTAAAGGCAATGACACCCTCACCCGAGGGCATGTGGTCGCTCCAGCCGGTGTCTTGAACCACGACAGGCTTGCCAGCGGCCAGATAGCAGGCGCTTCGGCAGCTGAACCAACCACTGCTCGAGGCGACATAGCCATTCTTGGCAATGCTCCACTCGCCCTTCGAGCGGGAGAGGAAATCCCGGTAGGTCGCGTAGTCGGGAAGGTGGGTATCCGGTTCGATGATATGCCAGCCTTTGGATTCGAGCATAGCAGTCGGGCGCTTGCTGCCGACCCCCTGGCCCATGGCGAGGACAAATCGTTCCTTCGTCATTCCCGGCAGCTCGAGGAAACGCTCAAACTCGATGTCCTTCTGTCCATATTTTTTGCCATTGTAATCCTTCGGCGCATAACTGGCCCAGTTCATGACGGTCGTCCAAGCCCCGTCAGCGATGTGGCCGGTCTTTTCCAAAGAGGAGAAATCTCTCCAATACTCGAGCGCGACCGGTTGCACAGTGGGTCGCCATTCCAAGCCCGCTGCCGGAACCTCGCAGCCAGCCTTGCCGATATTCAGGCCAAAAGAATAGTGCCGCTCGTGGGTGAAAACTCGCTTGGCGTATTCCGAGGAGGGATCAGCCGCGAGACCGATCTGCGTGAACATCGGGTCGCCATCGAGAAAAAGTTTCAGCGGAATGCGGGACGTCTCATCGCGCAGCCAACAGGCGCCGGAGACATTTGCGAGAACATCCGCCGAGGCGAGGATTTTTTCGGCTTCGGCGGCACTTGCCACGCCGTGGTATTTCTCGTCGGCGACATTCCGGTAAATCCAGCGGTCGCCCATTCCAAATTGCTCCATGACGCGCGCCAAGTAGGCGGTGTTGTGCGAGCAATCAGCGCTCGGCTCCATCTTGACAGGATCGTAGGCCCATGCGCCCGTATCCTCGAGATACCAGACATCGTGCCCGAGGGCGCGGAATCCCAGCGCATATTGGATGTAATCCCATGTGACCCCACCGAACGCATACTGCCCGATCAGCCCAGTAACAATAATCCTCATCTCCTTCAAAAACTAACGCCTCGATTCACTGACGACAAGATTCGGGATTTCGATTGCCGCATGGCAGGGTTGCGCTCGGAGCATGCTTGTTTTTATATAGGGATGCATGAACCGACTTTCCATTGCCCTGCTTGGGGTGCTGATGATTTTTTTTGGCGGATGCAAGAAGGCACCAGCCCCGGAGCAGCCTCCAGTTCCCGAGGCCACACCTCCTCCTGTTCCAACTCCTCCGCCTGTGATCAATGTCGGCGTCTTTCTGCCGTTGAAGGGACTCGGGCAAGGCAGTGCCAATGAGGCTCTCAACGGCCTAACCATGGCCGCCGAAGAAGTCAATGCAAGCGGCGGAGTCATCGGACATGTGATCCGGCTCGTCGTGCGCGACACCCGTGCGGAGCCAGCACGCGCGGAAAAAGCCGTGCGTGATTTGGTGAGTGAGGACAAGGCCGTGGCAGTGATCGGAGGCCTCTCCGCAGGCAGTGCCGAGGCGGCTATTGCCTCGAACGAGATCGGCATTCCCATGCTGGCCCTGGGTTCCACCATGCCGGGCACTCCTTCGCACGAGCCTTGGATTTCTCGAATTTGCCAAACGGATTTCCATACGGGGCGGGTGATGGCGAAGTTTGCGGCGACACTGGGAGCCAAGCGGGCGCTCGTTTTATATGATCCCGCAGACGAATTTTCCAAGAGCTTGTCACTGGCTTTCGGGAAGCAATTCAAGCGCACTCCAGAAGCCCGTATTGCCGGGGAGGCATTTGCAACCGGCACCTTGGATTTCACCAAGCACCTGCGAACAATTCAAAAAAAGAACCCCGATGTGGTGTTCCTTCCACTCCCGGCCGACCAAGCCGCGTCGATACTGAGGAAAGCGCGCGATCTGGGACTTACAATGCCGTTTCTCGGCACCGCCAATTGGGACTCCTTGGAGTTTCCTGCCCTCGTTGGCGAGTCCGGCAACAACACCTATTTTCCCGGACGCTTCAACCCGGATGGCCCTTCGGATGCGGTCCAGCTTTTCCTGGAGGTCTACAAGCGCAAGAATGGAGGCTCCGCTTCAGCATCGGCCGCCATGGGTTACGATGCGCTGGTGGTTTTGGCGGATGCCATTCGGAGAGCGAATTCCACGGAACCCGAGAAGCTTCGTGAGGCTCTGGCATCGACGCGGGAGTTCCCAGGACTAACCGCACAAATCACAACCGATCCGGAACTCGCACGCACCGAAGCGCTGCCAATCCTTAAGCTGGAAGGCGGAAAAATCACCTTTCTCGAGATGATCGAGACAAACTGAAAGCACTCCCGCTGCCTCAGGAAGCGGGTTGGATCAACTCGATCTCGTAGCCTTCCGGCGCATCCACAAACGCAATCACAGAGCCGGAGGAGGCTTTATGCGGTCCATCGCTGAGCGGATACCCCAGCGCGGCGGAGTGCTTGGCGAAGGCATCCATGTCCTCCACTTCAAAAGCGAGGTGGGTGAGATCGGGGCCGACGAGCACGGGCCCGCTGCCGTCGAATTTACAAATCTCGATCAATTCCTCGCTGCCAGGAGCCTTGAAAAAAACAAGCTCGGATCCCCGCCCGCTCTTGCTGCGGCGCACCTCCTCCAAGCCGAGGACTTGGCTGTAGAAGTAAATCGTTTTGTCCAGATCGCTCACGCGATACCGAGTGTGAAGGAGTTTTTTAACCATTTTTTTGAGAAGAGTAGGAATTACTGTTTTTTGAAAAATTCCGCAAATTGAGGATTCTTGGAATAAGTCGAAAAAGCCGGGTCCGCGAGAATCTGGGCAAAAACTTTAGGAGGCAAGGATGCCTTGGCTCGGGTCAGGTTGGCAATAGCCACCTCAAGATTTCCGAGCCTCATGGCCGTGTAGGCGGTGCTGAATTGGTCCAGGATACCCGCCTCGTTCTGGTCACTCAATGGAGGGAGATCGGCATCAAGCATCATCTCAAGTTCGAGAAGATTGATCGCCGACTCGGTGACCATGGTGTCGGAGGCGGCACTTTGGCGCAAACGCGATGACTGCAAAAAATCTAAAGCTTCGCGAGACTCACGGGCAGCGCGCTTCACGGCCGCCATGAGAATGTAAGGATCCGGCTCGAGTGGATCGGCAGCGATTGCCTTGTGGAGAAGGGTTTCTATCTGAGCCTTGGGATTTCCCATGCTCTTGTAGCTCTTGTCTTTTAATCGGCTCATGACAACGAGCGCCTGCACCATGAATGCATCCGATTCCGCCGCTCTCCCAGCCAAGGAAGCCTCACTCTCGTCTTCAGCGGTTTGTAAGTCTTTTTCAATCAGTGCAGCGTTGGCAGCTAAAATGGAAGCCGCTGAAAAATCGGGGGCCAAAGTTCGAAGTTGGCCAATTTTATCGAGTGCCTGTTGACCCTTCCGATCCTGCAAATCCGTAAAAATTCCGTCCAATAGTCCCTGAATCTCGGGAGTTATTTCCAAGTAAACCTTAGGCTTTTCGACTTCCCCGGTATTGCGCGCCGCATTGAGTCCGAGCATGAAAAAAGTGACTCCCACGATCAAGGCTGAAGCCAATCCCGCAGTGAGGGCGGCGCGCAGCGAAATTCTTTTTCTGAGATCGAGAGGCTTTATTTTGAAGTCGGGCAGCTTTGCGGAATTCGACCGGCCTCGAGTTTTTGCCACTGGCTTGATCTCGACATCGACCTTGATGGACGCTGCCGGGGGAACCTCTCCAGAACTTGATGATGTGGAGAATTTTTTCGGACTAACTGGGGGGCGCGAAACATTTGACAACTCGGAAGGCTCCGGGCCTGCCTTCCCGGAGGGTGAATTGAGCGGAGAAATCCCCTCCCCTGCGCCCTCGGGAGCATCCACACCGTCCGCAGAGGAGTCGCTTGCAACATGGCGTCTTTGAGGTTTGATTGTTGGACGAACCGTGGGTTCTTGCATGGGCGAAAAATGTGCGCGATCCTTGCGGATTCCACAAGTTTCGAAAGCGGATTCATTTTCCTTGCAGAACAGGCAATGAAAAAATAAATTCCTAAAGTGTTCGCGGGCCTTTCGATTAGTCTGTGAGCCTATGGAAGGGTGGCTGAGTCCGGTTTAAGGCACTCGACTCGAAATCGAACGTAGGGAAACCTACCGAGGGTTCGAATCCCTCCCCTTCCGCCATCTTAAAAGTGCAGCGTCAGGAGAGTCTGGGCTTACAAGAGGCACAGCGTAAACTTTGTTTGGTTTACTATGGAAGAGTTTGTCAGAGCAGTAGGGAAATTTTCAGTTCACCGCACAGACACTGGAGAAGTTGGGTGTGAAAGTTGTGCTCGAAACCATGCCAACGGCTGCCATGTTTTTATTGAGGGCAGGGGCCCTCAGATGGGCGATCGCTGCCTCAAGACTGTTGGGCTTCCCCAACCCTAACAGGAGTCAAGTTATGACAAATCGATCCGAGGGTAGATGTCCGGTAGCGAGAAGGGTCTGGACCCGACATAAAGCCAAGGGGGGGGAAGAATCGGGCCGGAGAGATTTGAACTCTCGACCTCTTGAACCCCATTCAAGCGCTCTACCAAGCTGAGCCACGGCCCGATCTACGAGGTGAATCTGATTTGCTGGGCTGTCCTTTTCAAGAAAGAATATTTTGCAACATCTGAAAACGCAGGGCGGAGGCTTGATACGATAGGGCGACACGAGTTATGCCCTCCGGATGTCTTATCGCGCTATAAGAGACCGTTTGCCTGAAATCGCCATTCTTGCCGCAGCTATTTTTCTGCGCTGCTGGCTGGTCGAGATCAAGCCTCCGCATTTTGACGAGGGAATTAACGGATGGTTTGCAGACCAGATGACGGCAAACGGCTACTACCGCTACGATCCGACAAATTATCATGGGCCCCTTCACTTTTACGCGGTGTTTCTGTCGCAGACGCTTTTCGGCAGGGAGGTCTGGGCGCTGCGTCTTCCGACCGTGCTCGCGAGCATCCTATCGGTATGGGCGATACTTCGCTTCCGTGAGTTTTTTGGCTTGGGCGTTTCGCGTCTTGCCGGACTGGCGATGGCCATCTCGCCGGCGTTTATCTTCTACGGAAGGTATTCGATTCACGAGTCGTGGCAGGTGCTTTTTTCCATCTTGCTCCTTCACGGTCTTCTGGGGTTGTGGCAGACGGGCACCCGCAGGCATCTTTTCATTCTGGCCACGGGAATCGCAGGCATGATCCTGACGAAGGAGACTTATGTTCTGCATATCGGTTGTATGGCGATCGCAGCGATGAGTCTCTGGATTTATCAAATGATTGTGCCTTCGCGTCCAGTTTGGCCGATTGCACGGCAACAATGGACGCGCGACGATGCAATTCTCGCGGGTGGGGTGTCGGTGCTGGCAATTGTGTTTTTCTATTCGGGCACATTCCGCGACTTCCGGTCTCTGAGCGGGCTTTATGAAACCTTCCGCGCATGGGTCGCGACGGGCGTGGACTCCGGCGGGCATGAGAAAACAAGCTACGATCTCGCAGGGCCGCTGAATTGGTATTGGGTCTATCTGATGGCGCGCTATGAATGGCCCGCGCTGGCCGGGCTTGTGGCTTGCCTGCGGTATGTTTTCCCAGCGGATGCCCGCTACCGCTACACAGCCATTATGGCTGGCGGCACGCTGCTGGCTTACTCGATCATTCCCTACAAAACCCCGTGGTGCGTGATTTCGATGCTTTGGCCGTTTTATTTGATCCTCGGCGGAGTCGTGCGCGAGTGGGCGGGGCGTGCGGCTCACGACCGCGTGTGGCTCACTGCCGCACCGTTGCTGGCGGCATCGCTCTACATGACGATCCAGCTGAATTTTTTCCGGTTCACGGATGACAGCGAGCCTTATGTCTATGTGCAGACCTACAAAGATATCGAGCGCCTCACCGTCCCCGTCCTGAAGCTGGCGGAAACCGAGCCAGACGGATTTCAGCTGGCGGGCACGATCATGCTCGATAGCTACTATCCCCTCCCCTGGATTTTCGGCGACTTCACGCGCATAGGATATTTCAAAAAGGATTCGCCACCGGCGCAGTGGGATGCGGATTTCGTGGTCACCGAGGCCAGAGACGCAACCAAGGTGGAGAGCCATTTCACAGACTCCTACTACAAATTCCCCTTCCGGCTTCGAAGCGGCCAGGAGGAATGCGTGGCGTATCTTGCCGCGCGGAAATTCTCGCACATCCTCGGCGGCGAGCCGGACATCAGGCCATCAACCGAGGCCGCTCAGTGACCGGCGACAAGATTGCCGCTGGAATCCTCACCTCCGCAGGAGTGAGCGTGGTCGCCGCCATCGTTCTTGCGATGGCTTCGGGTGGCTTGAATTCCACGCTCGCATGGTGTGCCTTGTCAGCAGGCTCTGTGGGGGGAGTGTGGATCTTCTATCGCACCGATTCGCGAATGCCACAGCGCCCAAACCCATGGGATTTTTTGCTCTTCGCACTCTTCACCATCGCCTCGTTAAGGGCTTTTTTATGGCTTATTTATTCCGTCGGCGACGAGTGGCGCATCCTCTCGCCATACAATCTCGGGGACATATCGCTTCACATTCAATTCATCCGCTACTTTGCGAGCGGCGTTGATTTCTGGCCTGCGAGCCCGATTTTAACGGGCGTGCCGTTGAGCTATCCCCTCGGTGCAGATTTGTGGAACAGCCTGCTTCTGCTCGTCGGGGTTCCTGTGGAACGCGGCTTGATCTGGACGGCGCTTGTGGGAGCCGGACTCACAGCTTGGGCACTCTGGCGCTGGGGTGGAGCTTTTGCGATGGCCGCCCTTCTTTTCAACGGGGGGCTGGCTGGTTTTGCCATCCTGCGAACCGGGCAACTCCAGGATTTCCAGTCCGAACTCGCGTGGAAAAACATGTTCCTCACCATGGTTGTGACACAACGCGGGCTTCTCTACGCTCTGCCGTGCGGCCTTATTCTCTTGCGTGCATGGAGGGATGATTTTTTTCGTGATGGGTCGGGTCTGCCTCGGAGCCTCCAGTTTTTCCTCTATGCGACGATGCCATTTTTCAGCGTCCATGCATTCCTTTTCCTCAGCCTGGCACTCGCGGCGATTTTTATTTTCACCCCGAGGGCCCGCATCCCGCTGGTGCTGTTCGTGGCATTGGCCGTGGTTCCGGCGACAGCCGCCATGTGGCTTGTGACAGGAGGATTTTCAGCCGCATCCGGTCTACGCTGGCTTCCCGGATGGATGCAGGCTGATACGGGGTGGAAATTCTGGATCATCAATTTCGGGGTCTGCCTGCCCCTTCTTTTGTGGTTGTTTGCGAGATGCGCTTGGCGTGGGGATGCGGAATCACGCGCCTTCACCCTTCTCTCGCTCGGGGTGTTTCTCCTCTGTTTCCTCGTCGCCTTTGCGCCTTGGGAGTGGGACAACACGAAGCTGCTCATCTGGGCATGGCTGGCAGCGGCTCCTTTTCTGTGGACTCGTGTCCTTGGACCTCTGGCACCCATTCCTCGAGCCTCACTCTGCGCCGCCCTTTTCTTCTCCGGGGCTGTATCCCTCCTCGCTGGCCTTGATGCCCGCCACGGCTATCAATTGGCAAAAAGATCGGAACTCGCTGCTGCCGCCAAGGTGCTGCAAAATGTGCCGGCAGGGACACGGATCGCCGTCGAGCCCCGGTTCAACCACCCCGTCATCCTGCTCGGATATCCCGTGGTCTGCGGGTATGACGGCCACCTTTGGAGCCACGGTCTGGCATACCAAGACTCTCTCGCAAAACTCCGCTCCGTGCTGCGCAAGGATTTGGGTTGGAGGGACACTGCAAAAGAACTCGGGGCGGAATGGATTTACCTGAAGGGACAGACGCCACTGCTTCAGAAGATCGATGAGAGCGGAAGGTAGGACTAAGAAGGAATCGACCGCCAGAGCATGAAAAGGATCGTGGCGAGAATGATGCAAAGACCGAGGAACTTGATGCGGGCGCTATTGAATTCGCGTGCAGGAAGCTTCCTCATTTTTTGGGGTTGCTGGTAGCCGCTGCGACCGGTGCGTGCGGCGCCGAGAGAGATTGCCGGGGCCGCCATGGTAGCGCGCATTTTAACCAACTCTCGATCCCGTGCTTTTTTCTCTTCGATCTGTTTGGGGTAAGCCTGCAGTTCCTTCTCAAGCTGATCCATACGAGCTCGGGTGGCTTTTTGCTCCTTGGAAAGACGCTGTTCCTCCGCGCTGAATTTCGGAGAAATAATTGGCTTGCGGAGACGCATGGATTACTTCGAGGCAGTGGCGGACCAGATGTAAAGAAGCAGCGCGATCACAGCTATAATTTGCAGAGGGAGTGTGAAGGCGAAGCCGCTGCGCAACCAGTAGACAAAAGAGTGCTCTTCTTCGGAGGTGTAGTCGCTTTCCATCAAAGAAGACGAAGAGGTCATCTCGGAAGATGTGTCCACCGCAAGTTTGGCTTGGGATTTGATGTATTCCGCACGCGCATCCTCCACGGAGCTGATGGCCTTGCTTAACTCGCGGGGCAAGTCTTGTGGGTTCCAAGTGCGGGCATTGATGTCCTCAAGTTGGCGAAGGTGCTGATTGAACGAGGCGTAGATGGCGTGCATCTGCTCAACCCGCTTCTGCGATTCCTCGGTCTCGCGTTGCACGACGACGAGGGCGCGGGTGAGTTTGTCAAGCATGTCCGAGCGACCTTGCTCGAGACTGTCCTGCCTCCGCTTGAGCTCCTCCAATCGAGATTTCTCGCGCTCGATCTCTTCCTGTTTTTGCTTGAGGCTTTCGAGTTCGGCTCGGACTTGCTGCACTTTGTCACCGAGCTCACCATCCTCATCGCTGGTTAGATTTAAAAACGGACTTTGATCTTTAGAGGAGTAGTCGGCAGGCATACAGGTGGAGGAGAAGTAGCCTGTGCAAGTCCGGAACTCCAGATTTTTCAGAGTCGATTTTTAATTATCAGGCAGAAGAGTTCGGAACCAACCCGAGGGATCGCGGGAGAACTCCAGAAAATGTCGCGAGGCGCTGTCGCCACCTTTCAAGCGGGCGCGCAACGAGGGCGGCAAATTCGGCCCTCCCAAGAAGACCTCCTTCACCTTACCCGAAGAATCCAGAACCTGCTCCGGGGCCAGGGCGGTCTTCGCGTATTCGATATCGCCTACCCGGGCGGATTTAAGCGTCTTTGGATTGTAAAGACAAACCCACCACGCACCGTAGGCATCGGGTGCGGATGCAGGCGTGATGCGGATGCGAAAGTCGCCGGCGCCTTTTTCGCCCCCGCTGAATGGAATCGAATAGATGGCCCCGACCTCTTCCCTCGAAGTTAAAAAACCGGCCAAGAAGCTGCGGAGCGTGCGGCGGAGTTTGTCGCTCGAGGAGAGCTTCCCGTAGACGCCAAACTCGATGGCAGCAGGTTCATCCGGGTTCCCGTAAACATTCATCTCAATGTAGTCGTTAATGCGAAAGGAGAGGTAGGGGACATTTTTCAAGTAGCCATTGTCGATGAGAGTCGGAGGAATCGGCGAGAGACTCTTGACCGCGTCGTTGTTGCGAATGTCGTTAACCATAACGCGCCAGGAAGGCAGGTCGCCCTTTTTTCCAGACTCGGTGAATTCCATACCGACATCAACGCCGTCGAGAATGCGAACAATGTGGGATTTTAAAAATTCGGAGATCCCGTAGCGCTGCTGCAAAAAAACCCTATCGGCTGTGTTTTTTACAATCACTCCTCTTTGGGTTGAGCCATCCTTGAGCAAAATGGAATCCGGCTCTGCGTAACCCTCGTTCTGGCCTTGTAGAAAAACAGGCGACAGAGAAAGAAGAAAAACCACACTCCATTTCAAAGTTGATGACAACATGCCAGCTAACTATAAGCCTGCGCCAATGACACTCAACACGATTCGAGCCACGCTTGCGCTCATCCCCTGCCTGGCGCTCGCTGGTTGTGTGCTGCCCCCGAAGCCTTATACGAGACCGCCTGCCGCCTTGGAGTCAGCTCCCGTCAAGACGGGCTCCTTCTGGTGGGGAACCTCGACCGCGAGCTTCCAAAACGAGGATCGCGGCGTGGCGATGGACTCGCCTTCTTATTTCAAGACCGACTGGGACATCTTTGCCGAAGAAGGTCATATTCCTCCGCGCGGTGAGGAGGCGACTTTCTCTTGGAGTCGTTTCGACAAAGACCTCGCCGCATTGAAAAAACTCGGTGTGAACCATTACCGCTTTGGCATCGAGTGGGGTCGGGTCGAACCCCAGCCAGGTGTTTTCAACGAAGACGCCATCGGCCAATACGCTGAGATGGCCCGCAAGCTCAAGGCCGCTGGTATCGAGCCGGTGGTCACCCTCTGGCACTTCACTTTTCCCTCCTGGCTCTACGACTCAAAGAAAAAATCCCAATCCGGCTTCCTCAATCCCGATGTGGAGACCCGCTGGAAGGAATATGTGACGCGCATGGTGCGGGCGCTCTCGCCGACTGTGAAAGTGTGGGTGCCACAGAATGAACCCAACGGAGCGCTCTACATCGGATATTTCGGCGGGCACTGGCCTCCCGGACTCCTCGTCACGCCGGGAGCCCTCAAGAAAGCCACCGATGTGTCCGTGGCGATGTTCCGCGAGGCGGCTGGCATCATCAAACGGCAGAACCCAAAGGCACTTGTCATGGGCATTTACTCGCTTCCCCATTGGACGCGCGAATTCGGTCAGGATCCCACATTCGCCGTTTACAACATGATGCAGCACCAGAATTACGACCACCTTGACCGCGTGGCGGACAGCATGGATTTGATCGGTGTGAACTACTACTATTCTCAGGTCGCCTCCGCCCGCAGATTCATCATTCGCCCCAAGGGAGAGCAGAGCTCGAACTACACGCAGAACGGCTGGCTCATCGCCCCGGAGGGCCTCCATGCAGTGCTCATGACCGTCTCCAAACGCTACGGCAAGCCGCTGGTCATCTCGGAAAATGGCATCGGCACCCAGAGCGAGCAGAAAAAAATACGCTATTTTCGTGAGCATGTGAACCAGATGCGTCGGGCGATGGAGGACGGCGCAGACATACGCGGCTACTTCCCCTGGACGCTCACCGACAACTATGAGTGGGCCGAGGGCTATGCTGCAAATTTCGGTCTCACCAGTTTCAATAGAAAAGATATGAAGCTCGAGCTGGAACCCGCCGGAAGGTGGTTCCGAAACTTCATCCAAGCCAATCCCGAACCCTGATCCCAAACATGTCCACACTTCTCGAATGCCATCTTCCCGGAATTAAAAAACTGCGCAGCGGCAAGGTGCGGGAGGTTTTCGACCTCGGGGAAAACCTGCTTATTGTCGCCACAGACCGCATATCCGCCTTCGACTGCATCCTCCCAACGGGCATTCCCCGCAAGGGCGAGGTGCTCACGCAAATGACGCTCTTCTGGTATGGCGTGCTCGACTTCGTGCCGAACCATTTCATCACGGCGCGCTTCGAAGCCTATCCCGAAGCCTTGCAGCCTTTCGGGGAGCAGCTGCGCGGCCGCTCCATGATCGTCCGAAAGGCGAGCCCCCTGCCAGTGGAATGCGTCGCGCGCGGCTACATCTCGGGATCGGCGTGGAAGGAATATGCTGCCACAGGCAAGGCCTGTGGATTCCAACTCCCGACCGGGCTCCTGCAATCCTCACGCCTACCGGAAACCCTCTTCACTCCCGCCACCAAGGCGGAGACCGGGCATGATGAAAATATCATCTGGAGCCAATGCCGCTCGGTGCTTGGCGATGAACTCGCCCTGCAAGTTCGGCATCAAACCGTCGAACTCTACGAACACGGATGTGCCCACGCCTCCAAGGCCGGACTCCTGATCGCCGACACCAAATTCGAATTCGGCATGGCAAACGGCGAGCTTATCCTGATTGACGAGTGCCTCACGCCCGACTCCTCCCGCTTCTGGCCGGCAGACGGTTGGAAACCCGGCAGCAATCCGCCAAGCTACGACAAGCAATTCGTGCGGGATTACCTCGAGACCCTCGACTGGGATAAAACGTCTCCCGCTCCGCCCCTGCCAGAGGAAGTCGTTCGCAAAACCTCGGAAAAATACATCGAGGCCTACGAAAAATTGAGTGGCCTTAAACTGCCAGCGGCCTGAGCCGAGGTTCCCATGGAGGTTCTCAAAACACTTGCCGTCGCCCTCAGCCTGGGAACTTTGGCAGGTGTGAACCTCTACCTCACCGTGCTGGTGACGGGACTGGCTCTTCATTTTCATTGGGTCATCCTTCCCTCACCGCTTGCAGGGTTGGAGGTTCTTGGCCATCCCAGCATTATCGCCATCGCAGCGGTGCTCTATGCCATCGAGTTTTTTGCCGACAAGATTCCTTGGGTGGATTCGGCATGGGATGCCCTACACACGCTCATCCGACCCATAGGTGCCGCCGCTCTCGCCATTGCCGCGATGGGTGACGCGCACCCAGCCTTTGAGGTCGTGGCCGCCCTGCTTGCCGGTGGCATGGCTTTTTCCTCCCACACGGCCAAAGCGGGAACCCGCATTGCAGCCAATACATCTCCCGAGCCATTCACAAATATCGCGCTCAGCCTTGCGGAGGACGGCCTGGTGCTCGGTGGCTTGGGTTTGCTGGCGTGGAGCCCGCTTGTAGCTCTCTTGGCCTCCGTTGTCGTCTGTGCAACGATCCTTGTTTTCCTCCCACGCCTGCTCCGGAACATCTTCAGAAGCCTCTGCGGCGCCATCAAAAAAATCCGCTCTAGCTTCGACTGAGGCCCAGAGCGCCGACATCGGCATCTGAACGAATTTCCAGCCCACTCCGCTCAGGAGCACGATTTTGAATGAAAGTGAACTCTGACCCAACCCTTGTTCCTAGTCAGAATCGCGTTCCGAGCAGAAAATTCACGCAAAAAGACATTGCCGACGCGTCCTTTATTGTTACGCACCCTCGTGTGCCTCAACAAGAGTCCATAATCGTTCCCGCCGCTGCTGGAAAAATTTCGATTTCTGGAGCAACAGATGTCGATAATTGGAGCCTTTCCCGCGCCTGATCCCTTTTACTTTATGCGCATTCATTCTCAATGGCTGCTGATGGCCTTGGTCGCGGCTCTTGCTGTGGCCGTGTTTTATCTGGCTCGCCCTATTCTTTTCGCTCCCGCCCCTGAAGTCGCCGTCACGGCGGCTCGCCCAGTGCTGCCGAACCTCTCCAACCCGCCGGGCCCACAATCGGCGGCCGCCGATGCATCGCAGGCTCCGCCAGAGATCTCACATTTGCCGGATCATCCCGAGGCTCTCCTCGCCCCGGTGCGGCCGGCCAACGCTCGCACGCTTGATGCGGTGAGCGGCTCGGTGTTGACTGCTGCCGGCACGTATCAGCTCAGCGGAAGCGAAGGGCTTTTCGATCGCGTCCTGATTGCCGAGGGCGAAACCATCTCGCTGCATCTCGAAGTTCCAAATCTTCAGCCCGGCCAGGAGGTGGTGATCACAGCCTCAAACGGCGGCCGCTTGGAGCGTCTCAACGGTCCGTTGCGTTTTGTGCCCAAGGATGATTCCGCCGCACTAGACCTGGCGCTCACGCCCACCACGGGGCGCGGTGTCTACAATATCGACATCCGGCAAGACGGTTCCGTGGCCAGTCTACGCTTTTGGGCCGGAGCCCCGCTACCCATTGGAGAGGCCGGTCCGATTTGCACCCCCCTTCCACCTCAATCTGAATACATCCCATGAAAAAGCTCCTTCTCATGTTGGCAGGCTGCGTGCTGGCCCTGACCTCCTCGCTCTCGGCCTACGACCTCGGGTGCGGCAACCCGGGGGACAACTACCCCGATCCCCCGTGCGAACCGCCCTGCTGTGATCAGGAAAATCCCGGCGGCGGCGGCGGCGGCGGCGGTGGTGCTGGTGGCCCGATGGTTGGTCTCAACCCCATCAACGCCATGCGGGCTTGCCTGATCCGCAAGGTGACAGACCTGCAGACTTATGGCGCGGCCCCGATAGAGTTCACCCGCATTTACAACAGCCGCACCCGCGACTACACCCGCGCCCGCTGGGAACTTGGCACACAATATACCTGGCAGCACAACTGGCAGTATGAATTGCGCGAGTCGAACCAGAGCAACTTCGGCTTCCCGCAGATCATCGTGCGCTACCCGGAGGGCAAGGAAATCTACTTCCAGGCCGTCGACAGCTCCGGCTCGGTCCGTGTCCCTCCCGCTCACTGTGGCGATCGTCTCTATCCCACCGGAGCGGGCACGTTCACTCTGCGGACGCCCGAAGGCAAGGAATACGACTTCCGCCGCGTCACCGTCACTGGCGGCTACCAATATCTGCTGGATCAAGTGCGCAACGGCACTGGCTGGCGGTGGACGCTTACCTACCAGCAGCAGAGCGATGGCCTCTGGCGGCTCTATCGTATCACCAACAACTACGGTCGCTACCTCCAGCTTGCTCGGACCCAGAGCGCGAACAGCTACTGGCGCATCACCTCAGTCACAGCGAACGATGGCCGCAGCGTGACCTTCGGCTACTCGACTTGGACGCCGACCTCCGAAACCGTCCTCACCTCGGTGACCTACCCCGGCGCCGAGCAGGCCGCCTACACGTGGTGCGGGACGACCAGCGTCACCTCGGGCCCGCCCCTGCTGGCCACGGCCACCGACCCGCTCTATTCCGGGGCTGGCAGCCGGATGAAGTATGTTTATAACTACACGGCCGATTACTTCCTTCCGCCCTTCGGCATTGTCAACGGCACGGTGCTTGAGGAGCGCAGTCTGGTCAGCGACAAGGTCGTGGTCAGCTTGCCCCTCGGTTCCGGCACATACCCGAAAATCCTTGAGGGCAATGGGGCGGAAATCACCCGCAAGTTCGAGAACGGACGGCTCAAGGAATCCATCGATGCTGAGGGCCGGGTCACTTTGCGAACCTACAGCGCGGGAGGCACCGGCTACGTGATTTCCAAGACCACGCCCGCCGGGGCTCTCACCGCCTATACCCGCGACTTTGCCGGTCGCCTGCTGAGCACGACCAACGCCCTTGACGGAGTCAGTCTGAACACATACAACGCCAATGGCTTTCTTCTGACCTCGACTGACGAACTCACGCGCACCTCCAGCCACACCCGCGACGCGGACAACCGCACCACCCGCACCACCCGCACCGACCATCCGGACGGCACCTTCGAGACCTTTACCTACACCAGCACAGGCCTGCTCAAAATGCACCGTTTGCGCAACGGCGCGACAGAAACCTTCAATTACGACAGCCTTGGCAACTTGACCTCGCACGTTGATGCCGCCGGGCTTACTGCCACCTACACCTACGCCTCGAACGGCCTTCGCGCATCCATGACCGACCGCCGCGGTCTTGTCACCAACTACCAGTTCAACTGGCGCGGTCTGCCCACGCGTGTGACCCACCCAGACAGCTCCTACCAAGAGTTTGGCTACAACAACCTCGGGCTCAAGGTGAGCGAGCGCAACGAGCTCGCAAACATTTGGACCTTCACCTACACGGAATACAATCAGCTCGCCACCCGCATCGACCCCCTTGGCCGCAAAACCACCTTCGAGTATGGCCGTGAGCCCGGCTGCAGCACCTGCGGCTACCTTCCGACGCTCGCCCGCACCATTCTGCCTTCGGGTAAGAAAATCGAAAATACCTACGACCTCAGCGGTAAACTCCTCAGCCGCACCATTGGGGGCGGCACAACCGACGCCGCCACCACACAATGGACCTACGCTCCCGATGGTGGGATTGCCACCCAGATCGATCCGCGCGGCAAAACCACCACCTACAGCCGCGACCTCCTGCGGCGCGAGACATCCAAGACCGATCCCCTCGGCCACACCACCTCCTGGGCTTATGACGCCGTGGGCAATGTGCTCACCACCACGTTCGCCGACGCGACGACGGCCTCGACGACCTACGATGCGATGAACCGACCCCTGACCAGCACCGACGCGCTCGGCCAGACTACCACCTACACCTATCATCCCGACGGCTCGCTGGCCTCGCTTACTGACGCCCACAGCAGTGCCTACACGTTCCTCGTGGACAACCTCTCGCGCCGCACGCGCATGAATTACCCCGGCGGCTCGTATGAAACATGGACCTACGATGCGAACTCGAACATGACGCAATACCGGACGCGCTCGGGAGTGACCATGACCTGCGCCATCGACAACCGCAACCGGGACACCTTCTGCGACTGGAGCGACAGCACGCCGGATGTGACCAAGACCTACGACGTAGCCGGGCGGGTTCTTTCCCTCTCCAACTCCGTGGCCGCCTCCACGTTTGCCTACGACACGGCCAATCAATTGCTGAGCGAGAGCATCACCATTGGCGGATTGACAGGGGCCAAGACCGTGGCTTACACCTACGATGTGGATGGCATCCGCGCGACTCTCACCGGCCCCAACGGCAGCGTCATCGTCTACAGCTACACTGGGCGCAACCAAGTGGCCTCCATCGTGGCCGACGGCCCGCCGCCGCTGGCCACCTTCACCTACGATGCCGCTGGCAACCGCCTCTCGCGCAGCTTGGAGAACGGGATCACATCCACCTACGCCTACGATAACGCCGGTCAACTGACCACGCTCGCGCACGGCACGGTGGAAACGATCGCCTACACCTACGATGCAATGCACCGGCGCACCGGGGAGGCGAGAAGCTCCGCCCCGGCTCGGGCGTTCGGCTACGACCCCACCGGACAATTGACAGCCGTCAACCAAAGCGGAGGCAACGCAACCTTTGCCTATGACGCCGTCGGCAATCGCAACGCGGTGACCGGCGCGCCGGGTGCAGGCACCTACACCGCGAACAATCTCAACCAATGCACCACGGCAGGCGGAGTCGGCGCGCTAACCTACGATGCCAATGGCAACCTCGCCACAGGTGGCGGCTGGACCTACACGCACAATGGCAATAGCCGCTTGGTCGGCGTGAGTGGTCCTGCGACAGCCAGCATCGGTCGCGACGGACGCAACCGGGACGTGAAGCGCACGATCAACGGGGTGACGACCTACCTGATCTACGATGGGTGGAATCTTGTTGCGGAGTATAACGGTGCCGGTGTCCTCACCACCCAATACATCCACGGTCCGCATGTTGATGAAATCTTGGCCAAGGCCACGCCCACCTCGACCACGTTCCCGCTACCCGACGCACTCGGGAGCACGATAGCGGTGACCGACCAGAGCGGCGCGCTGATGGAGCGGGTGTATTACACCGATGCGTTCGGCACGCCCACGTTCAAGAACGGCAGCGGCGCCACGCTGGCATGGACGACCACGGGGACAAGGTTCCTGTTCACTGGCCGCGAATGGCTATCGCAGGTCGGCCTCTATGACTATCGCAATCGCACCTACTCGGCGGCGTTTGGGAGGTTTGTTGAGAAAGATCCGATTGGGTTCAGAGCGGGGGATCTGAACTTGTATCGGTATGTCTTCAATAATCCTATTAACTGGACGGATCCGCAAGGGTTGGATCGGACAATTCACTTTGCCTTTCATATGTGGATGGAAGTTGATACATGGGATGAATGCTGTGAGAAAACTGGGAAAACCACTTTAAGTTTTCAACCGGACAGGCTTTTTTTTGGTGCAACTACCGATTGGAGCATTGGGAGTTCTCAAACTTATCCATTTTCATTTTATTATATAATTAAATCCGGATGTGAGGCTGATAAGGCATTGTTAAATGCGTGGCAGGGGCAAGCCTCTCTTGAAACTAATGGAATTCAATGGAATGTTATAGCTAATTGTTGGAATATAACACTCGGATCTTCAACTTGGGGGAACCAATAGCATGATAACTAAAGAAGGGCTGATTTGCTCCATTATCGCGGTAGGATATACCATTTTAATTACTGGCTATGCGGTGTATGTTGAAATTTTCCTATCATATAAAAAGATCAGTTTAATGAATTTAATGTTTGCGTTGTTATTTCCGCCGTTCTACTGGATGAGATATACTAATATTTTTACTCGCCCGCCGTCCAAAATGTTAGTAGCTCTATTAGGCCCAATTTCGATTATTTTAGGTATATACTGTATCATTTTTATTTCGGGCATGTTGGGTGTAGCAATGAGAGAAGATTATCGTTTATTAGCTTTGGGGCTTGCAGCTACTGTTTGGTTTTTGATGCCAATCAGTCTTGCTATTTCCTATTTCATCAGTCGCTGCTGTCGAAAATAAACTGGGTCAGCAACGAATTGCGCTAAATGCGCCATTAAACTGGGGGTCAGGCAACATTTCCTTTCATTTTCGTGATCAAATAAAAGAATCGGTTGAACCCATTCGCATATTTTCATAGACCCTCTCCCGGCGCACGCGCATGAACTACCCCGGCGGTTCGTATGAGACATGGACCTACGATGCGAACTCGAACATGACGCAATACCGGACGCGCTCGGGGGTGACGATGACCTGCACCATCGACAACCGCAACCGGGATACCTTTTGTGACTGGAGCGACAGCACGCCGGATGTGAGCAAGACCTACGATGCCGCCGGGCGGGTTCTTTCCCTCTCCAACTCCGTGGCCGCCTCCACGTTTGCCTACGACACGGCCAATCAATTGCTGAGCGAGAGCATCACCATTGGCGGATTGACAGAGGCCAAGACCGTGGCTTACACCTACGATGTGGATGGCAACCGCGCGACTCTCACCGGCCCCAACGGCAGCGTCATCGTCTACAGCTACACTGGGCGCAACCAAGTGGCCTCCATCGTAGCCGACGGCCCGCGGCCGCTGGTCGCCCAGTAGATTGCCATCGAGCCTTGGCGATGTATTGTGGGAGCTTATGAAAAAAATCTGTTTCCTCTTGCTCGCCATCACCACATGGGTCCATGCCGCCGCTGAAGTCGGCAAGCCCGCTCCCGCATTTACGCTAACAAGCTGCGAATCCAAACCCATCTCGCTCTCCGACTTTAAAGGCAAAGTCGTCGTCCTCGAGTGGACAAACCACTCCTGCCCATTTGTGGTGAAGCACTACGGCACCGGCAACATGCAGAAGCTCCAGGCGGATGCCACTGCGAAGGGCGTCGTATGGCTTTCGATCTGCTCGTCCGCACCGGGCAAGCAAGGCCACGCCGCACCCGCCGATGCCAACAAGGCCTGCGCCGAAAAAAACTCCGCAGCCACAGCCTATCTCATCGATGAGTCGGGCGCGACCGGCCATGCCTATGGAGCCAAGCGCACACCCGAGATGTATGTGATCAATGCCGACGGCGTCCTCGTTTACCACGGTGCGATTGATGATAAAAAATCCGCAGACCCTGCCGATGTTGTGAAGGCCAAAAACCTTGTTGCCGCCGCTATCGAGGAGACCCTCGCGGGTAAATCTGTGAGCATTCCTGAAACTGAGGCTTACGGCTGCTCCATTAAATACGGAAACTAACCTTTCCGCGCAAGGCCCACACTTTGGCTCCATTTTCGGCATGCTGGCCGCTCAGAGACTCAACGCTTGGACGAGTGCTTCGATTTCGGACGGGAGGTGGGTTGCGGTGAGCGTGACGCGGAGACGAGACGAGCCTTTTGCCACTGTCGGGAAGCGGATCGCAGGGATGAGGAATCCAGCGTGGAGGAGCCGCTTCGAGGTTTCAACCGCTTTCGATTCGTCGCCGATGAGGATCGGAAAGATGGCACTCGCGGCGTCTTTCCGTGAGAGGAGCGATTGCAGGTGCCGAAGGTTGCTCCAGAGCTTCGCACGCAGCGCATCGCCCTCGGGCGATGCAGCAATTTCGATGGCCTTTCGAGAGGCCGCCGCCACAGGTGCCGGGGGTGAAGTCGAGAAAATGAAGCTGCGGGCCCGATTAATCAGGAAGTCGCGAAGTGGCGTGCTGCCCGCAATGTAGGCGCCGTGGGATCCGAGCGCCTTGCCGAGAGTTCCCATTTGAATTTCGATGTGGTCGGCAACGCCCTCCTCATCCGCCAATCCCCTGCCCTGCCGACCGATCACTCCGACGGCGTGGGCTTCATCGAGGAAAATCCATGCACCATGGCGTTCCTTCAACTCCACGATTTCGCGCAGCGGAGCGCGGTCGCCGTCCATACTGTAGATCGACTCGGCAATGATCAGTTTTTTCCCGTCGGGATGTTTGCTCGCGGCCCACTTCAGGTGGCTCTCGAGTTTTCCAAGATCGTTGTGCGGAAAGACACGCAGCACCGCACCGCTCAAGCGGGCCGCATCCACCAGGCAGGCATGAGAAAGCTTGTCGAGAATGATGACATCCCCCGCCCCGCAGAGCGCGGGGATTGTGCCCATGGCCGCCGCATAGCCGCTGGAGAAAGAAAGAGCGGCTTCTGTTTGCTTGAATTTCGCAATGGCGTGATCGAGTTCCTCATGCGCGGCGAGTGTGCCGCAGATCAGGCGGGATGAGCCCGAGCCAAAGCCCGAACGCTCCCACTCGGCCATGGCGGCCGTTTTCAACGCAGGATGTGCTGCGAGGCCGAGGTAGTCGTTTGAGGAAAAATTCAGCAGCTCACGGCCATTACGAACAACCTTTGTTTGCTGTGGCCCCTCCAAAGCGGAGAGGCTCCGCGTGAGGCCTCTGGACTCGATTTCTTCAAGGCCCGAGAGCAGAAACTGGTTGAGGGAGCAGTCGCCTTCGGGATTCATCAGCCAGCTACGATCAGGGAGGCCATCTCACGCACTGCGGTCTCCAGCCCGACAGTGACTGCTCGGGAAATGATGGAATGCCCGATATTGAGTTCCTCAAGGCCGGGCAGAGCGAGGATAGGCTTGGTGTTTTCGTAGTTGAGCCCGTGGCCCGCGTTCACGCGCAAGCCGAGAGAGAGGGCGAAGGCTGCACCACGGCGCAACTTTTCCAACTCGGTAGTGCGCTCCTCGCCGAATTTGTTGGCGTAGGACCCTGTGTGGATTTCGATAAACTCGGCACCGAGCGAGGCAGCGGCTGCGATTTGTTTCTCCTCCGCATCGATGAAGAGGCTCACCCTCGCACCGACATCATGCAGGCGGGTAATGGCGCTCCGGAGCTTCTGTTCATGCGCCACACAGTCCAGCCCACCCTCGGTTGTAACCTCACGCCTGTTTTCAGGGACGAGGCAGACATCCTCGGGACGGATTTGAAAAGCGATGCGCAAAATATCCTCCGAGATACCCATCTCGAGGTTGAGCTTGGTGGTGATTTTTTCACGAAGGAGATAAATGTCCCGATCCTGAATGTGGCGCCGATCCTCACGCAGGTGGGCCGTGATGCCAACAGCGCCGGCTTTTTCGGCAATGAGGGCGGCCGTCACGGGATCGGGCTCGGCATTGGGGTTATCCGGCGTTTCGCGATAGCGCGCCTGTCGCAGCGTGGCGACATGGTCGATATTGATTCCAAGACTTGGCATAGGTGGGTTTAGAGGGATTCGGCAGTGTGGGTGATTCGGATGCGGCAGGAAATTTCATCCGCCGCGCCCGGCGCGAGGGTGCGCAGGCCGAGACCGTTGTGAATTGCATTGGGGAATGCACTCCAGGGCTCGACGCAGAAGAAATCGGAATCAGGCCGTTCCGTCCATGTCGTGAGGCAAGGCCAGTCAGCAGAGGGGCTCGATGGATTTTCGAAGGAAAGCGTCTTCCCCGCCGTCGGGTTGGACAAGACGACTTGCGAGAGATCCGGGTGCGCGTGGAAGCGGTCTATCCAGGAGGGATCTGATAGCGAAGCCTGCTTGTATGCTGCCGCCTCGAAAGTAATCGAGCCATCGGCGAAGTTCTGACGACCCCACTTTTCACAAGGCATGGCGAGTTCCCACGAGGAGCGCTCGGCGGCGGGGATGTGAAAATAGTAATGATGTCCGGCAGACCATGGCATCGGTTGATCCCCGCGATTGGTCACGCGGAAGCTGGTCAGCAGGGAATGGGGTTGGATGCGATAAGTGACCTCCAAACGAAACGCGAACGGGTAGCAGGATGTGGTGGTTTCGTTGGCATCCAGGCGCAGCGTGACAGAATCTGCCAAGGTATCAACGACCCGGAAGGGCGAATCTTTTGCGAAGCCGTGCATGGGTGCCGGGCGCTGCACACCCACTGCATCGATCCATGAGCCGATGCGGCCCTTTGCATAGGTGCGTGCGATGAAAGGGAAGAGCACCAGATCTCCACCGCGAACCTTTGGCACACGGTCCCAGTCGGCATCGGAGGGCCAACGGATAATGTCCCAACACGGCACGCTCCAAGCGAGAAGCCTCGCGCCGTGGGCGGGAGAAACAAGGGCTTGGGAATCTCCCGATTGGATTTTCAGGACAGCTTGATTTTCAAAATTCTCGAGGTTCATAGGTTTCTTTGAGCGATAACAAGCAGGCCCCGGAGTGTGAGCAGCGGGTCCACGATATCGAAGAGACCCACTCGGCCAGCTATGAGTTCGGCATCCCCGCCGGTGGCAATGATGAGCGGGCGCTTTTTGGGAAAGGCCTCGGAGCGGATTTGCGCAAGGATTTCCTTCACAAGTCCGCGGTATCCATGAATAGCGCCGGAGAGCATCGCATCCCTCGTGGAGCGCCCGACCGCGCTGGTGGGTTCCCGAAGTTTGATATTCGGGAGCAGCGCCGTGCGGTCGTGTAGATAGCCGGTCATCGCATTCAAACCAGGGGCAATGACTCCTCCCATGTAGTCTCCCGCATAGGAGATGACATCGAAGGTCACAGCCGTGCCAAAATCCACGACGATGCCGGGAAATCCATGCAGGGCGGCACAGGCGGCGGCATTCGCAAGGCGATCCGCACCTATCGTGCGCGGGGAGGGATAATCGATGCCGACGCCAAGATCCAACGAGGCGCTGACTTCGAGCACACCGGGAAAGGCCGCGCGCACTTCGCGGTTTTTTTCCGGCACCACAGAGGCGAGGACGACACCGTCGAAAGTGTGGGAAGAATACAAAGCACAAAGTTGGGCGGCATTCAGCGATGGTGTGGGCAGGCGCTTGACGCGGGAAAGGGAGCCACTAATCGCGGTGCAAATTTTGGTGAAGGAATTACTGATGTCGATCAGGAGGATTTTTTTCATGCTCCGACATCGGGCGCCCCCTTCGCAACGACTGCGGCGATCACGAGATCGCCGGAAACATTTAGAGCTGTTCGGCACATGTCCAAAAACCGGTCGATTCCGAGTATGATGGCAATGGCATCCGGCGGAACATTGATCGAAAGAAGAACACCCACAACCAGGGGAAGAGAGCCCCCAGGCACACCGGCTGTGCCGATGCCTGCCATCACGCACATGAGAGCGACGACGATCTGTTGAGTGAGTGTGAGATCGACTCCGAAAACCTGGGCGAGAAAAAGCACGGTGACTCCTTCGTAGAGCGCAGTTCCATTCTGATTCGCACTGGCGCCCAATGTGAGAACAAAGCGTGCGATGCGGGGCGGAATCGAGAGATTTTTTTCAGCGACACGAAGGGCGATGGGCAGGGTGGCATTGCTGGATGAGGTGCTGAAAGCGGTGATGATCGCCTCCTTGGCATCGATCAAAAAACGCAGGGGTGAACGGGAGGCAAAAAATCGGAGGGCGATCGGGTAGACCACGAATTGTTGGATGGCAAGCCCGAGGAGAACGACGCCCACATACATTCCGAGTGTTCGAAAAAGATCCAATCCAAGACGGGCCGCAACCGCAAAAGCCAAGCAAGCGACTCCGAAAGGGGCCAGGCACAGAGCAAAACCGATGATCACCATGGAGACCTCGAACATACCCTCGAAGAATCCCCGCAGTGTGGCGGTGCGCTCGCGGGGTGCGATGGTGAGTGCGACCCCGACGAACAGGCTGAAAACCATCACAGCCAGCAGACCACCCCCTTTATTTTCGGGGTTGAAGGCATTCACCGCCTCGGCGAGCGGATTTTCGGGAATGAAGTTGAGGAGGGTCGTGGCAACAGATTGGGATTGGCTACCGCGCTCGATGCTTTTTTGTGAGGCTCCGGCGTAGGTTTGAACCAGCGACTGACGACTTTCCTCCGAAAGCGAATTTCCCGGCTCTATCAGGTTCACGAGACCGAGCGCGATACCGACACTTGTCACCGAGAGGGCGAATGTGGCGATGAGAGCGCGCCAACCGACTCGCCCCAGGGTTCGGACATCGCCCATTTCCATGGTGCCTATGACAATCGCCGAAAGAATCAACGGAATGACGACCATGAAAATCATTCGCAAAAAGATGCGACCTGCGGGTTGGATGACTTGATCGATCCACCAGTTCAGCGAAGGCTGCGCCGACTCGGGAAGACCTGCTCCAGCGGCGAGGCCAAGCACAAGTCCCAGCACGAGACCAGCAAGAATCCGGGCAGCCTGGGATCGTGAGGCCGCACTTTCAGACATGATCAGCGGGAGAGGTCGCCTTGGGTGAGAAGTTTGAAACTTTCGCCAAGAAGCACGGAAGTGGCGCACTCGATGTCATCGACATGGAGTGCAAGCACGGCACGCCCACGGGGCCTGACAAGAAGAGGGTAGCTGAAGTGGACGTTGACTTCAGCCATAAGCAAGGCAGCGAGCAACTTTGAAAGATCGCCAGGACCGTCTGCCAACTCAACGACCATGAGATCGCAAGAACTATGTGGAATGTCGTTCTCACGGAAGAGCTCTTGTGTGCGATCGGGATCACTCACAATGATCCGGCTGATCGCTGACTCGTAAGACTCCGCGATGCTGAGAGCGAGAACGATAATGTTGTTCTCGTCCAGAAGGCGCACGATCTCAAGGAGGGCACCAACTTTGTTTTGAAGAAAAACAGAAAATTGTCGCACCTGTGGGCTGTTCAGTTTCTCGGTGGTGGAAGCAGCGGCCATAGTAGAATTACTTGTAAGAATATACCATGCAGGTGTCGGCCTTGTCACCCTCTGACATGACAAGTTGAATGAAATACCTTCCGCTCTGAATAACGGAAATACCCGCGGCTGAGCAGGAGGAGTCTCCCGAATACTGGTTGCCTACCGGAAATCCCCACGCGTCGAAAATTTTCAATCGGAGCTGGGAGTAAAAATCCACATTGGCGGCCGAAAATCGGTAGTCGTTTCCTGCGAAAAGGTAGACCTCAATGTGCACCGGCGCGTCTTTGGCGAGCGCTCCAGACCAGAATCCATCGTGAATTTGGTATCCCTCCCCCGCATTCCCGGCAGCCATCTCCAGCGCGAGTCGGCGAGGGCTTTGATCCGAGGAGTTCCAGTCCAAAGGCGAGGGATTGGGCAATCCGCTCGCTGTCTCAACGGCAGAAGAAATCAGGAGGCTGGCGAGGAGCGAAAAAAGAATGGAAATCCAAGCGGTCATTTTTTGGAGTCCGTTCCGCCCACCGCATGGGAAAACCCTGCCATGGTGGAGACCAGCTTGCTCACGGAACTGGCAGGGAGGTCGGACTTGGTCTCGGACATCAAGGAAGATGCGGTCAACAAAACAGACAAGAGGCTCTGGACAAGGGGGCTTTTTTGGGAATTTTGGGGGAGGTTTTGCACGCGAGCGAGGATACGGGATGCGACATCAGGCTGGGTAAGGAGCTCGGTGGAAACAGATTTGTCACCAGAGGCCAGAATATTTGATCCCATTTCGATCTGGCGCACCCATGAACCGGCTGAAGCTAATACCACAAGCGGGCTGTCTTTCTGCTCCAGCAACGAAAGTCGAATATCGTTCTGCATGGCATCCAGTTCCTCTCGCAGCTCACGCCACTGCGCAGTATCTGCGAAGTCCGATATACTCTGCCCACGGGCGACGATCTGTTGGCTGACATTCAGTTTTTTGGCGAGGATCAAGATGTCACGCGTTGTATTTTTAACGCTCTGGCCGTTCTGCGCCTCGATGGCCATAAAGCCATCGGCGACGAGCATCCCGAGTTGCATGGCGATTTGTTCGCGATCCGATGTTGCGACAGGCAGCGTGGGACGCAGAATATGATTCCAGTTCGGTTGGGATTGTTTGCCAAGGGCAAGAAAAAATTCACTTGGTGTCGGCGTGGAGACCGTTTCGATGAAAATCGCATCGTCCATCTGCTTGGCTGTGAGGCGTTCCTGCTCGGCCCCCAACCAAGGTGTGACGGCGAAGAGAAACAGAAAGGTGGATCGGCATGGCGTCCATGACATAAATCACCCTACACCCCAATCTACGGGATTTCAAAGACTCAAAAGCCGCGCGGCGTTAGTCCTCAAAGAGAACGTCCCGCATGAGGGAGTAGATTTTTGTGTTATCAAAGTTTCCTTTGACTTGATCAGAGTCTTTACCAGCGGCACGGACGAGGATTCCTCCAGATGTATCGTTCAGCGTTCCCCAGGTGATGACAAAAGGGTGGGCCACGCCGGAGCGGTCGGGTTTTGAAAGGAAGGGCTGTCCATCGAGTGTGAGGCCGTAGGGAGCGCCATTCATGTCTTTCCCGCTTGCGGCCTTGGCGAGGAGATCAGGCCTGGGAGGGAACCCGAGAACATCCATGGCACCGGCCGAACTGTCCGCTGCCGTGATGAGAAGCGTGTTGGGATTTTTCTCCACAAATTCCAACACCGCTCCGATAGCGTCGTCCGCGCGCTTCAATCCATCGAGAACGCCAGGGGCATTGTTGAAATTTCCAAAATTGTCGGCACCCTCCTCTTCGACGACGAGAAAGAACGGTCCTGGAGCAAGGAGACGAAGGGCCGCGGAGGTCATTTCCTGCAGCGTGGGAGCCTCCGTAGCGTAGGTCGGCAAATCGAGGGCCTTCAATTGATCCGCAGACATGTCGTTGAAGGTATCTTGAGCTGCAAAAATCCCGAGAAGCTTCTTGGTCTCAGGCGGCACGGACTGAAGTTCTTTGCGATCAAATACAACAGTGTAGCCATTTTTTTTGGCTTCTTCGATGAGGTCTCGTCCATCTGTTCGCTTCCCGGATTTGACATACCGACCTGCCTTGGAGGCGGGGAGAAACCATTCCTCGCCACCGCTAAGAATGACATCGACACCGGATGCGACGACCTGCGCGGTGATTTGTTCGTAGTCATCCCTTTTGGCAGTGCTGGCTACGAAGCAGGCTGTGCCGGGCTCAATAATGCTGCCCGAGTTGACAAGACCTGTTTTCACGCCCCGCCGCATGGCTTCGTGCATGAGACTCCCCTGCTCGCCATTGGCAGCGAGGGGTTGGGCGGAGGATACGCCATCGCTCCCGAAGGCGGAGGACGGGACTTTGATGCCGTAGGCATGGGTTGTTGCCCCGCCGTTTGATGTCGCGCTGAGGGAATCCGCCATGTGGCCGCGGTATACGGCAATGTGAGGAATGCGGTCCCAATTGAGTTCGGCATCCGGCCCCGCCCACAAAAAGCGCGCGGCCTGCCAGTGGGAAATGCCCGCGCCGTCGGGGTGGATAAATATGACATTGTTTGCAGAGGCTATGGAGCAAACGGCAAGCAGCAGTGTGATAGAGCGAAACATTAAATCATCAGCTAAGACGGATCAGTGTCCCCGGGCAACGAGCGTTTGGTGACGTTTTCGTTTCAGACGCTTCGAAATGACCAAGCCTCGGGGTGGCCGCATTTTTTGGCAAACTTTTGCGCGATCAATCGACATCAGTGAGAAATTTCGCAACGGCGTGCGCCACCACTCGAGATTTTTCCACGAGGAGTTGATGTCCGGCGCTGGCTACGCTGTGTTGCTCCGCACATGGGAAGGCCGACCGCCTGTGCGCGGCCACAGAGGTGAACTTGGTATCGGCCTCGCCACTGAGCAAAAGGGCGCGTCCGGGATATTTGACCATTGCGAAGGGAGCCTGCCTGCGCTCCAGGCCTCCAAACACGCCGCCATGCGGAGCGGGTCGCGGCGTTGCAGGGGAATCAACCAGAACCTTTTCGGCACTCGTAAATCGCTCTGCAAGCATAGACAATTCTTTACTATGACAGCTCTCTGGGAATCACGAATCCGACCTTGAAAGGTGTATTTGTCGGCAGATAAGGTCCCTTCGCGCAGAACTACTTTTTCTTCGGATTTTTAGCCCCGAATTTTTTTGCTGACTTGCCGGATGATTTTTTTGCACCGCCTGCAGAATTAGATTTAGCTTTCGCCAATTTCGATACAGAGGTTTTTTTGGCGCCTTTACCTTTTCTTACTGGAGCGGGCTGCTCCCCGCCGGATGGTGCTGAAGCAAGGGTTCCTGGGCTACTAACAGAAGGCGTGCTGGGCGTGGGCGTAGGCGTCACAGTCAGCGCCATGATTTTTTGTCCGCGCCCTGTTGCGGCTGATCCATCAGACGCTGACAGAGAGGCCTCGATCTCTTGACCATCTTCCAGGAGTGTGACATTCGCTGTTTGCGTGTAGGAAGTGAATCTGTTCGAAATGATAGACCTGTCACTAATCCCCCACTCTCCCATTGAGTCTTCGATAACCGTTCCATTTGAACTGGTTGTTCCATACAATACACCATTCTCGTAATGCCAAGTCTGTATTTCGATAGGCAGGTTCCCGGGTTTTCTTATGTGAGCCCTAGAAATGAAGCCATTCTCCTGAAGCCTTTCGATCACCGTAGTGACTGCTGTCGTTGAGGTGGTTCCATTGATTATCACGCTTTGGATTTCCTCCCATGTTCCGAGGTATTGACCAATGAGATTTTGAGGTGCCGGAGTGGCGGGAGGGGTGAATGGGGGGAGGCCGCCAAACGCTTCAATGGGGGTAAAATTAAACCAGTCGAGTATGTGATAGTCCGATTGCTTCCATTCTCCTACTACAAGAACCACATTATAATAGCCTGCAGAAGGTTCCGTGAATGGCACCGATTCAATGACATTGCTTCGGGAGCTATTTCCCGCAAGAGTTCCCAAGGGGGCTTGGGCCAACTTGATGCCTTTCAAGGGGCTCTCGCCCAATATGGCTTGTCCATAATAAGGCTCTTTGGTCGCCCAGAGTTGCAAGACGAGATCGCCACTTGTTGATTCTGGGCTCCTGTAGTTGTGGATGGTCTCGGCAGACAAAGTCACAGAGTTTTTATTACGGTTGAAATCGATCGTTCCAGACATATCGATTTCTTGAGCCTGAACGACAAGTATTGAGGCGCAGAGGAGAAACCCACTCCAGAGGCATAAGAAAAGCCGGTATTTGTTTTTCATAGCAGGTTGGCTTTGCTCATCATATCCGCGACATAAAATATTCTTGTCCATGTTTTTGTCCTATAAGTTTACAAAGATGGTTCGGGAGTGTTCTTCAATAAGGCTGAGGCATCGAGAAGACAGCGGGGGGTTGATCCCCAGAGCGAATCGTAAAAAAAGAGGCCCCTTCCTGGACCGGGGTATTATTTTGATTCAGAGTGCTTCCTTTTGTTAACCAGTTTGTTCCATTGTGCCAGTAGGCTCGGAATATTCCATCCGCTCCCTGCACCATGACGCGATCCGCAAGACTCTCGGAAACCGCGTTAGATTTTCTCCATTGAGGCAGGAGTTGGAGGCCCAAACGATCGAGCGTGGTTGATATTGGGAAAAACCGTGAGTGGGATACCACGCCTTCGGGAATCAGGAAGCGCCCGCCGTTGACGGGAACATTTCCTGTAAAGCTCAATTCGTAAGCATCTTGACTAATCCGATAATACAAAGAACCGGACATGGGAGGGATCACGATGGCATCTCGGTTCGTGTCCGAAAGGGAATCTCTCCAATGATTGATCGTCGTATCATAGTAATAAGTTCGCAGGAAACCGGCTACCTCATCGCGAATCACGATGCGGTCGGTTTTACCATTTTGAAAATCCTGCAGGCTTCCCCCGACCACGCCGTGTGCGGGGGCGCCAAGAATCTCAAGAATTGTATAGGGTTTAATAATTTGAAAAATATCTTCTTGAGCCAACCCATTGCCATAGAGGTTTAAAATTTGGCTATCAAGTGCCAGGGCGGTTGCGGTATTGGAAACCACCCGGAGCATGACACCGGATAAACGGCCGGATTGGAGATAAAGATACTTGCCAACAAGTTCGCCAGGGTTCCAACCCGCATTGGTGACGGTGATGTTCGCAGTGCTGACTGATGCGATTTTGCCTGCCATTTTGCCGGTGATTTGGGCGTTTTGAAAAAGCGAGGGGGCCCACATGGTTGCCGTGTGCTTCTTGCCATCTATGCTGGGAGCAATCGTTGCCCTAACGAGACCGACCGCGCTTGATAAGGAGAAGCCCGCATTGTCAGCATTCACTGCCATGGCTGGAATGGCAAGGGCGAGAATAAATAAGCGAATAACATTCATAAAGAGCGGATTATTAATTTGTGAGATTACGGGTTGGAGGGGCGAATCCCGCGCCGGAGTCCATCGCATAAAGGAGATTCTTTTCAGCAGAAAAAAGGAGAACGAAACGCCCCTGGGGTGCCTTGTGAATTTTAAATCCCGCGAAGTCATTGGGAAACCAATCCGGCTTTGGCGCAGATCCTTCGTATTTATAAAGATCATTAAATACAGGAAGGGAAAAAGGATTGGTTTTCAACCATTCTGCGAGATTGGGGCTGGGATTGACGGCGAGAAACCACTGCCACTCTCGGACATCTTTGCCTTGTTCGGACCATTCGCGGCGCTCGGCGTGGAGGATTTTATCGGCGCTGTCGGGTCGGCGCCAGAAGGCCTTCTGGAAGACCAGTGCCGGATCGGTATATGTGGTTAGAGCCAATCGATCTAAGCCGAAATGGCTTTTTTCAGGCGGTCTTGCGGTTTGTTGTAGGAAATAAACGATCCCCCCGATGGCGAGGAGAACTCCCGCTGCCGGTATGAGAAATCGTTTTTTCATGGGAATGAGATGGTTATTTTAATTTCCAGAATTCGAGTAAGTTCGCAGGAAGAGCTTGATGTCGCTTACGGTATTGATGAATCGGTTGAGGCCATCCTGTTCATTATTGAGCAGGGAGTAGGCAGGGATCACGATTTTCCAATTTGTGTTCCAAGCACTGCGCCCGATGAGGCGGGAGTTGGTGAACTCGGAAGGCGTCGTGCTGTAGAAGTAGGCGAGATCATCCACGGCACGGAAGGCTTGGTGTTTCCGCGTGATCCAGAGATTTTCGTTCAATGTCCCGCTGGCACTGAAGATTTGCCCTGCGGAGAATGCCGCCGCGCCGATATTTTTCGGCAAGGGAAGCGCTTGGTCGTAGACAGTCCAAGCGCGAATAGTGTTCTGGTCTCCGAACGCGGGAACACGCATCATATCAACACCTGCGGGAATCAGGTAAACATAGGGCGTTGCGCTGATCGCATTGGGATTTGAGCTGACTGGCCCGCTGGTGCCCGGTGTGCCCACTGCAAATGGATCCATGCCGATGTAGTCTTTGAAGATCACGCCCGAGGAGAAAATCTTTGTGGCAAAGGTGGATTGGCTGAAAGTGTGATCGCCCGCCGCCAGTGGCCAGCCGAAGAAATTGAGACCGGCTTGGATCGTTGTGGAGAAAGGAATCACGATTCCAGGCACGGCGCTGCCATCGGACTTTGCGATGCGGTTGCAGTAGAGCGCGACATCCGGGTCGTTCATCACATTACTCATGACACTCTGACTTAAGACTTGCTTCCATAGAATGTTATCATCTGCGGACGGTTGGTCTGTCGGAATGCGGTAGAGCTCTTGGCGCAAAGAGAAGACTGTGCCATTTCGATCGGGATTGTTGAAGCCGAGCCGCCCTTCGACGATGGCCCAATCGTCGCGCAGATCGGAAAGGATGCCGGCAAGCCCGGGGTCTCCCAGAGTGCTGCGGACAGGAGCACTTCCTGAAAAGGAACCGAGACTGTAGGTGGCAAGAATCTCTGACATGTAAGCACTTCCCGTTGGTGTGCCGAGAAGTCCTGTTTCGTAGTCGTAGGCCTTGGCGGCGCAATAGGTATAGGTCTGAGCGAGATTGAAGAGGGCTTTGTATTGCGAAAGTTCCTCGTTGCGCAAATCGCGGAAAACCACATCGCGGGTTCGGTGACCATGAATCACCGAGGCGGCGCGCTGACGGAATGTTTCCCGTTCGGAGAGAATGTGCTGCGCTTCGGCATAGAGTCGGGCGACATTCTCATTCGCCGTTTGAAGTCCGCTGAGGCGACGATTGACTTCATACACAGTGCTCAGGAAATCATAGTAAAGATGCTCAAATTCCATGATCTGCGTTTTATCGCCATCACTAATATCGTAATTATCCAGCAGTTCTTGGGATTGGGCTTGAAGCTCTTCGGCCTGACTTTCCAGATAAGACACCGCTTGTTCGGCAACGAGGCCAAGTTTACTTTGGGCAAACGAGAGGGCGCGACCGGCCAAGAGTGTGGCTCCCCGCGCAAAGGAGGTGCTGTCAAAAGAGAGTCCTGCAACTGTGGGATAGAATTCTTTTGCTGCGCTCGTGATTTTATCAATGTTCTCCGATGCCAGCTCAAACGCTTGGCTTGCGATATCGTAAGCAGCTTTGGCTTTGATAAGAACATCCGCTTTCTTATTTAATTTTTTAGCATCCTTCACAGCAGCATTATAGGCAGCAAGGAGTTCAATGTATCGCTGATAGGCCCTGTCCATTTTGCTTTTTTTGACGAGGAAAGTATTGGTGACTTCGCGCAGGTTCACTTGAGCCTCATACGCTTCCAGCAAGGCGGATTGGATTGTTCCTGGCTGGGAGCGCTGACCCATGCTGGCGTCGGCAAAAGCTGCCAGGGAAAACTTGTCTGTTGTGAAAGTCTTGGAGGTGTATTCCACGGGCAGGCTTACGCGGTTGTAAATACTTTCCATCGACCAGTCATTGAATGGATCGATGTTGATTGGCTCACGATATTCCACTGTGCGTGTTTGACTGGTATCCACCAAGGTGGATGGGAGATTGATAAAATTCGAGTGGTAGAGATCCGGGCCCGTGTAGCCTTGCTTATAGAGTTTGCCCGCGCCGATATCTCCGGCGTAGGGAGTGCCATACAGGCCAATGAGCTCGTATTCGTAAGCCGATTCTTGATCGGCAACGGCGGCCTGATAGTTATCCAAGCTGTCATTCTGCTGGCGCAATGAGGCGTCCATACGGCTGGCCTGGTCGAAGGCATTTCGGGCGTTCAAGCTGGCTTGCAATGCCCGCTCGTAGATTTGCTCGAAATTATCTTTCCCGGCAGCCAGTTGCGTCGGGGAAATATCAAAAGTCATACCATCTTTAGCTATCCCGAGGGTATTGATATGCGCTTGGAGGCCCCCTGAAAGCATGAACAGTTTTGTGGCACTGGAGACGATGTCGGAGAGTTCGGGAACGGTCGTGCGATCGATTTTTTCGACGCCCGACTTGGCGCTGGTGGCAGGGAGCATGGCATTGGCGGAAATCCAGTTAAAATAGGCTCCCTGATACCCTCGCGAGGCCCACTCGTCGGAGCCCCAGTGGCGTGTCCGTTTGCCACTTTTTTCCCCATCGCTCATGGAGTCCCACCCGTCTTGTTCCGAATCCTTATTTTGCTTGGCTGTGAAGTCTAAAATATCAACCGTGCAGCGTGCCAAGGAGGAGGCTGCCGATGCAAACTTGCGCTCGTCCTTGTAATCGATCTGCACGGTCTGTCCACCCACCGTCACGGCTTCAGCACTTGGATTCCAAGTAAAGTTCTCGTTTGTCAGAAGCATGTAATAGCCTTTGAGCGCAGTGAGATAGTGTCCGTAGGCATCGCCATGACCTTGCGGGAACATGTATTGAGCGTCCGAGGCGTTTATAGAGCCATCGACATAAGGGCCACCGGTTTTTTCCTTGATGTTGTAGTTTAAGGCGTAGATCGGCTCGCCGGATCGTATTCCTCCTGTGTAGTTCCAGTAGAGTCGGTTATACACGGGGGCAATTTCTACACTTGTGGAAGAGGTATCATCTCTCCCGCGCAGGAGAGCCAGTGTTTCAGACATGAGATTAGATATCTGACCCTCAAAGGAATAGCGAGAGGAGGTGACGACAAGCGATGCCGCACTGCTGTCCAGTCGAAGGGTTGGGTTGAGGGCATCGTCGTAGGCTTCGTTACCAAGAATCATGTAGAGGTCACACAGGGAACCGGCGGCATTAAGCATCGCCGTGTTCGCCGTGCTGCCCGGCAAACCTGCATCGATACTCTGAGATTTGACGCGATTCAGAAGGGTTTCGTAAATTTCGATCAGTCCAAAATCATTGATTGTTTCAATGCTCACTGCCACATCGCCTTCCCAGCGCTTACCGGCTTGTGTGAGCACACTCACATCCGTGTTGACCGCGAAGTTATAGAGGTCGGTCTGGCGCTGTTCAAAGGGATTCACCGCATCCAACGCGCGCTTCACCCAATTCATAACCAACTGGGGTTCCGTCCAGTCCGAGTAACTCGCATCGCTCGAGCCCTTTGGCTTGTAGCGCATGGTGTAGAAATTATCGCTAAAAAGCAGTGCGGTGCTGCCAAAGGCGGAGGATGCATCCCCGCCGATCACGACGGTATTGGTGAAGTTTCCCGTTGGAATGAGCCAATCGCCCCCCGAGGTCACGATCTCGGTCTTTGCGGCAATATCCAAGTTGAAATTCACATTGTGCGCGGTGCTGGGCTGAGTGGTTTCCGAGGAATACAGCGCCACTTCCAAAGTATTGTTACCAGAATTGAAATAACTGGAAGGAATAGGAAACTGCTTGCTCAAACCGTTTTGAATAACAGCCGTCTGCGCATAGGATTGGGACAGGTTGCCAACAATCGGTGCATTGCTTGGAAGATTATAACTCAAAGCCGGGATGTTATTGACATAGACGACAAATCCATCATCAGCGTTGAGTTGCGCAGAGAATGTGATTTGAGTCGGCAAGGTATCTGGCATGGAGACATTGGCACTTTTGAATATAATGCCAGGCAGTCCTTGGCTCCCATCGTAGTCCGCATTTTTTACCAGCAGGCTTGATGTGGGCGAGAGAGTGACTGTGGAGTTCTGCAAGTAGCTAAGCGCCTCGGTGCTTAGGGTTATGTCTGTGAGCGGGTTGCGAATTTGCAGCCACTGGGTTGAGGGGGTGTTGGCTGTATCGCCGAGGAGCTTGGTTGTTCCGTATTCAAAAAGCGCAGGATAGCTTCCATCCCCCGAAACATAATAAGCCCATTCGAAGTCATACAAATCCGGTCTTGCTGCGAAGTCGCCGCTGTGGCGGAGCGTCGTTTGCTCGTCGAGCGCATTGGAGGGTTGCAAGGCCTTGAGGTCACCGGGATAGAGGGTGCTATCGACTTGAATCACCGCGACGCTTATGGGGTCGCCTATCGGGGTAAAGGCTTCACCATCGCCAAAGAGGAGTGTCACATAGCCTGTTCCTTGGCCTTGGGCGGTGAGAGCGTAGCTGTCTACAGCGGTATCGGAGTAGAGCACATTGCAAAGAACCTGAGCGCCTTTCACTTCCGTCTTGCTTGAATCAACGATATAGGTTCCCGGATTGGAGGCGCTTTCTTTAAAAGTTTCGACCCTTGTGGAGAGAAGGTCGATGGCAAGGCACCATTTTGAGTAATCGGTATCCGTCGTGACGACCAGACTTTTGAGAGCCACCTTGTCCGCATCGCTGAGCACATTGAGGAGAACATAATCTTCCCCTGTTTGGGCATCCACGAATTCGCCTATCAAGACGAGAGCCCCCTTGCTGCCTTGAGTGGGATCAAAGTAAAACCGATTCTGCAAATGGGGTTGGGCGCGTTGGAAATAACTCTTTCCGTTGAGTATGGATGTCTTGAGCGAGGATGGTAGGGCGCTCAAGCCGACGGAGAGATCATTGATGAGCACTTGTTTGGCTCGCGTCGGATCGTGCAGGGTCACGCTGGCGTTCGAAGATCCCAGATTGGCAATGGATTGCTGATAGAGCACCCGTGCGCTGGTCTGTCCCCGCACGCCAGGCAGACCATTTTTAGAGAGAGCCAGAGTCTCGCCTGTTCGTAGGGTGGGCACATTTGCAGGCCAGATCGGGCGATAGATGATAGTTTGCGGGGTTCCTGTGACAGGATCTCCCGAGTAGGTCGTGGCCGTGCTGTTGGAAGAGGCGATGGGGCGCAGGTAAGGCAGGACGGTTCCGGCAAGCACGGTTTGGCCTGGCACGGCAAAGTCCGCGCGCATGGCGTAATACCAATTCATTCCCATGGCGGGCGTTCCCTCATTGTGTGGTCCGCGATAAATCCAGTCGTAGCCTTTTCGGTCTTTGAAAGTGAAGCGATTGTAGTAGGTCTCCAAGCCAGTGGATGCAGGATAATCTCTTGCAAAATCGCCAAGATCGACCTCCGTATTTGCCGAGGTGCCATCGGCATTCAACGGGAGAGGCATGAGCGATAATGGCATCGGCGCCAAGACATTCACCTGAGTCCCAGCTGGAATACTGTAATCAAACTGAGCGTAGGTGCTTTCGCGGGTGACCTGATAGACCGCCATTTCCGGGCGTCCATCCTCTGGGTTGGTGTATTGGATGAGAACTTGTGGTTCGGATGTAAATGCGTTGGTGGTAAATGTCGTTCCGGCCGTTTCGTTAAGGTCATCTCTTAAGGCGTAAGCGTGCCCGGACATGAAGAGGGAGTGCTCTTCATTCGGATTGTAGCCTGGTTGAGTTGAGTCGGGTTGGTTATAGATTCCTCCAGCAGAGATAGATGGCGTGATATCGGCGGTTCCTTCGTTGGATGCCAAGACGATCTCGGGCACATTCAGCAAGCGGACTGTCAAATCATCGATAGCGAAGGATTCATCGGAACTCGCCTGGTTTAATGTGCTTCCAAATCCGATCTTGAGACTCGCCAAGCTTGCAATGGCGTCCGTGGTTTGCGGGGTGGCTCGCACAAAGACGCGGAATGTCTGATCCGTGAGATTTCCGCTATTGAGGTAACCCTTGGTAACCGGGAGAATCGTCCAATCATAGGTCACGCCACTGATTGTTTGAGTTCCTGTCATCTTGGCAGCATAAGTCGCATTACCTGTAAATGCCTGTTGGATAATCGCACTATCATTTACATATACCCGGAATGTTTCATTTTCCCAGGAATCCAAGCAATACAGCTCGAAAGCCACTTCAAGACCGCTTGATCCCACATCACTGAAAGTAAATGTCTTACTGACAACGGGATTGCTTGCTCCGGGATTCAATTGCCCTCCCACTGTGTAATTTCCGAATAGGCCGAGCAACGAGACTGTTGTGGAGCCTCCATTCTTGGCGATCGTGACATTCGAAGTCAGCGCGCCGAGCGTCGAGTTCGTTGTCCAACCGCTGGACACTTCAAATGTTTCCTTTGCGACCGTGGTTTTCTGATAGCTGAGCGTGTAATTGCCCACGACCGATGGCGTGTAGAGATCGGAAAACTCCGCCGAGGGAGCAGCCATCTTTTTAAACCAGAATACCTTCAGTTGACTCCTTCCACCTGGCAAGGCATTCACTGGAATAATCGCGCCTTCTTCGGCATTTTCTATTCCCTCGACAAAGGGATTAATATAGGCAGAGGTGGAATAACTTGTGGACGCCACCTTCTCCTCCGCTGTGGCCGTGGGAGAAACATCGACATATCCGACACTTGTCAAGTCGCTGGTGGGAGGATTGATACGCTTTCCGACATAAGCCGTCTCGTTCACGGTGGTGAAATTGCTGGTGGTGTAGATAGGCACATACCAGACACCGCCATTTGTTCCGCTGAATTTCAAAAGGATCTTACTTCGGGTCTCGGTCCCCAAGTTCACGAGGAGGGCTTGCGTACTCGTGTCAATATTTGCCAAGCCCGTATCGGGATACTGGTAAACGATGCTCGGTATGTTGCCATTTTCAAAACGAAGGCCCGTATTCGTGAGCAAAGAACTGCCGCCGGGATCTACGACATAGGTGGCGAACTCTTCAAGGGACGGCCACTGTAAAATGTATTTGGAAAGGTATTTAGGCCATTTGATATCAATATCATCCACACTGGTTCCCGAGTAGGTGGCATTCGCATCCGAGCTAAAAACAGAACTCGCGGGATTGGAAATGCCATTCGGCTTCAACCAATAAAATGCGACGCGATCCGGAGAATCATTTTCATGCTCGGCATAATAATCGATCGTTCCATCCGGCCCCGTCGTCTGAGTGTAATAACTTATTTGCTCAGCATTTGCTGTCATTACCGATTGGGGGATGAGGGATTCATCGTAACCCAGTGGATTTGAGACCGAATAGCTGGGGGGTGGGAGAATTTGCTTGCCCAGGTCGGTGCTGGCGATGTAAGGCGGGCAGGTTTGCTCCACAGATACCACATCGACGCCGAGGAACTCGAGGGTTCCATCGGATTGGATGCTGCCAAGATACTCCAGCATGAGGCGCCCAGTCCGGTTGTAGGCATGGAGTTCGCCCGCTCCATTGGTCTTTTCATACCACAGGGTGCGCAATTCTGCCGTGCTGTTTGAACCGGCAGAAGAAGACGAACCCGGGACCTCATATTCGGCATCCACGGTCTTTGGAAAAGCGTTGTTGTAGATGGGATTGACGGTAAATATTTTACCCACTGGTATCGAGACGCGCGGTCCCGTGAAGCTTTTTTCCGTCCAGAAAATCGTTCGTGCCTCGCCTTGTGTGGAGGATGAGACAGAAAAGGATTCTTTCAGATAGACATAATCATTGGTCGTGGAGTCAGGAACATTCGAGCGCCAAATGATTTCCACGCGACCGGCTGAGCTGGCAAAGACCGCTTTCGCATGGGGACTGTAGTAAAACACCACATCGGCGGTGCTTGGCGCTGCGAGGGAATCGCCCGTCACCACATCGGTCGCATTGCTTGTTGTTTCTCCGGGCAGGAGCGGCTGAGCCCGCCAATAGCCATCTGGAATCTCTGTCACCGACCCATTATTGCTTGTGTAGCTGGTCGGTGGGATAATCCGGTTGCCCAAATAATAACGCGGCACGCTGGAGGCAAAGGTGGCTCCGATCGAGGAACGGGTCAAAAGAATCGTTCCCTGTGTATTTTGCGGATAAGTTGTTGTTCCATTTGTCGTTCCTGTGCAGCTTGAAGAACCTGAGCCTTCCACAAAGTTCGCGAATTGCGGGGTAATCGTCGGGAACGAAGCGGCATTTGTCGCCGTGCCATTCGGGCCCACGGGAAACAACCCGTTATCGGCCATGACCCGATAGCTCAAGTGGTTATAAACGCCGCTTGTTAGATCATACTGGGCTTGCAGGCATGTGCCTCCACCCAAGATTATTAGGAAGAGGGCTAAAATTCCCAGCTTTCCTCCATGCCATGGCGATGAGATGCGATTCATAAAAAAATGGCGGTCGGACTGGTCTCTCCACTTGGCCATTCCCATTGGGCCGTGGTCGCAGGGAGCAGAGACCGGCGGGAGGCAAGCAAAGGCTTTGGAGAGTTCATATATTGTATTTGTAGAAAGGAGTTTCACAGTGCGCCGAATACGGGCCGGAGAAAGCCCGCGCCACCACGCGCACGATTTACTTGGCGGCGTTCAGTGAGACGGCATGCAGGGCCTGCGAGTTGCTGCCTTCCAGCATCTTTTCAATAGCTGTCAGCTTCGCGACGCTGGACTTGTCGGCGGCCTCCATGGTGGCCAGTCGCTTCTCTTGCAAGGCAAGCGTGTCTCTCAACCCCTTGTTCTCATCTCTCAACGATTGGATCTCCGCATCCTTCTCGCGCTTGAGCTGCTGCGTGGCGGAGATATTCAGCATCGAGAGCGCCTCGTAATCCACGGAACGATAATCATTCACTTCGCGACCAAAGACAAAGACATCGCCCCCCTCGCTCGCAAAGTCCGTGCGGAAGCTGCCAGCCTTGACTTCAAGCACCTCGTAAATGCCCGAGGTCTTTTCGCTGATCAACTTCACGCGCTCCCCGACTTTCAAGTCGGTGGGCAATTGCACCCACCCATCCTTCACCATGCTCTTCTGGTAAATGTCCGGCACCACATCGGTGCTTTTGTTGATGGCCTGGGGAAACACTTTTTCCACCTGCTGGGCGATCACCTTTTTGAGCGTCTGATTGCCCCTGGCAACCGAATCTCTGAAGGTATAATCGGTGATCTCGATCCCGAGTAGGGTTTGCATGTCGGCAGCCCCGTTCGAAACGCCCTTGATATTTTTAGTCCGCTCATCGGAAGCGATAAAAACGTATGTATCGCAAAGAATTGCCGCTCGTGATACGATGGAAAAGTTATGATTGCCATGTGGGCCAGCTGCAGTGAAGTAGCCATTGGTAGCCGCATAAGCCGCACCAAAACCTTGATAATAAAATCCTCCTCCAACCTCCAGCGGAGCAACAGGGGAGGGAATTCCTATCCCAACATAGCCATTGGCTGCGATACGCATCCTCTCCACGCCGTGTTGTTGAAACACGATCGGCTCATTTCCATCGTCGCCCGTGTTGATAACTAAATATCCCCCATTATTATGACCAGCAGCATAGATATGGGCATAGTCACTGCCAGCCATGTAGCATATCATTCCCCCTGTCGGGTTCCCGTGATAACCACCTGCAGGCGCATAAAATCTCACCGCTCCTCCTGAGTCAAGTCTTATGTCTCCATTCACATCCAGCAGAAAAGCAGGAGTTGAAGTTCCAATTCCCACATTACCTGCGCTGCGGAAGATGTTGGAGCCATTGGGAGACCAGAGACCCACGCTTGTCTGGTCGATATCCGCAGCGTTGATGGTGGAGTCTGCAATTTTGGTGGAGGTGATCGATGCATTGCCGAGGGAATTGAGAGTCACCGCGCCTGCGGCAATTTTGTCGCTTGTGACAGCGCCCGTAGCCAGCATGGAGGCGGTGACGCCTTGGCTGGTCACGGTCTCAGCGACCTTCGCGCGAAAAGTAAACGCTCCCGCGACAAGCTGCTGACGGGGAGATATCTCGGAGGCAAATTCGCCATCCGATCCCGCCACACTCACGCCGAGATACAAGCTTTTGTTACTCATATTTGAGAGGATGCTGGCGATGGTCGTATTATTCGACGGACCGCTCACGCTGGAAATGGACTGCCCATTTCCAATCAGAACGCTGAATTCTCCGCCTGAGATCGTGATCGTCTGCTGCTCGCCATAGACCGCGGTGCCGCCCGTGGCGCTGGAATAAACTTGGAACCGCACCTTTCTGTTATCAGGAGTTGAGTTGCCAATCGGGAGACCGGCACCATCCGCGACTCGGCCTTGGTAACTCAGGAGATACGGATCGGAATCTTGGGCGACCGCGAGCGAGATGCCGGTCGCGAGGAGAAGGGTGGTGAGCAGTTTTTTCATGGTGTTGATGGCGGATTATCGAGATGGATAGCGGGCTGGTTATTGAATAGTGAGTGTGGAGATTTCAGAAAGACGCCTCATAGTGAATGTGCCTGAAACTGATAGCGTTCCAGGATTCTGACTGCTGTTTTTCAAGAGGCCGGTGATCGTCTCGGTGTAGCTCCCGCTGAGCGAGGAGGCTGTGCTCTTGGAGCTATCGATGGTAAAAGTGCAGGTGCGGGTCACCGTATAACTCTCGTCCGCAGAGTTCGTGAAAGTCGCATCCAGATTATCGTGGTCCGGGTGGTAGGTGTGCACAAAAGGATTCGCGGGATCATTCGCAGCGTGGACGATGGTCCATGTGACCGAGGAGGCGAGGCTACCGGTGCCGTCGATGACATCGAAGTTGTAAGGCATGATCGGCGCGTAGAAGCGGCTTGGATCGACATCGGAGGTCCCGGTGGGGAGCACGAGATTCTCTTTGGTCGCAATGCCCAGAAGGTTTCCACTGGCTACCAGCCTTCCGGTAAATGCTTGCCGAAGCAGACAAGCGGTATTCCCACTTTGGTGAATCAAAAACGCCAGAGGAAATGACTGCCCCGTCTCCGTGCTGGCATCCACCGTGCTGGCAACACCATTGACCGCAACTTGGCAAACCCACAAACCCGCGCTATCCGCAGGCCGGGCCGAGACGGGAATCCGCACTTCCGTGAAATTGGAGGTGTCTGTGATTCGCAGGATCGAGGCGTAAAGAGCGTTCGAGCTGGACGACATCCCCGAGCGGTCCACAAGAAAATCCACATTCGTCATGCCATTGGCGGGAATGGTGATCGATCGGTTTCCGACGGCTGCGATTGTCGAGGTGCCATCCGCATTGAGCGTTCGGATATTCAGTGCGACCGGACCAACGATCGCTGTCTCAACGCTCGGCGCAGCCGCCGATGGCTCCAGCGTAAAATTGCAAGTGAGACTGCTGGTGGTGCGGTTTTTGATTCCGAGGGTGAGCATCGTCAAGGGTCGTCCAAAGGCGAGCCCATCCGCGCTGGCCATCTCGTAGGAGAGCGGCCCGGAAAAATCGCTCACGGCCGCCATGCTGAACCAATAGGCGGAAGTTGGAGAGACACGCTCCGAGGAGCTCGTGGAGACATCCACCAAGGCAGGATTCGAGTCCGACAAATTGCCCCCAGTGTATTTGTAGACCTTGGTTCCCAAGGGAAGACCGGTTTTTCCCGAGTTGATGAAGCTGGCAAAGTATTGGGAAAAATTCTTCGAGTTTTCCAGTGCCGGAAAGCCCATAAAATTGGCGCCGGAAATCAGCCAGCTATTCAACGGTGGGCGCGGAAAAAGCGTGATGGCGAGCGTTGAATTGCTGGAAGAGCTATTGAAAACAAGGTAAGCGGAATTTCCGATGATGCGGCTGAGTTTGGACTCCGAGCCATCGCGCTTCCACACAGTCCACTCCTCGCTGTCGGCCGCCGCATCGGAGGGCGACTGAATAAACTGAATCTTGTCCGGGTTCGGATTCCAGCGCCAGACTTGGGTGATTGCTGTGGGAAAAAGGTTGCCCACCGTGTCGTAGGTGGCGTCTCCCGGGAGCCAGATGCTCGACCATCCCGGAGCGAGAGTGTAGGTCTTCGAAATCCATTGGGCTTGGATGCCGGTAAGCAGGGACAAAAAGAGAGAGAGGCAGAGAGAGAGGCGTTTCATTGGATTTTTACGCGGTAGAAGATTTTCTTTGCCGCCGTGGAAGTAGGGATGTAAGCCCGCACCGCACCGACCTCCGTGGCAACATAGGAGGAGATCGCCGATCCCCCGGCCTGCATGGAAAAACTAACCGGCAACCAGGAAACCATGTCCGTGCTGGATTCGATAAAGTATGTCTTCGATGTGATCCCGTAAAAGTCCACTACCGTGTCTTGATCGGTAAGACTCACAATCCTGAGGAAGAAAAAATCGACGGCATCCGTAGCGTATGTGCCGCTGAGATATTCTTGCCGGTCGCTGACGCCATCTTCGTCGAAATCCCCACCGGGCGTGATGAGCGAAAGATTCGTGGCGGGGAGGCCTGCGTTGAAGAGTTGCGCTTGTTCCCAAGCATCGGGCAAGCCATCCTTGTCTGAGTCCACGCCGAGAGTGAGATCCAGTCGGCGGCGATCTGCGGAATTTCCGACAGTGGGCGGTGTGGAGATCTCGATGGGGTAGAGAAGAACGCCTCCCATATCAATAGCCAGCGTGTAGGCCACTCCGGAGTTCACCGCCAGCGAATCATAAACGCTCGTGCCGCCCCGGTTCATATCCATCTTCATTCGGATTTCGTAGTTGTAATCCTTGTCTCCGAGACTGGTGATCGCATAGCTGCTGTGCTCCGCCGATTTGTAAAAGAAAACCACCGTCGATCCATTGGCGGGAATGATCTGCCCATGCTCATCGCGGACATTCCCGTAGATCGAGTAATAGGGCGCCGGAGGGAAGGCCTGAGCCTCTCTCAGGCTTGAGGCGACAACCATGGAGAGGAAAAGAAAAGAGGCTATGGCAGAGGAAAAATTCACAACAAAAATTTGATGCAGAGGGTCGCTTTCTAATCTTTCAGCAAGGGCTAGATTTGGCTTTGGCCATAGACGCAGGATGCACCATAACTCAGGCTCCGTAGAAAAAGGAGGAGGAATCCAAAGAAGAATATAAATCGGTCATGTCTGGACCAAGAGGCCTTTCTCCTCGAAGACCAGAACTAATCGATGAATCCGGCAGAAAACCCGTTGAATCGGGCAGCCTGCCCCCGCCCCCACGTAAGCTGATGCCAATTTTGAAGACACGCCGAGGGGTTCCCCCCGCCCCACACGATCCCGGTTACTCGCGTTGGTTGAGGAAAGCCGCCGCGGCGAGAGCCACTTCTCGGGACTTTTCCACGAGGAGTTGATGTCCGGTGCCGGCCACGCTGCAGTGCTCCGCGTATTGGAAGGCGGACTGCATGCGCACGGCAGCGGAGGTGAACTTGTCATCGGCCTCGCCACTGAGCAAAAGGGCGCGTCCGGGATATGCAAACAAAGCAGACCATTGCGAAGGGAGTCTGCCTGCGCTCCAGGACTCCAAACACGCCGCCATGCGGAGCGGGTCGCGGCGTTGCCGGGAAGCTACAAACTCTGCCACTTGGCCATCATCGCGGGCAGGAGATGCAAAAACTGGTTGAAGCCACCATTCCCGCAGAAACGCCACAAAATCAACATCCGAGCGGAGACGCGCGGCAAGGGCTGAATCGGAATACGATCGGCGGGCACGCTCGGCCTCATCCTCGATTCCAGCCGTGGTGGAAATTCCGACAAAAGCCGGAAAAGTCGCAGGAAAAGAAAGGGCAGCATGAAGTCCCAAGCGCCCGCCCAAAGAGTATCCAGCAATAGCTGCAGTGCCCCACCCTTCGGCCGCCACCAATTTCTGCAAAGATTGAGCAAACTCATTCACACTGGGACAAATCCAGCCCATATCCTCCTCGCAATGGCCCGGCAGGTCGATCAGCGCGACCTGCCATTCCGGCGCGTGGGTGAGGAAGACATCCGCAAATTCCGTCCAATCACTCCCCTCCCCCAGAAACCCATGGAGGCAGAGCAGGAGTCGACCGCCGGTGCCAAGCGTGCGGAATTTCAGTCCCATGACAAAGGAAGAGCGCGGCAGGCTTCGGCGATGCGGAGGTGGAGAGCATGATTCTCCGTGCGGTCTGTGCGGCACTCGAGGATTCGCGGGCCAACAGGACGCTCGGCAAGAAACGACCGCAAATCTGAAAGCGAGGCCACCTGGTGGTATTCAATTCCAAACTGCTGCGCGGCTCCTCGGAATTCCCAGGCGTGGGGTGTCTCGAGTAGTCGTTCCTCCACATCGATCGGTAGAAAACGAAAAATGCCGCCTCCACCGTTGTTGATGATCACAAGGGTGACAGGCGATCCATGCAGGAGCGGTAGGGAATTCAAATCGTGCAGGGCAGCGAGGTCACCCATCACAGCAAAAACAGGTGAGTCACATCCCAAGGCCAAACCGGCCACTGTGGCGATATTGCCATCGATCCCACTCGCGCCCCGGTTGGCAAAAACAGGGACGACATCCTGCGAAACCGCAGCCACACAGGAATCAAAATCACGGATGGGCATCGAATTTCCTAAAAACACTGGGCACGCCTTCTCCGTAGCAACTTGAGCCAAGGTGCGAAGGATAGCCGGTTCGCTGATCGCATCGCCACGACCGATCTCCGCCTCGATCACGGCGGCAACGACGGCATCCGCCCGGCGCCAGGATTCCAACCACGATTCCCCGGCCAGCGGCAGAGCGAAGGATTTCAGCGATTCACAGAACGCAGGGATTCCTGCACGGATCAACACAGGATGCTGTTCCCAGGGATCGAGCCGCTCGGGGAACATCCGCACTTGCAGGCAATTCTCGCCGCGACAGGCGGACAGCCATTTGCCAAGGCGCTTGGAAACAAGCGCACCGCCAAAATGCAATACCCTCTCTGGCATGGGCACATCGTTTCTTTGAAGGATCCAATCCGCATGGCGAATAATCCCCGGTCGCAAACGGGCCCCGGAAGCGGCATCCGCCATGACCGGCCATCCCAGTTTTTTTGCCAACTCAAGGATGTCACCCGCCCGCCCCTGCTCGCCGAGGGGCAGTCGACCGATCACCACAACGCCGCGCCCGGATGCGAAACTCGGGAAATCGAAGTCGGTTGGCCAATTGAAAGAGAGCGGCTTCGCAGCCCTTGAGAGATCCATTTCCTCGTGCACCGCCCCTCCCTTTTTTTCTAACAAGGGCTCGCGAATCGGAACATTCAAATGCACTGGCCCCGGCTGGGAACCGACCGCTGCAAAAACGGCTTTGGAGAGTTCACGGGCAAGCTGTGCCATGGCGCCTGCATCCTGTGCACAGGGCAAATCCACTGCATGACGGACAAAATCCCCGAAGAGCCCGGGTTGTTGAATCGTCTGGTTGGCCCCGCTGCCACGCAGCTCCGGTGGACGGTCGGCGGTCAGAAAAATGAGCGGCACATTGGAGTGGAATGCCTCCACGCAGGCGGGAAGAAGGTTTGCCACGGCGGAGCCGCTGGTGGTCACGCACACGGCCGGGCGCCCGGTTGCCATGGACCAGCCGAGTGCGGCAAAGGCCATGCCGCGCTCGTCGAAATGGGTGGTCACATGGCGTCCCTTCAAGGCGGCAGCCAAGGGAGCGCTGCGCGCTCCGGGACTGAGAAAAAACCGCTCCGCGCCAAAGCTGCACAGACCATCCACCAACGCCTGCCCCCAAACGCGGTTGGAAGCGCGGTTACTCATGCCGAAAGCACATTCAAGACACCCGAGATTTTATCCTCCAGCTCGAACCACTCGCGCTCGGGGTCCGACCCAACCACAATTCCAGCTCCGGCGAAAACTTCGACTTGGGAGCCCTTGGCAAGCATCGAGCGAATCGCAACGGCAAACTCGGCGGAGTCCCGCGACACGCATCCGAAGGGACCTGCATACCAACCCCTGTCGAACTTCTCGTGTTGCGAGATGAACTGCCTCGCCTCGGCCACCGGCGAGCCGCATGTGGCGGGGGTCGGATGGAAGGCTTCGAGAATGGCGGCATCATCCACCGCACCTCGCAAGGTGCCGGAAACGGCGGTGCGGAGATGTTGCACCCGCGAGAGCTTCAGCACGCCGGGCTTCTCGTCACAGACGTAATCGGCGCAGAGACCACGGAAGGTTTGCTCGAGGGCCTCCACGACAAGGCGGTGCTCCAGTTGTTCCTTGGAGAGTTTCAAGAGTTGGGATTCCAACCTCTCATCCTCGGCGGCATCGAGACTGCGCGGGCGGGTTCCCGCGACGGCCTCGCTTTCGAGGCGATCTCCGATGCGGCGGTAAAGCATCTCCGGACTCGCCCCGAGAAAGGCGCCGGCCGAGGCGGAGGGTTGGAACGAAAAGTGAAAACAAGCCGGGGCAGCCGCCATGAGCACGGTTAGCAGAACATGAGGGGATACCTTTTCAACGAGATCAAGTGTGGAGCGCCGCGCGAGAACCACCTTGCGCAGCGGACCGGCGGCGAAGCCGGCCAGTGCGGCATCGACGGCCAAGGACCATTGATGGAAATTCGGCAAATCCCAGCGGGTCAGAACGGCCGGCTGGTGCGGGGGAGGAGACACACTCAGGGCGGCCACCCAATCCTCCAACTCATCCAGCGCGTGCCCGCCGCCGGCCAGATTGACAGCGAGGACACTTCGTCCACTGGCATGAATGATCTCGGCCCGGGGAATGAAAAAGTAGCGCTCGGGGAATTCCGCCCAACCGCCCGAGAGTGCGACCGAAGAGGCAAAGCGCTCGCCACCAAAGAGGCGCACTCCCTCGTCCGCGCCATGGAGCAAAGGCAGCAAATCCCTTAGCCCCCCGCCGCAGAGTTCCCCGATCGCGAGCGTTTGCGCGGCCCCGGATCTCGATCTCCAAAAAAGTTTGGGGTAGATCGCAGCGGCATCGAGCCACAAGGGGGAAAAAGCCCCCAAATCCTCAAGGTCCCACTCGAAGCGGCGAATGCCGGAAAAGGAAATCCGCGCAGCACCCACAAGCCCGCGCAAGTCGGGGCGGGTTCCCGCGCAGAGATTCGAGCTGTGATGAAAAACCATAGAACAAGGAATACTTCCAAAGACCGGCGCGGGATGCGATAGGGGAATTTCTTCCCGGTGGAAACTTTGGTGACCACTGAGGCTACGCACAGCACCACGCCAGCGTTGTGGATTCCTTTCCCTGCGGTATCAAAGTAGATAGTGAATTTTGATCCATGTTAGTCTCTCATTCTCATAATTACAGGCGCTCAATCCGGTTTGCCGATACGGATGCCGCCGGAGTCGCGCACTTCTCGCGACTGCTCATCATCGTTGAAGAAGCGATTCATGATTTTTTCCATGTGCGGAGAATTCCGATTTTCGACAAGGTGACCGCTTGGCCTGTGGTCTCGATCCACGCCGACTACTCCGCCGCATGCCGATTCCAGGATGAAATCTCCGTCGCCTTGAGCCTCGACAAGACCGGCAATTCTTCGCTCACATTTTCGTTCACCGCCTCGAAGGCGGATGGCACCGTGTGCTTTGTTGGCCAGGCCACTCTGTGCCATATCGACCCTGCAAAAAATGCTCCAGCGCCGATGCTCGCAAAAACAAGGGATGTGCTCGGCAATGACGCAGTCTAATCCTTTCCCACAATCCATGCCGAAAAGTTTCAGCCTTTTTCTCGCCCTGCGCTACCTCAAGCCGAAGCGCACCTTTCTTTCTATCATTACACTGGTTTCGGTTCTCGGAGTCACACTGGGGATCATGGTTTTGATTTTGGTCATCTCGGTGATGACAGGCTTCGAGCAGGAGCTCCGCCGCAAGGTCATCGGCTTCGATGCGCATGTGATCATCGCCAACGGCGGAGTTCTGGAAAACTGGGAGGCCACAGCAGCCGAGGCGATGAAGAGTCCGCATGTGAAGGCCGCAGCACCGTTTATCCAAGGGCCAGTCATCGTAGAATATCAAAACCGCCGCCTGGCGCCAAAAATCCGAGGCGTGGACCCGGAACTCGAGCGCAAGGTCGTGAATGTCGCGGATTTTATTGTAGATGGGAGCTATGATCTCGCTGGCAGCAAGACGGTGATCGGCTCGGAACTCGCCCGCGAACTCGGTGTGGGCGTGGGTGAAAATGTGACAATTTTTTCGCCGGGCAATTTCAACCAGATCCTGGAGGAACTCGACCGCATGCAGCGCTCGGGCGACAAATCCACCGATGTCTCCGCTTTGAAGCAAATGATCCTGCCAACGGAACTTGAAGTAACCGGCATCTTTGAGAGCGGGCGCTATCTTTACGACAGCGAGTTTCTGCTGGTGCCGCTTCACATCGGGCAGGAACTCTACAACCTCGGAGGCGGAGCCCATGGCCTTGCGCTGGGCACTACGGATCCCTACCTCGCGAATGCAGTGCGCGATGAACTCAATGCCACACTCCCGCCGCCGCAATTCGCCATGAGCTGGATCGATATGAATAAACAGATTTTCGATGCCATCCGGATGGAACGGAGCGTTATGTTTTTTCTTCTCATGTTCATTGTTTTGGTGGCGGCTTTTGGAATTATGAACACGCTCATCACAGTGACAGTGCAAAAAACCCGAGAGATCGGCGTGATGAAGGCGCTCGGGGCGCAGACGCACCAAATCATCGGAGTTTTCGTCGCCCAGGGAATGGTCGTAGGTGTCTTTGGAACGCTCACAGGGCTCGGCATGGGAATCGCCATGGTCCAATACCGCAACGAGGTGAGCCGCTTCCTTTCCTCGGCGCTGAACATAGAAATCTTCCCCGCTTCGGTTTATCAATTCAGTGAAATTCCGGCCGAGATCGTGCCCTCGGATGTCATCCTGATCTGCGTAAGCGCATTCATGATATGCTCGGTCGCCGCACTGATTCCCGCTTGGTTCGCCGCCCGGCTTGATCCCGTGAAGGCGCTGCGGCACGAGTGATTTGACAAAATCCGCCCTCTCCATTTGACTCAAGCCATGTCTGAACAAGCCTCGGATCCTCAGGATCCAATCATCCGCCTCGTCCTCGTGTCAACCGCCGTGGCGGTTGCGGGCGGCATCATCACAACCGCCCTCATAGTGACCGCCATGGTTGCGGCGAATTTCAATTTTCTGAACTGGATGGAGTAGTCTCGCCGCCGCCATCGGAAGCGCCGCTGAGGCTTCTTTCGAAGATCTTGGGTGGCGTTTTTCTCTTCGTGGCTCATGGCGTTGATGAGCCGAAGGCTGTTGTTTCCCAAGCATCGGCGCAGACTTACTGATCCCACAGGGCGGCGCTTTGCCCCACAAAAATCAGACGACACGGAGGTCGTCCCTCCAGGGTGGATGCTCTACTGCGGGTTTTTACGCTGCGAGCGGGGGGTGCCTGAGCTGTGGAATGTGGCGTCAGCTGTTGGGATTTGAGTGGGGCGCGGATTCCAACCGAGTGCCACGCCCGAGGGCGGAGAGAAGCAGCATGTCTGCGTGGTGCGCTGGCGGCGTTCTCGCGCCATTCGGGTCAGCAGCAAATTGCTGCTTGTAGCTTTGAGCCTCTGAGAACCGTCTTTAAATCATCGAGCGCGCTGGCGCTCGAAGCTTAAATCTCTGCCGCGAAGGATTCGAGGTCGGCGCTGGTGATGGCGGCGCGGTGGAGGTGCGTGAGCTTTTTGAAGTCGATGATTGCTTCAATCTCTTCGCTCAAGCCCTCAGGAACTTGCTGAAAGCGGATTTCCAGCGCTTCGAGGATGTCTTGTTGCTTGGAGAAAATCAGACCTTCTTGACGACCTTCTTGGCGACCTTCTTGGCGACCTTCTTGACGACCTTCTTGGCGACCTTCTTGACGAAATTGTTCGGCGAGTGACATAGCGTTTTTACTGAGTTTTGGGTTGCGCAGTGTTTGTAGTTTCCTGCGAAAGGCGGGCTTGTCAAGGTCTCGGTCCAGGATATATCGCATCAGCATCTCGAAGGACGCCGATGGCAACTGGATCAACAACGATTCGTCCCAGACAGGGTCGTCCAGCAGGGCTTGGAGCTTTTCGGCTTTCAAGGCGCGCAGAGTGAGGATTCCCATCGGCGTGCCGAGGATTTTGTCGAAGGGCATGTGGTATAACTCCACGAGCTGGAATTCGAAGTCGGGGATGTGTTTTTTGATGTCCGCCCCTGCCCCTTCGGGGATGTCGATCAATTCGGCGAGGCGGGTGGAACTTTTCCAGGGCTTATTGTCCTGCGCGAGGACGAGGGGCA
>Ga0247833_1000519_pt1 | contig 70357 bp, 67 predicted proteins | sample LaCruzMarch2015__7_FD_187117 | JGI IMG/M metagenome (GOLD analysis project Ga0247833, IMG submission 187117) | Freshwater microbial communities from meromictic Lake La Cruz, Castile-La Mancha, Spain - LaCruzMarch2015_8m | ecosystem: Environmental > Aquatic > Freshwater > Lake | place: Spain...
TAGGGAATCTCTGGGCAACAGGGGTACGAGAACCCTTTGAGCTCGGCAAAGCTGCCTTTCCCCTGGATGGGCTCTGAGGCCGCCTACTGGATGCTCAATTGGCTCATTGTCAGCGTCATCTGGCTGGTATTTGAGCTGGAATCGAGATGTCTGGGCAAACCATTCCCTTGCTCACGCTGCTGCGAGTAGCTGCCGCCGTGCCAGGAACAGATTCGTCAAGGCTGCCAACACACTGATCTTGCCGCGGTTCTTGGCCAGACCTCTCAGCATGGTCTTCTGAAAACCGAACTGCTGCTTGATCACCCTGAATGGGTGCTCCACCTTCGAGCGGATGTGGGCCTACTGCAAGCAGAAGCCTGCGGCTAGGGCGGTTTCGACCAAATCCGCCAACCGCCCCTCGGGAGTATCCGGCAGAACTCGGCGCTTGCCTGGACGCATCGCAACCCTGAATTCCCTTGGCTTGCCTGTCATCTCTGGTCTCTTGGCAATGCCTTGGTAGCCGGCATCGCCGTAAACCACCTCCTCATCGCCATGCAGCAGCTCAGCAGCGGGGGTGAGGTCATGCACGTTGGCGGCCGTGGTGACGACTGAATGGATGAGGCCGGAGTCCTTGTCGACACCGATGTGTACCTTCATCCCGAAATACCACTGATTACCTTTCTTGGTCTGGTGCATCTCCGGATCCCGTCTCCCCTCTTTGTTCTTTCGCCTCCGGCGCACTCGGGCTTCGCCCTCGTAAAGGTGGAACTGGGCGCCGCGATCAAGGTGGCATCCACGATCGTGCCCTGCCTCATCGTCATGCCCCGGGCGCTGAGGTGGGCTATGACCGTCTCAAAGAACTGCTCGCCCAGCTCATGCTTCTCCAGCAGGTGGCGGAAGGTAAGGATCGTGGTCTCATCAGGGATTCGGTCACTGATCAGCTCGATGCCGGCAAAGCGGCGCATGGTGGGCACCTCGATCAGGGCCTCTTCCATAGCCGGGTCGCTGAGCGAATACCACTGCTGCAGGAGATGAACCCGCAGCATGGTGGCCAGCGGATAGGGAGGCCTGCCGCCCTTCTTGCTGGTCTTGGGGTAAAAGGGCTCGATCAGAGCGATCAAGGCGTCCCAGGGAACGGTGATGCACTGCGCACTCTCAAGGCTCTTCCTCAGAAGCTGGCCTACCAGGCCTTTCTTGCTGCCCACCAGATCGGGCCAAGAGAGGCTTCGCTCTACCTCCGTCTCTCTACGGCACCTGAAACGATCTATCGTGAAGGCCCTGCTGGTAGCAGCCTCAAAGACATCGCCAACCAGCTCAGCAGCGTCAATACGAAAAAAGCCGACGAGCATTCAGCTTTCGTCCAACGTCTGGTCGGCACCCCAGCCAAGCCGGTCCAGCAACGTTCAACGGCGGTCTACACCCGTGACGATGACGACGACCAGGTCGAGGCGATGCGTGAAAGGGCCAGATTTGGGTATCTGACCTGACTACCCAGCCCTTTCGGACGTGCCGGATCCTGCCCCCCCAGTCCGCCGGTTGTCCGTTGGGCTGGCTTCTGCTCAGCTTCATCAGGTAAGGCGTGCTGCTTGTTGGGCCTGTCCTGCTTTGTCTGGACGATCCCTGAAGCGGCAGTCGCCGGATGCTGGAAGACCTGGTCAGGGATGGAATCCCGATCAACTGCCGACCACACGCGAAACCCCGTGTGACGCAGGGCTTGGAGCTGCCAAGCAGGGCCATGCCTTATCAGATCTGCGCTAGAAAGTGCGCTAGACCTGACCGGTCACCAGCCAGTTTGCTTGCACAGCAAGGGAAGTGGGCTGCCTGACCTTTTGCCTTACAAGCAGGATGTCGCTGGTTCGAAATCGGCATCGGGCATTCCGAGACAGGCTTGCTAAAGGAAGTGCCGGTTCGCTTGAATAGTCCTGGCGCTTATTCAAGGTTGGGGCGTCTCCAGCGATGCAACGGGACACCACAGGCCACTACGAGATCACCAGCACCGCCGGAGAGGCCGTCAGAGCCTTCGTGCCGGAGCCGCTGCCACCCCATCCCCCGCTCGACCTTGGCCGGCTGGGGCTGGCCCTGAAGGATCGCGCCCTCCTCGCCTGTGGGCGTCTCGATGGCGTTTCAAGCCTCCTGCCCGATCCAGACCTCTTCCTGTATGCCTACGTCCGTCGGGAGGCCCTGCTCTCGTCCCAGATCGAGGGAACCCAGTCTTCCCTGTCAGATCTGCTGTTGTTCGAGCTTGAAGAGGCTCCCGGGATTCCCTTCGACGATGTGGTGGAGGTGTCGAGCTACGTGGCGGCCCTTGATCACGGCCTGGCCCGGCTCGCCAGCGGTTTCCCCCTCTCGTCCCGCTTGCTGAAGGAGATCCACGCCGTGCTGCTGGCCCGCGGTCGGGGGGCCGATCGGCAGCCGGGGGAGTTCCGTCGCAGCCAGAACTGGATCGGCGGGACCCGGCCGGGCAATGCCCGCTTTGTGCCACCACCTCCGGGACAGGTGGAAGGCTGCATGGCCGAGCTGGAGAGGTTCCTCCATGCCGAGGACGATCTGCCCCTCCTGGTGAAGGCAGCCCTTGCCCACGTGCAGTTCGAGACGATTCACCCCTTCCTGGATGGCAATGGCCGTCTGGGGCGCCTGCTGATCGTGCTGATGCTGGTGGATGGCGGCATCCTGCGCCAGCCGCTCCTCTACCTCAGCCTGTTCTTCAAGCAGCACCGCAGCCGCTACTACGAACTCCTCGATGCGGTGCGCCGCGATGGGGACTGGGAGGCGTGGGTCACCTTCGTCCTGGAAGGCGTCGACAGCACAGCTGCCGCCGCGGTGAACGCGGCCCAACGGCTGCTGGAGCTGTTCCGGGCCGACGAAGCCAAGCTCACGGGACTGGGGCGATCGGGCACCAGCGTGCGGCAGGTTTATGCAGCACTGAGACAACGCCCCTTGATCGGGATTCCCCAGCTCGCGGCCCGGGCCCAGTTGAGCTTCCCCACGGCAGCCAAGGCGCTGGAGAGCCTGGTGGCTCTGGGGATCGCCCGGGAAATCACCGGAGGTCGGCGCAACCGGGTGTTCGCCTACGACGCCTACCTGGCGATCCTCGGCGAAGGGGCCGATCCTCTCTGAGCCAGGCGGACCCAGACGCACCCGGACCAAGCGATCATGAACGCCGCTTGTTCCGCCAGCTGTGGACCTCACGGATCTCATCCCGGGGATCCCCGCCCTGCTGGAGGAGCTGGAGGGGATCCTCGCCGGGCTCACCACGGTCGCCTGCCTGGAGCACATGAAATGGCTGGGGGCCTTCATGTGCATCACCCCGGTCCAGAAGAGCCTGGTGGGGGCCGCCACGATCGAGGAGGAAGGTTTCCGGCTGGTGGAGCGGCAGCGGCCGTCCCTGCTGGTGGTCAGCCAGAAGCTGCAGGAGGGCACCGGGCTCTCCCTGGTTGAGCGCACGAAGGCGATGGACCCCGCCATCTGGACCCTGCTGGTCGCCGACGACGCCAACGAGACCCTGGTGCGGGAGGCCCTGGCCCGTGGCTGCAACGGCATCTGCTTCGAATCGGGCCTGTTCATGCCGGCGCTGCGGGTGGTGGCCGGCGGCGGCATCTACTACCCCGAACCGGTGGCGGCGGTGCTGCGGCAGCAGCCGCCCGTGGCCCCGATCGAACCGCTGACCGATCGCGAGCGGGTGGTGCTGAACCACCTGATGCTGGGCCTGACCGACCAGCGGATCAGCCAGGAGCTGGTGGTCAGCCCTGAGACGGTCAAAACCCACATCAAGCACATCTTCCAGAAGCTCCAGGTCGACAACCGCACCAAGGCCGTCGTCAAGTCGATCGCCGCCGGTCTGATCAGCCTGGAATCGGCGCTGGAGGGCCGCTCGGCGGTCACGGGCTGAACCGTCTGGTCGGCAAGCAATCCCCCGTTCTGGGGATGCGAGCCGAGGGTGCTTCGGGAGAGGGTGGTGGGGCGTGGGCGTGGCCCGAGCGGCCTCCCGATGCCAAGCCGGGACGCCCGCACCCCGCAAGACCTCAGCAGCCGATCCGCCCACCATGGCCGTCCAGCTCTGCTTCGCCGCGGCCGGGCACTCCCGCGTGTGCGAGGTCATCCTGGCCGGCCGCACCGGCTACTGGCTGTGCGACCCGGACCGGGTCCTGGCCCATGGCGTCGTCAAGCTGTACGTGCGTCACCCCGATGATGGCGACTTCGATCTCAACGACAACGTCGTGGGCCCCTGGGTGGCGACCCTGAAGGTCACCGGCGCCGCCCGGGTGCAGTGGCTCGACCGGACCCGGACGATCATTGCCTTCGACCCCGCCACCCTGACGACGGAGTACATCTCCACCGTGCCCACGTTCAACGCCTCCGGCGTCTACTACGACCCGGAGCCGATCGCCTGAGAGCGGGGCGCTGCGTTCAGAGCCGCCACGAACTCCCCGCTGCTGATCTGCTCGCCATAGCCGGCGAAGCAGTCCAGGGCGGCGGCATGGCGCTCCGGGGTCACCGCCAGGCAGGCGTCGTGGATGCACACCACCCGGTAGCCGCGGTCGGCGGCGTCCTTCACGGTGTGGTCGATGCACTGGTCGGTGAGCAGCCCGATCACCACCAGGGTGCGGATGCCCAGGTTGCACAGCAGGTCGTCGAGGCTGGTGGAGCTGAAGGGCGAGGAGGAGCTCTTGGGGAGCACCAGCTCATCGGCCAGGGGCGCCAGCTCGGCGATCACCTCGGCGGCGCGGCTGCCGGGCGGGAAGCCCATGCCGCAGCGCTTGTCGTCAAAGCTGCGGTCGCGCCCGTCGGCGGTGAGGTTGGCGATCACGGTGTGGATCACCTCCAGAGCGCCGCGGCGGGCCGCCGCCAGCACCCGCTCGGCGTTCGGCAGGGTGGTGGCGCGGAAGCGGCGATCGAAGTCCGGATCCGGCCGGGGCTGGGCGTCACCGCAGGTGCCCTGCTGCAGGTCCACCAGCAGCAGCGCGGTGCCGCCCGGGTGGAGCCTCCGCGGGTGAGCACGACGGCATGCAGGCGGCGGCGATCCGTCCAATCATGGCGGCAGATGCTTGCCGGGCCCGTGTCCTCTCCCCCCGCCCCCATGGCCGCGGCGCTGGCCGCCCAGGGGATCCGCTGGGTGGCGATCACCTGGGTGAACCACGCCGGGGCGCCGCTGGTGAAGGTGGTCCCCCTGGCCGATGCCTTCGACGCCAACGGCGCCATCGCTGCCGCCCATCGCCTGGCCCGGCCCGACGGCGACCTGCGCCTGCGGGCGGATGGGGCGGCCCTGGCGCCGCTGGAGCCCGGCAGCGGGTGGGCAACGGCGGCCACCTGCACCTGAGCCTGCGGCGCGACGGGGCGGCGCTGCTGGAGGGCGGCGACGGCGAGGCCGGTCTCAGCGACGCTGGCGCCGCGGTGCTGGCGGCCCTGCTGGCGGTGTCCTACCGGCGGCTGGCCCCGGGTTCCTGGTCGGCACCGTTCCAGGTGTGGGGGGTGGAGAACCGGGAAGCGGCCCTGCGGCTGGTACCCGCCGCAGCCGATGGCGCCCCGGCCCACCTGGAGCTGAAGGTGGCGGACCTGGCCGCCAATCCCTACCTGCTGCTGGGGGCGGCGATCCGGCCCGGTTGCCCGCCGGGACGGTGGCGGGCTGCAGTGAGGCGGAGCTGGTGGCGGCGGCGGCCTGGTGGCCGGTGGTGGGGGGGATCGGCTGAGGGGGCAACAACCCCGTCGTGGTCGCGACGCTCAGGGGATGATCAGATCCAACCCCGGGAACGCCTGCCGGTAGCGGCGCTGATCCCTGGTGAGCAACGGCATGCGCTCCACCAGCGCATGGGCGCCGATCAGGAAATCCGGCAGGATCGAGCGCCGCTCTCCGCCCCGGCTGCGGTACTCCGCATGGGCCCGGGCGGCCAGGAAAGCCGCCTCCCGTGGCAGGGCCCGATAGTCGAACAGATGGGGAGGCAGCAGCGCATCCACCGACTCAATCGTCTCGCAGGCAAAGGCAATCTCGCCATACACGATGGCGTTGATCGCCACCGGTCCGCGATCCAACCAGTGATGAAGCTGATGGGCGCTCCAGCCACTCCAGCGGGGATCGTCCGTGGCGACGTCCAGGATCACGTTGGAGTCGACCAGCACCATCAGCCGGCATCTCCGCGGGTGAGGGCGAGCAATTCATCGGTGCTGAGGCGAGTGCGCAGCCGCGCCTGGCGCAGCCGCTGGATCGCCTCGGCCCCGGGCTCCTGCTGCTCAGGGGCCTTCTCCAGCAGCACGCGCCCCTCCTCGACACGGAAGACCACCTCGGTGTGGGGCAGAAGCCCGCACTGGCGCCGGATGTCCAGAGGGATCGTCACCTGGCCCTTGGACGTGATCCGCATGGACGTACCCGCGCGCAGAAGCAGGTAAGAATCTTACTGACACCCGTCAGCCCGCCAGCATCACCCGGTTCCGCCCGGCGGCCTTGGCGGCGTAGAGGGCGCCGTCGGCGCTGCGCAGGCCGTTCTCCAGCGCGGCCAGACCCAGCCCCTGCACCGGCGCCAGGCCGGCCGAAAGGGTGACGCGCCGCTCCGGCGCTCCGGGGTGGGGCACCATCGCCGCCACCGCCCGCAGCCGCTCGAGCAGATGTTGGGCCGCCTCGGTATCCACGCCGAGCAGCAGCAGCGCGAACTCCTCGCCGCCGACGCGGGCCAGCACGTCGCCTGGGCGCAGCACGCCACGCATGGCCGTGGCCACCTCCCGCAGCACCGCATCACCCGCCGCGTGGCCCCAGCCGTCGTTGATGGCCTTGAAGTGGTCGATGTCGAGCATGGCGCCCACCACCGGCCGGCCGACGCGCGCCACGGCGGCGAGCGCCGCGCTGGCCGCCTCGGTGAAGCCCGTGCGGTTGGGCAGGCCGGTCAGCGGGTCACGGTGGGCGGCGGCGACCAGCTCGGCCTCCAGCCGGTCGCGCTGACGCAGGGTGGCCAGCGCCGCGATGACCTGGGCGGGGATGGAGAGATCCAGCAGCACCCACAGCCAGCTGCGCCAGCCGATCGGTTCACCCGGCTGGCCCAGCGCCACAAGCAGCCCGTCCTCGAAGGCAAACACCCCCAGAGCCAGCATCACCGCCGCCGCAAGGCCGGCCCCCGGCCCTCCCAGCGCGCCCATCCCCAGCCAGACTCCCCCCACCCAGGCCCTTCGCTCAATGGCGTCCCTCCGCCCATGACCTTCGCGGTGGCGCTGGGGATGCTGGAGCGGGAGGGCCGCTGGCTGCTGCAGCTGCGGGACGACATCGAGGGGATCGTCCATCCGGGCTGCTGGGGCCTGTTCGGTGGCCACCTCGATCCGGGGGAGCGGCCGGAGCAGGCGGTCCTGCGGGAGCTGCAGGAGGAGATCGGCTGGGGGGCGCCGCCGCTGTCGCTCTGGTTCGAGCACCACGACGCCCAGCTCAGCGCCTACTACTTCCGCGGCCCGCTCACGGTGCCCCTGGAAGCGCTGCAGCTGAACGAAGGGCAGGACATGGTGCTGGCCGGCCTCGAGGCGCTGCGGAGCGGCCAGATCTGGAGCCCCCGACGGCGGGAGTGGCGCGGATTGGCACCTTCCCTGGAGCGGGCCGTGCGGCGGCTTGGGTCAAAGAACTAAGAACTGGTGAGTGATGCCTTAAGCTCCGAAGTATCAGAGGGCTCTCCTGCGTCTCATGGTGGATGCGGATGCACTTCCCGGCAAGATTCGCGACAATTGCCCGGAGCTCACGCTCAGAGGCTGTTATGGCAGCCGGCCCTCCATGGCCCCACCAGGGCTGCCCTCCCGACCCTCTTTCCTCCCATGAGCCGCGCCTGGCAGGGGCCCCCCGGGGTGCAGCAATGACCAACGTCTGGTGCGTCCGCGCGGGCGGCGGAATGTATGCAGACAATTTCCTCAGGGGCGGCTTCGTCGGCATCGGCTGGAGGGAGATCCTGCTCTCCAATGACGTCAATGAGATCCACCGCTTTCTGATTGAGATCCAGCCCAACGATCACGTCATCATTCCGTCGGCGAATACCGACCTTCTGATCCACGGCGTCGTGGACGAAGCCACGCCCTATTACGACCCCAGCGGAGACGACGGCTGCCCCCTTCGCCATCGGCGTCCCGTCACCTGGGCGACCGAACCCATCCGGCTGGACCTGTTCTCCACCCTGTTCCGGGATTCCATCCGCACCCTCCTCACCGTCCCGGCCCACAACCGGATGCGGTCGCTGCTGACGGTGTTCATGGTGGAGCACGAGGCCGAATTCATCCGGGCGATCGGCCCGAACGACAGGGTGGCCTCTGCCCCGCCGGCGACCTGGAAGGAGTCCCACCGCATCGTGCTGGAACAGCTGATGCAGCTGACCCCGCCCGAATTCGAGCGGCTCGTGGTTCATCTGCTCGATGCCCTCGGGTTCGAGGACTGGGAGCGGGCCGACCTGATCTCCCGCCACTGGAGCCACCTGCCTGGTGAGCTCCGGGATCGTCTATCGCTCGAACAGGCGCTGGTGAGGAACTGAGGCCATGCCACCGCGATCCCGCCGCCAGCCCCCACAGCCCGGCAAGTCCAGGCTCACTGAGGAGAGCGGCGGCCTGCGCCAGCGCCTGCAGATCCTGGCGGGGTTCCTGCTGCCGCTGCTAGTGCTGAGCCTCTGGCTCAACTCCCGCGGCTTCTTCGGGAGCCCCTGAGCTCAGGAACCCTGGGCGGACGGTAGGTCCTGCTACCGGAGCTGGCCCGCCCCGCCCCGCAGAGTGGCCGGCAACAACGGGTCTCGGGCGTGCAGGAGCTGGTGGGGACGGTGCAGACGCTGTGGCGTTACCCGGTCAAATCGATGCTCGGGGACTCGCCCCAGCAGCTGGACGTGGAAGCCCGCGGCATCCGGGGCGATCGGGCCTACGCCCTGTGGGACCACACCAGCGGCCGGGTGGCCAGCGCCAAGAACCCCCGCCTCTGGAGGGATCTGCTCGACTACCGCGCCCGCTTCCGGGAGGAACCCGGACCATCGGCGCCCCTGCCTCCGGTGCTGATCGGCCCGCGGCAGGGGGATGGGTCCAACGAGCTCTGCAGCGATGACGCCGATGTCGGCGCCTTCTTCAGCGAAGTGTTCGGGCGCCGGGTGAGCCTGCTGGACACCCCTCCGGACGGCGCCAGCCTCGACCAGTACTGGCCCCCGGTGGAAGGCCGCGCCTTCCAGGACGAAACCAACGCGCTGGACTTACCCGCGGGCACCTTCTTCGATGCCTGCCCCATCCACGCCATCACCACCGCCACCCTGGAGCGGCTGCGGCAGCTCGAACCCCAGTGCGATTTCGCCGTGGAACGGTTCCGCCCCAACCTGCTGATCCGCACGCCGGAGGGGGCCGAAGGCTTCGTGGAAGGGGCCTGGAGCGGCCTCTGTCTGCAGATCGGCGGGCAGCTGGTGCTGCGGGTCGACGGCGGCTGCCCCCGCTGCGTGGTCACCACCCTGGCCCAGGGCGGCCTCAGCGAAGACCTGGAGATCCTGCGGGCCACCGCCCGCCACAACGGCGTGGTGGCCGGCCTCCGCCTCAGCGTGGTGACCCCCGGCCCGGTGGCCGTGGGCGATCCGGTGCGGCTGTTGCCTTGAGCGGCAGCGGCCCATGGGTCGACGCCGGCCAAGCCCTCCCCCAGCAGGGCCTCGGAGATGGCGAACGATCAAGCCATGCTGTGCCGGTAGAACCAATGACCTCCTGATGGATGCGGCGCCCTTGGGCTGAACAAGGGACGTACGAAATGCTGGAGGATGGAAGCAATCCTGTGAACGTCAAAGTATCGGACAAAGGGAAGATGACGGGTGAAATCCAACCGGAACGGGTTTGGCCGATCCGACAGCCACAACCCTCCCGCATCCCCGAATCACGGAAGAATCGGGACCTTGGCCGTTGAGTGAATCGCCCGTCGGGCCGCCCGGGACCGTTGAGTAAGGTGATGACGGAGAAAGCAGCATGCGTACAAGCCGTCCATTCATGCTCATCAGTGGAGCGCTGCTTTCGGGCGCCTCATTTCTGATCGTCACGGCTGTGCTGGAACAACGCAGCTCCCACGAACTCCATCGTCTCAGTGATCCAGTCGGCACCCGGCATTGTGGGGCCGCGGAGCCCAGTGTCGCTGGCTACCGGCCGGGTCCGGCCGCCGGCACACCCAGACCGCCCGGTCTCGCCTCCCTGAAGGATCCTGCACGCCCCTGCCCGCCAGCGACTCTGGCGGCGGTGCTTGCCGCCAGCACGGATCGCGCGAAGCCGGCGACGCCATCGCAGAGGGATGGCGCCCACTCCCTTGCCCTGATCCTCGGGCTCGCAGGAGTCGGGCTGGGCACCCTCATCGTCTGCCGTGACAGCCGGAACAGAAGGAAGGGTCCCAACGTGGTCGCGGCCGGCCGCCAAGACGGCAAAACGTCGTTTCTGTCGCACTATGCCTTGCTGAAGGATCTGGAGGATTCAGCGCAGAGCACACAGGCGGACCCCGGTGACGTTGGCTTCCTGGTCACAATTGACTTTCGCTATCTGGAGCGGCAACGGGGCTATCTCAGCGAAGTGGAGATCAATAACATTCTGATCAAGGCTTGTCGTGCCATTGAAAAAGGTTGGGCCTTGCAAGCTGGCTTCGACTTTTATCACATCTCAAAATCCAAGATCGCCCTGCTTGTTCGCGATTCGGGGGGAATCCCCATCGCCGACATCGACGACTGTGAAGCCATTGTGGCGCGACTTCTCGGCATTGTCTGCGGTTCAATTCAGATTTCTAGTCATTCCGTTCTGGCCTGGGATGATGTCATCATTACCGGCCAGCAGTTCCCGCTGGATGCGCCACCCAAATCCCTACTGGAGATGCAAGCCTGCGGAGAGATGCTGGCGGCCGAAGACAGGCGATCCTACAGGCTGGTGAAGAGCGGCGATGACCTGCTGGTCAAGGACAGGGGCGAGATCAGAAGCCAACTCACCGGCTTGAAAGCCAGTGATCTCGAGTTGCGCTTTCAACCCATTCTTCAGCTGTCCAACCCTGGTCATTTCGGCCTCGAGTTGCTGATTCGGTTTCGTCCTCCAGCACTGAACAAGCTCGGCACGGGCAAGGTCATCCAGCTCGCCCACGACATCGGCATCACCCACAACATCGACGCCCTTGTCATTAGCAGGCTGGCAGAAGTTCAGCAGCAGCTCATTCAATCGGAGTTTCTTCGTCAGCGTATCGAATACATCGCGATCAATATCAGCTCCGATTCCGTGTCCACCGACCAACGGCTGAATCAACTGATCAGTCTCTTCAAGCAGTATGCCATCGACAGCACCATCTTCTGTATTGAGATCACCGAGATGGCTGCGACTGACATCCTGGCGGGTTCGGAGGGCGTGACAACGGCGTCAGAACGGCTGATACGGGAATTAGGCTTCAGGATCTTCATCGATGACTTTGGATCTGGACTTTCAAATTACAAACGCATCAGCGAAGCCTGGTATGACGCGATCAAACTTGATATTGATCTGATCAAGGGGATTGATCGTTCCTTCAGATTGCAGCGCTATGTTGGCTCCTTCATCGATACGGTCCATGCGCTCGGGAAAACCGTTGTCTGCGAAGGCGTCGAAAATCACAATGAACTGACCGCCGTCATCCGGCTGGGAGCCGATGCCTTGCAGGGCGTCCTCATCTCGCCTCCCATCACTCTGGCAGAGATGGAACCCTTCATCCGATCTTCGGAGTGGGCAGATCGCGACTCCCTGCTACAAACCCTGGACACGATCCACGCCACATCACGACTGCAGGCTTCCGTCCTCAGCGACGAGATCAAAGCCTCCGGGAAAAGAATTCCTCTGGAGCGCTATATTATCGACAACTGGTCAAGACTGCGCAGTTTTGAGGAGTTCGTGCTTCTCTTCGTCAACGAACTGAAGTCCTGGGGCCTGGAGATCCACCGGTTTTCCCTGGCCTTTCTCCCCGATCAAGATGACGTTGATTGCAGTCAGTATGTCTGGCTCAACTCCAAGCCAGGCCTGGTCGACACCCTGCGGATGGAGCGTGACTTTCTGGAACAGGAAGAGCACCTATGCAGTCCGCTGCATTTCATCGCCACGCGAAGCAAGCTATTTCGGCAACAACTGAACTCAACAAAGGACGTCGCCTTTCCGTTTCTGGAATCCTTGAAGGAAATGGGCTGCAGCGACTACTTGGGCATCCGGCTGGACTCCCGAGGCATTTCGATCCCGGTCCTCACGATTGCCCTTCGTGACGGCAATGTATTCAGTGACCACGAGTTGCAACGTATCGAGGCCATGAGCAGCCTTCTTAGCCTGCTGTTCTATGTCTTTGAGAGCGAGCGCTCGAAGCGTCTGGCGATGCTGGATCCCCTCACACACCTCGCCAATCGCCGCAGCTTCGACTCCTTCCTGAAAAGCAATGTCTCGGCGTCGAAAACCTCCCAGGCGCACCTGTCCCTGGCCATGATCGATATCGACCAGTTCAAAGTGGTCAATGATGTGCTGGGCCACGCCTATGGCGACCGATGCCTCAAGGAGATCGCCGATGCCCTCAGGACCTGTCTGCGAAGGAAAAGCGACTTCGTGGCCCGGCTGGGCGGGGAGGAATTCGTGATCATCCTGCCCAATACAGATGCCGAGTCTTCCTTGCACCTGTGCGAGAAGCTACGTCAGTCGATCCTTGACAAGGGCATCTATCACCCTGAAGCCGCCACGGGCAACGTCGTCACCGTCAGCATCGGCATCGCCGTGTGGGATCCCCTCTCCATGGCCGAGTGCGACGCCGACAGGCTTCTGCAGCTGGCTGACGACTGCCTTTACGAAGCCAAGAACCGCGGCCGTAATCGGGTGGTCTGCCAGTCCCTGCTCAGCGAGGTCGGCCACTCCCCCTGAGGGGCAACGCCGTCGTTGCTGTCTCAGGGGGCTCCTGGCCGCCTTCACCGCTGCCCCCGCGGCCATGCTGAAGAACCAGCGACGGGAGACCCCATGGGCCACCAGGCCGCTCCCCCCGACAACCAGGTTCGCGTGCGTCTGTTCGCCGCCCTGCGGGAGCAGGCCGGCTGGGGCGAGCGGGAGATTCGCCTCGACACCGGCAGCGCCAGTGCGGCGGATCTCTGGCGGCAGCTGGCCCTGGAGGCCGCCCCTCCCGGCTCCACCGCCGTCGACCTCCCGCCGACCATCCGCGTCGCCATCAACCAGGCCTTCGCCACCGCCGACACCCCCCTGCGCCCCGGCGACGAGGTGGCCTTCCTGCCCCCGATCACCGGAGGCTGAGCGATGCCGACCCCCAGCCCGAAACACCCGATCGTGGTGCAGCTCCTGGAGGCACCCTTCGAGCCGCTGGAGCTGCTGGCCGCCTGGCAGCGGAGCCTTGGCGCAGCCGGTACGGCCGCCGAAAGCCACTTCATCGGCCGCGTGCGGCCCACCACCGCCAGCGGCGAGCCCCTGGAGGCCCTGGAACTGGAGCATTACCCCGGCATGAGCGAGGCCCAGCTGCGGGCCCTCGCCGGGGCCTGCGCGGCGCGCCATGGCGCGGGAGCGGTGCTTGTGGCGCATCGGGTGGGGCGGATCGCACCGGGGGAGGCGATCGTGCTGGTGGCCGTCCAGGCCGACCGCCGCGGCCCGGCGCTGCGCTGCGTGCAGGAGCTGCTGGAGGATCTCAAGCACCACGCACCCTTCTGGAAACGGGAGTGGAGCGGCGGCAGCGGCACCTGGGTGGCCGGCAACACCCCCCTCTGAACCTCTCACCCCCCCATCCCATGGGCCAGTCCTGCAGCGCCCTCACCGCCGACCAGATCGCCTTCATCGCCGCCCAGAAGCTGTTCTTTGTCGGCACCGCCACGGCGGACAGCACGGTGAACGTGTCCCCCAAGGGACGGGATGCCCTGCGGGTGCTCGATGGGCAGCGGGTGGTCTGGCTCAACCTCACCGGCAGCGGCAATGAAACCGCTGCCCATGTGCAGCTGTGCCCGCGCATGACCCTGATGTTCTGCGCCTTCGAGGGCCCGCCCCAGATCCTGCGGCTCTACGGCACCGCCCGCACCATCCAGTGCGGCGAAGACGACTGGGAAGCGCTCTACGGCCTGTTCAAGCCCCTGGCCGGCGCCCGCCAGATCTTCGAACTGGCCATCGACAAGGTCCAGACCTCCTGCGGCATGGCCGTGCCCAGATACGCCTATAAGGGCGACCGCACCGCCCTCGACAGCTGGGCCCGCCGCAAGGGGAGCGAAGGTCTGGAGCGCTACTGGCAGCGCAAGAACCGCCGCAGCATCGACGGCCTCCCCGCCCCGATCCCCGCCCCCCGGCCCAGCGGCGACGGGGCGGCCTGACTCAGAGCAGGGGCAGCCGCAGCAGCTGGGCCCACAGTTCCTCACCAGCCTCCAGGGCGCCCCTCTCGGCGGGGATCTCCAGCAGCAGGTCGGCCCCCTGCAGCGAGCCGATGCGGGAGGAGGCCTGGCTGCCCTCCACCAGCGCCAGCAGGGCGCCGTCGCCATCCACCTGCAACCGGGCCCGGGCCAGTTCGGGCCGGCCGGCGGCCCGTTTCAGCGGCGACCCCAGACGCACCTTGAGCCGCGGCAACAGCACCACCTCGCCCCCTTCCAGGCGTTGCAGGGCCGGCCAGAGCAGCTGCAGGGCCGTGATCGCCGCGGCCACCGGATTGCCGGGCAGGCCGAAGAAGGGCCGCGTCCCCAGCCGGCCGAAGGCGAAGGGCCGGCCCGGCTTGAGGAACAGCTTCCAGAAGCCCACCGTCCCCAGCTCGGCCAGCAGGGGCCGGATCCAGTCGCTGTCGCCGGCCGACACCCCGCCGGTGCTGACCACCACGTCGCAGCCGCTGGCCAGCTCCAGCAGCGCCCGGCGCAGGGAGGCCGGATCATCGGCCACCACCCGCTGCTCGCTCACCCCGTAGCCCAGCCGCTCCAGCAGGGCCCGCAGCAGGGTGCCGTTGCTCTCCCAGATCTGGCCCGGCCCCCGCGCCGCTCCGGCCGCCACCAGCTCATCGCCGCTGATCAGCAACCCCACCCGCGGCTGGGCGCTCACCAGCAGTGCCGCCACACCGCAGCTGGCCAGCCGCCCCAGGGCGGCCGGGCCCAGGCGCACACCGGCCGGCAGCAACTCGTCGCCGGCGGCGGCCTCCTCCTCGGGGGCGCGGATCCAGGGGTTGGCGCCCGCCTCGCCGGTGAGCAGCAGGCTGTCGGCCTCGGGACGCACCAGCTCCTGGGGCAGCACCCGCTGCGCCCCCTCAGGCAGGGGGGCGCCGGTGAGGACGCGGATCGCTTCCCCCTCCGCCAGCACCGTGCCGTAGGGGGCCCCGGGGGCGGAGCGTCCCACCAGGCGCCAGCGGCGCCCCGGGCCGGGGGCGCCGGCTTCGGCGATGGCGTAGCCATCCATGATCGACGCCCGGAAACCCGGCACCGCCTCGGCGGCCCGCACCGGCTCGGCACTCACCCGGCCCAGGCACTGCCCCAGGGGCAGCCGCTCACGGCCCGTCAACGGGGTGATCGCCGCCAGCACCCGGCTCCGCGCCTCCTCCAGGGGCAGGCCTTCGCGGGGGAACGGTTCAGCCATCGCTGTCCCCTGCCGGGCCTGGGACAGCGGGATGCACCCAGGGGCCCCGGCGCCCCCCTTCCTTGCGCAGCAGCCGCACCGGCCCGATGGTCATCGCCGGATCGGCCGACTTGACCATGTCGTAAAGGGTGAGCAGGCCCACCTGCACCGCCGTCAGCGCCTCCATCTCCACGCCGGTAGCGCCGTTGGTGCGGGCGCTGGCCTGCAGCCGCAGGCCGCTGCCGTCGGCGCTGGGCTCGATCCGCACCTCCAGGCCCGTGAGGGCGATCGGATGGCACAGGGGAATCAGCTCCCAGGTGCGCTTGGCGCCCTGGATCGCCGCCACCCGGGCCACCGCCAGCACGTCGCCCTTGGCCGCCCGACCCTCCAGCACCAGGGCCAGCACCTCGGGCGCCATGGTGATGTGGCCCTCGGCCACGGCACGGCGGTCGCTGGCGGGCCGGTCGCCCACCTCCACCATGTGCACCTGGCCGGCGGCGTTGAGGTGGGAGAGGCCGGGCTGGCTCATGCCGGAGCGGAATCGGCGGCCTCAGAAGGGTATCGGCATCGCCACATCGGCCGGCGAGGGCGCGCAGGAGGGCACCCGCTCCTCCACCACCGCCCCCACCACCACGATCGACGGTGAGGCGAACGCCTCGGCCTCCACCCGGTCGGCCAGCACCGCCAGGGTGGCCACCAGCTGCCGCTGGCCCCGCACGGTGCCCTGCTGGATGACGGCGGCGGGCGTGCTGGGGGCCAGGCCCCCCGCGATCAGCTCCGCGGCGATGTGGCGCAGGTTGTGCAGGCCCATGTAGATCACCAGGCCGTCGCTGCTGCGGGCCAGGCCGCGCCAGTCGACGCCGGGGCGGCGCTTGTCGATCTCCTCGTGGCCCGTCACGAAGGTGACGCTCGAACCCGCCCGCCGGTGGGTGACGGGAATGCCGGCGTAGGCGGGAGCGGCGATGCCGGCCGTGACCCCCGGCACCACCTGCACCGGAATGCCATGGGCGGCCAGGTGCGCCGCCTCTTCACCGCCGCGGCCGAACAGGAACGGATCGCCGCCCTTGAGGCGCACGATCAGGCGGCGGCGGCCGGCCAGTTCGCGCAGCACGGCGTTGGTGCTGGGCTGGGGCACCGAGTGGTGGCCGCGGCGCTTGCCCACGAAATGGCGCTCGCACCCCTGGGGCACCAGATCCAGCAGGGCGGTGGGCACCAGGGAGTCGTAGACGAGGGCGTCGCACTGCTGCAGCAGCCGGTGGGCCCGCAGGGTGAGCAGTTCGGGATCTCCGGGGCCGGCCCCCACCAGATACACCGTCCCGGGGCCGTCGTTCGCCGTGGGGGCCAGGGTCTCGTCCGTCATGGCTCCGTCATGGCAACGCCATCAAGGCCTCCAGCACCACGGCCCGGAACCGGGGCCGCTGCAGCAGCGGCACGCCGAGCGGCGACGGCAGGGCGTCGGTGAGCCGGTTGGCCGCCAGGGCCAGGGGCAGGGCAGGGCCAGGCAGGGGCAGCGGAGCGTCCTCGGCATTGGGGGCACTGTATGGAGTGGCGCGGCAACGGCCACCGGTGACGGCCTCCAGGTGGGCCAGGAAGGCCGCCCCCAGGGGCCCCTCCAGGGGGTGATGCAGCAGCCAGGGCCCCACCTCCGCCTGGCCCTTCAGGGCTGCCAGCTCGTCGGCCAGGGCGCCCTGCCAGGCGGGCCAGGAGCCCAGGAAGGGCAGGCGCCGCAGCGGCCCGCGACGACGGCATCGCGCCGCGATCTGCGGCACGTCCAGGCGAACATGGCTGCCGGGCAGAAGAAACAGGGGCACCAACAGGAGGGGGGCCGCGGCGCTGCCGGCCGGCAGGGCCGGGGGTTCCCCTGCGGTGAGGGCCTCCAGGGCCACGGGCGCCCCGCGGCCCCCTTCCAGCTCCCTGGCCAGGTCCTGCCATTCGGAGGGAATCACCCCACCGGCACGGCCATGCACCACCAGCAGGAGGGGGCTTGCGATGATCCGGCGCATGTCCCTCACCCTAGGGATCACCCTATGGAGGCCGCCGCGCATGTCGACGCCGAGCTCCCGTGAGGCCTGGACGCCGCAGCGGCGTCAGCAGCATGGCGACGCCCTGGGGGCCTACCGCCGCCGTTTCCGCGAGCTGATCGCCGCCCTGGGCAGCGGCGAACGCAGCGGCCGGGCCCTGAGCCGGACCGAGGCCGGCGAAGCCCTCGATCTGCTGCTCGACGGTCGCTGCAGCGACGCCCAGGCCGGCGCCTTCCTGATCGCCCATCGCCTGCGTCGCCCGGAGCCCCAGGAGCTGGCCGGCCTGCTGGACAGCTACCGACGGCGGGGACCCCGGCTGGCGGCGACGCCGCGCCGGGTGCTCAGCTTCGGGGTGCCCTTCGACGGCCGCAGCCGTTCCGCCCCGCTGCTGCCCCTGGTGGCCCTGCTGCTGGTGACGGCGGGCGTCGGGGTGGTGCTGCACGGCGGCGGACCGATGCCGGTGAAGTACGGCTTCACCACGGCCGAAGCCCTGGCCGCCCTCGACCTCGACCGCCGCGACCTTCCCTGGGGCGCGGTGAACCGCCACTTCGCCCAGGAGGGGCTGGCCCTGCTGCACCAGCCGGCCCACTTCCCGGCGGCCGAGCGGCTGGTGCCGGTGCGGGAGCAGATCGGCAAGCGCCCGCCGATCGCCACCCTCGAACTGCTGTGGAGCTGCCACGACGGCCCCCACCTACAGGTCAGCGGCTTCGTCCACGCCCCCACCGAGCGGCTGGCCCGCCTGGCCCTTGCCGCCACCGGCCAGGACGAGCTGCTGCTGATCAAGGGGATGGAGGGGGGCGCGGAGCTGCCCACCAACCGGGTGGCGATCGCCTCCCACCGGCAGGCGGAGGCAGGGGGAGAGTCGGAGCGGCTGATCCTGCGGGCCCGCGACCACGGCCTGGGGGCGCCCGAGGTGCCGCTGGAGAGCGTGGCCCAGTGGCATGGCCAGGCCCGGGACGCCCTGGCCGCCTCGGGGCCCCTGGTGGCGGGGCTGATCTGGAACGGTGGCTTTCTGCTCTGGCGCGCCGGGATCAGCGAGAGCCTCCAGGCGGGGCTGACCCTGGCGGAGCGGCTGCTGGAGGATGGGGAGGTGGAGGACCGCCGCCGCCAGCTGGCCGGCGAGCTGGCTGACGGACTGGCCCTCACAGCAGGGGATACCCCCCCAGCAGGGCACTGGCCCGATCCAGCAGGTTGTTGATCAGCCGGCGCCCCTGGCGCTCCCCTTCCTCACCCCAGCGGGCCTGGCCGGCCCGCAACTGCTCCACCCCGTCGGGTCCGAGGGCCTGGCGCACGTAGTCACCGTCCTCGTCGAGCCAGACCTCCAGGGCGGCGTCCGTCACCTCCGCGTGGAACTGGAGCCCGTGGGCGTGGTGGCCGATGCGGAACAGCTGCTCGGCGCAGAGGGGCGTGGACCCCAGCAGGGTGGCCGCGGCCGGCAGCTGGATCCTGTCCCCATGCCAGTGCAACGCCGGCAGGGCATCGTCGAGCCCGGCCAGCACCGGTTCCTGCCCCTGCGGCCGGGTCCAGGCCACCGGCCCCCAGCCCACTTCATAGGCGCGCACCGACGGGTCCCCCGTCGTCAGCGGCACCACCTGGCCCCCGGCGGCGAAGGCCAGCAGCTGGGCCCCCAGGCACAGGCCGATCACCGGGCGCTCGCACTCCAGGCATTCCCGCAGCAGGGCCACCTCCGCCGCCAGCCAGGGGAAGGCCTGCGAGCCGATGTCGCCCACCCCCATCGGTCCGCCCAGCACCAGCAGGGCCTGGTCGGGGCCGAGCCGGGGCATCGGCTCCCCCCGGTCGGGCCGGCACACCGTCACCGTCCAGCCACGGCGGTGGGCCTCCTCGGCGAAGCGGCCCGGTCCTTCCCGCTCCAGGTGCTGGAGCACCACCAGGTGGGTCATCGGTGGGCAGGACGGCGATGGGAGCCCCAGCATGGGGGCGTCCGCCGCTCCGGGCCAGGATCCATGCGCAGCGATCCGAGCCTCGGCCAGGTGTTGGCGCTGGTGATCGGGTCGATCGGCCTGGGTTACGCCTTCTATGGGAAGAAACAGGCCCATGCGGTGGCCCTGGGCTGTGGGGTGCTGCTGATGGTGATCCCCTACGGCCTCAGCAACGTGACCGCGCTGCTGATCGTGGCGCTGACGCTGATGGTGCTTCCCTTTGTTCTGAACCGTTTCCTCGCCTGACCCATGCCGATCCCGGAGGAGGTGCTGCGCTTCTGGTTCGAGGAGACCCCCGCCGCCGCCTGGTTCAGGCCCGGAGCCGAGGGCGACAGGGCGGTGCGGGAGCGGTTCGCTGCGCTCACCGACCAGGCCCTGGCCGGCGGTCTGGAGGCCTGGGGCGGGAGCGCCCCGGAAGCCCTTGCCCTTGTTTTGGAGCTCGACCAGTTCCCCCGTCAGATCTGGCGCGACCAGGCCCGCGCCTTTGCCGGCGATGGCCAGGCCCAGGCCCTCACCCTGCGGGCCCTGGAGGCCGGCTCCCGCTTCTGAGTCCCCCGATGCGCTCCCCCACCGACCCTGCCGACGCCGACGCCACCTTGCGGGCCGCCGAAGCCACCGCCCACCGGCTGGCGGGGGAGCTGTTCCCCTGGGACCTCACCCGGGCCCTGGAGCTGGCCCTGCTCAAGACCTTCTGCGTGCCCTCCATCTCCGGGCTGCTGGCCCGCACCGGCGAGTTCGAGCACCGGCCCCGCAAGCGCTACGACGACACGGGCCTGATGGTGGCCGAACTGCTGCGCCATGGCCTGGATAGCCCGGCAGGAGCGGCGGTGATCGCGCGCATGAACCGGATCCACGGCCACTACGCGATCGGCAACGACGATTTCCTCTACGTGCTCTCCACCTTCGTGGCCGAGCCGATCCGCTGGCTGGCCCGCTACGGCTGGCGGCCCCTGACGCCCCTGGAGCAGGAGCACCTGTTCCTGTTCTGGCGCGGGGTGGGCGCGCGGATGGGGATCGCAACGCTGCCGGACACCCTGGCGGACCTGCTGGCCCTGAACGAGCGGGTGGAGCGGGAGGTCTTCGCACCGGCGGCCACCAACCGGCGCATCGCCGACGCCACCCTGGCCATGCTCCTGGCCGACTGGCCCGCCCCCCTGCACCCCGCCCTGCGCCGAGGGCTGCTGGGGCTGCTGGACCGCCAGACCTGCGACGCCCTGGGCTGGAGCACCCCGCCCGACTGGCTGCAGAGGCTGGTGCTGCAGGCCCTGCGGACCCGCAGCCGGGCCGCCGCCCTGGTGGCCAGCGGTCGACGCCGCCTGGGCCGGCCGGCCGCCGCACGCTTTTACTCCCAGCAGCCCACCCCCAGCTACGGCGCCACGTTCCGGCTCGAGCAGCTGGGCCCACCGCCGCTGCTGGCGGATCTGGCTAAGCAGGAGGTACCGCTCCATTCCCGCCAGCCCATGGTCGCCCCCTTCCAGTCCCCCCACTTCGCCGTCGCGCGTACGGAGGACGGCTGGATCATCGAGGCCCGCGTCACCAAGGATCAGCAGGGCGACTGGCTGCTGAGCCGCCACGAACTGGAGGAGCTCCAGGCCCTGCTGGAACGGGTGATCGCCTCCTGACCCGCTCCGCTCCCCCCGATCCGGCGCCCCCGGAGCTGGCGTCGCCGGGCCGTCTGCTCAACGTGCTGGGGGTGACCTTCGGCATCGCCGGCGCCGTGGGCGGCACCATCGGCGCCGGCATCCTGCGCACCCCCGGCCTGGTGGCGGCCCAGCTGGGCAGCGGCCCCTGGGTGGTGGCGGCCTGGCTGGCCGGCGGCCTCTACGCCCTGCTCGGCGCCAACGCCGTAGCGGAACTGGGGGCCAGCCTGCCCCTGGCCGGCGGCTGGTACGTCTACGCCAGGCGCTGCTTCGGCGATGCCGCCGGCTTCACCGTGGGCTGGATGGATTGGATCGGCCACTGCACCGGCATCGCCTGGGTGGCGGTCACCATCGGCGAGTACGTGGCCTTCCTGCTGCCGGGGCTGGAGCCGCACGGAAAGCTGGTGGGGCTGGCGGTGGTGGCCCTGTTCACCGGCATCCAGCTGCTGGGGGTGGAGGCCGGCAGCGGCAGCCAGAAGCTGCTCAGCCTGGCCAAGGCGATCGCCTTCCTGGCGGTGGTGGCGGCCTGCTTCCTGCTGGGCGGCCCCGACACCCGCGCCGCCGCCAGCGCGGCGATCCCCACCACCGCCACGGCCCTGGCCACCCCGGCGGGCTGGACGGGGATGGCGGTGGCGCTGGTGTTCTCCCTGCAAGCGATCGTCACCACCTACGACGGCTGGCACAGCCCCATCTATTTCTCCGAGGAGTTCAGCGAGCCCCAGGAGGACCTGCCCCGCTCCCTGATCGGCGGCGTGCTGGCGGTGATCGTCCTTTACACCCTGTTCAACCTGGCCCTGCTGCGGGTGCTGCCCCTGCAGGTGATCGCCGTCTCCACCCTGCCGGTGGCGGACGCGGCTGCCCTGCTGTTCGGCGCCTTCGGCGGCCAGGCGATCACCATCCTGGCGCTGGTGTCCCTGGCGGGCCTGATCAACGCCTCGATCATGGGCGCCCCCCGCATCCTCTACGGCCTCAGCCGGGACAAGCTGTTCAGCCCCCTGGTCGACCGGGTCAACCGGGGCGGCACCCCCACCGTGGCCCTGGTGCTCACCAGCCTGGCCTCGGCCCTGCTGGTGCTCGCCGGCGACTTCACCATCCTGCTCGGGCTGGCGGCGTTCCTCTACGTGAGCCTCTATCTGATGGGGATCGTCTGCCTGTTCGTGCTGCGCCTACGGGAGCCGGAGCGGCCACGGCCATTCAAGGCCTGGGGCCACCCGTGGAGCACCGCCATCGTGCTGGTGGGTTCGATCGCCTTTCTGGTGGGCGCCCTGCTCAACGACACCGCCAACAGCGGCTGGGCCCTGCTGCTGATCGGCGTCAGTGTGCCCCTGTTTCAGGCCACCCGGGCCCTGACACCGGCCGAAGCGCCATGAGCGGCCCGTGGCCGCCGGCCTGGTGGGACGGCGCCCTGGCGGGGGAAATCCTGCAGCGCAGCGGCGAGCACCTGCTGCTGGTGGGCACCGCCATCGGCCTGGCCCTGGCGATCAGCCTGCCGCTGGGCCTGTGGATCAGCCGCCGGCCCCGCTGGGCCGGGCCCGTCCTGGCGGTGGCCAGCACCGTGCAGACGGTGCCGAGCCTGGCGATCTTCGGCCTGCTGCTCACCGTGCCGCTGCTGGGGGGCATCGGCACCAGCCCGGCGATCGTGGCCCTCACCCTTTATGCCCTGCTGCCCCTGCTGCGGGGCCTGGTCACCGGCCTGGCCCAGGTGCCCCCGGGGCTGAAGCAGGCCGGGCAGGCCCTCGGCCTCAGCGACCGCCAGGTGCTGCTGCACGTGGAGCTGCCCCTGGCCCTGCCCACCCTGATGGCCGGCCTCCGGGTGGCCACGGTGATCGGCGTGGGGGTGGCCACGATCGCCGCCGCCATCGGCGCCGGCGGCCTGGGGGTGTTCATCTTCCGGGGCATCGCCACGGTGAACAACGGTCTGATCCTGGCCGGGGCCCTCCCGGCCGCCGCTATCGCCCTGCTCGCCGACGGCGGTCTGGGGTGGCTGGAACGGCGGCTGGCCCAGCCCCGTGCCAAGGGTCCGGGCGGCGGGCGGCGACGGCTGCTGCGGCTCGCCTGGGGTCTGGCGGGCCTGGCCCTGGGGGCCGTGCTGGCGCTGCGGCTGCTGCTGCTGCCGCCCGCCGGCGCCGGCACGGTGCGGATCGGCAGCAAGAGCTTCACCGAGCAGCTGATCCTGGGGGAACTGCTGGCCCAGCAGATCGAGGCCGCCACCCCGTTGACCGTGAAGCGGGACTTCGGCCTGGGGGGCACCGGCCTGATCCACGCCGCCGTGCGCAGTGGCCGCATCGACGGCTATGTGGAGTACACCGGCACCGCCTGGACCACGCTTCTTGACCAGTCCCCACCTCCGCCGGAGACTCCCGAGCCGGGGCGGCGGGTGTTTGAGGAGACGCGCCGGCTGTACGACGAGCGCTTCGGTCTGACGGTGTTCCCCTCGCTGGGGTTCGAGAACAGCTTCGCGATCCTGGTGCGCCGCGCGCAAGCGCGCCGGCTGGGAATCGCCACGATCAGCGAGGCGGCCCCCCACACCCCCGGCTGGCGGGCGGGCTTCGGCTACGAATTCCTCAACCGCCCCGATGGCTTCGCTGGCCTGGCCCGGCGCTACGGGCTGCGCTTCGCCCAGCCGCCGGAGGCCATGGATCTGGGCCTCACCTACCGGGCCCTGGCCGAAGCTCGGGTCGACCTGATCGCCGGCGACACCACCAACGGCCTGATCCCCGCCCTCGACCTGCAACAGCTGCAGGACGACCGCCACTACTTCCCGCCCTACGACGCGGTGCCCGTGTTCAACGCCGCAACCCTGCGGCGGCGCCCTGAGCTGGTGCCCGTGATCGAGGCGCTGGCCGGCCGCATCCCCGCCGCCACCATGCAGCGCCTCAATGCCCAGGTCGACCTCGACGGCCTGGCTGTGGCGGAGGTGGTGCGCCGCTGGCGCCTTCAGCAGGCCGGTGCGGCCGGCGCCGAGGCAGCCCCCTGATCGCTGCCGGCGGCGGGCTCGGGGCGCCGAAACACCAGCACGGGCAGGTCGGTGTGGGTCAGCACCTGCTGGGTCTCGCTGCCCAGCAGCAGCCCGGCGAGGCCGCGGCGGCCGTGGGAGGCCATGAAGATCAGGTCGCAGCCGTGGCTGGTGGCGGCTTCGATGATCGCCTCGTAAACCACCGGGTGGTCGCCCACGGCCGTGTCGCAGGGGACGCCGGCCTTCTCGGCCAGGGCCCGGGCCCGCTCCAGCAGAGCGGCGGCATAGGACCGCTCCGCCTGGCTGAACTTCGCCACCACGGTCGGATCAAGCAGCACCGGATCGCCGTAGAGGGAGCCCTGGGGGGGCATCGCCAGGTTGGCGAGCACGTGCAGGAAAGTGATGGAGGCCCCCGCCTCGCGGGCGAAACTCACCGCCCGGCGGATCGTGCCGTCGGAGAGATCGGAGCCGTCGGTGGGCACCAGCAGGTGACGGAACATCGGCCTCGCCTCACGCGCGCTGGGGTGGATCCATGATCGCGCCCCTGCGAGGTGTCGAGGGCTGCCGTGCTGGCTCAGCTTGGTGACAAAGCCTCGTTGAACCCCAATCCTTGGGATCAGATCCGTGTCGACCAATCCATGACGACGATCCAGAACGCTCCCACCCCCGCCCGCGAGGTGGTCCTCATCCGCCACGGAGAAACGGCCTGGAGCCTCTCGGGCCAGCACACCGGCAGCACCGACATCCCCCTCACCGAGCGGGGGGAGGCGGCCGCCCGCGGGCTGGTGCCGCTCCTGGCGGCGAGCCCGTTTTCCCTGGTGCTGTGCAGCCCCCTGCAGCGGGCCCGGCGCACCTGCGAACTGGCGGGCCTGGCCGCCCAGGCCTGCCTCGAGCCCGATCTGGTCGAGTGGAACTACGGGGCCTACGAAGGTCTAACGAGCACGGAGATCGAGCGGGATCGGCCGGGCTGGCTGGTGTTCCGTGATGGCTGTCCCGACGGGGAGAGTCCCGCCCAGGTGGGGGAACGGGTCGACCGGGTGATCGGTCGGCTGCGGCAGGAGGGCGGCCGGGTGGCCCTGTTCGCCCACGGGCATCTGCTGCGGGTGTTCGTGGCGCGCTGGATCGGGCTGCCGCCCAGCCACGGCGCCCATTTCCTGCTCGACACCGCCACGCTCACGATCCTGTCCGACTACCGCGGCCTGCCGGCGGTGAAGTGCTGGAACGCCCCCCTGGCTCCGGGCATCTGATGGCTTCGCCGCCTTCCTTTACCTGCGCCGGGTAGGAACGTTTCAAGACATCGGCAGTCGAAACCATGGGATCCCTCTGGAATCGTTTCCAGGAATGGCTGTACGTCCACCCAGGCCTGCAGCTCCACCTGGATGTCAGCAGGATGGGCTTCGACGCTGGGCTGCCGGAACGGCTGGATTCCGCCTTCACCGCGGCCTTCGCGGCCATGGAGGACCTTGAGGCGGGCGGCATCGCCAATCCAGACGAGGAGAGGATGGTGGGTCACTACTGGCTTCGCCAGCCCGACCTGGCCCCCAGCGAGGAGATCCGAACGGAAATCATCGCGGTGATCGAGCGGATCGAGGGCTTCGCCAGGAAGGTACACGCGGGCACGATCCATCCGCCGACGGCCCCCCGCTTCACCGATCTGCTGGCCATCGGCATCGGCGGCTCGGCCCTGGGACCCCAGTTCGTGGCCGCCGCCCTGGCCCCCGACCAGGCCCCCCTGGTCATCCACTTCATCGACAACACCGACCCCGCCGGGATCGATCGGGTGCTGGCGGGGCTGCGGGACCGGCTGGGCAGCACCCTGGTGATCGACACCAGCAAGTCCGGAGGTACCCCCGAACCGCGCAACGGCCTGCTGGAGGTGCAACAGGCCTTCGCCGCCCAGGGCCTGGACTTCCCCAGCCATGCCGTGGCGATCACCATGCCCGGCAGCCGGATGGACCTCCTGGCCCACGATCAGCACTGGCTGGCCGAGTTCCCCATGCATGACTGGGTGGGTGGCCGCACCTCCGTGCTCTCGGCGGTGGGCCTCCTGCCTGCGGCCCTTCAGGGCATCGACATCCGGGCCCTGCTGGAGGGAGCCCGGGTGATGGACGAGGCCACCCGTGTGCCCCGGGTGCGTACCAACCCCGCCGCCCTGCTGGCCCTCAGCTGGTTCCACGCCGGAGAAGGCCGCGGCAGCAAGGACATGGTGGTGCTGCCCTACAAGGACAGCCTGCTGCTGTTCAGCCGCTACCTGCAGCAACTGGTGATGGAATCCCTCGGCAAGGAGAGGGACCTCGACGGCAAGGTCGTGCACCAGGGGATCGCGGTGTACGGCAACAAAGGCTCCACCGACCAGCATGCCTACGTTCAGCAGCTGCGCGAAGGCATCCCCAATTTCTTCGCCACCTTCATCGAAGTGCTCGAAGATCGCTGCGGCGATTCGATCGAGGTGGAGGAAGGAGTCACCTCAGGCGATTTCCTCTCCGGCTTCCTCATGGGGACCCGCCAGGCGCTGTACGACAACCAGCGCGATTCGATCACCATCACGATCCACCGCGTGGAGCCCCGCAGCGTCGGGGCTCTCATCGCGCTCTACGAGCGGGCCGTTGGACTGTATGCCTCGCTGGTGAACATCAACGCGTACCACCAGCCAGGCGTGGAAGCTGGCAAAAAGGCCGCCGCTGCCATTTTGGATCTGCAACGCCGGGTGGTCCGGGTGCTGCAGGCCGCCGACCACCCCCTCCCCCTGGAGGACCTGGCCCGCCAGGCCGACGCCGGCGAAGCGGTGGAAACCGTCTACCAGATCGTGCGCCATCTGGCCGCCAATCCCCGCGGCATTGTCCTCGACGGCGATCCGGCCCAGCCCAACACCCTTACCGCGTCCCTCCGGCAGCTCGTTCTCCAGTCATGACTCTCTCCCAGCCCGGTGTGACCAACGCCTTCCCGATCGATCTGGCGGCCTACCAGCCCCTGAGTCTCGATCCCACCCAGCCCAGGCTGAGCCCGTTGCAGAGGGACGCCCTGCGCTCCAACATCCAGCTCTGCAGGGACGCCATTGTCTTCTTCACCGCGACTGGCGCCGCCCGGGGGGTGGGCGGCCACACCGGCGGCCCCTACGACACCGTGCCGGAGGTGATGATCCTTGATGGCTTCTTCCGCGGCGCGCCGGAGCGGTTCGTGCCGGTCTTCTTCGACGAGGCCGGCCACCGCGTCGCCACCCAGTACCTGATGGGGGTGCTGCGCGGCCATTTGCAGGCCAACGATCTGATGAACTACCGCGCCGCCCATTCGCGTCTCCCCGGCCACCCCGAGCTGGGCCTGACCCCCGGAGTGGAGTTCAGCTCCGGCCGACTGGGACATCTGTGGCCGTTCGTGAACGGGGTGGCCCTGGCCCATCCGGGTCGCATCCTCTTCTGCCTGGGCTCCGATGGTGCCCAGCAGGAGGGGGATGACGCCGAAGCGGCCCGCTTCGCGGTGGCCCACGGCCTCGATGTGAAGCTGGTGATCGACGACAACGACGTCACCATCGCCGGCCATCCTTCCCAGTACCAGAAGGGCTTTGACGTGGCCCGCACCCTGGCCGGCCAGGGCCTGGCCACCCTCAGCGGCGATGGCGAGGATCTCGACGACCTCTATGGCAGGCTCTGTGCCGCCGTGGCCACCGCAGGCCCAGTGGCCGTGGTCAACAAACGACCCATGGCGGTGGGGATCGAGGGGCTGGAGGGCTCCACCCACGGCCACGACGTGATTCCCGTCGACCTGGCGATCACCTACCTGGAGCAGCGAGGCCAGGTCGCCGCCGCCGCCTGCCTGAAGGCAATCGAGAAACCGGTCAATCCCACCATCTACCTGGGCTCCAGCCGCACCACCGCGGCCAACCGCAACGTCTTCGGTGACACAGTGGTGGAGGTACTCTCACGGCTGGAGCCCAGCGAGCGCAAGGACACGGTGCTCTGCGTCGACTCCGACCTGGAAGGCTCCTGCGGACTCAGCCAGATCCGCAAGGCCTATCCGGAGATCTTCATCAGCGGCGGGATCATGGAGCGGGCCAATTTCTCCGCCGCCGCCGGATTCGGCATGCAGAAGGGCCGCCAGGGCCTCTTCGCCACCTTCAGCGCTTTCCTGGAGATGTGCATCTCCGAGATCACCATGGCCCGGCTCAACGGTGCCAACGTGCTCTGCCATTTCTCCCACGCCGGTGTGGATGACATGGCCGACAACACCTGTCATTTCGGCCTCAACAACTGCTTCGCCGACAACGGCCTCGACGATGACCACCACCCCACCCGGCTCTACTTCCCCGCCGATGCGGGGCAGATGAAGGCCTGTGTGGAGGCTGTGTTCCATGATCCCGGCCTGCGCTTCATCTTCTCGACCCGCTCCAAGGTGCCCAACCTGCTGGATGAACAGGGCCACGACCTGCATGGGGATGGCTATGTCTTCGAGCCCGGCCGCGATGAGGTGGTGCGCGAGGGTGATGCCGGCACGATCATCAGCTTCGGTGACTGCCTGTACCGGGCCCTCGATGCGGTGGAGCGCCTGCGCCAGGAGGGCACCACCGTGCGGCTGATCAACAAGGCCAGCCTCAACGTCGTTGATGAAACGATGATGGAGACGATCGGCACATCCCCCTTCGTGCTGGTGGTGGAAGCCTTCAACCGCCGCACCGGCCTCGGCAGCCGCTTCGGCACCTGGTTGCTGGAGAGGGGCTACCACCCGAAGTATGCACACCTGGGCACCTGGCGTGAGGGCTGCGGCGGCCTCTGGGAGCAGGCTCCCCACCAGGGCATCGACAGCGAGGGCATCCTGGCCCACGTCCGCAATCTGCTGGGCTGAGTGGAAGTGCCGTCGGCTTTCGGCCCACGTCCTATTGGCGGTCCCAGTCCAGATCCAGCTTCACCGAGCCACCCCTGGGGAGCAGGAAGGTGCGACAGACCAGATTCTCGAAGACGGGTTGCTGGCCCGAGGGGCGCAGCACCACGAATTTGAAGCGAATCGGCCGACCCGCCGATTCGTGGAACCCCACCTCGGCAAACCAGACGTCCCCATTGATGTATTCCAGCTTGGGGCAGAAATCGACATCCCAGGCACCCAGTTCCGGGGCATCGCCGCAGACAGCCATGACCTCACCGGGGTGGGTGATGTAGTCGTTGATCTGAAACTTGACCACCGTGGTGGCCTTCAGTGGCTCTCCCTGGACCGCCAGGACGCAGGCGCCCTTGCCCTGGATGGAGAGCTGCCGGATCGCCCCCTGCTCTACAACAACGTCCTGACCGGTGAGCAGGCAGGTGTGGGGCCCGTCAGGGAGGTCGGAATGCTCGATGTCGAGGGATGCGGAATCACCCTTGTTGACGATGACGAAGACACGATTCTTGCGATAACGCCGGGTGAAGGCATAGAGGCCGTCGGAGATGTACTTCTGGCCGTGCCTGCCGTAGGAAAGGGCCCGGTTGCTCTTGCGCAGGGACGCCAGGGTGCGGATGATCCCCGAGAGTCTTGTTCCCGTCTCCCATGCGTCCATCATGGGCCGGTTGTAGGGGTCATGGCCACCGTCGGAATCGTTCACCAGGTACTGCTCAGTTCCATAGAACAGACAGGGAATGCCGCGAAGCGTCAGCAGCAGCACCGTGGCCAGCTCCAGATCCCCATGGCTGGGGCAGATGGAGAGGAAACGGGGCATATCGTGATTTTCGATGAACGTCACCAACGCGGTGGAACGCCGGTACACCGGATCCATCGCCAGCACCCTCTCGATCAGGTGGAAGCCGCCAGGCTCATGGCCGCTGAAGGCGGAGCGGATGGCTCCCGCCAGCGCGAAGTCAAGCACCGAGACTCCCGTGTTGTTGGCATAGTTCAGATAGCGTCCATCCCAGGGCGAACCAAAGCCATACTCCCCGAAGAGAAACGTGTCAGGTTTGTGGGCCTGAATATCCGCGACAAACTCCTGCCAGAACCACACCGGCATGTGCTTCAGGGTGTCGATGCGCAAGGCGTCAAAGCCGAGATCAAGCCAGGCCTTGATGGCACTTTTGATGTAGTTCCTGAAGTTAATGTTACTCTCATTAAAAGTGGCCAGGCCGAGCATTTCATGATGAATAAGCTGAAACTCATCATCCCAGTCATTGATGTCCGGATAATGGTAATAAAAGCCATTGATATCCTGATGGAAATCCGCCAGAGGTTCGCCGTCATCCGTTACAACTCCCTTACTGCCATTCAACTCGGGAGAACTATGATTGCAAACAATATCCAGAACGATCTTGATGCCTCGTTCATGCAGGGCATCGACCATCCTTCGCAGGGTGTCGCATGATTTTACCGATGTCGCATCACCCAGCTTCACGAAATGGGGATTGACTCGCTTGAAATCCTTTGTCCAGTAGCCGTGCATGGGGCCATGGCCATGCTCGATGGCATCCACCTGCTCGAACAGCGGGGAAAGCCAAACTGCTGTGATACCAAGTTGTTTGAGATAGTCTGCCTTCTCGATGATCCCTTCGAGATCGCCACCCCAATAGTGCCCCCATTGGCTCCTGCTCGGGTCATAAAGCCCCTTCTTGCTGACGCCGTCGTTGGCCCTGTCGCCATTGAAAAAGCGATCAATCACGATGAAGTAGATTGTCTCCTTGCGGAATTCCGCCTCCTGCTCGAACAACTGATGGGCGGAGACGGGAGCGTACCCATCCGGGGTGCTGACAACCATGACGGGACCGCGCTCTCGGCGTAAGGGCTCCAGCTTGCTACGCGCGGGAGATCAGGGGGTTAAGAGCGGCAGGGCAGCACCCCGATGCGGGGGGCGGATCCCGGCATCTGGCACCAACCATCACCAGGGCTGATGCTCCCGCCCACGGCCCTCGACATGACCCGAGCACCGTGGCGTCATGGGGCTGGCTCTCCAGATGATCCATGCCACTGTTTCTTCTGCGCGACGGTTCGATTCGCCGCTTCAGCGTCCTTCCTGAAGGAGTGAACACCTTCCTCTACAGAGATCGCCATCAACGCAAGGTTCACGCGCTGCTGGAGGCACGTCAGGAGGCAATCCTGCTGGCAGCTCAGCCGACGCCGACCAGGACGCATCGGCATCGAGCCCCCCAGGCGAGCTCCGCCAGGCCGCCGCTGGCCGCCTGAGGACGGCGCATGGTTGCACGACGCTTAAGGCCCCTGCACCGCGCATGTCGAATCCCTGACATCGGCACTGCAGGGTTGAGAACTTACCGCCCGTTTAACGCAGCCGGGCGAGAGTCTTTCCTACAAGCCTCTGCAGGTGACGGTGATGTCCTCTTCGATGATGGCCCCCTTCGAGACCCACGCCTCGACACCCGATCCCTCCCAGGAACTGTCCCTGATCGATGCCTGGTGGCGCGCCGCCAACTACCTGGCCGTAGGGATGATCTACCTGCGCGCCAACCCGTTACTGGCCCAGCCGCTGCGTCATGAGCACGTCAAGGCGCGGCTGCTGGGGCACTGGGGCTCCTCTCCCGGCCAGGCCTTCCTCTGGGCCCATGCCAACCGGGTGATCCGCCGCCACGACCTCGACATGATCTACCTCTCCGGGCCCGGTCACGGCGCCCCCGGAGTGCTCGGCCCCACCTACCTCGACGGCAGCTACAGCGAGGTCTACCCCGACAAGAGCCAGGACGCCGAAGGGATGCGGCGCTTCTTCAAGCAGTTCTCCTTCCCCGGACACATCGGCAGCCACTGCACCCCGGAAACCCCCGGGTCGATCCACGAGGGGGGCGAGCTGGGCTACGTGCTCTCGCACGCCTGCGGAGCGGTGTTCGACAACCCCAACCTGATCGCCCTGGCCTGCGTGGGGGATGGCGAAGCCGAGACCGGCCCCCTGGCCACCTCCTGGCACATCAACAAGTTCCTCAATCCGATCGGCGACGGGGCGGTGCTGCCCGTCCTGCACCTCAACGGCTACAAGATCGCCAACCCCACCCTGCTGGCCCGCATCCCCCGCGACGAGCTGGCCAGCCTGATGCGCGGCAACGGCTGGGAGCCGATCTTCGTCGAAGGCCATGAGCCGATGGCGATGCACCAGGCCATGGCCGCCGCCATGGACCAGGCGATCGCCCGCATCCTGGAGATCCGCGCCGAGGCTCGCGCCAGCGGCGAGGCCGTCCGCCCCGCCTGGCCGATGATCGTGCTGCGCTCGCCCAAGGGCTGGACCGGACCGGCCTCCCTGCACGGCAAGAAGCTGGAGGGCTTCTGGCGGGCCCACCAGGTGCCCCTGGCCGCGCCGAACACAGATCCCGAACAACTGCAGTTGCTTGAGGAGTGGCTCAGGAGCTACCGGCCCGAGGAGCTGTTCGATGCCAACGGCACCCTGCGGCCCGAACTGCAGGCGCTCTCGCCCCTGGGAAATCGGCGGATGGGCTCCAACCCCCACGCCAACGGCGGCCTGCTGCGCCGCAAGCTGCAGTTCCCGCCCCTCGAGGACTATGCGGTGGACGTGCAGGCACCGGGGGCCACCGAGGAGGAGAACACCTACCCCCTGGGCGAACTGCTCCGCGACATCATCCAGGCAAATCCCTATTCCATGCGGGTGTTCGGCCCCGACGAAACCGCCTCCAACCGTCTGCAGGCCATCTATGAAGTGAGCAAGAAGGTGTGGATGGAGGAGTTCCTGCCGGAGGACCTCAACGGCAGCGAACTGGCCCGCAGCGGACGAGTGGTGGAGATGCTCAGCGAGCACACCCTGGTGGGAATGATGGAGGGCTACCTGCTCACCGGGCGCTACGGCTTCTTCCACACCTATGAGGCCTTCGCCCATGTGATCGCCTCGATGTTCAACCAGCACGCCAAATGGCTGGAATCCTGCCTCCTGCACGCCCCCTGGCGGGCCCCGATCGGCGCCTGGAACTGCCTGATCTCCTCCACGGTGTGGCGGCAGGACCATAACGGCTTCACCCACCAGGATCCCGGCTTCATCGACCTGGCCGGCAACAAGAGTGGTGACGTGGTACGGGTGTATCTGCCGGCCGATGCCAACTGCCTGCTGGCGGTGGCGGAAGAGGCCCTGCAGGAAACCAACGTCTGCAACATCATCGTCTCCGACAAACAGAAGCACCTCCAGTACTTCACCCTGGAGCAGGCCAGGCGCCACGTGGCCAAGGGCATCAGCATCGTCGGCTGGGCCAGCAACGACGACTGCGGCACCGAGCCGGATGAACCGGATGTGGTGATGGCCTGTGCCGGTGACATCCCCACCAAGGAGACGCTGGCGGCGGTGGAGATCCTGCGCCGGGAGATCCCGAATCTGCGGATCCGGGTGATCAATGTGGTGAAGCTGTTCGCCCTCACCGAGCCGAACGAGCATCCCCACGGCCTGAGCGACCGGGACTTCGACACCCTGTTCACCACCGACCGGCCGGTGATCTTCAACTTCCACGGCTATCCCTGGCTGATCCACCGGCTCACCTACCGCCGCACCAACCACGCCAACATCCACGTGCGTGGCTACAAGGAGAAGGGCAACATCAACACGCCGCTCGAACTGGCGATGAACAACCAGATCGATCGCTTCAACCTGGTGATCGATGTGGTCAACCGGGTCCCCTTCCTGCGCTCCCGCGCCGCCCACGTCAAGGAGCGGATGCAGGACGCGATCCTGTCCCACCGGGCCTACGCCCACACCCACGGCACCGATGCCCCGGAAGTGACCGATTGGCGCTGGACACTGCCGATCGCCGGGCAGGGATGACATCACCGTCCACAGCGACGCCCCCGGAGGCGGGGGAAGTGCTGGTGCTGAATGCCGGCAGCTCCAGCCTCAAGGTTTCGGTGCACACCCGCTCAGGGGACTGCCTCTGGAGGGACCAGCGCAACTGGAGCATCGGCGCCGCCGAAGACACCGAGGCGGTGCTGGACGCCTGGCTGCCCGAGGCCCTTTCGGCCTGGGGGGAGGGTCTGATCCGCGCCGGCCATCGGGTGGTCCATGGTGGCGAGCGCTTCACGGCCCCCGTCCGGCTGGATGCGGAGGTGCTGGAGGGGCTGGAGGGGCTGGTGCCCCTGGCTCCGTTGCACAACGGTCCGGCCCTGCGGGTGATGCGCTGGCTGGCCCGCTGGAAGCCCGCGATCGAGCAATGGGCCTGCTTCGACACCGCCTTCCACGGCACCCTGCCTGCGGCGGCCCGTACGTATGCGGTCCCAGCCCGCTGGCGCGCCGAGGGCCTGCGCCGCTTCGGTTTCCACGGCCTCAACCATCAGCACGTGGCCGAAAGCGTGGCCCGCCGCCGCGCCGATCCCAAAGGCCGCGAGGAGCTGCGACTGATCAGCTGCCACCTCGGCGCCGGCTGTTCCCTCTGCGCCATCCGGGGCGGGCGCAGCATCGCCACCACGATGGGCTACACCCCAATGGAGGGTCTGGTGATGGCCACCCGCAGCGGTTCGGTGGATCCGGGGCTGTTGCTGCACCAGCTGCGCCGGGGGGCCACCGTCGAAGAGCTCGCCCATGATCTGCAGCAGGAGAGCGGCCTGCTGGGTCTCTCCGAGCTGAGTCCGAGCATGAAGGACCTGCGCCTGGCCGCCACCGACGGCCATGGCGGCGCCCAGCTCGCCATCGCGGTGTTCCGCCACCAGCTGCTGCAGGGCATCGGCGCCATGGCCGCCTGCCTGGGGGGGGTCGACGTGGTGGCCCTCACCGGCGGCATCGGCGAACACGATGGCGCGCTGAAGCAGGAGCTGGAGCAGGCGCTGGCCTGGCTGGGGCCCTTCGAGCTGCTGCAGGTCGTGGCCGATGAGGAGGGTGTGATCGCCCGCCACTGCGCCGCTGCGGGCGCCTGAAGCCTCAGGCTCGCCGCCAGGATTCGCGGTGCATCCAGCTGATCCAGTCGGCGGAGACCTGCTTGGGGCAGGTGGCCTCGCATTCCAGGTGGCTGCTGCAGCTGCCGAAGCCTTCGCTGACCATCTGCGCCTGCATCACCCGGGCCCGGTGGCGCCGCTCCGGCTGGCCCTGGGGCAGCTGGCCCAGGTGCGCCAGCTTGGCCGCCACGAACAGGCTGGCGGAGGCGTTACGGCAGCTGGCCACGCAGGCGCCGCAGCCGATGCAGGCCGCCGTGTCGAAGGCCTGGGCCGCCTGCTCGCGGCCGATCAGCAGGGCATTCGCCTCCGGTGCACTGCCGATGTTGGTCGAGCAATAGCCGCCGGCGGCGATGATCCGGTCGAAGGCGGAGCGCTCCACGGCCAGGTCCTGCAGCACGGGAAAGGCCCGGGCGCGGAAGGGCTCCAGCGTCAGCACGGCGCCGTCGCGGAACTGACGCAGGTAGAGCTGGCAGACGCTGGTGGCCCGCTGGGGCCCCTGGGCCTGGCCGTTGACGAGAAAGCCGCAGGACCCGCAGATGCCCTCGCGGCAGTCGTGCTCGAACCCGACGGGACGGTCCCCGGCGGCGATCAGCCGTTCGTTGAGCAGGTCGAGGGCCTCCAGGAGGGAGAGGTCGGTGGAGACCGCGTCCAGCCCAAAAACCTCGAAGCCGCCGGGCTCGCCAGGTCCGTCCTGGCGCCAGATCCTCAGGGTGAGCGAAAGGGTTCCCATGGGGACCCATTGTGCTGCCGAAGCGTCGGTGATGGTGTCATTCCGCATCATCCGGGTGGCCTAATGCCAGGAAGCGAGGGAAAACATGCAAAAATAGATAAATTTTTTCAAATACAATCGTCTGATCCCATGACCGTTCCGGTCTTCGCCGCCGCGTGAACGGCGAACGCAAGCTGGTAGAGGAGCTGCGCCGGTCGATGGGCAGGCTTGAGGCTGCCCTGGGCACCATCAGCGATGCCCTGGTGATCACCAGTTGCGACGGGCAGGTGCTCTGGTGTAACGCCAGCTATTCCCAGTTGGTGGAGCGGCCCCCTCCGGATCTGCTGGGCGAATCGATCTACGACCAGCTCCCCCGTGACTGCGAGGGTGCCCCCCTGGTGAACACCGAACAGGTGCTCGCCGGCGGCGAGCTGGGGGGACAGTTCACCAAGGTGCTGAACCGCAATAAACTGCGCGCCATCGAGGTTGAGTGGAAGCCCATCCGCAGCGAGTGGCTGCGCCCCCTGATCTTCTGCTTACGGGACGTCAGCGCCCTGCTCTCCTACGAACAGCTGCGGGTCGAGGCCGAGCGGCTCGAGCGCCGCCGCCAGCAGACCGAGAACCTGAACCGGGCGCTGGAGCTGGAACGCCTCGCCCTGGCCACCAAGGTGATGGAGTGCCCGGTCACCGGCCTGCCCAACCGTCGGGGACTCCACGTCAGCATCCGTGCCGCCCTCAATACCCAGCGGGAGAACGGCGGCCGGATCAGCATCCTGTTCTGCGATCTCAACTCTTTCAAGGAAATCAACGACCTTCACGGCCACCAGATCGGCGACGACCTGCTGATCGAGATCGGTCGACGGCTGAAGCGCTCCCTGCGTTTCGGTGACATCCTCTCGCGCCTTGGCGGCGACGAGTTCGTGGTGCTCACGATGGGCATTTTTGATGAGAACGATGCCTTCCAAATGGCGATGCGCCTCAATGACGCCGTAGGCCAGGCATGGTCGGTGGAAGACCATACGATCCGCCCATCGATGAGCATTGGCATCACCATCTCAGACGATCCTGAGATCTCCGTCAATGAGTTGATCCGGAGGGCCGATCTTGCCATGTACGAAGCCAAGACAAACGGTGATCATCACATCTCTTTCTACCACCCCTCCATTGACAAGAAGGTGAGAAAGAACATCCAACTGCGCCATCAACTGGAGGGAGCTCTCCAGAATGAGGCCATGTTCCTGGCCTATCAGCCGATCGTCGAGCTGGGCAATCACATGGTGGTGGGTATGGAGGCGTTGTTGCGGCTGGGAGCCATCGCCTCGCCGATTGCCGCCCCGTCGGAATTCATTCCCCTGGCGGAACGAACGGCCCTGATTCTGCCGATCGGCCGCTGGGTGATCAGTCAGGCCCTGAAGTGCCTATGCAAGCTTCGCTCCGAGGGATCGGATGTCACCATGGCGGTCAACGTGAGCCCCATGCAGCTGAAGGAGAGTGGCTTCAGCGACTTCTTCCTCAGCCAGGCGGAACGGGCCGGTATTGATCCCTCCTGGACGGTGATCGAGGTCACTGAGAGCATCCTGATTGAACATCCGTACCTGGCCACATCCGAGCTGAGCCGATTACGGGACGCTGGCGTCAAAGTGCATCTCGATGACTTCGGCACCGGTTACTCCAGCATGTCCTGGCTGGCACGACTGCCGATCGACACCATCAAGGTGGATCGAAGTTTCATCTCCGATTTTCTCCACGATCACCGCAAGGCCGTGGTGCTTGAGGCCATGATTCGCCTCTCCCGCGACCTGGGCATGGGCCTGATCGCCGAAGGCATCGAGACCATCGAGCAGCATGCGGGTCTGCTCGCCATGGGTTGTGTCCGGGGTCAGGGCTATCTCTTCGGCCGTCCCGAACCTCTCAGCCATAGCTGCGCGGTCCCGGCGTGATGGATCGGAACACGAGCGGCTCGCTGTGCCGGATGGGAGTGGCTCCGGGCCGGTGCTCCCAGGCGGCGATGTGGGCGAAGCGTTCATCATCCCGCTGGGCTTCGCCGGCCGGGGTCTGATGGTCCTCGCGGAAATGGGCGCCGCAGGATTCCTCCCGGGCCAGGGCATCGCGCAGCATCAGATCCGCCAGTCCGAAGAAATCCTCCAGCCGCAGGGCCTTGGTCAGCTCACCATCGAGGAGGCCGTCCTCCTGGGGAATGCCGACCTCTTGCAGGAATTTCTCCCGTAGCGCCTCCAGCTCATCGACCGCCGCCGTGAGGCGATCCGGCCGGCGGCTGATGCCGCAGGCGTCAATCATCAGGTGGCCGAGGCTCCGGTGGAAGACATCGACGGGTTGGGAGCCACCCACGCGGCGCAGGGCCTCAAGGCGTGCCCCCACCGCCGCCAGCGCCTCGCGGCAGGCCGGGTGGTCGGCCGGCAGGGGGCCGCCGCTGGCCCGCTCCGCCAGCCAGCCCGTCACCGTTGCCGGGGCGATGAAATAGCCATCAGCCAGCGCCTGCATCAGGGCACTGGCCCCCAGCCGGTTGGCGCCATGCTCCGAGAAATTGGCCTCGCCGAGCACGAAAAGCCCCGGCACCGTGCTCATCAGGTGGTAGTCCACCCACAGCCCGCCCATCGTGTAGTGGGGCGCGGGATAGATCCGCATCGGCGTGGTCCTGGGGTCGTCGCCGGTGATTCGCTCGTACATCTCCAGCAGGTTGCCGTAGCGGGCCTCGATCGCTTCGGGACCGTCCCGGGCGATGGCCTCGGCCAGGTCGAGATACACCGAACGTCCCCCGGGCCCAACGCCCCGGCCCTCCAGGCAGAGCTCACGGGCGCGGCGTGAGGCCAGATCCCGGGGCACCAGATTGCCGTAGCTGGGGTATTGCCGCTCGAGGAAGTAATCCCGCTCCGCTGCCGGGATCGCCGCCGGCGGCCGGTCGTCGCCGGGGCGCAGCGGCAACCAGATCCGACCGTCGTTGCGCAGGCTCTCGCTCATCAAGGTGAGCTTGCTCTGATGGAGATCACCGCTGGGAATGCAGGTGGGGTGGATCTGGGTGAAGCAGGGGTTGGCGAAGCAGGCCCCCCGCCGATGGGCCTGCCAGATCGCCGTGGCGTTCGACTTCAGGGCATTGGTGGAGAGGTAGAAGACGTTGGAATAGCCACCGGTGGCCAGCAGCACGGCATCGGCGCTGAGCACCTCCAGCGCACCGGTGAGCTGGTGCCGGCAGACCACCCCCCTGGCGACTCCGTCGTGGACGATCAGGTCAAGCATGTCGCGGCGGCAGAGCAGTTCCACCCGGCCGGCGGCCACCTGCCGCAGCATCGCCTGGTAGGCGCCGTAAAGCAGCTGCTGCCCCGTCTGGCCCCGGGCATAGAAGGTGCGGCTCACCAGGGCCCCGCCGAAGCTGCGGTTGGCGAGGGTGCCGCCGTACTCCCGCGCGAAAGGCACCCCCTGGGCCACGCACTGGTCGATGATCGAGCCACTGATCTCCGCCAGCCGGTGGCAGCCCGCTTCCCGGGCGCGGAAATCACCGCCCTTCACGGTGTCGCGGAAGAGGCGCTCGACGCTGTCGCCGTCGTTGGCGTAGTTGCGGGCGGCGTTGATGCCCCCCTGGGCCGCCACCGAGTGGGCCCGGCGCGGGCTGTCGTGGTACGTGAGCACCTGCACCCGGTAGCCCTGCTCGGCCAGGCAGGCGGCAGCCGAGGCCCCCGCCAGACCACTGCCCACCACCAGGATCCGCAGCCCCTGCTTGCGGTTGGGGCTGAGCAGCGGCAAGCTCTCCCGGCAGCGCTGCCAGGCGGTGGCGATGGGGCCTTCCGGCAGGCGCGGATCCAGACGCGGATTGGGGCTCATCCGCCTGCCAGCAGCGGGACGGCGGGCCGCAGCACCAGGGCGAGGGGAAGCAGCGTGAAGCCCGCGCCCAGCAGCAGGGCCAGCCCCCGACCACCCAGGCGCAGGGCCGCCGCATGGGCGGGATCGAGCAGACCCAGCCGGCGCACGGCGCTCTCGGCGCCATGCAGCAGGTGCAGACCCGCCGCCAAACCGGCAGCCCCATAGAGGGCCAGGCACCAGGGCGCCTGCAACACGGTCAGCACCGTGGCCAGTTCAGCGCCGGCTGGCGGCCGGTGCCAGCGCAGCTGGACCAGGTGGACGGCAAGGAACAGCAGCAGCAGCGATCCACTCCAGGGGATCAGCCGGGCCGCCAGGGCCGTCAGCGACTCCCATGGCCCCTGGCGGCGGCTGCGCAGGGGGCTGGCCGCCGGGCCGCGGGCCTGGCGGTTGACGCGGGCCCGGTGCAGCGAGAGCAGGGGATGGCCCAGGCCGGCCGCCAGCAGGCCCACCTCCAGCCAGGGAAGCCAGGCCTGCTGGTGCAGGGAGGTGGCGAAGCGTTCGAACCCCAACGGATCCAGCAGGGCCATCCCAACGCCACCCAGGTGAATAGCCAGAAAGAGCACCAGAGCCAGGCCGGTGACGGCGATCCAGAATCCGACGATCATTCAGCTGAAGGTGAGCCCCTTTGGAGGCAAGGTGACAGAAAGCATCCGGTGGGTCGGGTGATGGTCACCGGAAGGGCGGCCTCCATGCAGAGGTCTGACCCGTTCCCTCACCGGAATCGATCTTACTCACCTGAAACCATGACGCCTCGCCGGACGATGGCCTGACGGCAGTTCGGGAGCAGCTGAAGGTCTACCCCCACCAGCCTTCTGGGACGCGTCCTGCTCAGGTGAGGCAACGCGCTCATCACTTCCAGTGGTGGAGTGTGCAGCAAGTTTGATGACGCTCTTCTTCAAGCGCTGGGCCCACCGCCAGCCCTCCATCACGGCACCTGTGCCTGGTTCCTCTGAAGCCACGATCTGTTGCGACGAGTTAGACCAGAAAGCTTCGAGTCTGATTTTGGGAAACCATACGATCCGTCGTCCGCTCCTCCTCCGTCGCATCGCTTCTGCCGATCCTCAAGCCATGACCTCAAGTGGAGGCTTGCGTGACAACGGCCCAGCAGCGGAACCCATCACGTTGTCCGAAGGTAGGGTCCAGGTTCGCGGCTATCGTTCCAGTTCGAACACCACGGACGTGTGTTGAGAGTCGCCTTTGCCCATTACAGTCAGGCGCATGACATCAGCGGCGTCACCACCTGGGTTCTAGGCCTCGCCAGACGATTGTCAGCAGGTGGCGTCCCCGTCGCCATCCATTTTGTTATCTCCCGGTGATCCACCCATCTTCGAAGAGTTACGCCAGCAGGGAATTGAGGTGTTCTCGGCACCAAGACGGTCTTGTTTGAAAGAAGATGTCCAGGAAACGCTCGCCTTTCTCAACGACTGGCAACCAACGGTATTCCTGCCCCAATGCAAACCGGCCCACTTTGCGGCGGCGGCCCAGGCGGGCTCGCGGGGTCTTCCCTGGGCGCTCACCCTGCATTCGGATGACCCGGATTACTGGGCCACGGTCGGGGCCTTTGGGGGACCCAGCCATGGGTGCTCCCTGGTCTGTGTGTCCCGCCACATCCGCGACGAACTGACTCCCCGAACGATCGGGGGGACGGCCAGCGTCATTCCCTGTGGCATTCCCGAGCTCGTGGATCACGAGCGCACCGGCCTGCTGGTGTCGGAGGATCCGGCCGAAGCGGCCCGAGCCCTGCGGCGACTGGCCGACGATCCCGACCTCTGGCGGCGTTGCTCAACGGCGGCCAGGGATCTCGTCGCCCAGCACTACAGCGCCGAAGGGAGTGACCGGCAGTGGCTCCAGCTGCTGGAGGGCCTGGACCGTCAGTTCAACAACGCCCCATCCGGCCCCTATCCAATCGACAGCCGCCGGATCGACAGCCTGCACCGGATCGATCCCAGCTTTCACAAGGACTATGTCCAACCTGTGCCGCCGTCCATCCCGCTGCGTCAGACCCTGCGCACTGCCATCGCCCGGGCCAAGCATCGGATCAAGCGGTTGCTGAGCCGTCACCCCTGAGTCGCCACCCGGCATGGGAGGGTGCCCTGGATCCTCGGCTGCAGGCCGCCGTGCGCCTTTCGCGCCCCTCCACCCTCTTCTGCGCCTTCCTGACGCTGCTGAACGACCGGCTGGGGGAGAGCATCGTCTTCCCGCTGCTGCCGTTCCTGCTGGCGGGGTTCACCACCGACGGCCGCACCCTGGGCCTGCTGGCCGGCAGCTACGCCCTCGCCCAGTTCGCCTTCACCCCCCTGATCGGGGCCCTCAGCGACCGCTACGGCCGCAAGCCCGTGATCACCGCCTGCGTGGCCGGTTCGGTGCTGGGCCTGGGGATGTTCGCCGTCACCGTGATCCTGCCCTGGAGCCGCCTCTGGCCGGCGGCCGCCGCCAGCGGTCTGCCCCTGGCCCTCCTCTTCGCCGCCCGCCTGATCGACGGGGTGAGCGGCGGCACCGCCGCCACGGCGGCGGCCGTGCTGGCCGACATCTCAACCCCGGAGCGGCGGGCCCGGGCCTTCGGCCTGATCGGTGTGGCCTTCGGACTGGGATTCATCCTCGGTCCGGCCCTGGGCGGCCTGCTGGGCCGCATCGACGTGAGCCTGCCGCTGCTGCTCGCCGTGGGTTTCGCCGTGCTGAACCTGGTGGTGGTGGTGACCCTGCTGCCGGAAACCCATCCGCCCGAGGCTCGTCTGCCCCTGCCCAGGCAATGGGAGCTGCAGCCCTTCGGCCAGCTGCAGCGGGTGTTCGCCAATCCCCGGGTGCGGCGCCTCTGCGCCGCCTTCTTCCTCTTTTTCCTGGGGTTCAGCGGCTTCACTGCCCTGCTGGTGCTCTACTTCAAACAGGTGTTCGGCTGGGGTCCGGGCCTCTCGGCCGGCGCCTTCCTGGTGGTGGGTGTGGTGGCCACGGTGGTGCAGGGCGGTCTGATCGGTCCGCTGGTGCAGCGACTGGGGGAGTGGCGTCTCACCCAGATCGGCCTGGGCTGCGTCATGGCGGGCTTCCTGCTGGTGCCCCTGGCGGAGCGCCAGAACGCCGTGCCCGTGGTGTTCACGGCGGTGGCGATCCTGGCCCTGGGCACCGGTCTGGTGACCCCAAGCCTGCGCAGCCTGGTGTCTCGGCGGCTGGCCGACAGCGGCCAGGGCGCCGCCCTGGGCAGCCTGCAGGGTCTGCAGAGCCTGGCCAGCTTCCTGGGGCCGCCCCTGGCGGGGTTGGCCTACGAGACCATCGGCCGCCGCAGCCCGTTCTGGCTGGGGATTCTCCTGATGGCGATCGTGGTCTGGCTTGTGGCGGCTGGATCCCACTCGGAATCCCAGCGTCAAGCAGAGGCGACACCCTGAGGGCGGGATCGCCATTGCTACGTTGCGTTTCCCCTATGCCCGCGGAGCTCCGCCGTATGTCGTCTCAGCCGGTCGTCGCGCCCGATCTCTACATCAATCGCGAGCAGAGTTGGATCGATTTCAACCATCGGGTGCTGGCGCTGGCACTCGACGAGCACACCCCCCTGCTGGAGCAGGCCAAATTCAGCGCCATCTTCAGCAACAACCTCGACGAGTTCTTCATGGTGCGGGTGGCTTCGCTGAAGTCCCAGGAGGAGGCAGGGGTCACCAGCCGCAGTGACGACGGCCTGACCCCCCAGGAACAGCTGGAAGCGATCCACACCAAGCTTCGTCCCCTGCTGGAGATGCAGCAGCAACACTACCGCCATTCCCTCAAGACCCACCTCGCCGAATACGGCGTCCAGCTGCTCGACTACCTGAGGCTCAACGAGGCCCAGAAAGCCTGGGCCGACGACTACTTCCGCAAGGCGATCTTTCCGGTGCTCACGCCCCTGGCCGTCGACCCGGCCCACCCGTTCCCGTTCCTGAGCAACCTGAGCCTCAACGTGGCGGCCCTGATCCGCGACCCCGACACCGGCCGGCAGCAGTTCGCCCGGGTGAAGGTGCCCCAGAAGATCCTGCCCCGCTTCGTGCCGATCCCCACGGAGCTGAGTGGCATCGTGCCCACGCCGGGATTCACGGCGGTTCCCCTGGAGCAGCTGGTGGCCTTCAACCTGTGCTGGCTGTTCCCCGGCATGACCATCGAGGGGCACTACTTCTTCCGCATCACCCGCGACGCTGATCTGGAACTGCGGGACCTGGAGGCCGACGACCTGATGGAGGCCCTGCAGGAGGGACTGCGCAAGCGCCGGGTCGGCGGCGAGGTGGTGCGTTTGGAGGTGGCCAACGAGATGCCCGAGGAGGTGGTGCACCTGCTGATGGAGGGCACCGATGTGGAGCCGGAGGACGTCTACCGCACCAACGGGCCCCTCGGCCTCGACGATCTGATGAGCCTGATGGCGATCCCCCTCAGCCAGTTGCGGGACGCCCCCCACCAGGGCCGCACCGTACCGGCCCTGGTGCGGGCCCAGCGCAGCCAGCTGGAGGATGGGTCGATCAAGCAGGAGGAATTCGAGAGCATCTTCTCGGTGCTGCGCCGCGGCGATGTGCTGCTGCACCATCCCTTCGACCTCTTCTCCACCTCGGTGGAGGAGTTCCTCAGGCAGGCCGCCGACGATGCTTCGGTGCTGGCGATCAAGATGACCCTCTACCGCACGTCGAAGGACTCACCGGTGGTGGCCTCCCTGATCCGGGCCGCCGAGAACGGCAAGCAGGTGATGGCCCTGGTGGAGCTCAAGGCCCGCTTCGACGAAGACAACAACATCCAGTGGGCACGCCAGCTGGAGCGCTCCGGAGTGCACGTGGTGTATGGGGTGCTGGGGCTCAAGACCCACACCAAAGTGCTGCTGGTGGTGCGGCGCGAGAAGGGAGCCCTGCGCAGTTACGCGCACATCGGCACCGGCAACTACAACTCCAAGACCTCCTCGCTCTACACCGACATCGGCTTGCTCACGGCCCGGGAGGATTTCGGCCAGGACCTGGTGGAGCTGTTCAACTACCTCACGGGGTTCTCCAAGCAACAGAGTTTCCGCAAGCTGCTGGTGGCGCCAGTCACCCTGCGCAAACGGATGGAGGGGTTGATCCGCCGGGAAATCGACCATGCGAGAGAAGGTCGCGGAGGACACATCCGGGCCAAGATGAATGCCCTGGTCGACCCCGCCATCATCGCCCTTCTCTATGAAGCGTCCGCTGCCGGTGTGCGGATCGAACTGATCATCCGCGGCATGTGCTGCCTGCGCCCAGGGGTCGAAGGGGTGAGCGAGGGCATCAGCGTGGTGAGCGTGATCGGTCGCTTCCTGGAGCATTCCCGGCTGTTCTGGTTCGCCAACGGCGGCCAGCCGGAGATGTTCTTCGGCAGCGCCGACTGGATGCCCCGCAACCTGGACCGGCGCGTCGAGGCGGTGGCACCGATCGAGGATCCGCGTCTGCAGAAGCAGATCGAGGCCTTGCTTGACCTTTACCTGACCGATACGGGTGCCTGGCACATGCACAGCGATGGACACTTTGCCCAGCGTCAGCACTCCGGTGAGGCAAAACTGACGCAGATGCTGCTCATGGAACGCTGGCGTGGCGGCCTCGGCGCCGGGGCCAAAGCGTAGCCATCACGACATAAGCAACATTTTTCAGTCAAACTACATACAATCTACTGCTTGATCCTGGTTTCATCCATCCTGTGGTGCTAAATTCCGGCAAAATTCATTCGGGAGCCTGGGGTGATGGGGACACCTCTGCATTCCGCCCTCTCGCTGCTGAAAAGCAGTGCAGATGGGGCTTCGCCTAGCAGGGCGAAATCCAGCGGCGGTTCAGTCAGTACCAAGACAACAGCCCGCCAGGGGGGGCGGCTCAGCGCCGATTCCATTGGTTGGTATCTCAGCACCATCGGCCGTGTGCCGCTTCTTACACCGGCTGAAGAAATCGAACTGGCCCACCACGTTCAGGCCGGCAAGAAATTGCAAGCCCTCGTCGACGGGGAACTCACGGCGCGGCAGAAGCGGCAGTTGCGCATGGGGCAGCGGGCCCGCGACCGCATGATGGCCGCCAATCTCAGGCTGGTCGTGAGCGTGGCCAAGAAATATCAGAATCAGGGCCTGGAATTGCTGGATCTGGTTCAGGAAGGGGCCATCGGTCTGGAGCGGGCCGTCGACAAGTTCGACCCCGCCATGGGCTACAAGTTCTCCACCTACGCCTACTGGTGGATCCGCCAGGGCATGACCCGGGCCATCGACAACAGCGCCCGCACGATTCGTCTGCCGATTCACATCAGCGAGAAGCTCTCGAAGATGCGGCGCATCACCCGCGAGCTCTCCCACCGGCTCGGGCGCCAGCCCAACCGGCTCGAGCTGGCCCACGCCATGGGGATGCGGCCCGAGGAGCTGGAGGAACTGATGACCCAGAGCGCCCCCTGCGCTTCCCTCGATGCCCATGCCCGGGGCGAAGAAGACCGCAGCACCCTGGGGGAACTGATTGCCGACCCGGCCAGCAACGAGCACTTCGATTCGATGGATCGCCATCTTCAGAAGGAACACCTCGGTGCCTGGCTCTCCCAGCTCAACGAGCGGGAACAGAAGATCCTGCGGCTGCGCTTCGGACTGGAAGGCGCCGAGCCGCTCACCCTCGCGGAGATCGGCCGCCAGATCAATGTCTCCCGGGAACGGGTGCGGCAGCTGGAAGCCAAGGCGATCATGAAGCTGCGCCTGATGAGCAATCTCCACCAGGCCGCCTGACCCCACCTTCCCCGCTGGCGATGGTCCTTCCACCGCAACAGGGCGGGGTTGCCCAGCTCACCGGGGTGCTGGTGGTGGCAGGCTGGCTGGCCCTGCTCAGCGGTGCGGCCCTGCTGCTGCGCCACCGCTGGCCCGAGCAAAGGGAATGGAGCCGCAAGCTGGTGCACATCGGTGCCGGGCCGGTGGTGCTGATCGCCTGGGCCTTCGGGGTGGATCAGCTGATCGCGGTGCCCGCCGCTGGCGCCATCACCCTGCTGGCAGCCCTCAATCACCGGGTGCGGGTGCTGCCGGCCATCGAGGATGTGGAGCGGCGCAGTTACGGCACGATCGCCTACGGCGCCTCGATCACCCTGCTGCTCTGGCTCTGGTGGCCCGCCCATCCCGCCACGGTGGCGGCCGGTGTCCTGGTGATGGCGTTCGGTGACGGCCTGGCCGGTCTGCTGGGGCCCATGATCCCTTCGCCCTCCTGGACGGTGTTCGGGGAGCGGCGCTCCCTGGCGGGCACCGGTGCGATGGCCCTGGCCAGCCTTGCTGTCCTGCTGGCCCTGGGGCAGTTGGGCGGCGGAACCGCGCCCGCACCGGCGGAGATCGTCCTGATCGCCCTGGTCGCCACCGGGCTGGAGCAATGGGCCCAGTTGGGCATCGATAACTTCAGCGTGCCGATGGCGGTGGCCGGGCTGTGGCGGGTGCTGAGCTGATGGGGCCGATCGAGCGGATCCTGATCGGTCTGGCCCTGGTGGGGGCCCTGCTGGCGTTGCGGCTGGGCACCCGCCGCCTTCAGCTGCCGGACTCGCCGCTGCGCCTGCCGCTGGTGGCGGTTTTGCTGTGGGGCGTCCTCGGCACGACCGCCCGACCGGCCGGGGTGCAGTGGCTTGGCGCCGTGGACGAGCTCGCCACCGCCTATGCCCTCATCGCCCTGCTGTCCTGGCTGACCCTGGAGTGTCCGGCGGCCCTGGGCTGGTGGCGGCCCACGGCCAAGATCCTGCGCGACCTGCTCAACCTGGGCCTGTCGGCCCTGGCCACCGTGCTGGTGCTGCAGCGCCTGGCCAACCTCAACCTGGTGGGCCTGGTGACCACCTCGGCCGTGCTCACCGCCGTCATCGGCCTGGCGGCCCAGGAAACACTCAAGGATCTCTTCGCCGGCATCGAACTGCAGCTGGACCCGCCCTTCCGCGAGGGGGACTGGATCAGCGTCGGCGACGACAACGGCACGGTGGAATCGTTGCACCTGATGAGCACCCGCCTGCGCCGCAAGGATGGCTCCACCGTGAACCTGCCCAACAACACGGTGGCGGATCAACCAATGCGGCGAATCAGCCAGCACGAGCCGGTGGGCAACCGCTTCGAGATCGCCCTGGGCTACGAGATTCCGCCGGCCCGGGCCTGCCAGCTGCTGCTGCGGGTGATGAGCGACAACCCCCAGGTGCTCATCGAACCACCGCCGGAAGTGTTGATCCTCTCCTACGAGGACTCCCTCATCCGCTACGAATTGCAGGGGTACCAACGGGGGGCCTCGGAGGGCGAGCGGCTGCGGTGGCGCAGCAAACTGCTGGAGCAGATCTGGTATGCCCTGGAGCGGCAGGGCTGGGAGCTGCCCTACCCGGTGCGGACGCTGAAGCGCCACCAGACCCATCGTGATTCGGCCCACCCCACCGGTGTGGATGCGTCGCTGACGGCGGAACTGCTGCGGCGCAGTTGGCTGTTCGCCCAGCTGGATCCCGAGCAGGTGAACCGGCTCGCTCCTGAGGTGCGCTGCCTGCGCTTCGGCTCCGGGGAAACGATCGTGGGAGAAGGGGAGGAGGGCGACGCCCTGTTCCAGGTGGTGGATGGCGAGGTGGAGGTGTTCAAGGCCGACGGCACCCCGTTGGGGAGATCCGTGGCGGTGCTGGGCCGGGATCAGATCTTCGGGGAGATGACCGTGTGTACAGGCGAACCCCGCACGGCCACGGTGCGTTCGCGGGGGGAATGCGTGCTGCTGGAGGTGGAGCGGGACGACTTCATGCCCCTGGTGGAGGACGACGCCGGTGTGCTGGAGGCCCTGGCGGCGATCGTGGGCCAACGGCGCTCGGAGCTGGAGAAGCTCTCCTCGCCGGATGCGGCCCGGCGCCAGACCTCGATCCTGGAGCGCATGCGGCACCTGTTCGGCATCCAGGTCGACTGAGCCGGCCGCAGGCCCAGGACAGCTGCGGCCGAGCTGGAGCTCAGGCCCGCAGCAGCTGCTCGCAGCGGAACTCCCAGTCGCGCTGGGTGCCGATCCCCGCCACCAGCATCCGCCCGGCCGGCTCCTCCCGCAGCCGCAGCTGCCACTGGCGGATCACATCGGCCCGCTCCATCCAGACTTCGAGCACCAGCCGCTGGATGGCCTCGCCGTCCCAGCAGCGGCCCGTGGCGGTGTCGAGGGCCCAGCCCAGCAGATCATCCAGCTGGAACGGGCGGAAGCCGCCGTAGATGGGGCCTGGTGCGGCGTTGCCGGAGGCGGGGGCAGCGGAATTCTGTTCGAGGTAAAACAGCTGCAAGGGATCAGACAACCCGCAGAACTGCAGGAGATAGGACATCAGCGAACCTCGTTGATCTTTCCGCCCCAAACGTACCCAGGGTGCGCCAGTCAGCTGTTCATCAAGAACAGTCTGTTGCAGACGATCGAATCAGCACTCGCAGCATCAGAGTGCTGATTCGCCCCTCAGGCCAGCGCAAGGCTTCGGGCCTGGGCCTGTTGGACGGCCTCGGCGAGTTCAACCAGCAGGCCCAGGGTGGTGTCCAGATCGATGCAGGCATCGGTGATGCTCTGGCCGTAGGTGAGGGAGGAAAGATCGGCGGAGATCTTCTGGTTTCCTTCCACCAGATGGCTCTCCACCATCACCCCCATCACATGGACAGAACCCTGGCGCACCTGGTCGGCCACCTGGCGCAACACCTCCCCCTGGCGGCGGTAGTCCTTGTTGGAGTTGCCGTGGCTGCAGTCCACCATCAGCCGGGCCGGCAGACCGTCCTTGGCTAGCAGGGCCGCCGCGGCCTCGACGGCTTCGGCGTGGTAGTTGGTGCCGCTCTTGCCGCCGCGCAGCACCAGGTGGCCATCCGGGTTGCCTGTGGTGGAGACGATCGCGGCCTGGCCCTCCCTGTTGATGCCCAGGAAATGGTGCGGCCGGGCGGCCGCCTCCATGGCATTGATGGCGGTGGCGGCACTGCCGTCGGTGCCGTTCTTGAAGCCGATCGGCATCGACAGGCCCGAGGCCATCTCCCGATGGGTCTGGCTTTCGGTGGTGCGGGCGCCGATGGCGGTCCAGCTGATCAGATCAGCGAGGTACTGGGGCACCACCGGATCAAGCACCTCGGTGGCCGCCGGCAGGCCCAGCTCCGCCAGGTGCAGCAGCAGCGAGCGGGCGCGGCGCAGGCCGGTGTTGATGTCGTAGCTGCCGTCGAGGTGGGGATCATTGATCATTCCCTTCCAGCCGACGGTGGTGCGGGGCTTCTCGAAGTAGACCCGCATCACGATCTCGAGCTCGCTGCGGTGCCGGCGCTGGGCCTGGGCGATGGCGCCGGCGTACTCACGGGCGGCGGCCACGTCATGGACCGAACAGGGGCCAACGATCACCAACACCCGCTGGTCGCCGGCGTGCAGGATGGCCTTGATGCGCTCGCGTGCCTGCTGCACCGTGCGGGCGGCCTGCTCCGAAAGGGGCAGCTCGGCGTGCAACACCGCCGGCGGCACCAGCGGCCGGGTTTCCACCACGTGGAGGTCGGAGGTGGGGATCATGCGCGGCGGCCGGCGGGGATTGGTCAGACCCTCCAGCCTACGAACTGGCGTTCCAAACTCCCTTCGCCACCCTGGCGCCAACGTTGCAGCACCGACTTCTGCAGCCGTCGTCACCAGAGGGCGGCCCCGCGGGGAAGAACAATGGGGGTCATGCCCATGCCAGCCGGGGGTACGACCCGGACCCACGCCCCCATGTCCCTCTCGCCAGCCGACCTGCTCCCCTCCTACCGCGAGGCCGCCGCCGCCCGCGACGCCCTCGGCGTGCCGCCCCTGCCGCTCACGGCACCCGAGGCCCAGGCCCTCACCCAGCTGCTGGAGCAGCCACCCGCCGGCGAGGAGGCGTTTCTGCTGCACCTGCTGAGCGAACGCATCCCACCGGGGGTCGATGAGGCCGCCTACGTCAAGGCCACCTGGCTGAGCGCGATCGCCCAGGGCAGCGCCACCAGCCCCCTGGTGAGCCCCCTGGAGGCCACCCGGCTGCTGGCCACCATGATCGGTGGCTACAACGTTGGCGCCCTGATCGCGCTGCTCTCCAGCCCGGAGCCCGCCATCGCCACCGAGGCCGCCCGGGGGCTGAGCCGCACCCTGCTGGTGTACGACGCCTTCCACGACGTGCTGGAGCTGGCCGAGACCAACCCCCTGGCCCGCCAGGTGGTGGACAGCTGGGCAGCGGCCGAGTGGTTCCACGCCCGGCCGCCCCTGCCGGAGGCGATCACCGTCACCGTGTTCAAGGTGACTGGGGAAACCAACACCGACGACCTGTCGCCGGCCACCCACGCCACCACCCGCCCCGACATCCCCCTGCACGCGATGGCGATGCTGGAGACGCGGATGCCCGAAGGGCTCGGCCTGATCGCCGAACTGAAGGCCAAGGGCCACCCGCTGGCCTACGTGGGCGATGTGGTGGGCACGGGCAGCTCGCGCAAATCCGCCATCAATTCGGTGCTCTGGCACATCGGCACCGACATCCCCCACGTGCCCAACAAGCGCAGCGGCGGGGTGGTGCTGGGCAGCAAGATCGCGCCGATCTTCTTCAACACCGCCGAGGACTCCGGCGCCCTGCCGATCGAGTGCGACGTGAGCGCCCTCAACAGCGGCGACGTGATCACGATCCGGCCCCACGCCGGCACGATCGAGCGGGCCGCCGGCGAGCCGGGCGCCGGGGAGGTGCTGGCCCGCTTCGAGCTCAAGCCCAGCACCATCGCCGACGAGGTGCGGGCCGGCGGCCGCATCCCCCTGCTGATCGGCCGCTCGCTCACCGACAAGGTGCGGCTGCAGCTGGGCCTGCCCGCCTCCGAGGCCTTCATCCGCCCGGTGGCCCCGGTCGACACGGGCAAGGGCTTCACCCTGGCCCAGAAGATGGTGGGCAAGGCCTGCGGCCTGGCGGGCGTGCGCCCCGGCACGAGCTGCGAACCGCTGATGACCAGCGTCGGCAGCCAGGACACCACCGGGCCGATGACCCGCGACGAGATGAAGGAGCTGGCCTGTCTGGGCTTCTCCGCCGACCTGGTGATGCAGAGCTTCTGCCACACCGCCGCCTACCCCAAGCCGGTCGACCTCAGGACCCACGCCGAACTGCCCGACTTCATCAGCTCCCGGGGCGGCGTCGCCCTGCGCCCGGGCGACGGCATCATCCACAGCTGGCTCAACCGCATGCTCCTGCCGGACACGGTGGGCACCGGCGGCGACAGCCACACCCGCTTCCCGCTCGGCATCTCGTTCCCGGCCGGCTCCGGTCTGGTGGCCTTCGCGGCCGCCATCGGCGCCATGCCCCTCGACATGCCGGAGTCGGTGCTGGTGCGCTTCTCCGGTTCGCTGCAGCCCGGCGTCACCCTGCGGGACGTGGTCAACGCCATCCCCTATGTGGCCATCCAGCAGGGCCTGCTGACGGTGGAGAAGGCCGGCAAGAAGAACATCTTCAGCGGCCGGATCATGGAGATCGAAGGGCTCCCCGACCTGAAGCTGGAGCAGGCGTTTGAGTTGACGGACGCGACCGCCGAGCGCTCCTGCGCCGGCAGCACGATCAAGCTGAGCGTCGAGACGGTGAGCGAATACCTGCGCAGCAACGTGGCGCTGCTCAAGAACATGATCGCCCGGGGCTACAGCGATGCCCGCACCATGGCGCGCCGGATCAAGGCGATGGAGGCCTGGCTGGCCGATCCGGTGCTGATGGAGGCCGATGCCGACGCCGCGTACGCGGCGGTGATCGACATCAACCTGGACGAACTGAGCGAACCGATCCTGGCCTGCCCCAACGACCCGGACAACGTAAAGCTGCTCAGCGAGGTGGCGGGCGACCGAATCGACGAGGTGTTCATCGGCTCCTGCATGACCAACATCGGCCACTACCGCGCCGCCGCCACGGTGATGGACGGGGCCGGCACCAGCGCCACCCGGCTGTGGGTGTGTCCCCCCACCCGCATGGACGACGAGGTGCTGCGGGCCGAGGGCTACACCGCCAAGTTCGAGACCGCCGGCGCCCGCATGGAGCTGCCCGGCTGCTCCCTGTGCATGGGCAACCAGGCCCGGGTGGAGGACAACACCACCGTGTTCTCCACCAGCACCCGCAACTTCAACAACCGCCTCGGCAACGGCGCCCAGGTGTACCTGGGCAGCGCCGAACTGGCGGCGGTGTGTGCCCTGCTGGGCCGCATCCCCAGCCCGGCCGAGTACCTGGAGATCGCGGCGGCCAAGATCGATCCCCTCTCCGACCAGCTCTACCGCTACCTCAACTTCGACCAGATCGATGGCTTCGAGGATGCCGGGCGGGTGGTGAGCGTGGCGGAGGAGGAGAAGGTGCTGGCGGAGGTGTAGGGGGCGAAAAGGATGTAGAACCGCGATTCACGGCTCGATCCCCCACCATGAACTGAGGCCTCAGCCCCCCACCACCAGGGCGTCGACGATCTCATAGCGCTCAAAGTTCTCCCCAAGCAGCAGCACCGACACATCGCCGCGCTGCTGCACGGAGAGCTTCTCGGGCTGATCGGAAGCAACAGCCTTGCCCTTCACGAACAGGAACTGACGCTTCTGGCCCTCGGGGTTCATCACCACCACCGTGGCGCTGTTGTTGGCCCGGCGGATCACGGACGCCTTGCAGCTGGTGCCCTTACCGCTGCTCCCAGACCCACAGGGCACCTCCGCAGAGGCGTGGTACGGCGTGCCTGGGATCAACGCATCGCGGGACGCGGGCACGGGGGCGAGGGGAGCACCGCTGATCCCCACCTTGAGGCTGTAGGTGCTCGTTTCGTTGCGGCGCGCCGCCGGCCGCATCAGATACACCCTCACCCTGACATCGCCATCGCTGGGCAGGAGGCCCCGGAAGCGATTGCCGGAGCTGCTGCCGATGAACAGGGCCGTGTCGGTCCCGGCCGCCATCACGTTGAAGTAATTCTGCGGGTTGGAACCCTTGAGTTCCACGGTCAGGGTCTGACCGGCGCCGGCGCGCAGTTTGTAATCGACGGTCTGGTCGCCCTTGAGCTGGCCCTTCAGCAGGGTGGAATCAACTCCGGCTCGAAACGTGACCCTTTGACTCTCGATCGCGGTCTGGGCCAGTCCGACTCCAGCCGGGAGGCTTATGGCCAGAAGGCCAGCGACAGCCAAGGAGAGTGGGGCACGCATCGGTAATTCGCTCAGGGCCAAGGAAAACCCTACCTGGCTTGCTCCCGGGGACATTTCTTACCGCCTACGCAATGGCTGGGTGGGCCGTTCCGGTCGGTTGAGAAATGTGAAGTGAACGCTTGAGCTAACGCTCCAGATCAGAAGCGGGCAAGGATCTCAGCATAGAAATCAGCATCAGCTACCGTCTTCTGAATCTGGTTGTTGTACGGCTCGGTGCCAAACTGATTACTTGTACTTCTCAACTTCTTGTCTACCCTTACTGGTAAGTTGCCACGCCGACTTTGCTGCGGCCAAGCCAGGTATCCGTTCCAGGATCCCTGCGTCCCGAAGCTTGTAAAACTCAATCTTGACAAGATTCTCAGACTTGATCCCAGTTATCTCACGAGCCTGCTTATTGGTAATCCGGTCGTGGCTTGCCAGAAAGCTCAAAATAGCTTCAGTTGGCTTTGCCAATGGTGTGTGGGGAAGAATAACCTTTACATAATTTCCATCTTCAGAAATAATTGGCTCTTTAAGCCCCCACTCTTTCATTTTTTGAAACGCAGTATTCAACCCTTCGCCCAAGTCCTTATTTGGCGCATCTTTGTAGCGATTTAATGTCCGCACGATCTTGGGATTTCGGGAGAATCTTGCGTCCAGGATATTGTCAACTGTCACATAGCCCGGCAGGCGTCCGGGACTCAGAATCTCGATACGATTGTCGAATATGAAAACTTGTATATCATCAGATATAGAATAATCCCTATGGATGACTGCGTTGACCAACACTTCCCATATCGACTCAGGGGGATATTTGGCACTCTTTAGACCATCTGGGGTCCATATCTGCACTGATTCCATTAGCTTAACTACTCCCGCTGTTGCCTGATGAATTTGTTGATACAATGGCCCTTCGACGGTGATCTGTTCCGCCAAGTGATCTCTCTCTGGGTCATCTTCTTTTGTCTCATATCGAGTGATTTTGATCCCGCACTTCCGAGGGACTGAACCACTTGGGGCTGGATGGAAGAGAAGAGTGCTCGCAACACGGGGTAGCCAGCTCTTAAAGTCAAGAAGATTTTGGTTAATACAGAATTCAAGAGGATCGATCTTGGGCGCATACTCGACAAGAAAGCTTTCCAGCTCCGAGGAGTCGACGATTAATTCGGCTGGAATCTCTTTGAGAATGACATCTTCATAGGACGAGGCTCCTTTAGCAAATGCAAGCTCAGCAATCTTTTGGGGATCCTTTATGGGCAGAGACTGTGCTCCATATCTTTGGTAGACTGTATTGTCTGCAGTGCTATGAACATTGCCGGACTTCTCAATGCTTACAGCCAGAACATGACCAGGAAAGCCGCATGCAACCAGGATCTCGTATCTTAGTTCAAGGGATGGCTTGATTTCAAATATTGCTTGTAGTGCGCTATTTATTTCTTCTATGGATCCATACCCATTCCATCTTTTGATGGGGTCAGGCTCCTCCTTGTCATCCGAAACTCCAATTACAAACTCCCCTCCATCCGCATTTGCAAGCGCAACAGATATCTTTTGCACCTTTGCGCCCCGAATCCCGCATGCCTTCCTGTCAAAGAAATGAGATTCTTCCCGAGTGCAGATTGCATAGACTTCTTGCTCGGATATCTCTCGTACGCGCATTGGATCGCAAGTTGGTTGAGAATTGCTTGATGAATTGTGCGATTGCTCGCGGCCGATCAGATGACTATTTTAGGCCACGAACTTCCAGCGCGCAAGCGAAGGGCTATGGGTTCGAGCATTGACGCTAAGTGGCTTCGCTGATGGTTTGCAGCTGCCTTGGGCCCGTACAACGCTAATTGGATGGTTTCCGAGAACCACGGCGGCGCTCCTGCTTTTGTCCGATAACCACCTCCGTGTTGCCAAGCTAACTCTAGCCACCGCAGTCAGTTCATGGCAGATGTGTTCGTCGTGAACAGTGGTTATCGGACCCGATATCTACATGTAGCAGTTGCTACAAACTGCCCTACGGGGCGAGATGATGGCCGGCCCTGAAAGGCAGGAAACGCAGAAGCCATAGATGTAACGCTACGGCAAATTAACCTTGGCCACTACTTCTATGCCGGACTTGAGAACGCTAGGATAAGCGAGATCTAGGGCTTATACTCACGAGCATAGTGTCAGCGTGCCGACAACATAGCCCGAATATCTACATATCGTCCAAATACCTTCGCCGATTTGGGTAATCAATCAGAGAAATTCAAGATATGTCAATCAACACTTGAAAGAGTTTCTGGCGAATCTTCGCATGGCCTTGGCTTGGTTTTCCGATCCTTCGAACGCTTCTTAGGCGGAACCATCTAAGCCCCGAATCTTCCTCCGTCGGAAGCATAAGTTCGAGTTGCCCTGAGGCCAACGCCGCAAAACCCTTGACAAGGCCTGGGTTCACTTTCATCGCCACATAACCCCTTCGACTTAGGCAGACCAGGAGGAACATTTTGCTGCCGTAGCCCAACCTCGCGACCCGTCAGCGCTCCATCCAGGGAGTGGTTGAACCCAATCTCGCCGGATTGGGGCCGGTTTGGACGGAAAAGCCTGGTCACGAAGCTCCTTTCAGCGTCACCCTTGAAGCGCTGAACCCGGGTACCCGCGGGCTGGCCGATCAGCCGATCCCCCCCACAGCCCGCTCGCAGCGTTCCAGTTCGGCCTCCAGCAGAGCCAACAGCTCCGATCGCTCGGCCGGCAGCGGGAAGGGACCTGCCTCGTAGCGGGCCTCCACAGCGAACTCCTGCAGCGCCGCCAGGCGCGGCTCCAGAACCTGTCCCGCCACAGAGGCCAGGTCGCTCAGTTCGTGCACCCTTGGAGGCCGGCGATCGCTCAGCACGATCCAGGCCTTGAGCAGCTCGTCCACCACCTGCTGGGCGGTGAAGCCCCAGTCCTCCTCCGGATACTCAGGATCGAGCCCGATGCGCAAGGTGCGCAGATGGCGGCGCACGATCGCCAGCAGCAGGACCGCGTCCTCAGCCGGCGACATAGAGCACCTTCCCCTCGCGGGCCACATCGCCGAACACATGCCAGCGCGAGCCACTCAACCGTTCGGCGTCGGCGGCCCCGGCCACCACCAGGTCGACCCGCACACCGAGGGGCCCGAGGGCCTCTCGAAAGCGCTGCCAGCAGGCAGCCTTCTCGGCGGGGGTGAGCTGGGCGCGACCCACGATCACCGCCAGGTCAAGGTCGGAATCGGGGCGCGCCTCGCCCCGGGCCCGCGAGCCGAACGCCAGCACCGCGATCACCTCGGCGTCGGCACAGAGGCGTGCAAGGGCCTGGGTACAGTCCTCCGGATCCAGGCCGGGGCCGAGCTTCGGCAGCGGCGACAGCGCTTGGGGATCACGCCAGGGAATCGCGGGCGGTACGAACGGCTGTGCGGAGGCGGAGACCATGGCCAAACGCTACCGCCGCTGACCGCAAGGGCCCAGCGACGCGAGCACACGGCCCGAGCCTCCCCGTTCCTAGTCGCCCCCCTGAACGGCCAGGAGCTTGCGCTGCTGCTTCCAGCGCAGCACCTGCCAGACCAGGAACACCATCAGCAGGGGCAGCACCGCCACCAACACCACGAACCGGAAGGTGTTGTCGACGATCTCACCGCCGGCGGTGGCCGCCAGGACCTGCTCCACCAGATAGAGCCCGTAAAGACCCAGCAGCAGCCAGCCCTCGAGGCGGCTGATCGTCCCGTTGCTCCAGAAGATCGGCAGGCAGGCCAGGGTGGTGGCCACCATGATCGGCAGGTCGCGGCTCACCATCACCGGGTCCACCGCCAGACCCTTGCCGCCGGAGAGCACGGCGCAGAGCCCCAGGATCACGATCTGGTTGAGCAGGTTGCTGCCCACCACGTTGCCGATGGCCAGGTCGGCTTTGCCCCGGTAGGCGGCCACCACGGAGGTGACCAGTTCCGGCATCGAGGTGCCGGCCGCCACGATCGTCAGGCCGATCACCGTCTGGCTCACCCCCAGGGCCACGGCCGCGGTGGTGGCCCCCTTCACCAGCAGCTGGGAGCCGAGCACCAGCAAGACCAGGCCGGCGGCCAGCTTCAGGCCGGCCACCAGCGGGGTGGCCCGCTCCGCTTCGTTGTCCTCGTCGTCCTCGGAATCCTCCGAGGCGGTGCGGATCTCCCAGACGAGATTGGCCACCGTCGCGAACAGCAGCGCCACCCCCGCCTGCCAGGTGAGCCGGCCCCCCGAGGCCATGCCCCAGACGGCCATCGAGATCCCCAGCAGCAGGGGCACGTCCCGCCGCACCAGACGGCTCCTGACGCGCAGGGGAACGATGGCCGCGCTGGCGCCCAGCACCACCAGGATGTTGAAGATGTTGCTGCCCACCACATTGCTGACGGCCAGGTCGGCATCGCCATTGAATGTGGACAGCACGCTCACGAACAGTTCCGGGGTGCTGGTGCCCAGGGACACCACCGTCAGGCCGATCACCAGCTGGGGAATGCCCAGAAGCAGGGACAGGGCGACGGAACCGGCCACGAACAGTTCCCCACCGCCGAACAGCACCAGGATGCCGAGGAGGATCTCAACGGAACTCGGCAGCGTGGGCATGACGGCTGTCGTAAAGGGCCCGAGCATAGGGAGACGCCACCGCGTCGGCTGGAGTGACACGCTGGAACTCCCAGTGCCGCCGCCCCCCTGAACCAGGAAACCCTGCTGTTTGAGCCGGCCCAGCCTGTCGCCGATGCCCTGCGCACCGTGCTGGCCTTCCCGAGCAGCTATTCGGTGGGGATCACCAGCCTGGGGTATCAGGTGGTGTGGGCCAGCCTGGCGCGTCGCAGCGACCTGGACGTGCGCCGGCTGTTCACCGATCAGGGGGATCCGCCGCACCGCCACTGCGACCTGTTCGGCCTGTCGCTCAGCTGGGAGCTGGACGGACCGGTGCTGCTCGACCTGCTCGAGCGCCAGGGCATCCCCCTCTGGAGCCACCAGCGGGGGGAGGACGACCCGATCGTGTTCGGCGGCGGCCCGGTGCTCACCGCCAACCCCGAACCCCTGGCCCCCTTCTTCGACGTGGTGCTGCTCGGCGACGGCGAGCTGCTGCTGCCGGCCTTCATCGACGCGCTCCTGGCCGGCCGCGCCCTGCCCCGCCCCGAACGCCTGCGGCAACTGGCCCGGGTTCCCGGGGTCTACGTGCCGGCGCTCTACGCCCCCCGCTACGACGCCGATGGCGCCCTGCTGGCGGTGGAGCCCACTGCCGCCGACCTGCCGGCCACCATCGCCAAGCAGACCTGGCGCGGCAACACCCTGAGCCATTCCACGGTGATCACGCCGGAGGCGGCCTGGCCCTCGATCCACATGGTGGAGGTGGCCCGCAGCTGCCCGGAGCTCTGCCGCTTCTGTCTGGCCAGCTATCTCACCTTGCCCTTTCGCACCGCCTCCCTCGACGACGGCCTGATCCCGGCGGTGGAAACGGGGCTGGCGGTGACCCAGCGGCTCGGCCTGCTGGGGGCTTCGGTGACCCAGCACCCCCAGTTCGGCGACCTGCTCACCTGGCTCGATCAGGACCGTTTCGAGGGCACCCGGGTCAGCGTCAGCTCGGTGCGTGCCGCCACCGTGACCCCCCAGCTGGGGCGGATCCTCGCCCGGCGGGGCAGCAAGTCACTCACGATCGCCATCGAAAGCGGCAGCGAACGCATGCGCCGGGTGGTCAACAAGAAACTGAGCGGCGAGGAGATCTTCGCCGCCGCCCGCTACGCCAGGGAGGGGGGCCTCAGCGGCCTGAAGCTCTATGGCATGGCCGGGCTGCCCAGCGAGGAGGACGCCGACATCGAAGCCACCGCCGACCTGCTGCTGGCCCTGAAGAAGGCCACCCCGGGGCTGCGGCTCAGCCTCGGGGTGAGCAGCTTCGTGCCCAAGGCCCACACCCCCTTCCAGTGGCAGGGGGTGCGCCCGGAGGCCCAGAAGCGTCTGCAGCGGCTGGCGCGGCGCCTGCAGCCGAAGGGCATCGAGCTGCGACCGGAGAGCTATGGCTGGAGCGTCATCCAGGCCCTGCTCTCCCGCAGCGACCGCCGCCTGGCGCCGGTGATCGCCGCGGCGCGGGGCCAGCACGACAGCCAGGGCGGCTGGAAGACGGCCTACCGGGCGGCCCGGGCCGGGGAGGTGGCCGCCCCCGCGGATCTGCCGTTCCCTCTGCCGCTGCCGCCCCCCTGGGAGGAGGTGGTCCACGCCACCTGGGCTGAGGAGAGGGTGCTGCCCTGGACCCATCTGGAGGGGCCCCTACCGCCGGCCACCCTGCTCAGGCACCGGCAGGAGGCGCTGGCTGGCGATAGCAGCGCAGACCCGCCAGCAGCACCCAGCCCGCCACATTGACCCGGCTGTCGTAGAGGGGGATGTCGGTGGCGTGCAGGGCCACCAGCACCAGGGTCGCCGCCCACCAGGCCCGATCGAACAGGCTGCCGCCGGCCATGCCCAGCCAGCCGGCCCGGCCCAGCAACCACAGCACCAGCCCCACCACAAGCACCGCGACCGGCACCCCGTGGCTCAAGGCCAGATCGATCGGCAGGTTGTGGGGATGGCCGTGCCAGAAGCCGGTGCGCATCGGGTAGATGATGCTGAAGGCGGCCGCCCCCCAGCCCAGCCAGGGCCGTTCGGCGATCAGCCCCACGGCCACCTGCCACTGGGCCAGGCGGGTGATCGCCAGCGGACGCTGGCCGCCGGAGTCCAGGTCGATCAGCCGGCCCCAGATCGCCTCGGGCACCAACTGGCGGGCCAGCTCCTGCGGGGTGGCCGGCACCCAGGGCAGGGTGGCCAGGCCGATCACCGCCAGCACCACCAGCAGCACCGGCAGCAGCCACACCCAGCTGAGCGGCCCCGCCACCAGGGGCACCGCCAGCAGCAGGGCCCCCCAGGCATTGCGGGAATCAGTGAGGAACACCGCCGCCACCAAGCTGGCGGCGATCACCAGCACCACACCCCGGCGCCGCCAGCCCCGGCGGGCTTCGAGCAGGGCCGCCAGGGTGAAGGGCCAGGCCAGGACCATCCAGGCCCCGGCGATGTTGGCGTAATCGAACAGGCCCGCCAGCCGCTGCGGCGGATTGCCGCCGGCCTTGATGTGCCAGATGATCAGGCCCCCCAGCGCCTGGAACGGTCCGCTCCAGCCCCACCAGAGCTGGCCCAGGCCGGTGAGGATCACCGGCACCGTGCCAGCGACCAGGGCCAGGGCCACCCGGCGGCGGGCGGCGGGGGTACCGAGATACACCTGGAAGCCCCAGAAGCCCCAGAAGAAGGGCAGCCAGTTGCCCATCCCCAGCCAGGCCAGCCCATTGCTCGCGGCCCGGAAGCAGCCCAGCACCATCAGCAGCGCCGCCACCAGAAGCACAGCATTGACCCGGTCGTCCAGGACCGGGCGGCGGCCGCGGCTGCCCAGGATCAGGGCCAGCAGCAGGGCCAGGCCACCCAGAAAGGCACTGCTGGCCAGCAGGAACATCCCCAGCTGGAAACAGCGCCAGCCCAACGGTGTGGCGGTGGCCGGCCGATGGGCCAGCAGGCGGTCGTCGAGGGCGGAAAAACGGATCACCGGGGCGGCGGCGGCAACGGGGGACCGACGGCGGGTCCCGGGGGAAGGCTCAATCAAACACAGCGGTTCGGCCGCGGTAGACCATCACCTGTCGCCGCAGAAACAGGCGCACCGCCCGGGCCAGGGCCAGCCGTTCGGTGTCGCGGCCCTTGCGGATCAGGTCCTCCACCTCGTCCCGGTGGCCCACGTGCATGGTGGCCTGCTCGATGATCGGGCCCCCGTCCAACTCCTCGGTGACGAAGTGGGCCGTGGCGCCGATCAGCTTGACGCCGCGCTCCCAGGCGCGGTGGTACGGCTGGGCCCCCTGGAAGGCGGGCAGGAAGGAGTGGTGGATGTTGATCACCTGGGAGAAGCGGGCCAGGAACGCCGGGCTGAGCACCTGCATGTACTTGGCCAGCACCACCAGCTCGATCCCTTCCTCCTCAAGCAGGGCCAGCTGGGCCTGCTCCACCTCCGAGCGGGAGGCCGCCGTGATCGGCAGGTGCACGAAACGGGCACCGAAATCAGCCGCGAGCGCCGCCAGATCCGGGTGGTTGGAGACCACCAGGGGCACCAGCATCGGCAGTTCCCCGGAGCGGGTGCGCCAGAGAAGGTCCACCAGGCAGTGGTCCTGACGGCTGGCAAAGATCGCCACCCGGGGCAGGGCATCGGAGACATGCACCTGGCCCTCACCGCCGAGGCGCCCCGCCAGGGCCGCCACCGCCGGCACGATCGCCTCGCGGGGCAGGCCAAAGCCCTCCAGGGCCCATTCGATCCGGCTCAGGAACAGCCCCGCCCCCGCATCGGTGTGGTGATCGGCGTGGAGGATGTTGCCGCCGTTGGCGGCCACCCAGCCCGAGAGTTCGCTCACCAGCCCTGGCCGATCGGGACAGATCAGCTGCAGGATCGCCGTGGGGGACCGCATCGATGATTCCGGAACGGAGCGAGGTCGGAACCGTCATGGTGGCGCAGGCGGGCCGGTAAAGTCACGGCACCAGCCACGTCACAGCACCGTCCCATGGCCGTCGCGTCGATCCCCGCCCCCATCGCCCTGATGGCTGGCCTGCGCCGCCTCGCCCTGCTCGCCGTGGCCCTGCTGCTCAGCGTGTCGCTGGTGGCCTGCTCGGGCGACCAGACCCGCAAGCCCCCGACGATCAGCCCCGCCGACATGACCCTGATCGCCCGTCAGGCCGAAGGGTTCCTGGCCTCGAAGGAGCGCCTGCCCGAACTGGCCGATCTGGTCAACGACCGCAACTGGGTCTTCACCCGCAACCTGATCCACGGTCCGATGCAGGATCTGGGTCGCCAGATGCTCTACATCAGCCAGCGCCTGCTGCCGGCCGACCGGGCCGAGGCCGGCAAGCGGGCCACCAAACTGAAGACCTCTCTCGCCAAGCTGGATGAGGCCGCCCGGCTCCAGGACGGCGAGAACCTCCGCAAGGACTACATCAAGGTGGCCACCGGCTTCAGCGCCTACGCCGAGGTGATCCCGGCCGAGGCCGTTGCCATGGCGAAAGCCTTCGCCGCCGAAGACAAACTGTCCAACGCCGTGCCCCCGGCCCCCTCGCCGACCACCCCTGCTCCCCAGCCGGTCTCGGTGAGCAACGCCGACGCCTGAAGCCAGCCCACCGCAAGGGCCGCCAACCGGCGCCGCCCCCAGCACGGTCATCGTGGTGGGGGCTGGGATTGTGGGCCTGGCCTGCGCCTGGTGGCTCCAGTGCCGGGGCCACCAGGTGCTGCTGCTGGATCCGGCCCTGGCCGGGGATCGACCGGGTGGCGACCCCGGGGGCGTGCAGCGCAGCGGCAGCCGGGCCGCCCTCGGCGTGCTGATGGCCGACAGCTTCCATCGCGACCGGGGCCGGGCCTGGGAGCTGCGACAGCGCAGCCTGGAGCTCTGGAGCCAGTGGCGCCGCGAGCTGGCGCAACGGGGACATCCGATCCCCTATCGGGCCGGGGTGCTGCTGCTGGCCGCCGATGGCGACGAGCAGGAACGACTGGCGGCGCTGGGAGCGCGCAAACGGGCCCTGGGCCTGCCCCTGGAACGGTGGGATCGACAACGGCTGGAGCCGCTCCAGCCCACCCTGCCCCAGCCCTGCCTGGAGGGGCTGCACTGCGGCCGGGATGGCCAGCTCGATCCCGCCGCCGCCCTGGCCGCCCTGGCGGCGGACGGCCGGCAGCGGGGACTTGCGCTGCGGGGAGACGCGGCCGTGGCCCTCCAGCCCGAGCGGGGTGGCTGGCGGGTGGAGCTGGCCGGTGGCGGCGCGGAGCAGGCGGCCTGGGTGGTGCTGGCGGCAGGGACCGGCGCAGGCGACCTGCTGGGGGCGGTCACCGGCGGCGACGGCAACCGCTGGGCGCTGGAGCCGGTGCTGGGCCAGGCCCTGGAGCTGGAACTGGCGGCCCCCCTGCCCACCAGCTGGCCGGGGACGGTGGTGTGGCGCGGCGTCAATCTGGTGCCCCGCCCGGACCTGGAGGGCGGCCGGAGACTGTGGCTGGGGGCGACCCTGGAACCCGGCGGCACGGCCGACCCCGACCAGCTCAGCCAGCTGCGCCAGCTGGGCGGTGCGGCACCGGAGTGGTTGCGGGGGGCCACGGTGGTGCGCCACTGGCAGGGCCTGCGGCCGAGACCGGTGGGCCGGCCGGCACCCCTGCTGGAGCAGCCGGCCGCGGGGCTGCTGCTGGCGGCCGGCCACTACCGCAACGGCCTGCTGCTGGCGCCGGCCAGCGCCGCCTGGGTGGCCGAGCGGATCGAGGCCGGCCCCCTCGGCGCCTGAACGCCGCAACGACCCATGAAAAAAGCCCCCCGAGGGGGGCTTGGTGCGGATGGATCCGGGCCGATCGGCCCAGAACTCACTTGCTCTCGGTGAACTCGGCGTCGATGACGTCATCGGCGGCGGCGGCGCTGCCGTTGCCATTGCCGCCGGGGGCGGCGCCGGCGGGAGCACCCTCGGCCCCGGCCTGCTGGTACACGGAGGCACCGGCCGCATAGAGGGCCTGCTGGAGTTGCTCGAGGCTGGCCTTGATGGCCGGGCTGTCGTCCTTCTCAAGGGCTTCCTTGAGGTCGGCGGAGAAGCCCTCCACCTTGGCCTTGTCCTCGGCGCCCACCTTGTCGCCCAGTTCGCCCAGCTGCTTCTCGGACTGGTAGATGAGGGTCTCGGCCTGGTTCCTCAGGTCGATCTTCTCGCGCTTCTCCTTGTCGGCGCTGGCGTTGGCCTCCGCATCCTTCACCATCTTGTCGACTTCGTTGTCGCTGAGGGTGGAGGCCCCGGTGATGGAGATGCTCTGCTCCTTGCCGCTGCCCTTGTCCTTGGCGGTGACACTCAAGATGCCGTTGGCATCGATGTCGAAGGTGACCTCGATCTGGGGCACGCCGCGGGGGGCCGGGGGGATGCCGTCGAGGCGGAAGGTGCCCAGCGACTTGTTGTCGGAAGCCATCTCGCGCTCGCCCTGGAGCACATGGATCTCCACGTTGGTCTGGCCGTCGACGGCGGTGGAATACACCTCCGACTTCTTGGTGGGGATGGTGGTGTTGCGGGTGATCATCTTGGTCATCACGCCACCGAGGGTTTCCACACCCAGGGAGAGCGGGGTGACGTCGAGCAGCAGGATGTCCTTGACTTCGCCGGCGAGCACACCGCCCTGGATGGCGGCACCCACGGCCACCACCTCATCCGGGTTGACCGTCTGGTTGGGGGTCTTGTTGGTGATCCGCTTGACCAGCTCCAGCACCGCGGGGATGCGGGTGGAACCACCCACCATGACGATCTCGTCGAGCTCGCTTGTGGAAAGCTTGGCGTCCTTGAGGGCCTGCTCCACCGGCACCCGGCAGCGGTCGATCAGCTTGGAGGCGAGCTCCTCGAACTTGGCCCGGGTGAGGGTGAGGTCGAGGTGCTTGGGACCTTCGGGGGTGGCGGTGATGAAGGGCAGATTGATCTCGGCCTGGGTGGCACTGGAGAGTTCGATCTTGGCCTTCTCGGCCGCCTCGGTGAGGCGCTGCAGGGCCTGCTTGTCCTGGCGCAGGTCGATGCCTTCGTTGGCCTTGAAGTTGTCGGCCAGGTGATCAACGATCACCTTGTCGAAGTCGTCGCCGCCCAGGTGGGTGTCACCGCTGGTGGAGAGCACCTCGAAGACGCCGTCGCCCACTTCCAGCACGGAGACGTCGAAGGTGCCGCCGCCGAGGTCGAACACCAGGATGCGCTCGTTGCTCTTGCGATCCAGGCCGTAGGCCAGGGCCGCGGCCGTGGGCTCGTTGATGATCCGCAGCACTTCAAGGCCGGCGATCTTGCCGGCGTCCTTGGTGGCCTGGCGCTGGGAATCGTTGAAGTAGGCGGGGACGGTGATCACCGCCTGGGTGACGGTTTCACCCAGGTACTTGCCGGCATCTTCAGCCAGCTTGCGCAGCACTTCGGCCGAGATCTCCTCGGGGGCGAACTGCTTGCTGAGCACCGGGCACTTGATCTTGACGTTGGAGCCGGCCTTCTCGACGCCGTAGCTGACTTCCTTCGACTCCTCGTTGACCTCATCGACCCGGCGGCCGATGAAACGCTTGACGGAATAGAAGGTGTTCTCCGGGTTCATGACCGCCTGGCGCTTGGCGATCTGCCCGACCAGCTTGTCCTGGTTCTTCGTGTAGGCGACCACCGACGGCGTCGTGCGGAAGCCCTCAGCGTTGGCGATCACCGTGGGCTTGCCGCCCTCCATCACGGCGACGCAACTGTTCGTGGTGCCGAGGTCAATACCGACGACCTTGCCCATGGATGACCAACTCCTGGTGTGAATGAATTTCTGGCTTCCGCCATCTTCCGCACCAGGGGTTGACCCAGGCGAGGGGTGGTTCCCGAACCGGTGCCGTACCGGGACGGGGCCGGCGGCCTGTCGGAGCCTGGGATCCGGCGGATCTACGGTCGGGCGGCAGCTGCCCGCGCGAGCCCATGGCGACCCCCCCGACAGCACCGGTGATCGGTGGCGGCACCGCCCTGGTGGGGGTGCTGGGGGATCCGGTGCGCCATTCCCTCTCGCCGGCGATGCACAACGCGGCGATCGCCGAGCTGGGCCTCGACTGGGCCTACCTGGCCCTGCCGGTGGCGGCGGCGGACCTGGCCGTGGTGCTGCGGGCCCTGGCGGCGATCGACTGCCGCGGCCTCAACGTCACCCTGCCCCACAAGCAGGCCGCGGCCGCCCTGGCGCAGGAGCTGACGCCGCTGGCGCGGCGGCTGGGGGCCGTGAACACCCTGGTGCGACGCGAGGGCGGCGGCTGGCTCGGCACCAACACCGATGTGGGGGGGTTTCTGGCACCGCTGCGGCCCCTGGCCGCCCGTGAGGCACTGGTGCTGGGCTGCGGCGGCAGTGCCCGGGCGGTGGTGGCGGGCCTGGTGGACCTGGGCCTGGACCGCATCCAGGTGGCGGGCCGCGACGCCGCGCGCCTGGAGCCGTTCATCCGCTCCTGCGCCGACTGGGCCCCCGGCCTGGTGCCCCTGGTCTGGGGACCTGACGGCACCGGCCCAGCGGACCCCCTGGGCGCAGCCTTGGCGAGCGCCGATCTGGTCGTCAACACCACGCCGGTGGGCATGGCCTCCTCGGGCGATCCCGCCGCCGCGGAACGCTCGCCCCTGCGCCCCGACCAGATCGCGGCCCTGTCACCGGCGACCACCGTCTACGACCTCATCTACACCCCCAGACCCACAGCCCTGTTGCGCCTGGCCCGCCAGCAGGGCTGCCGCACCATCGACGGCCTCGAGATGCTGGTGCAGCAGGGGGCCGCCTCCCTGAGGCTCTGGAGCGGGCTGCAGGAGATGCCGGTCATCGCCATGCGGACCGCCGCCATGGCCCGGCTGGAGGGCCCCTAGCCTGCGATCACTGTCCTGCCTTTGCCCAGAGCCCCCATGGAAGGTCCTCCGATCTGGCAGCGGCTGCTAGGAGCCCTGGCCTACCTGCTGCCCCTGAGCGACGCCCTGCGCTTCGGCCAGGCCCTGTTCGACATGTTCCCGCTGCTGCAGTGGGTGGCCGTGCCGGCCCTGCCGCTGGTGGTTCTGGAGCAGGCCATTCCCTTCGGCGGCCTGGTGCTGTTCCTGCTGCTGTTCCTGCTGGTGGTGCGCAACCCCAAGGTGCCCTACCCGATCCGCTTCAACGTGCTCCAGGCGATCCTGATCGACATCGTGCTGGTGCTGCTCACCCTCGCCTTCGACACGGTGCTGGCTCCCCTCGGCGCCGGCTTCGCCATCCGCACCCTCTCCAACACGATCTTCCTCGGCACCCTGCTGCTGGTGCTGTTCTCGGTGGTCCAGAGCCTGCGGGGCAAGGAAGCCGACATCCCCACCGTGTCGGAAGCGGTGCGCATGCAGCTCTTCTGAACGGCCCTTGCGAAGCGGCGGCGGTGCTGCGATAGGTTCATGGATCCGTCGCTGAGAGGCTCCGTGCCCCTCAGCCCCTCCCCAGGCGACCATGACGCAGCCTTACTACGAGACCATGTACATCCTCCGGCCGGACATTCCGGAGGAGGAAGTCGAGACCCACGTCGCCAAGTACCGCGACCTCGTGATCGAGGCCGGCGCCGAGGTGCTCGACACCCAGATGCGCGGCAAGCGCCGGCTGGCCTATCCGATCGCCAAGCATCGGGAAGGCATCTATGTGCAGCTGAACCACAGCGGCGATGGCCAGCAGGTGGCCGTGCTCGAGCGGGCCATGCGCCTCTCCGAAGACGTGATCCGCTACCTGACCGTCATCCAGGACGGCCCCATGCCTCCCCCCCGCAGCGTCCCCGGCGCCGCCGTCGAGGTGGCCCCCACCGAACCCGCGGCGGTCTGATCCCGGTTGTTCATCCCTGAGCGCTGGGCCTACAGTCCGCTCAATGGGTGCTAGGCGATGACAACTTCGGACAAGGAGGACTCCTATCCAGAGAGAACCCTCCCATCCCGTGTGGTGCCGCCCCAGCCGGCCTACAACCCCTCCGGTTGGCCCGCCAACCCGTCGACACCGGCACCGAGCGTGCTGACCCCCGGCCAGCCGGTGGCCCCTCTGGCGCCACCGCCGCCGGCCAGCTTCAGCTTCGGCGATGGGCCTGCCGCCCAGCTCCCCCAGGCAGACGCGGGGGCCTCGAGCCTCGCCCTCACCACCACCGGACCGGAGGCCCAGCAGCTCGAGATGGAGCTGGCGGCCGCCCGGGATGAACTGAAGGCGCTGCACGAAATGCTCGAGGACCTGCCCGAGATCTTCGAGCGCAAGTTTCAGCAGCGTCTGGCCACGGTGATGGAGCACCAGAAGCATCTGCTCGACGACAACCAGGCCCTGCGGGAGCGGCTGTACAGCCTCAATCCGGCTGCCGCCGACGGCCCCCCGCCCCCTGGCTCAGGCCGCCCCCAGCCCCTGCTGCTGCCCACGGTGGCCAGGAAGGAGGGTTGGGGTCAGGCCCTGAAGAGGGCCCTGCGGCTGGGCGGCCCGGACAGCAACGGGCGCCCGGGCGAGAGGTCAACCCAGAAGATCAGTCGCCACGACGACGGGCGGCCCATAACCGCGTAGGCATCCCCCAGACGTAGATGAAGCCCTCGGCGGCGCGGTGATCGAAGAGATCCTCCGCCCCGTAGGTGGCCATGTCGGGCACATAGAGGCTGTCGCTGGCGCTGGAGCGTCCCACCACGGTGGCGCTGCCCTTCTGCAGCCGGATCCGTACCAGGCCGTTCACCGTCGCCTGGGTGCGGTCGAGGAAGCCGTCAAGAGCGTCCTTGAGGGGGCCGAACCAGAGACCCTGGTACACCAGATCCGCCCAGCTCATCTCGATCTGGCGCTTGTAGCGGAGCACATCGGCGGCCAGGGTGAGGCTCTCCAGCTCCTGGTGGGCGCGGATCAGCAGCAGCAGGCCGGGGGTTTCGTAGATCTCGCGGCTCTTGATGCCCACCACCCGGTTCTCGATCATGTCGAGGCGGCCGAAGCCATGGGCCCCCGCCAGGGCGTTGGCCCGCCGGATCAGGGCCACCGGATCGAGACGCTCGCCGTCGATGGCCACCGGATTGCCCTGCTCGAAGGCGATCTCCACCACCTGCGCCTCGGCCGGGGCGTCCGCCACCGAACGGGTCATGGCAAAGACCTCCTCCGGCGGCTCCACCATCGGATCCTCCAGGGGGCCGGCCTCGATGCTGCGGCCCAGCAGGTTGAGGTCGATCGAATAGGGGGATTTCTTGCTCACCGGCGCCGGGATGTCGCAGCGCTCGCCGTAGGCGATCGTCTCCTGGCGGCTCATGCCCCACTCACGGGCCGGGGCCAGCACCTTGAGGTCGGGGGCCAGGGCGCCGATGGCGACATCGAAACGCACCTGGTCGTTGCCCTTGCCGGTGCAGCCGTGGGCCACCGCGTCGGCCCCCACCTCCCGGGCCACCTCCACGAGGCGACGGGCGATCAGGGGGCGGGCCAGGGCGGTGGAAAGGGGGTAGCGGCCCTCGTAGAGGGCATTGGCCCGGATGGCGGGGAAGGCGAACTCACGGATGAAGGGATCGATCAGGTCGTCCACCCGCGACTGGCTGGCGCCGGCCGCCAGGGCCTTGAGGCGGATCGGCTCGAGTTCGTCGCCCTGTCCCAGGTCGGCGGCGAAGGTGATCACCTCCTTCACCCCCCACTCGCGCATGAGATAGGGAATGCAGACGCTGGTGTCGACACCACCGGAATAGGCGAGCACCACCCGCTCGGCACGCGGCGTTCCTGTCGGCGGTGCACCGCCCGCCAACTGCTGCCCCATCTCCGCCATCAGTGACGCTCCTGCTCTGTGGCGACCGATTCTGTCGCCTGGGGCCATTCTCCCCCCTGGTCCGCCGCCGGCAGGCGCCAGCGGAGCAGAACCACCAGGGCCAGGAGCAGGGGCGGCCCGAGCACGAGGGCCGCCACCACCGCCGGCAGGATCGGCAGGGGCTGGGGCCAACGGACGGCGGCTGCGGCCAGCAGGCTGCTCAGCACGAGGGCCGCCGACCAGAGACGGCCCACTTCCAGGATCTTGGCGAGGGTCATGGGCGGCGCGGTAGGGTAATAAGTCGGTCCTTGACGACCCAGCCTGACGGCATGAGCATTCTCGACACGATCAATCCCTCCCTGACCCGCTACCGGCGCAACGAGCCGGCGCCGGTGCTGCCGCTGCGGGATGAGCCCGATCTGCTGAGCCTGCTGGAGGCCAGCGGCCGCCTGGTGGCCGATGAGGAAACGGCCAGCACCGATGTGAGCACGGTGGAAGAGGAGGAGCTGTCGGCGCTGATGGGCGAGAAAGAGGATTACAGCCCGGCCGACGAGCCCTCCGAGGAAGACTGGGAGGACTGACGGTCCGCTCCGTCACCACCCTGCAGCCCCTCCGATGGCCTCCCGCGACGGCCGCACGCCTGCGGC
>Ga0247833_1000526_pt1 | contig 70187 bp, 48 predicted proteins | sample LaCruzMarch2015__7_FD_187117 | JGI IMG/M metagenome (GOLD analysis project Ga0247833, IMG submission 187117) | Freshwater microbial communities from meromictic Lake La Cruz, Castile-La Mancha, Spain - LaCruzMarch2015_8m | ecosystem: Environmental > Aquatic > Freshwater > Lake | place: Spain...
TGGGGGTTGCCTGGCTGGAAAGCCAGATTCAGGCGGTCAACCCACTGCTGGTGCTGTTCTTCATTCCCTTGTTCAGCCTCGTGCTCTATCCGGCCATCGAACGGCTCGTCCCCCTGACGCCACTTCGCAAAATCCTCGCCGGGTTCCTGCTGACGATCCTCGCCTTTGCGATCGCGGCACATGCCCAGCGGCTCATCGACGCCGAGGCGACGCGGTTTCGCGGGGTCGTGACAGCGGCTGCGGCCGCCGACGGCGTCGACCCTGTCGCGACCGAGGCCGCCATGCGGGACGCCGGGCTCAACGCCTCGGCCGACGCGGTCGCTGCCGCCACACCATTGCCGGCCAAAAACATCGAGCCAGTCATCGAGCCAGTCGCCTCGGGAGATCCCCTGGAGACCGACCGGCGGTCGGAGGCGATGGTTCAGGCTGGCATCGCCGTGACCCGTGCCGGCGTGCGGCTCACCGCCGCCTGGCCATCGGTGGGCTGGCAACTGCTGGCCTACGTGGTGATGACCGCCGCGGAGATTCTCGTGTCGATCACCTGCCTCGAATTCAGCTACACGCAGGCTCCGCCACAGATGAAGTCGTTCGTCATGAGCCTCTCCCTGCTGAGCGTGTCCCTGGGCAACCTGTTCACGGCGCTGGTCAACGCATTCTCCCTGGATGCGGCCGGCAACTCCCTGCTCGCAGGGGCCTCCTATTACTGGTTTTTCTGCGGCTGCATGGCCGTCGCCACGGTGTTGCTCCTTCCCGTGATGTGGACCTACCGCCCCCGCGAGTATCTTCAGGATACGTCTGCCGGATAAGCGGCCCGGATGAGCGTCCCGGATGAGCAGGCCGGATCAGCAGACGACGTGGTGCCGATGCGGTGGCGTCTGGTAGTCTTCGAAAAAAGGGGTTTCCATGGACCGCTCACACTCTCCTGATCGCCCGGTCAATCGCCCGAATGACCATTCCGCCGCAGCCCAGCGGTGGGATCTCAAACGACGGGATTTCCTGACCGCGATGGCGGCCTGGGCGGCAGCACCGGCCTCGTTGACAGCAACGGCGTTGGCAGCCGACCCACCGGCGCCTGCACCGGCATTCCGCATCTCGTTGGCCGAATGGTCTCTGCATCGCACGATCTTTGCGGGCAAACTCGACAACCTCGATTTTCCCCGCGTTGCAAAGCAGCAGTTCGGCATCGCGGCCGTCGAATACGTCAACCAGTTCTTCAAGGACAAGGCGAAGGACGCGGCCTACCTGGGCGATCTCACCAAGCGGGCGGCTGACGAGGGTGTGACCAACGTCCTGATCATGTGCGACGGCCTCGGCAATCTCGGTGACCCCGAGGCGGCATCCCGCACCAAGGCGATCGAAAACCACTTCCCCTGGGTGGAAGCGGCCAAGCGTCTCGGCTGCCACTCGATCCGCGTCAACGCGGGGAGCAAGGGAACGCCAGAGGAGCAGCAGAAGCTCGCAGCCGATGGCCTCTCACGGCTGTCCGACTATGCCGCTCAAATGGAGATGAACGTGCTCGTGGAAAACCATGGAGGGCTGTCGAGCAACGGGGAGTGGCTGTCGGCTGTGATGAAGCTCGTCAACAAGCCGAATTGTGGCACCCTACCCGACTTCGGCAATTTCCACGACTACGATCGTTACCGGGGCGTCGAGGAACTCCTCCCGTTCGCGAAAGGGATCAGCGCCAAGAGCCATGAGTTCGACGCAGATGGCAACGAGGTGCGAACCGATTACCGCCGGATGCTGCAACTCGTCGTCGATGCCGGCTACCGGGGCTGGGTCGGCATCGAATACGAGGGGAAGTCTTTGCCGGAGGCAGAGGGCATCCTGGCCACCCGGAAGCTGCTCGAACGGGTCAGGGCTGAGTTGCGGGCGTAATGCCCCGGCCGCCCGGCAGCCTCGCAAGATCAAGGTCGACGACGACGGGAAAATGATCCGAAACGTCGAGATCGATCGCATGGCAGATGAAGACCCGCGTCATTGCCGGCGTCAGGTCGCTGTGCACCAGAATATGATCGATCATCGTGAACACATCGTCCCGATCGGCCGCGCCATTCTCATTGAAGTCCCAGTGCGAGGTGTAGCGATCGGCAACCCGCGGAATGAATTGCGCCGCGTTGACGAGTTCGTCGCCCGGTGAGGTGTCGTCGAAGTCCTTGAGGTCGTGCACGACGGTCGTTCTGGTGCGGCGGGTGGAATCCGCCATGGGCACGTCGGGGTCGTAGTCGTTGAGATCGCCGAGCACGATCGGCGTGTAGCCGCGGGCGACGATCTCCCGCCGCACGATCTCCCGGGCGATCGACGCCTCGGCCATCCGCTGCGCATTGCTGCCGACGTCGGAAGGATTGCTCTTCAAGTGCAGGCCGAGCAGGCCGATTTTGCGGCCGCAGGTCGTGAAGTAGGCGACCGCGTGCCGCTGCAACACCGCTTCGGCATTCCGGGTGCCCCCGTTGTCGTCGACATCACTGTAGGCCCGTCGCATCCAGGCATCGCCCGCATCGCCACCGCCAGCCGCCGACGACGGGTCGTCGGCATCCCGCGTGCGCTTCGACGACCGTTTGTTGCCCTCCGGCACAAAGATGTGGATCTTTCGACCATCCACGTCGTCCGGTTCGATCCGCGCCAGAATCGCCACGTCGAACCCGGAGAAACGGTCGCGTCCGTCGACGTGATACCCACGAAAGTCGGTCATACCCTTGGCGTGAAGCAGGCTCACCACCGCGTCGACGCCCTCCCGCGACACGACCTCCGGCATCACCACGATGTCGGGCGCGAGTGTCTCGATGACCGCGGCGATGTGTTCAAGGTGGCGACGGCGGGCCGGCTCGAACCGGAAGCGGGTGAGGCTGGTCCGCTCACCGGGGGCGGCGAGGTTCTCGGCATTGAAACAGGCGATCCGCAACGGACATGGCGGCCCCGCAGTCTCCGCTTCGTCGGCCCGGGCGAGCGGGCTCCAGAGCATCATCAGCACAGCCCCCACGCACACCACACGCCAACTGGCCACCGCAGCCGAGAGCCACGTTGCGAGGAAGGCTCCGCTCGCGAGCCGACGAAGCGGCATCCAGAGCGGCATCCAGAGCGGCATCCAGAGCGGACGGGCCTCGGGATGTACGAACCGTTGACGGGCCATGTTCATCGCCGCTAGAGTTTTCATCTGTGACGCAATCGGACCGCGTTCGAACCGCAACAGCGTGCCCGTCCACCAGCGACCGGCTGCCACCACAACGACCGCAACCCACTGTTCTCCATTCCATGACGCTTCCACAAGATACACATCTTCTGTCCCCGCCGCCCGTGCCGCCGAGGGTTCCCTCCGCCAAAAAGGCCCGGGGGACTGGGGGCGATCGGCTCACCCAGCTCGTGCAGGTCGATGAGACGCATGTCGGACGCGGGGTGTTCGCACGGCGGAAGCTCAAATCTGGGATGGTGCTGGGAGAGATTCTCGGTCAGGTTTTCCCGGTCGAGCCCGACGATCCGAGCTATTGCATGGAATTGCCGAGCGGCATGGTGCTTGAACCGGCCGCCCCGCTGAGATTTCTGAACCACAGTTGCGATCCCAACTGTGAGCTCTTCTATTGGTTCGACGAGGATGGGAGCCTTCAGGAAGACCGGCTGTGGCTGCAAACGATTCGTTCGATCAACGCGGGCGACGAACTGCTGATCGACTATTGTTGGCCCGCGGACGCGGCGATTCCTTGCCGCTGCGGGGTGCCAGGGTGCCGGGGTTGGATCGTCGATCCGGAGGAACTGCATCTTCTTCCCGAGACGGATCACCGCGGGGTGGTCCCGGCCCGAACTGGCGATTCGGAGCCGCCGTCGCTGTTGGGGTCCTGACGCTCCTGGCGGCGGTTGGCCTGTCCCGCCTGCGGATCGATGACGATCTACGGTCGCTGCTGCGGGATGCCGATGCCGATTTCCGGCTCGTCGACGAGGTTGCGGATCGGTTCGGTGCCCCGGACCGCGATTGCATTATCCGGGCCACGGCCCGCGACGGTGACCTTTTCGATGGTCGGTCACTGGCCGTGCTCCGATCGCTCGCCACCAGACTGGCGGCAATCGACGGCGTGGAGCGGGTGCGATCGATGTTCGACATCCGTCGACAGGGCGTCTCGGGCGCCATGCTCCCGGTGATTCCGAATGTCGAGGGAGAACTTTCCATCGCCGAGGGCGAGGCCGCAAAGGGTCGGGCACTTGGTCATCCTCTGATTGCGGGCCATCTTCTCTCTGCCGACGCCGCCTCCGGCCTGCTCATCGCCCGGCTCGACGTCGCGGCCGACAAGCCGCCGCGCTTGGGCGCAGTGGTGGCCCGTATCGAAACACTGCTCGCCGACCAACAGGCAGGCGTGGGCAACGGCGTGCTAACGCTTGAACTCACCGGACTCCCAGCCCTCCGCGAGCAGGCAATGGCGGCACTCCGCCGCGACATGCTGCTCTTCAACTCGCTCGGCCTCGGCCTGGCCGTCGTGCTTTCAGCGGCCGTTGCCCGGAGCCTGCGATCGACAATCGTTGCCTGTGTGCCGCCTTTTGTGGGGGCCGTGTGGGCGATGGGCATTGTCGGCCTCTGCGGTGTGCCGGTGAATCTGCTCACCAGCGTCGTGCCCTCGCTGGCTCTGGTCGTGGGAACATGCGACTCGATCCACTTCATCGAGGACATGCGGCGAAGTGCCCGTCGCGGCATCGACGGCGTGACCGCCTCGGGCGGCGCGATCCGGCGGGTCGGGGTGGCCTGCGGACTGACGAGCCTGGTCACGGCCATAGGATTTGCGTCGCTGTGCGCGGCACGGATCGACGCGGTGCGGATCTTCGGCCTGGCCGCGGCGGCGGGGGCTTTGGCGAGTTTCTTGGCGGTCACACTGCTGACCCCGCTGCTGGCCTCGACTGCCGCGTTCAGCGGTCCGCGGCTGGGGCGTTCATCCCGGCTGGCCAGCCGGCTGGCCAACACGCTCACCGCATTTTCGTTGCGGCATGCCCGCGTGGTCGCGGCGGTGGGGTGTGCTGCTACGCTGCTGTTGGGGGTGATGTCGACTGGATTAGACGCCGATAACCGCGTCGCCGACAGCCTGCCACGGGGTGCAGCAGCCTCCCAGTCGCTCGCCCGCGTCGACAGCGATTTCGGCGGGGCCATGGGAGTCGACGTGGTGGTCCGCTGGCCGGAAGGCCTCGGCTCGCTCGATACCCCAGTGCTGGCAGCCCTCGAGGACGTGCATACCGTGCTCGGGCAGTCGGGCGGCATTACGCGGGCCCTTTCCATGGCAACCGTCGCCGGCACGCTGCCGCCCCGGGCCAGACAGCGGCTCGACAGGGCCGAGTTGCGGGACCTCGTCGATGAACAGGCCCGTATGGCGATCGTGCGGGCCCGGGTGGGCGATCTGGGATCACGCAGGCTGGAGGGGGTCTACGATCGGATTGACACGGGTCTGGCCGCACTCGCTGCCGATCGCCCGGGCTGGACGTTCGAACTCGCCGGCATGTCGGTCGTCTCGGCCCGCAACATCCGCCAACTCGTCCGTGATCTGGGCTCCAGCCTTCTGCTGGAGGTGGCCGTCATCGGCGGCATTCTGGCATTGGCATTCCGTTCCCCGCTGGCGGGCATCGTGAGCCTGATTCCCAATGTCTTTCCGCTCGCGGTGATCGGGGCGCTGTTGGTTGCGTTCGGAAAGTCCCTCGATCCAGCCACGGTGATCGTGTTCAACGTCTGCCTGGGACTCGCGGTGGATGACACGGTGCACGTGCTCTCGGCGCTGCGGCGGCACCGTCGCGAAGGACTCTCGATCGCGACCGCCGTCCGCCGGGCGGTGGTGGAGACGGGCAACGCCGTCGTGCTCGGCGGCCTTGTGCTGGCCATCGGATTCGCAGCCGTGACGGTCAGCTCCGTGCCCGCGCTGGCGGGATTCGGCATGCTCGCCTGTGCCGCGGTGGCTGCGGCCACGGTCGCGGAGCTCATCTTCCTGCCGGCGTTGCTGGTCGTCACAGACTCGTTCGTGCGGCGGTGGGGAACCGTCCGTCACGACGGAATCTTCGGCAGCCAGCCGCTGCCATGGAATGCCGGGCACTCTGTCCCGTCGCTGCAGCCGAGCCCGCAGCCGCACACATCAACTTCCTGATTGCCACACTGCCGGGCAAGCATTCAAACACGGCCCCGCCTGAGCACGGCCCCGCCGGGGTTGCACAGCCGCCGCCCGTTAGGAGGCGGTCGCCGCCAGCACGTCCGCAACCGCTTCAACCGCCTGAACGATCTGTTCTTCGCTGTGCTCGCTGGTGATGAAAAACCGGACGCGGGCAGCAGTCTCGCGGACAGCCGGATAGAGAATTGGCCGGGCATTGACGCCTCTCTGCAGGAGCATCTGCGACACGAGCATCGCCCGGGAAGAACTGCCGACGATCACGGGGATCACCGGGGTGTCGCTGCTCGAACCGGTATCAAGATCACAGTCGGCGGCCAGTTTGAGAAACAGCTCCGACCGCTCCCGCAGACGCGTGATCCGCCACGGCTCGCGACGGAGCACCCGCAAGCCCTCGAGGGCTGCTGCGGCGTTTGGCGGCGAGCAGGCGGTCGAAAACACGAAGGCGGGCGTGGTATAGCGAAGATAACGGATCAGCCGTTCGCCGCCGGCAAGGTAGCCGCCACCGGCCCCGAGCGCCTTGCTGATGGTGCCCATCCACAGATCACCCTCCGCGGGATCGACCCCGAAGAAGTCGCATATCCCCCGGCCTTCGGGGCCCATGGTTCCCAACGAGTGGGCCTCGTCCACGTAGAGGAGGGCGTTGTGCCGCTGTTTCACCTCGATGAACCGCGGCAGGTCGGGGTAGTCGCCGTCCATGCTGTACACGCCCTCGATCGCCACGACCACCCGCTTGTACTGCGAACGCAGGTCGCGGAGCAGACCGTCGAGTTGTTCGTGGTCGTTGTGACGGAAGGAGCGTTTGCCGGCCTTCGACGCGTTCGCTCCCTGCATGATGCTGTTGTGGGCCAGTTCGTCGTAGAGAATCAGGTCGCCGGCGCCGAAGAGGTGGTTGAACAGTGAGGCATTCGTGCCGTAGCCGCAGGGAAATACGACGGCCCGTTCCGTGCCGAGGAAATCCGCCAGTTCGGCGTCGAGATCGTCGAGGATCGTGTTGTTGCCACCCACCATGCGGCTGGCAGACGCGCTGCAGCCGAAACGGTCGATCGCATCCTTGGCGGCATTCGTCACATCCGGATGGCCGGCAAGGCCGAGGTAGTCGAAGCTGGTGAAGCTGACAACTTCGCGGCCACCAACCCTCGCAGTGCGGCCACGCACGTGCTCGTTGGGTTGCAGGAACGGATTTTCAAGACCGGCCGCTTCGAGGCCCGCCAGCCGCTCTTCAAGCGCGGCGAACTCGGGAAACGCATCCGTGGAGGTCGTTGCGGGGCGGGCCCGGCCCAGACCATTTGAGGCCAGACCATTTGAGGCCAGACCATTTGAGGCCAGACCATTTGAGGGAATGACTTTGGGCACGGCTCTGGAGCCAGTTTGGGGGCTAGCTTGGGGGCCGGCCGGGCGGGCAGAGGCCACACCACTGTCCGCTCTCCGATCGGCTGCGTCGAACATGCGAACGGCGATGCATTCGACGAGATCCCCGCAGGTCCGGAGGCCATGGAGCCATTCGTCTCGAAACCGCATCTGGTAGCGGCCTTCGATGCGGGTCACCACGTCCAGAAATCGTGCGGTATCGATGCCATTGCCTGCCAGCGACGACTCGGGGCTGAGCGTGCGGATCGTGGCGGTGGGGCTGACTGACGCCAGTTCTTCGAACACAACCCGTTCGATCGCCTCGCGGGAAGAGGCCTGCGGTCTGCTCCGATCGCCTGCCATCTGCTCGCCGTAGGTACCGGTCGATCCAACCATCGCGCCCATAATGCCAACTCCCATCGAGTGCTCCCCGCCATCCGAATGATCGCAGGGCACGCCGCCTATGCAGCAGGCCACGTAAGCAACAGTTCCTGGCTGCATGCGTGTGAAAATCAACGCCGCGTTCGGGCGACGACAACCTTTAGTATACAACCGGCGATTCCCTTGGCGAAACACGTCGAGACCTTGCCATCTACGCAAGGATTTCCGCCTCGGATACCACGCAAACTCGGCCTGTTCGGCATGACCGCCACGCAAAGACACCCGTCGCACCGCCGGCCTCGTCAGCCTGTAGGTTCCCCTGCATCGTCACCCGGCGCTCCCGGCCAGTAGTTTCCGCAGCACGAACGGAAGAATGCCGCCGGAGCGGAATTGGTCGAGTTCGACAGGCGTGTCGATCCGCACCATGCAGGGAATTTCCCGCACCGTGCCATCCGGCCGCATGGCCTTCACCACCACCGTTGTCCGCGGCGCGAGGTGCTCGAAGGGAATATCGAAGGTCTCCTCGCCAGTCAGGCCCAACTGCTGCCAGGGCTCCGGCAGCACCACTGGGAGCACGCCCATGCCGACAAGGTTTGAACGGTGGATTCGCTCAAAGCTGGTGGCGAGCACCGCACGAACGCCCAGCAACATCGTTCCCTTGGCCGCCCAGTCACGGGAACTGCCGGTGCCGTATTCAGCACCAGCCAGCACCACCAGCGGCGTGCCGGCCGCCTTGTACCTCACCGCCGCGTCGTACACGGGCATCACATCCGCCCCGGGCAGGAGCCGCGTAATGCCCCCCTCGGTGCCCGGCACGAGTAGGTTGCGAAGGCGGATGTTGGCAAACGTGCCCCGCGTCATTACGCGATCATTACCACGGCGGGCACCATAGCTGTTGAAGTCGACGGGCTCGACACCGTGCTCGACGAGATAGTGCCCGGCCGGGCTCGACTTGGCGATGCTGCCGGCGGGCGAGATATGGTCGGTCGTCACGCTGTCCCCCAGAGCGAGCAGCACGCGGGCGGCCCGGACGCTCTGCGGGGCCACGGCCTCCCGCGTAAGGTCGGAGAGAAACGGCGGCTCCTGAACGTAGGTGCTCGCAGCATTCCAGTCGTACAGTTCGCCCGTGGACGTCGGCACCGCATTCCACCGCTCGTTCGAGTTCCAGACGTTTCCATACCGGGCCTGAAACTGCGTCGGCAAGACACACGACTCGACAGTCTGCCGCACCTCCTCGGCCGTCGGCCAGATGTCGCGAAGGAACACCGGCTTCCCATCTGCACCGTTGCCGATCGGCTCATGATCCATGTCGATGTCGGTGGTGCCGGCCAAGGCGTAGGCCACGACCAGCGGCGGGCTGGCGAGCCAGTTGGCCTTCACGAGCGGATTGACGCGGCCCTCGAAATTACGGTTGCCGGAGAGCACGGCCGCGGCCACGAGATCCCCCTCGGTCACGGCCTTTGCGACGGCCTCCGGCAATGGCCCCGAATTGCCGATGCAGGTCGTGCAGCCGTAGCCGACCGTCTCGAAACCGAGCGCGTCGAGGTCTTGATCGAGGCCCGACCGCTCAAGGTAGTCGGTCACCACTCGGGAACCGGGCGCGAGGCTTGTCTTGACCCACGGCTTGGAGGTCAGTCCCTTTGCCACGGCCTTTCGCGCGAGGAGCCCGGCGGCCACCATGACGCTTGGATTGCTCGTGTTGGTGCAGCTGGTGATCGCGGCGATGACGACCGCACCGTGATGGATCGTGTCGGTGTGGCCATTATTTTTGACCGTTCCAGTGCGGGTGAGGGCCGGTCCTTCGAGGGCGAAGCCGCGCTTGGCCGTGGGGGCGGTGAGCGACTCCGCGAAGGTCTTCTTGACGTCGTTGAGGGCAACACGGTCCTGCGGCCGTTTCGGGCCGGCCAGGCTCGGCACGATGCTGCCAAGGTCGAGGCTGAGACGTGTGGTGAATTCCGGGACGGCCGCGGCAGCTGTGCGAAAGAGCCCCTGCTCCTTCATGTAGCGTTCGACGAGCGTGACCTGTTCCGCCGGCCTGCCGGTCAGCCGCAGGTATCGAAGGGTCTCGTCGTCCACGGGAAAAAACCCCATCGTGGCCCCGTACTCGGGGGCCATGTTGGCGATCGTCGCTCTGTCGGCGAGCGACATGCCGGCGAGGCCCGATCCGAAAAACTCGACGAACTTGCCGACAACTCCCGCCTTCCGCAGGATTTCGGTGACGGTGAGCACAAGATCGGTGGCCGTGGCACCGGCGGGAAGCCGGCCGGTGAACTCGAAGCCCACCACCTCCGGCAACAAGAGCGACAACGCCTGCCCAAGCATGACTGCCTCGGCCTCGATGCCGCCCACGCCCCAGCCGACCACGCCTAATCCATTGATCATGGTCGTGTGGCTATCGGTGCCGACAAGCGTGTCGGGCACGGCCACCTTGAGGCCCCCCTGCTTCCCGGCCGGATCGTCGCGAAGAAATACGCAGCCGGCGAGATATTCGAGATTCACCTGGTGGACGATACCGATCGCCGGGGGCACGACCCGGAAATTCCGAAAGGCCTGCTGCCCCCACCGCAGGAAGGAGTAGCGTTCGGCGTTCCGCTGGAATTCGACGTCGATATTCTTCGCGAGCGAGTCGGCAGCGCCGAAAAAATCGACCTGCACTGAATGGTCAATCACCAGATCAACCGGCACGAGCGGGTTGATCTTCCCGGGATCACCACCGAGTCGCTTCATCGCCGCCCGCATGGCCGCCAGATCGACCACGCAAGGCACGCCCGTGAAGTCCTGCAAAACCACTCGGGCCGGCTTGAATGGAATTTCCGTTTCCGCCGGTTTGAAGGCATTCCAGGTGGCGAGGCTGCGAACGTCGGCTTCCGTGACCTCGTAGTTGTCGCAGGTTCGAAGCAGCGCCTCGAGCACCGTGCGGATGGAATACGGCAGCCGCGCCGTATTGGTGATGCCTGCGTCGTCGAGTGCCCGCAGCCGGTAGAGCGTCGCGGGGCCGGAACCGGTGTCGAACGTGGCACGGGCGGAAAAAGGGTCGACGAACGTGGCTGCCATGGGAGGTGAAGACCTGGTTGGTGGAGATCTGGTTGGTGGAGATCTGGTTCTTGGAGACTTGATTGGCGGGAATCTGGTTGGTGGGACTCTGGTTGAAAGCGATTGTGAGGACGCCCAGAAACCGGGAATGCGGCTTCCAAGCGGCCGGACGCGACCGAACCGTTTTGGGTAGCCTACCGACTTGCTCTCGTCGGCGAGAAGTGTCCGCTGCATCTCTGGCAGTTTTTCCGGCACTTTATTCTCAGCAAGCCATGGTTGGCCAAAACCCACTCGAAGGCCCAGGAAACAGGCTCGCGGGCGGCCGTTCAACACGGGCGGGGAAAAAATTCCGTCAAAATCCCCGTCCTGGATTCGACACGACCAGGAATATGGGGTATTGTTCTCCCAGGCGAGGAACACCTCCCCTCAATACACAAACCGATCTCTTCAGCGGCTGTTCCCCCCCCCCCAAAGACCCACACTTCTAGAGCCGCTACCGGGCCCGTGGTTCCCCAACCGCGGGCCCTTTTCTTTTGATTCCGCTTAAATCCCGCACTGTCCCCGCTGATGGGACTTTTTTCGGCTGGCTCCCTACCGGCCACTTGCGGGGGATGCAACCACTCCTATAACGAGGAGCGGCTGAGGCGGCTGACCGTTGCACCATGGCCGGTTCGTGCGACTGGTCGCCTGCCTGTCAGCGTTTCGTTGTTCTCGTTTGTTTTTCACGGATCGCTGGCTTTTCAGGTATCGCGGGATTTTTCGGCGTGGCTCGGACATGGAACGATCGACTCACGGAGAGGTCGATCGGTTGTTGGCAGGGATGGGTCGATCGTAAGCGTCACCGACCGCCACTGGCATGGGCCAGGCCGCGGCATGGGTCGCCGTGCCGTGGCCGAATCCGCTCTCGAATCCGCTGGAGGGGTTCGCTGGCTCCTGACCGGTCGGGCTTGAGCCTGGTCGAACTGCTCGTCGTGGTGGCGATCATCGGTGTGCTGGTGGGCATGCTGCTGCCCGCTGTGCAGGCCGCCAGGGAGTCGGCCAGGCGAACGACCTGCCAGCACAACCTCCGCCAGTTGGCCATGGCGGTGCTGAACTATGAGGCTGCGAGTCGACGGCTGCCTGCCGCGGCGGTCGTCAGCGAGGCCTTCAATCCGACGACGTGCACGGGCTGCTGGAATCCATGGTCTGAGGCCGGCATGAGTTCGTTCACGCCGGGCACCAAACATGGCACGAGCTGGGTTTTGGCGGTCCTACCCTTCATGGAACAGGCCGCAATCTTCACCAGCTGGAACCGCGACACAAACGTCCTCGGCAACGCCGCCTTGGCCCAATCCGACATACCGACGCTCTATTGCCCCAGCCGCCGATCCCGGATCCGCATCAACCGCGACGACCACCGGAATCTGCTGGACAGTAGTTGGCGAGGAGGAGGCACCGACTACGGTGGCTGTTACGGCCGGGGCGATGGTTTCATGAATGACACCCGCTACGACCATCGGTTTTCCGATGTCGACACGCCCATCAGCGGTTCGTCGGGAAAACGCCAAGGCATGTTTATGCCCAATTCCGGCAGGCTTGTATCGGCGGCGACCGATGGGCTGGCCAACACGATCATGCTGGGCGAATTGCAACGGCTGCGGCCGATTGCCGGCAGCACCGCCGCCAACACCTACAACCGGACAAGCCATGATGGCTGGGCGGTGGGGGGCGTTTCGACGCTGTTTGTCACCGCGACCGATCCGGGGCATTCCAACCCCGGGGGCATGAACAATCTGTTCTTTGAGTCCCCGGGCAGCGAGCACCTCGGCGGCTGTTTCTTCGCTCTCGCCGACGGATCCGTCCAGTGGATCAGCGAATTTATTGACACGAAGGACAACAACGCCCTGTTTCCACTCCTTGGATCGATTCAGGACGGGGCCGTGGCCGGACTCGCGGCCGCACACCGCTGAACGAATTTTGCTTGCGGAGCCTCCCACGATGATTCCCAGCCGCGCCGGCATCCAGATCACGGCCAAACGTCTTCGATATTTCGCTCTGGTTCGCTCTTTCGTCGGTGTCAGCGCGATACTGACACTCCAAGGCTGTGTTCCTTCGTCGCGACCGCCACTCGGCCGGGTCAGCGGCACCGTCAGGCTCGACGGCGAGTCCCTCGCCAATGCCACCGTGCTGTTTACGCCGGCAGGACAGGGCCGCACGTCCCAGGGCGTCACCGACACGCAGGGCCGGTATGAACTCCGCTACCTGCGAGATATTCCCGGCGCGAATGTCGACCAGCACACCGTGAGAATCACGACTGCCTGCGAAGAGAATGGCGGCCGCGAATTACTGCCGGCCCGATACCACGCCCGCACAGATTTAGAAGCGAGGGTCGTCGCCGGGAGGAACGTATTCGACTTTGAACTCAGATCGCACGCCCCGTAAAAATCGGATTGAAAGGGCGACGACGAGCGGCAGAGACGGCGCGGGCCGAGGGGCGTCGTTAACTCCCGGACACGTTGAAAACTTGCCGCCACCTTGATTCAAAAGACGTGGATCCAAAAGAGGGCGAGACGGGATCGGCTGAAGCTCGACGAGCGTTGGAATTTCGCCCCCTAGACCGTTGCAGCGGCTTCAGCCCAGATGGCGAAATTCCCCGCGAAGGAGACTTCTGCCGGCCCGGCGGCGGGATACGACGCGGTACAAGGGGCTTCGTCAACTCCCGGACAAGTTAAAAACTTGCCGCCACGTGGAGAGAGGCAGCGAGCCGGGATCGGCTGAAGCTCGACGAGCGTTGGAATTTCGCCCCCCCAACGGCCGCAGCGGCTTCAGCCCAGATGGCGAAATTCCCCGCGAAGGAGACTTCTGCCGGCCCGGCGGATGGAGGTATGAGAACCGCCAAGGGGCGTCGTCAACTCCCGGACACGTTGAAAACTTGCCGCCACGGTGGGAGGGAAGAGAGGATGACGGAGCTTCTGGTCGCCCTTGGGCCAAACTGGCCGAAAAGCACCGGTTTGTTGCGGATTCACACGTTTTATGGTTTATAATTTGGCCGGCGCGGTTGCGGCGGCTGCTGCGCTCGAGCGGCGGTTCCGTGTGTGGAGCGATCCCACACATGAACCATGGAATAGGAATACGTGGAAAAGGATGGCCACATTCCAGACGCAAATGGCTTGAGGACACGGATGGCATGAGTGACATGATTGACACGGATGGCATGGACGGCATGGATCAATCTCTCGCACCGCTCACCGTCTCCAGCGTCGGGCTGCTGCGAAATTCGGCGGCCGGCGGTGTTGCAGCCGTCGACCGCCCTGCGGGCGCCTCGGCGTATGGCCAAACCCCGACGCTGGCCTCCCCGACTCTTGTTTCCCCGACGTTGGAAATCTCCGTGATCATGCCGACCGTGCACTGGTCGGGCACGTTTGAGCGGTGTGCTCGTCGGGTCTTATCGCTGATGGACGCCATGCCAACGACCGTGGAAGTCGTGTTCGCGTTTGACGGCGCTGCCCCACCCGTCCCGGATTGGCTTGACCGTCCGGGAGTCAAGGTCGTCACGACAGGCGTCCGTTCCGGGCCGGCGGTCGCCCGTAATCTTGCGGCTCAGGCCGCCAGCGGGAGCGTGCTGTTTTTCGTCGATGCCGACGTGGAACTTGCCGCCGACGCGCTCCAGCACGTTCATGCGGCGTTCGAGGCTGACCCCGATCTTGTCGGACTGTTCGGTGCCTACGACGACGAACCGTCGGCCGATGGCGTGGCGAGCACGTTTCGTAATCTTCTCCACCACTACACACACGTGTCGCACCCGGGCAGCGCTGGCACTTTTTGGTCCGGCTGCGGAGCCATTCGCACAGCTGCCTTTGTCGACGTCGGCGGGTTTGACGAGACGTTCGCGTATCCCAGCGTGGAAGACATCGAATTGGGCATGCGGATCGTTGCCAATGGCGGCCGCATCGTGCTGACGCCGGCCGTGCAGTGCAAGCACTTGAAGCAGTGGACACTAGCGTCGATGGTATTCACCGATATCGTCCACCGCGCAAAACCGTGGACGCACTTGATCATGAACAGCCATCATCTGCCCGTCGCGCTCAATCTCGACTGGCGGGGTCGGCTGAGCGGAGTCTGTTCGGTTCTTCTTGCCGTCTGCCTGGCGGCTGCGGTGTTTGTGCCGGCGGCATTGTGGGTGGCACTTGCCTGTGGACTGGCCGTTGTGGGGATGAATCGCAATTTCTATGGGCTGTGCCTGAGAAAGAGGGGCATCGGCTTTGCCGTCGCAGCCATGGGGCTGCACTGGCTCTACTTCGTCTACTCCTCCCTGACATTTGGCTTTGTCACGCTTTACGAAACATGGAAAATGGGTTCGTGACGAAACGAGAGCCCGGTCTCGCCCACGCTAGAGCCCGGTCTCGCCCACGCTAGAGCCCGGTCTCCCGCAGATGCTGCATGAGGATCCGCTCCAGTTCAGCGATCGTCTGCGGATGGTGATGAACCCGCGTGTGCATGGCCGGAACCATGATTTCGCTGGCCACGCCCTCCAGCCGCGCGCTCGACACCGGCACGATGCAGTCGCCACCATCGCCCACGGGCGATTGATGAGCGTCGCCGATGATGCTGTGCGTGGTGACCCAGCAGGGCACCCGCAGTCCACGCAGGGCCCCGAGGATCATTGAGTCGGGCTCCAGCACGTCGACCGTTGTCGGCAGCCGGCGTTCGTAGTCGGGCCGAAACGCCCCCGGATTGGCCCGCACGACCTCGTCGTGAATCGCCTTCATCTCCGGCGGTTGCTGCACTGTGAGCGACGCTACCCGGCCGATCCCGAGCGACGCAAGCGCCGAGCCTTGGTGCGGGGTGGCGATGAACACCACCCGCCTGACGAACGGCAGTGGCTTGAAGAAGTATGCCGGCCTCACCTGCTGGCGAATCTCCGGCCGCATCCTGATCTGCTCGAACGGCTGGCAGGCGATCGAGTCCCAGATGGCGTTGCCTGAATCCACGACCTGCAGCTTCGCGTGAAGGCCACCCATGCTGTGGCCGACGAGAAGCATCGACCGGATGGCGGGATCGCCGCCCTGCGGATCGAGCGAGTGCACGGCCGCGGTGAGTTCGCGGCGCAGCACCGCCGCCGACTGCAGGAACGAGGCACCCGTCGGATAGTGAAAGAGCCAGGGCTCGAAGCGTCTATGAAAGGTCGGCCAGGCCCGCAACTCGTTGAGCATGTCAAACCACGTGCCCTCGTCACTGGCCAGGCCGTGAATGAAGACCACCGGAATCTTGCCCCGCTGGTGCGGCTGCAGCATTTCCAGCCGCGGTTGCGTATCCCCCGCCCCGAAGGGCTGCACAAAACCTTGAATCGCATTCGTCCGCGGCAGGCTGGCCAGCATGTCCAGCAGCGGCGCTGTGAGATCGGCGGCCAGCAGCGGCCGGGCCGGGCCGATGTGAACCGCGGCGATTTCCACGGGATTGGCCAGGTCAAGGATGGCCGGGGCATGGTCACGGGCGAGAGGGCCCGAAAACTTCTGCAGAACATTCTCGTCGCCCGGCATCGTGAACCTCAGCACCGCGGTGGCCGCGATCGACTGACGCCGCGACGCGAACCGGCGGCTCTCCGCCATGGGTTCCTGCACCAGCCGTACTGCCACGGGCAGACCAAACCCGCCACGGACGTGACGCCGCGACACCCGTTTGTCGTCGGGAAGGCAGGCCGCTTCGATGGACTCGATCCCGGAGGCATCCACAGCCAGTGACCGGGTCTGGATCGGCACGCAGACCGGCTGCCATCGAGGCCCGATGACGAGCCCCTGCCCCGTGAGCCGACCATGCTGGTGGGCGGACTCAAGCAGGCCTTGCAGGGCGTCTGCGTAGAGCGACGATGCCTCGCAAAGAATCTCCGGTGAGCCCGGGCAGGTCCAGACGGCATTCCATGCCTCTTCGCAGGCGTTGTAATAGCCATCGACGGCGTGCCAGTCGCATTTTTTCGCCAGTTCGCAGGAGGCGGACAGGGAGTCGCGGGCCCTGCGGAGATGGCCCTCAGCCACCTGCTGCGGCGACACCGCCGGAGCGAGCGACTGCAGCGGGGAGCGATTCTCGACAGGTGCACCGTTGCCGGTGTCAGTCGTGCAGAACACGAGACAAAGCGCGAGACATACCGCCATCCAGAGGCTCATCTGTCCGCGAACGATCAGGCGAATTCCCACCACGAAACGGCCCCCCTGGGCCTACTATCGGCGGCCGCGGCCATCATTGCCCGCTCGCGTGACTCAACCGGCATAGTCACCGCGGTCTACCCAGCCGCTGTCGCCCGGCCCGCAGCCTCTTTGTCTGGCTACCGTCAGGGGCGGGCGGCGGCATGCTCCTCGGCCACGAGTTCCATGTCGGCGCTCAGGTATTTCAAGGCCGCCGACGGTGCGAGATTGAAGTAAACGCGACCCGCCGTGCACCAGCGCAGGCCGTCATAGACAAACTCCGCGGTGGCAGCCCGCACGTTGGACACAGCCTCGACGTGCTCCATGCCACCCCCCTCCACCGCCTCAAAACTCACCTCCACAGCGACCAGGGCCTTGAGCCGTCGGTCACGGCGATCCCGCACATAGAGCACGTCGTCATCGAAGTCGACGTTCACCCACTGCAGGCCCCGCGGCTTGCCGGTGGCACCGGCCCGATCGATGAACTTGGCCTCCAACTGCTCCCGTTGCCGGTGGAAGTCTCGCTGAATTCGGGCCAATTGCTCGGCACGCCGGGCCACTCGCAGCGGCTTCAGGGCGATTACGATCGCGGTCCCAGCCAGGGCGGCCAGTGCTGTGACAACAATGATCGACACAATATTGTCCACTGTGTGGCCTGAAGGTGTGGCCCTAGGATGTGGCCTGAAGATGTGGCCTGAGGGTAGGCCGCCCGTGTTCCAGAGCGAAGTGTACGGGCCACGGTCGGTCCGTCCAAATCGAATGTTGGTTCCCGTCGAATGTCGGCTCCCGCGTGCAGCCCGGCCCAGAGCCCTTGCGACAGCCCTTCCAAACCGCCAGAAAGCGTAGACTGCGGCTACCGGGATGTTTCAAGAGCACGAAAACCTCTGTCGGAAGGGAAATATGCCGCAGAACACCAGCCGCACGTCGCGGCGGAAATCCATAACACCCGCCAGTCCCACCCGGCCGGCGGCTCCCCGCCGAAGCCTTTCAGAGCAGATTTCAAAACCGATCCCAAAACGGATGCCAGACCGGATGCCAGACCGGATGCCAGACCGGATGCCAGACCGGATGCCAGACCGGATCATTGGTGCCCACCAGTCGATTGCCGGCGGCCTGAGTCGGGCCGTTGATCGGGCTGTGGAAACGGGCTGTCAGTGCCTGCAGATCTTCACCCGCAACATCAACCGCTGGGACGTCTCCCCGCTCGATCCGGTTGAAGCGGTTGCTTTTCGGACCGCTGTTCGGGCTGCCGGGCTGTCGCTCGTCGTGGCGCACGATTCCTACCTGATCAACCCCGCATCGGCAGACCCGATCCTGCGGACCAAGTCAATCGATGGGCTCGTCACGGAACTCACCCGTGCGGAGGAACTGGAGATTCCCTGGGTGGTGGCCCACCCAGGTGCCGCAGGCGAACAGCCGCGCGAAGAGGCGGTGCAGCGGGCGGCGGACGGCATCGCCGCAGCCCTCCACCGCACCGGCGGCCTTGCCGCGGGCATTCTTATCGAGACCACGGCAGGCCAGGGCTCCTGCCTGGGCGACACCTTCGGGGAGATCGCCGCCATGCTGCGAACGATCGACACTGCAGGCGTTGCTGGCCGGGTCGCGGTCTGCCTCGACACCTGCCATGTGTTCGCCGCCGGCTACGGCCTCTCTCCGAGCCATGAACTCGACCGCACGCTGGAGGAGTTCGACGCCACCATCGGCCTGGAACGCCTCAAGGTGATTCATGCTAATGACTCGAAGAAGAAGCGGGGTTCGCGGGTCGATCGGCACGAAGCGATCGGGCAGGGTGAAATCGGCCCCGATGCCTTCCGCCTGCTGATGAACCATCCGCGGCTGTCGAACATTCCGTTGATTCTCGAAACACCTAAAGAGGGCCCGGACGGAAAGTTCTGCCCCGACAACGATCGCGGCAATCTCGCGCTTCTCCGGGGATTTGTGGCGGGACGCCCTCCCCGCCGCAAGGCCTGAGCAGACCCGCCCACGCTCCAACCGCTGAACGCAACGTGCATGCGGTGAGGCTGGCCGCGAGACAGATGGCGGTAAGAGAGCCCGCCGCGCGACAGCCGGCCACGGGCCACGCCACGACACGGCGTTCACGGCTCCGGGGGGATCGTTCTCCCGTGCGGATCGCTCGCCCGCATACCGACCTCCGCCATGCCGACCTCCACCTCGATCCGCCGCCTCACCTCGGCACCCAGATGGTGTTCGATCCACTCGGCCGGTGGATGGAGATGATCGAGCGGCACGTTGGCATGCCGGCCCAGCCAGGCCTCCCAGAGACGGTGCGATCGCACCACCGTATCGGCCTGTTCGCGGCCGCGAGCGGTGAGCGTCCAGCCCTGGGGCCCCCGCGTCATGCGGCCCGTGCTCGCCAGCCACCAGTCCGCGAGGCGTTCGCCCACCTTCGGCCGCCGCGCCGGCGACGCGGCCTCCCCCCGCGTCAGGTTTTCCTCCACCCTCCAACAGGCGGCGAGTCTGTCTTCACAGGCGACCCGCCATGCAAACCAGCTCCGGCTGCAGAGCCTGGCCACGAGCCCGTCGTCGGGGGCAAGCAGTATGCCCAACAGATACTGTCCACCCAGCACGACTGCGATCATTCCCGCCGCGCTCGTATTGCACCACCACGCGGCCAGATACCCGATCACGGCGGACACCACCCCCAAAAGGATCGCCAGCATGGCGATGCGATGCAGCCGCTGCGTGAGCAGTTCGGCCGTGGCGGCCGGCACCACGAGCATCGCCACGACGAGAATCGAGCCCACGGCCTCGAAGCCCGCCACGGTCGCCAAAGCCGTCGCGGCCAGCAGGCCCGTGGTCACAGCCGCCACCGGCACGCCTGCTGCCAAGGCCGCCCCGGGGTCGAACGCCGTGAAGACCTGGAGTTTCCAGGTGGCCAGCGCGGCCACGGAAAGCCCGATGAAGACGAGCATGGCCGTCAGAAAAGCTCGCGGCACCTCGACCCCCAGCACGGGCAGCGTGTCGAAGGGCACCAGTTCCAGAACGCCGTGAAGCACGCAGGCCGGATCGAGGTCGATCCGTGACGCTGCTGCCGTCACCATCACGACACCCAACGCAAATAGCGTCGTGAATGCCACGCCGGCCCCGGCATCCTCGGCGAGCCCACCCTCGGTCCGAAACAGCTGCGTCAGCCAGACCGTGAGCAGCGCGGCCGCCACCGCCCCGACCAGTACAAGCGGGCTGCCGGGCCTCCCTCCGGCCAGCACGGCCACGACGATTCCCGGCAGGACGGCGTGACTGATGGCGTCGCCCAGAAGACTCATGCGGCGGACGACCAGCAGCGTGCCGACCAGCCCGCAGCCGGCGGCCACGGCCGCAGCAGTGGCGATCGCCCAGGCATGCATGCCGCCGCCGTCGGTAAGAAAGGAGGTGTTCATAATGGTATCGTGCTTCGTACTGACGGGAGCCGGGGGTCGGTGAAGGCCGAAGCGAGTTGGCGTATCCTCGTCTCGAGTCGGAGGCTTTCACCGATCACCGGCGGCTTTGGCTATCTCCGCTTCATGGCTCACGGGAGCCGGGGATCGGTGGAAGCCGAAGCGAGTTGGCGTATCCTCGTCTCGAGTCGGAGGCTTTCACCGATCACCGGCGGCTTTGGCTATCTCCTCTTCATGGCTCACGGGAGCCGGGGGTCGGTGGAAGCCGAAGCGAGTTGGCGTATCCTCGTCTCGAGTCGGAGGCTTTCACCGATCCCCGGCGGTGGCGGGCCAATATGCCGCGGCCCGGTGCTGCCACGAGCGAGCACGCGAAGATGAACGCCGCGGCCAGCACGACCAGCGGTCCGGTGGCCAGCCGAGGCACGGTGGCACTGACGGCGACCCCAAACACCGCCGACGCCAGGCCAAACACGCCGGCGAGCAGAAGCATGGACGGCACGCGGTCTGTCCACTGCCGGGCGGCGACGGGCGGAATCACCACCAGCGCCGTGACGAGAACAGCCCCCGCGGCGGGCAACCCCACGACCACCATCACGGCCACCAATGCCACGAGACCAAAGTCGATCAGTGCGACCGGCCAGCCCGTGGCCGAGGCAAACGCCGGATCGAAGGCGACGAGCGTCGCCTCCTTGAGGGCCAGCACCACGGCCAGCACCGCGACAACCGACACCGTGGCCAAAAGCATGGCGTCGCCGGCGGTGAGCGCCGCGGTGTGTCCGAGCAAGAATTGCTCGAGGCCGGCGCCGCCGGAAATCCCACGTGCTGTGATCCCGGAAACGAGGGTGATGCCGAGCCCAAACGACACGCTCAGCACGATCGCCGTGGCGGCGTCGTCCCGCGTGCGGCCAAACCGGCGCAGCAGCACCAGAACACCGAGTGAGGCGATGGCGGAGACGAAGCCACCGGCCAGCAGCACCGACAGATCACGGCGGCCTGTTGCCAGGAATGCCAGCGCGACGCCGACGAGCGTGGCATGGGCGGCGGCATCCCCCACCAGGGCCCGTTTCCGGAGCACGCCGAAACAGCCGATCACGCCTGCCGCAAACCCGACGGCCGCCACCCCGGATGCCACCACGAGCGTGTTGTGCGAGATCGCCAGCAGCGGAGTCATGCCTGTCATGCCTGTCATGCCTGTCATGCCTGTCATGCCTGTCATGCCGTCCGGCCCCGCTCCTCGACGGCACGTCCCAGTTCGTCGAGCACGTCGAGACGGCCGGAATAGGTGCGTTCAAGGTTTTCAGGCGTGAGCACGCTGGCCGCAGGGCCGACGGCCACCAGCCGCATGTCGATGAGCGCTACGCGGTCAAACCACTGGGCAGCCGTCCGCAGATCGTGGTGCACGACGACGACGAGGCGGCCGGCATCGCGGAGTTCGGAAAGCACTCCGAAGATGAGTTCTTGTGATTTGGCGTCGACGCCAGCCATCGGCTCGTCGAGCACATACACCTCCGCCTGCTGCGCCAACGACCGGGCAAGAAAAACCCGCTGCTGCTGGCCGCCGGAGAGCTTGCCGATCTGCCGTCCCGCGACGTCGGCGAGCCCCACCCGGTCGAGGCTCTCCCGGGCGAGTTGTCGTTCCCGTTGTCCCGGTCGGCGAAACCAGCCGAGTTTTCCATACGTGCCCATCAGCACGACGTCGCTGACACTGACAGGAAAATCCCAATCGACCGTCTCACGCTGCGGTACGTAGCCGACCCGGCCGCGGACCTCGGCGAATGGCCGACCAAAAAAAGTGATCGCGCCACCGGCCAGCGGCACGAGCCCAAGCGCCGCCTTCAGAAGCGTGCTCTTGCCGGCACCATTGGGGCCAATGATGCCGAACAGGCAGGCGGAATCGATGGCGAGATCGATGTTCCACAGCACCGGTCGCCGGCCGTAGGACACCGTCACGTCATGGAATTCGAGCAGGGGCGGACGCATGCTGCTAGCGGTCTCCAGCCAGCCCGGCATGGATCGTTTCGACGTTCTCGCGGAGCATCTCCTCGAGCGTCTCTGCATGGCTGGCCGGGCCGCCGAGGGAATCGGAGTAGAGCGATCCACCGAGGGCGACGGCATGACCGCGGGCCTGTGCTCCCTCCCGGAGCGCCTTCACATTGCGGTCGGACACGCTCGTCTCGACGAACACCGCCGGAATCCGTCGCGAGACGATCAGTTCCACCAACCGGTTGATGTCGGCAAGGCCCGCCTCGCTTTCCGTGCTGGTACCCTGCACGCCGACCACTTCGACATCGTACGCGCGGCCGAAATAACGAAAGGCGTCGTGTGCCGTGACCAGCACGCGGCGTTGCCTCGGAATATCTGCCAGCCGGGTGCGGAGCACGCCGTCGAGGGCTTGGAGACGCTGCACATAGTCGGCCCCCCTTGCCTCGTAGTGTTCGCGGCCGGCTGGGTCGAGCTTTGTCAGGGCCTCGACGACTGCCGGCACGCACCCACTCCAGAGACTCGCGTCGAACCAGACATGGGGGTCGTACAGGTTGTCAGCCACCGGCAGGAGCCTGTCGCGGGGCAGCGAGTCGGCCACGGCCGTGACGACGACTCGTCGGGCCAGCCGGGAAAGAAGTTCGGCGAGCTTCCCCTCGAGATGCAGACCCGAGGCGACGATGAGCCGTGCCTTGGCCAGCCGATCTGCATCGCGGGGCGTTGCCCGGTAAGAATGCGGGTCGATGCCGGGCCCCATCAGGCAGTCGACCACCACCCGGTCGCCACCGACCTGCCGCACGAGGTCGGCCACGACCGTGGTCGTGGCGACGACATGGCAGGCTGGCGGCTCAGCCTCCGCTCTCGACGCCAGCACCGCGACGGCAATCGCCGCCAACACGCGCCGCACAGCATTTTTTGAGTCGCCAAAAAACATTTTTTGATCCACCAAAAAATATAGCCCTGGCGGTCAAAGAACGCAACAGCGGTCGAGGGCCTCCGGGCGACCGGCTGAGCGTGGCAAAAAGCATCGGCTCGCCTGCGGCCGGCCCCGTTCTGCCCCTCGCTTTCTCGCCCCCCTATGACCGTTCCCGACCCGATCCCGATTCCGGTCCCCGGCCGCTCCCGACCGGCGCGTTGACCAAAACGGAGCGTATTCTTAAGTTCAGGACACCCCCCGACGCCCTGGAGCGATGCCGTGGAATCGACCTATTTCAAAAGGTTTCGAATGGATGCCGATCTGGCATCCGAACGGCGGCCGACCCCCTTGCGGCCGGGGTATCGAATGGTTCCTTGGAACGAGGCCTTGGTCGACATCCACGCCCGCGCCAAGTTTCGCTCGTTTCGCGACGAAATTGACGCCCTGGTGTTTCCGTGTCTCAGCAGCTTCGAGGGCTGCCGGAGGTTGATGCGGGAAATTCGCAAAAAGCCAGGTTTTCTGCCGCAGGCGACCTGGCTCATCGCCTTCGGCAGATCGCCGGAGGCGCTGCAATGGTGCGGCACGATTCAGGGGGTCGCCGCTCCGGGGAGCTGTGGACTCATTCAAAACATCGGCATCGTGCCCGGGCATCGGGGACTCGGGCTCGGCTCGTGCCTGATCGAGCAGGCGATCCAGGGCTTTCGGAGCCATGGTCTGCGGGTGGCGTCTCTCGAGGTCACGGCCGATAATTGCCGTGCCGTACGCCTCTATCAACGGTTGGGTTTCCGTCGGGTGCGAACCGTGTACAAAGTGTCGGACGGTGGCGTCGTCAACGAATGCCCTGCCGCAGCCGATGCGACCACGGCGACAGGATGCGCTCCGCGTTCGACCACTGCCGAAGTCGCCTTGTCATGATCCCGCACGAGACCCGGTGCCCTTGAAGCAGACCCTTTTTTCGACGACGCTCGACAACGGCATCGTCCTGCTCGGTGAGGAACTGCCCGGCCTGGAGTCGGTCGCGGTGGCCTTTCACTCGCCTGCTGGAGCGATCCACGACGGCGAGGGCCGCTGCGGACTGGCCACCCTGTCCGGCGAGATGATGCTCCGTGGAGCGGGTCGCCGCAGCAGCCGGCAGATCGTCGAGGACCTGGAGGGGGCGGGAGTTCAGTGGGCTCAGGCCGTGTCGATGAGCCATGCCAGCTTTTCCGGGGCCATGGTCGCCCGGCAGCTCGCCGATGCCCTGCCGATCTACGCCGACATCCTCCGGCAGCCGCTCCTCGCCGACGATGAACTCGAAAACGCCCGCCAGATGGTTCTCCAGAATCTGGCGGGCACCGAAGATGATCCTGCCCATCGGGCGATCCTGTCGCTGCGGGAAATCCATTACCCATCCCCGTGGGGCAAGCCGTCAGAGGGGCTTTCCGGCGACGTCGAGCGGCTCGGCGTGGAAGATGTCCGCCAGTTCGTCAACGCCCACGTGCGGCCGGGCGGCACGATCATCGCCATCGCCGGCCGGATCACATGGGACGACTTCGTGACTCGGATCGAACAGCTCTTCGGCGACTGGACAGTGGGAGCGGCAGCGACCGTGGCGACGGGGCCCCGCGGGCCACGGGTCAGGCATGTCCCGCACGACTCGCAGCAGACGCACATCGCATTGGCCTGGTCCGCGCCCCCGTATCACTCGGACGATTCCTACGAGGCGACGGCGGCGCTCGCGGTGCTCGGCGGAGGCTCGAGTTCGCGTCTTTTTTCGGAGGTCCGCGAGCAACGCGGGCTGTGCTACAGCGTCTCAGCCGGCTACCAGACCCATCGCGACTTTGCGATGGCGTTGTGTTACTCGGGCACGACGGCGGCCCGCGCCCAGGAAACGCTCGACGTGATGCTCGCGGAGATCCGTCGGCTGCCGGGCACCATTCAGGAAGGCGAACTGGAGCGGGTGAAGGCGCGGGCGAAGAGCGCACTCGTGATGCAGCAGGAGTCGAGCGCGGCGCGGGCTGGTGCGATCGCACGGCAGTGGTATCACCTCGGCAAGGTGCGGACGCTCGCCGAGGAACTCGAACGCTACGACCGACTGAGCGTCAGGTCGATCGAGGAGTGGCTCGCGAAGCATCCCATCAGCGATCTGTCGGTCGTGTCGCTCGGCCGCGAACCCCTGGAGGTGCGGGATGCGGTTTCTGCGTGAACAGCTCGACAACGGTCTCGAAATCATCGCCGAAGGAACCGACGGCGCCCTCTCCACGAGCATCGGCTTCTTCGTGCGCACCGGCTCGCGGGACGAAAGCGATGATCTCTGGGGCGCGAGCCATTTCCTCGAACACATGGTCTTCAAGGGTACGACCGATCTGTCGGCTGAAGAGATCAACCGGCGGTTCGACTGGATGGGCGCCAGCGCCAACGCGTTTACCAGCGAAGAAGACACGGTCTACCATGCCGCCGTGCTGCCCTCGCAACAGCACGAGGCGGTGGATCTTCTGGCCCGCATGATGCGACCAGCCCTCCGGGATGAGGATTTCTCGACGGAGAAGCTCGTCATCCTGGAGGAGATCCGGATGTACGACGATCAACCGCCGTTCGGCGCCGACGATCGCTGCCGGGCGGCGTTCTTTGGTCGGCATCCCCTGGCGCGGAGCGTGCTCGGCACGGTCGAGTCGATCCAGTCGCTGCCCGTGGAGGCAATGCGGGACTACCACCGCCGCCGCTACAGTCCCGGCAACATCGTGCTGGCGGCGACGGGGGCCGTCGACTTTGCGGCCCTCGTCGAATCGGCCAAGCGGCTCTGTGGACACTGGGAGCCTCAGCAGGGGCCAGACCGGCGGCAGCCCGCTTCGGCGCCGGACCGCGACCACCTCGAATACATCGTCCGCCCCACTGCCGCGCTCGAATACGCGGTGCGGATGTCGGCGGGCCCGGCGGGCGATGATGACGACCGCTTCGCGGCCAAATTGCTGGCCGTGGCGCTCGGCGACGACTCGGGCAGCCGCCTCTACTGGGCGCTGGTCGACTCAGGGGAGGCCGAGCATGCCTCATGCCATCACCACGACTTCCTCGACGCCGGGCTGATGATCACCCAACTCTCCTGCGATGCCGCCGACGTCGACCTCCTGATGGCCCGCATCCTCGACGTCTACCGCGACGCATCGACAGAGGGCATCGGCGAGGCCGAGTTTGCCCAGGCCCGCAACAAACTGGCCGGTCGGGTCGTGCTGGAAGGTGAGCGGCCCCGCCGCCGGCTCTTCCACGTCGGGCTGGAATGGGCGCACGACGGCGTGTATCGCTCGGTGGCCGACAACCTTCGAATCGTCGAGGGGCTCTCGGTCGGCGACTTGGAACGCGTGCTTGCCCGCTGGCCGCTGGACGGCCCCGGAGTGACCGTGCTCGCCGGCCCGGGGGGAACAGCGGCTTCCACAGGGGCCGCGGCTGGGGCATAATGCTCAAGCCATATGTTCGGGCGGGGCGGTGTTTCGTCTGCCGGCACCCTGCCTCCTTCGTCCCTTCGTTCGGCTCTGTCTGGAGGCTCTGTAGCGAGGCTCTTTTCATGCCGCCGGTGTTCCCCAACTGGAACCGACTGTTTCTGATCCCTTTCCTCTTTCTCCTGCCCACGCAATCATGATACCGCTCTTCGCAAATCGTTGGTTGGTCGCCATTCCGCCCATCTGGCTCATCGGCGCCGGTGCGCTCATCACGCTTGCCATCCTGGCTCTGGTCTGGGCAATCCTTGCCGTGCTCTCGCCGCGGACCGCCGCCGAAGCCCGAACCAGCCTCCGCGACGGGTTTGCCGGACCGATGGCGTGGCTTCTCCTCACGCTCGCCGCGGTGGCCATCGCGTTTGCACCGCTCGTACCCCTCGGTCAGATCTGGCGGTCGCTCGTCCGGCTGGCATCGGCCGATGCGGTCGTCGTCAGCGTCACGGTTCCGGCCGGCGCCACGCTGCAGGAAATTCCGCTCGACCTGCGGCCGCAGGAACTCGCTTCGCTGACGCTGGAGAGCGACGGGCCGCTTGTGGTCCGGACGCAGCAGGCGATCGAGGGCTTTGCGCTGGCCAAGGTGCCCGACGTGGAACTTGATGCAGCCAACGGCAACACCTGGTCATGGAACCGTAGCGATTCAGCCACCAATCCGTTTCTGGGCGCACGGGCGAAACTCGAGGCGACCAATGCCTCCGACAAGCCGGTGCGACTTTCCGCAAACTGGAAGCTGATCCCCGAGTTTCCGCAGGCAGCCATTCTGCCCTGGACGGTGGTGAGCCTGCTGACCCTGTCAGTTGCCTACGGACTTTTCAGACTCCTGCCGCGTCGCATCGCGGCGGTGGCCTCGGCGACGACGAAAGAAGCGATCGGTCAGCCCATCTTCGCGGTATCGCTGATCGTGGGAGTGGTGCTGCTGCTCGCCTTCATCGTGATTCCCTACAACACGTTCGGCGAAGATGTGAAGATGCTCAAGGATAGCGGGCTCACGCTCATCAAGGTGCTGGCCCTGCTGGTCGTCGTCTGGACGGCGAGCGTCTCGGTCGCGGAGGAGATCGAAGGACGGACGGCCTTGACCGTGCTTTCGAAGCCGCTCACGCGGACGCAGTTCATCCTCGGAAAGTTCGCAGGGCTCGTACTGGTGGGGCTCCTCGTGTTTCTGATTCTCGGCGCCGTGCTCCTTGCCACGACGAGCCTCAAGGTCGTCTACGACGCCCGGGAGGGGGCGAAGCTCGATCCGATCTGGCGCGACTGCGCTGATGAGATGATCACCGTGGTGCCGGGCCTGGTGCTCTCCCTGTTGGAAACGATCCTGCTCGCTGCCGTGAGCCTGGCTGTCTCGACCCGGCTCGGAATCGTGCCCAACCTGATCATCTGCTTCACCGTCTATGCCCTCGGCCATCTCGTGCCCTTGATCGTCCAATCGAGCGTTGGGAAAATCGCGATCGTGCGGTTCGTCGGGCAACTGTTTGCCACGATTCTGCCCGTCCTCGAACACTTCACGATCGAGGCGGCCGTCGTGGGGGGCGTGCCGGTGCCGTGGAGCTATCTGGGCTGGGCTGCGCTCTATGCCGCCCTCTACTCGGCCGTGGCTTTGCTCGTGGCGCTTGTGCTCTTTCAGGATCGCGATCTCGCCTGAGGCCGTAAGGCCAGCAGTCTTGCGGCGACCGGTGCGGCCCGCACGAGCTACCGTGCCAGTTACCGCACGAGCTACCGTGCCAGTTACCGCACGAGGCCCGTGCTGGCGGCAACGCCCACCATGCCCGAGCCGCCCTGCCCCTGTTCGGCCAGGCCCGGCATCATCCAGGCCCCCGTCTCGGTCGATCGGCGGGCCTGCGCCTGCGCCTTGCCGTCGAGAAAAAAGAGGGTGCCATCGCGGAGCCGCCGCTCAATCCGCGGTCCCACCTCCACGCCGAGGATGCCAACCTGCTGGCCTCGACCGAGCGAGGTCTTCAGTTCCAGCACCTCGCGGCCCCCATCGTGTTCGCTCGAGACCCCAACGCCCCCTACCCACCGTGCCGGACCTTCCTGAATCACGGCCGGATCGGCCTGCATGCCGGCCGTGAGATCGAGCCCTTCGACATGGCTCCTGAGTTCGGCCGCCAGCGAGTCGCCGCCGCTACCCCGGCCCGTCGGCCCCCTGACAAGTACGTCCACCGGAACGCCCAGCGGAAACTCCGACGGATGGCAGTCGGCCTCGATGCCCTGCAACGCCGAGGCAATCGAGCCGACTCCGTTGAACGCCTCGAGTCCGAGCCCGTCAAATACGATCGGCAGCGGCGCTGAGCCAACTGGCGAGTCTGCCGCGGCATGGGCGTCTGCCCAGAGGACGACCGCCGCCACCAGAATCATGGTCCACAACTGCATGCCAACGACCTCCGCTGCCGGGCACGCTCCGCCCTGCCGTTTTCTATCGGTAGCCTTTTGTCCACGGCACGAGCCGGTCGGCCACCGCCGCTCCTACTCGAGCACGGCCTCCTTCTCCAACGCAGCCGTTGCCGGCTGCAGATCTTCGCCAGTCTCTTCCGGGGAGCCTGCTGTGACCGCTTCGGCAGGCTCTGTTGCCGGTCCCGCCGGTTCGCTGTCCACTGTGCCTGCGACGGCTCCGGCCTCGACCTGGAGACCATCAAGAATTTGCCGCAGACCCTCGACCTGGAGTGAGACAGCCCGCGTGGCCTCCTGGAGCATGGCCCGCCGGGTGGCCCGATCCCGCTCGGCGACCGCGTCGAACTGCTGCTTGTGCTGCTGGAAATTTTCCGCCTGCGTGAGCAGCGACTGCTCCACCTCCGCAATCGCGGCGTTGACGTCTCGAATCATCGCGTCGCGGTCGGTCGCACTGCGATCGGCATGCACGGCAAGCCGCTCGAGAATGTCCTGCCGCGACTGCGACACGCCGCTCGCAGCCCTTGCCAGTTCCTGCCGGACCTGTTCGGTGACGGCCGATTGCCTGGTCATTTCGGCATGCAGTTCCCGGATGCGTTCCAAACCAGCGATCCCGGCAGACTCCACGCCGGATAGCCGCGCGTCGAGACGTTCGGCGGCTGCCGCCTGCGCCGCAACCGCGTCGTGCAGTCGCCCCCATTCTCTGCTGCTGGCAGCGCTGAACCGGTTGATGCCGACGATGCTTTCCTGCACCGCAGCTTCGACGGCGCTGGTCTGGTGGACAAGCCGCCAGACCACCGTCGTGAGCATGAAGGAGAATGCCGCCACGACCAGGCTGGCGGCGGGGAGGAACCGGACGTAGCTGCCATTCTGACGGACTTCGTCCTGCACCTGTGACATGCGGTCGTAGAGTTCCACGGCGTGCCCCTCCGAATCAATGTGACGCTGCCTGCCAGAATTCCCCACGGGTCTTCTTCGGCGGCCGGTGCGGCCACCTTGACCCTATGCAGCCAGGCCCTGCATGCGGATTATCCGGCGCCGTCCGCACTCCGGGGCCGACCGTCACAAGCGATACCGCCGCTGCCGGCGATGACGATTGAGGGGGCTGAATTGATGGGGCGGATGCCGGGCTGCTTTGATGGGGGCGGAGCCGGGACCGGATGGACGGTCGCTGGCCACAGCCGCCGGTCGGCGAGGTCAGGCTGCGACGCGGCTCGGCCTCGAGACTGCCGGCGTGTCGACGCCCAGCCGGGTGCAGGAAAGGCCGTCGAGGATCCGAACGGCGATCTCGAGCGCCGCGGCGCCTGCGGATGCCGACACCAGAGGCGTGGTCCGCGACCGCACAGCGGCGAGAAAATCGTCATGCTCGCAGGCGATGGCGTTGGCATCGGGCACCGCCAGCGTTTCCCGCGGCAGGATCTCGGTAAAAAACCGGTCTTTGAGCGCGGCCCGTTCGGCTGGAGGCACCTCGGCTGCGACAAAGTCACCGCTTCTGACCGCGGGAGACGGCGTCAGGACCTCGACCGTCTTCGCGTTGAAGTCGGCGGCGGCCACGCCCTGGGTGCCCCACAGTGACACGCGGCGGCTGAGCGTGGGATGGATCCGCGAGGCGGAAAGATCGGCAACCAACCCCGAGTCAAAACGGAGTCTGGCCCGGACGGCATCCTCGTGGCCCCCTGTCGCGGCGAGGCCGTGCGCCTCGACCTGCGTGAGGTGTCCGGGCTCGAGCGACAGCACCAGATCGATGTCGTGAATCATGAGGTCGAGCACGACGCCCACGTCGAGTGACCGGCACGTGAATGGCGCGAGCCGCGCCGACTCCACCGCCACGATCCGCCCGCACCGTTCGACAGCCATGCGCCAGGCGGGGTTGAACCGCTCAACATGACCGACGGCCACTGTCCGGCCGTACTTTTGGGCGGCGGCCACGATCTGCCGCGCCTCCCGGACATCGGCCGCGATCGGCTTCTCGATCAGCAGGTCGAGGCCGCGTTCGAGCAACGGCAGCGACACCGCCGCATGCAGGCAGGTCGGCGCCGCGACCACGACGGCATCGGCAAGGCCGACCAGATCGAGCGGCTCTGCCAGCGGCACGCAGCCATGGGCCCCGGCGACCCGTTGCCTTGACTCCGGGAGCGGATCGACCACGGCCACCAGTTCTGCGTCGGGCCTCGCCGCAAGCAGCCGGGCGTGAATCGTTCCAAGATGTCCGCATCCGATCACCGCCACCTTCAAGCGTGTCATGCCGCCCTCCTTTGTTCGCGGGCGCGTCCGTGCCGCCCTTCCTGTTGTCTGGCAAGAAATTCGAGGAGTTGGATCACCTCCGGAAACAGCATCCCCTGCGTTCGCAGGATCTCCCGGGCCGGCTCCAGCCCCACCTTCGCCCGGTAGAGCAGCCGATGCGCCTCCGTGACCGAGCCGATCGCCTCGCGGGAGAAGCCCCCCCGCTTGAGCGCCACCACGTTGATGCACCGCGGCCGGGCCGGCAGGCCCTCGCAGAGCATGAAGGGGGGGACGTCGTGGAGCACGCGGGACAGACCGGCGACGAACGCCCAGCCGCCGATCGTCGCCCAGTGATGGACTGCGACCGCCCCCGAGAACGATGCGCGGGAATGGACCCGGACATGCCCGCCGAGCAGCGTGCCATTGGCCAGAATGCAGTGATCGCCGATCTGGCAGTCGTGCGCGACGTGGCTGCAGGCCATCAGGAAATTGCCGCTGCCGAGGGAAGTCACGCCTTCCTCTTTCTCTGTGGCCCGATTGATCGTGACCCCTTCCCGGATCGTGTTGCGATCGCCGATCTCAACGCGTGTCCGCGTGCCGCGGTAGCTGACGTCCTGCGGCTCCCCACCGATCACGGCATGCGAATAGATTCGATTCCGCTCGCCGATCCGCACGTCGCCCATGATAGTCACATGGCTGTCGAGCACAGTGCCCCGTCCGATCACGGCGCCGCTTGACACCCAGCAGAACGGGCCGATCGTCACGTCCTCGCCGAGGTGCGCACCCGCCTCAATGACGGCCGTCGGATGCACCGAGGCCGGCAATCCGCGGTGCATCGCCCCGCGACACGACGGGTCGTCCCGCATCGGCACCGTCGCTTCATGATCATCCATGCGGTGCTCGTCTTTCGCTGCCCGAAGCAGGCCTCAGGAGGGGCTCGGCTGCAGGTGGGCGGCCGACAGACAACCCGCCAGGGCGCCGTTGAGCCTGTGCCCGCTGCGGCAGGCCCGGATATGGGCATGGATCGGCCGACCCGCGAGCGCCAGATCGCCCACCAGGTCGAGCACCTTGTGCCGCACGCATTCATCGGGCCACCGGAGCGTGTTGCCGATCGGACCGTCGGGGCCGAAGATCAGCAGATCACCGGTCGTGGCAGCCAGCCCGCGGCCGGCCGCCCGAAGCCGCTCGGCATCCTCCGCGGGAAGGAACGTACGGGCAGCGGCAAGGGCCGTGCGATAGACATCCGGCGTCACCCGCAGCGAGAGCTTCTGCCTGCCGATCGGCCCCTGACCGTAGTCGAGTTCGTAGTCGACCGAAAGGCCCGCAAAGCTGGGCGGCGAAGCCTCGATCCAGGAGATGTCATCGCCGACCCGTACCACCGAATCGACGACGATCGGATCGATGGGCAACTCCAGGTCCTCGATGCCGGCCGAGTCGATGGCCTCGACGAACGCGAGCGCCGAGCCGTCGAGACCGGGCATCTCTTCGCCGCACACCCGCACCAGGCAGCAGTCGATGCCGAGCCCCGCCAATGCACTCAGCAGATGCTCGACCATCTCCACACGAACGGCACCGGTACTGAGATTGGTGCGGCTCGACGCCTCCACGCGGTGTTCCACCGCGGCAGGAATCGTGACCGCATCCGCAAGATCCACCCGCACGAACACGACACCCGCATTGGCAGCCGCGGGCTGGAGGTCGACCCGGTTCTCCCGCCCACTCCAGTAGCCGAATCCCGAGACGGATACCGGCCTCCGGAGCGTGCGCTGCGACCGCGGGAATGTGATGTCGTGCATGGGTAAACCCGCCGCGGCCTACCCGCCGCGACTCCGATGGTGGGGACAAACCGAAGACACTATCGAGTCCGGGCCGGCATCGCACCGGGGCGGCCTGTCTGATCGGCGACGGCGGCACCATTGAGCATCTTGAGGATGTCGGGGGTGATGTCGTTGCCGGCCTCGTAGTGAACGATCGGCTTGGTGATGCCCCTCAGGATCTGGTTGCGATCACCGCCATCGACCGGGTCCCCGTCGAATCGGAACACCACGGCGATCCCGTGCTCACGGGCAAACTGGCCGACGGCCTTCTCGATCTCCGTGTACACCTGCAGATAGACCTTCGCCTCGCGTTCCATGAAGTCCTTCTTCTGCAGCTGGGCGTTGACGTTGAAGTCGCCCTGCCCCTTGGCGATCTCCGCCTCCAGCTTTTTGTATTCGGGCGTCCCGACATTGAAGCCCTTGAGCTGCTCCATCAGACCGTTGATGCGGTCGCGATCCCCCTTCAGGGAGTTCTCGGCGGCCATGACCTCGTCCTTCATCTTGTCCATGGCACCCTTGAACCGGGCATGGTTCTTGAAGATGTAGCCGACGTCGATCACGGCGACGTGGGACATCGGCGACGTCGGACGAACCTGCTGCGGCTGCCCCTGCGGGACGGCCACGGGAGCCTGGGCGAAGGCGGGGGTCTGCGTCAGGGCCATGATGGCCGCACATGCGATACTGGCGAATTGCCTGTTCACGGAATGCACTCCTTGCTGGTTGTTTCAAACGTGCAGCCCACGGCGCTTGTCGAACGCCGCCGAAACGATTCGTGGGCGGCCAGGGCTCACTCGGGCCGGGATCATGGCGACCCAGCCCCGCTGGCTCAAGGCCAAAAAACGCCTGAAATTACGCCGGGCTCACTTGGGCGGGCCGAGCGTGATCTGGAGGGTGACCTCGACGCCGTCCCGCACCACCACCACCGGCACGGTCGCACCTCCCTTGTGCTTCCGCAGTGCGCTATCAAAGTCTTCGAGCCCCGTGACCGCGCTCTCGCCCAGCCGCACGATCACGTCGCCCCCCTTGAGCCCGCCCTTTGCGGCTGGCGAATCCTTCGTCGCTCCGGTGATTGCATACCCTTTTCCGGGCTTGCCAAAGTCGGGGATGCTCCCAAAGTAGGGTCGGTCTCCGCCGCCGCGCGCAAACTGCGGAGACGCCACCTCGATGTAGGCGGGACGTTCCGGGGCGGTGGCCAGATCACGGACGATGTCGGCCACGAGCCGCGTGATCCGCACCATGCCTTCGTAGTTGATTTTCTCGGCCGTGTCGGTGGGGCGGTGATAGTCGGAATGCGAGCCGGTGAAGAGATGCAAGACGGGGATCTTCCGGGCATAAAAGCTGGAGTGATCGCTCGGCCCGAAACCGCCCGGTTCCTTGGCCGACTCAAATCCCCGGGCGGCCACGAATCTGTCCACGAGCGTGTCGAGGCCGGTGCCCGTGCCGGTACCGTGAATCACGATCTTGTTTCCGTCGAGGCGTCCGACCATGTCCAGATTCACCATGGCGACCGTCTCGGCCAGCGGCACCAACGCGTTGGCTGCATAGTGGGCACTGCCGAGCAGACCCCGCTCCTCGCCCGAGAAGGCCACGAAGAGGATCGTACGTGGAAACGGTCCCTCTTCCTTGAGGATCCGCGCCACCTCGACAAGCAGCGCCGTGCCGCTCGCATTGTCGTCCGCGCCGTGATGCACGACATGCTCGCCCGGCGCCGCGGAATTCGCGCCGCCGTAGCCAAGATGATCGTAGTGGGCACCCAACACGACAGTTTCGGCCGGACGCATGCCCGCGGCGTCGGCCGCTCCGTCCCGTGGCAGCCCCGCGGCCGGCAGGACGGCAATCACGTTGCGTCCTTCTGTCACGGTTCGTTCGATTGCCGTCTGCCCACGGATCCGCCAGCCGGTGAGCGGCGCGCTTTGCGGCGTGAGCGTGTCATCGATTCCCGCCTGAATCGCATCGAGATTCGTGCCAAGCGACGCCTTCACCACGTCGTCGATCAACGACCGGCGGATCTGTAGGATCGGCAGCGAGCGGTTCTCGGAGCCGTCGCCTGCCCGCGTGAACGCCATCAGTTCGTCGCCGTCCGCGGCGGCGTCGTTGCAGAAGATGATGCCGCCCGCCTCGTGCTCCGAGGCGTTGGCCACCTTGCGGGCCAACGCCGCATATTGCGATGCCTGATTGCCGTCGAACACGCTGTGGGGATTGTCCTTCTGCGGTTCCTGCCGAAGCACGATCACAGCGGCGGCTTTGACCGCCGCGGCTGCCGGGGCCCCTTCGGCGGCGGCAAGCGGGGCGTAGTCGTCGTATTTCTCAGCGGGCGCGGTGATGCCGTATCCGGCGAAGACAAGGGGCAGGTCAAACCTGCCAGAGCCACCCGCGGCCAGGGGCGTGAAGTCCTTGCCCACACTGAGGGGAATCGTCCGTGGTGTGCCGTCCGCGCCCGGCGGCCCCACCAGTTCGGCGGTATTGTCGGCGGCCGCAGCCAGCTTCGCGTCGAGTGTCATGCCGAATCGTTGAAACGGACTGCCGTCAGTAGCCACGGCCTGATTGGAGGCGGCCGGGCCACCGATCGTCTTGAGGCCGATCGCAGCCAGTTGCTCGGCCACCCAGTCAGCCGCCTGCTCGATCCCCTTTGTGCCCGGCCCTCGGCCCTCGCGCTCGGGGGCAGCCAGCCATTCGACCGCCTGCCGCAGCCGGCCCGCCACTGCGGCATCGTCCGTCGGATCGGCTCCGGCCGGTGCCGCACCCAGCGTCAACGGAATTGCCAGCTGGATCAACAAGGCTGCCGGGATCAACAAGGCTGCCGGGATCAACAAGGCTGACTTGACCAACAAGACTGACCGGATCGAGAACGGCACGATTTGAATGCGGAGCATTGTGTGGATCCTCTCAATAAAAAATGGGAACGAATATGAGGATTCAATGAGGGATAAATAACAAAGAGCGGTGCGAGGGGCAGGACTTGCGTCCGGCGATCCCAGGAGCGTCTTGTCATTTTAGCCATCTCCCGTGACGGGAGGCGAAGCGGGTAGGATACGGGTTGGAAACAGCCCTTTCTGTTGCCGTCGACGCTGCTTCTGGACATCCACGCCCCTTCATTCCATGTTTTTTGGAGCCCCGTCTGTGCCCTCCCTTTTCGTGATCCAGGGCCGCAATCGCGGCACCCGCTACGACCTCACGAGCCACGAAGGGGCTATGAGCATCGGCCGCGAGGCGGGCAATTTCGTGCAACTCGAGGACAACGAGGTGTCCCGCCGGCATGCCGAAATCCGTCGGGTGGGCGAGGTGTTCTTCGTGGGCGACCTGAAAAGCTCCAACGGCACCTGGCTCAACAGCCGCAAGATCGAGCGGGCGGAACTCTGTAGTGGCGACCAGATCCAGATCGGCCGGTCGATCCTCGTCTATTCCCGGGACAGTGGCGACGAGCCCGCAGTCGGCATGGTCGACATCGTGCCGGGAACCAATGACGCCGACGGCTCACGGATCGTGCGGACGGCCCACGATGCCGACGCCGACGATACGGGCGGCCCCCTTCCGGATGACACGCAGAATCGCTGGTTGGCGCGGGCCCGCAGCAACCTGCAGGTGATGTATCGAACGTCGCTCGCCGTCAGCCATACCCTCGACATCGACGAACTTCTCGGCCGTATTCTGCAACTGATCTTCGAGTGGATCGAGGCAGATCGGGGCTGCATCATGCTGCTGGACCCCGAGTCGAAGCAGCTCCGCACGAAGTCCCGACGCGACCGCCGCGTGGGCCAGGCGACATCGATGGCCATCAGCCGCACGATCCTCGACTACGTCCTCGACCGCGGCGAGGGCGTGATCACCAGCGACGCCCAGGACGACGACCGCTTCAGCGGTGGCAACAGCGTGGTGCGGACTGGCGTGAGGGAAGCGATTTGCGTGCCGATGCAGGGCCGCTACGGCACGGTCGGCGTGATCTATGTCGACACGACGGTGCCACTGGGCGATGCGATCGAGGGGGGGCATCGGCAGTTCACCGACGAACACCTCAAGCTCCTGATCGCCATCGGCCACCAGGCGGCACTGGCCGTCGAGGACACCACCTACTACTCCGCGATGGTGCAGTCGGAGCGGCTCGCCGCCGTTGGCCAGACCATCGCCACACTGTCGCACCACATCAAGAACATCCTGCAGGGCATCCGCGGCGGCAGCTATCTGGTCGACATGGGTCTGGAAAACGAGGATCTGGCCGTGATCCGCAAAGGCTGGGAAATTGTCAGCCGCAACCAAAACAAGATCTCCTCGCTCGTGATGGACATGCTCTCGTTCAGCAAGGAGCGGGAGCCAGACCCGGTGCCGTCTGACATCGTCGCCCTGGTCGCCGACATCGTCGAAACCGTGCAACAGAGGGCCACGGAGATCGGTGCGACGATCGAGTGGTCTCCGCCGTCAGATATTCCGCAGCTCCTCTTCGACCCCGAGGCATTGTCGCGGGCCATCCTCAACGTCGTGACCAACGCACTCGACGCCGTTGAAGACCGCGACACGGCAGCGGTGGGAATTCACGTCGAATGCGACACGGCAGCGGCCCGCGTCCGGATCAGCGTCCGCGATAACGGCGCGGGCATGCCGCCCGAAACCCTCGCCGATATCTTCAACCTCTTCGTGTCGACGAAGGGGGCCCGCGGCACGGGGCTGGGGCTGACTGTCAGCCGCAAGATTCTTCGCGAGCATGGCGGGGATATCAGTGTCACCAGCCGTCCCGGCGAGGGCAGCACGTTTGTGCTGGAATTCCCGCTGCGTACCGGTGAGGCCTGGCAGCCGACGCTCGCCCCCGATGGCAGCGTCGCCGAATCATGACGGTGCCCCCTCCCACCTCCCCGGCCGCCATGGACGTTTGCGCGGATGCCAAGGCGCCGTTGCCCCCCAGGGGCAGCCTGCCGATATCCGCGGTGATCATCACCCGGAATGCCGCTGCGCGGATCGGCGAGGTGCTTCAGGCCGTGGAAATGTGCGCCGAACGCCTTGTGCTCGACTCGGGATCGACCGACGGCACGGTGGAACTGGCCAGAAAGGCCGGCGCCCGTGTCGAGTTCCAGCCGTTCCTGGGCTACGGTCCACAGAAGCGGCGGGCCGTGGAACTCGCGTCACACGACTGGATTCTCTCGCTGGATGCCGACGAGGTGCTCGACGAGGAGGCGCAGGCCGCCTGCGGCCACCTGGACCTCTCGAACCCGACCGCTTGCTGGTCGATCCATCGGAGGACCTTCGTCGGCACGCACGAGGTGAAACATGGAACGTGGCGGGGCGAACGCGTGCTCCGTCTCTTCAATCGCACGATGGCCTCCTTCAAAGCCACCCCCGTGCACGAGGAGGTGGAGTCGCGGCAGCCCGCGCGGTACCTGGCGGGATCAATTCGTCATTACAGTTTTAGCGACTGCAGTGACCTGCTGATGCGTTCGCTCCGCTACGCGCCGCTCAAGGCCTCGATCCTGCGGGCGAAGGGCGAGCGGGCCGGCGCCTGGATGCTGCCGCTCCGCGGGCTCGCAGCATTCGTGAAGAGCTACGTGCTGCGGAGCGGCTGGCGGGATGGAGCCATCGGATTCGTGGTGGCGATCGGGCGGGTGATCGACTCCACGCTGCCACGGGCCCTCCTGCTGGCGGACAAAACCCGCGACGACGACGTCTGACTGTGCCGGGGGCTTGTATGGGGCGGGGTCATCACGCCCCCGCGGTGCCGCAGCGTTCCGTGATGCAAAACGCGTTGCGTTGTTCCACCGCTGCCACGTGGCCAATGGCCCTGACCATGGCCTCGCGGTCGACCTCGTGGACCTCAATCGGGTCTCCGATCCCACGCAGCATCGTCAGCGTTAACCGCCCACCCAAATGCTGCCGGAACTCCTCCAGCCCTTCGAACAAGGCATGCGTGTCGTTCATCGCCGGGTGCATCAACGGCAGACCCAGCGTTTGAAGGGCGTGCAGCACCCGACCGGCATCGGCCTCCGGGAGCCCGCACACCAGCGAAGAATAGACAGTGTCGACCGCGACGCCGATCGCCACCGCCTCGCCATGGCGGATTGCGAAGTTGGTCACGGCTTCGAGCCGGTGAGCCGACCAATGACCGTAATCGAGCGGCCTCGCTTCGAGAGCTTCGAATGGGTCACCACCGCCGGTGATATGGGCCCGGTGCAGTTCGGCCGACGTCCGGATCGCGGGCAGCACCGCCCGCATATCGCGGGCGGATATTCCCGCGGCGGTCTCGCACAGCCGTTCAAACTCACGAGGCGACTTGAGCAGCGCGACTTTGACCGCTTCGCTGAACCCTGCGGCAAAGTCGCGGTCGGGGAGCGATGCGAGGAGTGCCGTGTCATTGATCACCGCCCAGGGGACTGCAAAGACGCCGAGCCAATTCTTTTTCCCGAAGCGGTTGACGGCGTTCTTGACCCCAACCCCACTATCGGCTTGAGCGAGCGTGGTGGTCGGCAGGCGGATCAGTCGCACGCCCCGATGCGCGGTGGCGGCGGCGAAACCGACCGCATCCAGAACCGCACCGCCGCCAATGACCACCAGATAGCTGCGGCGGTCGAGGTCGCTGTCGTTGATCGCCGCCAAAACACGCTCGACCTGAGACCAGTCGTTCTTGACCGCCTCGCCTCCGACGATCGCATGAACCCCGGCGGGACGAACGCGGTCGCCACACCATTCGAAAAACTCGGCGATCCTGCTGGTCAGATGGGGACAGACGGACAACACCTGCTGGTCGATCCAAAACTGAACCTTGGGGGCCAGATCATTCGACATTTCGAGCACCGCAGCGAGCTCACATCGGTCCGCACCAAAGACGTCGGAAGTGAACAGGAGGCGATGGGCAAAGGGAACAGCGAAGGGAACGGACGCGCTCTCCCGTGAGGCAGATGGGGTGTTGGGCGTGGACTTCGATGCGGAATGCATGTCTGAATTCCATAGAACGTGACGGTTTGACCAAAGAGGCATCGATTGGGATGACTCTCGTGCAAAGTGGTCGCCTTTCCAAAGCGGCGAGCAGGGAGTGAGTTCCTGGGGAGTGAGTTCCTGGGGAGTGAGTTCCTGGGGAGTGAGTTCCTGGGGAGTAAGTTCTTGGGTAGTAAAGTCTTGGGCTCGACCTCATTGAGGCTTCTGACTTCGGCCGACACCCTACCGCATCACCGCAGCCGGCATGTGAGACATTATGACGGGGTTTCGGCGTTTACAACGTGCCTCCAGCCAGCAGAGGCAGCAATCACGGACACGTTCAAAACGTGCCGCCACGATTGGACAGACCTCACGATTGGACAGACACTCGCCTTGGAGACTCCTGTGACCGTCGCTCTTTACGCCCGTAGCACGTCGAGAAGATGCTGCATGTCGGCCGGGAGGGGAGCGGTGAATTCGATCCGTTCCCGCGTGACGGGATGATCGACCGCGAGGCTGGCGGCATGCAGCGCCTGCCGGGTGAGGAGTGGCCCTTCAGCCTCGGAGCCACCGCTCGGCAGCCCAAAGAATGCCGGGTCGATACGGTTGCGTCCGCTGTAGAGCCCATCGCAGAGCACAGGACAGCCAATCGCCGCCAAGTGGACTCGAATCTGATGCGTCCGCCCGGTCTTCGGAGCGACCTTCACCAGCGCCGCCCCCCGAAACCGCTCCAACACCTCAAACCGGGTCACCGCGTCGCGGCTGGTGGAATGGTCCCGTCGCACGGCCATCTTCTCCCGCTGGTAGGGATGGATGCCGATGGGGAGGTTGATTTCATCACGGTCAAACTGCGGCTGCCCCTGGGTGATCGCAAGATAGGTCTTCGCCACCGTCCGCTGTTCGAACTGCTTCGCGAGCGCATGATGGGCCTCCTCGGTCCGGGCCACGACGATCACGCCACTGGTGTCGCGGTCGAGACGGTGGACAATGCCCGGTCGGGTCGGGCCTCCGACAACGGAGAGTCCAGACCCGCCACTCGCCGCGCGTTCGAGATGCCATTTGAGCCCGCCAGCGAGCGTGCCTTTCCAGTTGCCCTTGGCGGGATGCACGACCATGCCGGCAGGCTTGTTCACGGCCGCAATCCACTCGTCGAGGTGCACGAACACGAGGGGAATGTCCTCCGCTTCCGGACCGGTTCGGGCCGGCTCGGGGACCGTGAGGCAGACGTTCGCCCCGGCCCGCAGGCGGAGCGATGCCCGCGACACCACGCCATCCACCCGCACTGCCCCCTTTTCGATCGAACGGGCGAGGAACGATCGGCTCTGGTCCGGAAACGTCCGAGCCAGAAATACGTCGAGCCGCGTGCCGGCCCAAACGTCATCCGCGGTGAGCACGATCTCCGTGCCCGGCGCAATACCAGTCAGACCGCTCGCTGGCGGCTTGTCGCCTGGGACGAGAGGCTCGAGGTCGTCTCCAGCCACTGCATCCGCAACTGCCTCCGCCGAGAGCTCGGGCACGAGCACCCGCGCTCCCTCGTCCATGCCAGCCCCCGGCTCGTCCATGCCGCGTGTTTCGTCGGCATGGATGCCCGCGGCGTCGTTACTGACCGACGGCGGGCTCGGCTGCAGGCTCTGCTGCGGGCTCGACTGCGGGCTGGGATCCAGACGGCCCGGGAGGTGGTGGGCTGGGGCTGGCACCGGAGACTCCGGCTGCCTCTGGGTTTCCGGCTGCTTCTGGGTTTCCGGCTGCTTCGACTGATCCTGAGGGATTTTGGGCATTCGTGGCGTTGCCTGGGGGCGCGATCTTCTGGGCTCCGAACCAATCGTACCACTGCCGGGTCGACTCGCGACCGAGATCAGTGGCCCGGGCGGCTGCAATGCCGGCCAGGGCGTCGCCTGGAAACTCAGCCGCTATCGCCTCATAACCGCGTCGAGCCTCCGCCAGTTGGCCCAGGCTCTCTCTGGCCTTTGCCAGTCCGTAAACGGTTCGTTCGCCCAGCAAGCCCTGCGGCTTTTCCGCCATCAAGGCGGAGTAGAGATCGACAGCCGACTGCAGGCGGCCCACCGCCCGCTGGCGGTCGATGAACAGCAATTCAGTTCCCTCCGCCGCTGCCGCGTCGGCCAAGAGCAATTCCGCCCACCGGGCGGCATCGGTGCCCGGATAGCGGCGGACCACTTCATTGAACGATTCCCCATCGCCCGATGACATTGCCGCCATGCAGGCGTCCCAGCTCTGCTTGCGGCTGGTCTCGGCCTGCGAAGACACCACGCCGAAGCCGACGAGCGCGGCGAGGGCCGCCATCAGCCCTGCCAGAATGGTGCCAAAGTAAGGCCGGACCCGTTCCACGACGTCGATCGTCGCATCGGCAAGGTCGTTGTCGCCGAGAGCCTCGCCGGCAACTTCACCGTCCACGTCACCCTCGCGGCGACTGCCCCCGAGTGGGTTGTGCGTGTCGGCCGCCTGCCGAGTGGTCCCTTCCAGGCCGGGCCTTCTGCGTGACTTGTGCGATGACTTCTTCATGGCATGCTCCTGGCGGCTGCGCGGATCGGCTCCCGATCGAGGGAAGCATGGCTCGCAGTCGCGGGAAATAGAGACTTCCCGCCGCGGAGCGTCAAGCCGGACTCTTTCCGCGTGGTGTTGTTCCGGCGTGTGGTAGATTCCCGATCCCATGAATCCAGCCGACAGAACAGCCTCCCCCCGGCCACGCCCGGCCGGCCTCAATTCCGCCCAGACCCAGGCTGTGCAGGCGCCGATCGGTCCACTCTTGGTGCTCGCCGGCGCCGGCACCGGCAAGACACGGGTCGTGATCGCGCGGATCGGCCATCTCGTCTGGCGTGGCACGCGGCCCTCGCGGATTCTGGCCGTCACATTCACAAACAAGGCCGCGAAGGAGATGCTCGCGCGGGCCGGCAAGCTGCTCAAAACCAAGAACGACGAAAAGCCCGAGATCTCCACGATCCATTCACTCTGTGTGCGGATCCTCCGGCGGCATGCGCAGCGGGTGGGCCTCCCAGGCCGATTTGCGATCATCGACCGCGGCGAGCAGGAAGCGGCCGCCCGGAAGGTGCTCAAGGAGCTGAAGGTTGCCGAGGCTACGCTCCGCCCCGGCGATCTTCTCGACCGCATCAGTCGCTGGAAGAGCGCGGCGGTGCGGCCCGACGGAGCCTTTGCGTCGCTGCCCTCCGATGCCGGTGATTCCTGGGAATTGGCCGCCGCGGGATACCGCCGGTATCAACAGACCCTGCGGACCGCGGGGGCCGTCGACTTCGACGACCTGCTGCTGGTCGTCGACGACCTCTTCGCCGAGCACGAGGACGTTCGCCGGGCCGAGGCCGGCCGGTTCGACCACCTGCTCGTCGATGAATACCAGGACACCAGCGGCATCCAGGAGCGGATCGTGGCGGCGCTGGCCCGCGACCACCGGAGCCTGTGCGTGGTGGGCGACGACGACCAATCGATCTATGGCTGGCGGGGTGCCGAAGTGTCGCACATTCTCGAATTCGCCCGACGCTGGCCTGCCGCCACGATCGTGCGGCTCGAGGAAAATTACCGCTCCACGCCGGAGATCATCCACGCCGCCAACACGCTCATCGCCCGCAACTCGCGGCGTCACGGCAAGACGCTTGTCTCCAAGGCGCCATCCGGGCCGCCGCCGGCCATCGTGCAGGCCCAGGATGAGATCGACGAGTCGCGCCGGGTGGTGAGCGATCTCGAAGCCCGACTGAAGGAAGGGTCGGTCGCGCCGGCCGAGGCCGTGATCCTCTTTCGCACCGGCGAGCAGACCCGCGTGTTCGAGCAGGAGCTCCGCCGCCGCGGGATTCCCTACGAGCTCATCGGTAGCCGCTCCTTCTTCGACCGCCGCGAGGTCAAGGATGTGATGGCGCTCCTGCGGGTGCTGGTCGATCCTGACGATGACCTCGCCCTGTCGCGGATCGCCAACGTGCCCCCGCGAGGGCTCTCCGGAACGACCGTGCAGGCCGCTCGCAATGCGGGCACAGCCGCCGGCCATAGCCTCTGGAAGGAGCTGCTTGCCGCCCGCGATGCCCACCGTCTCTCGACCGCGGCCACCGCGGGCGTGATGGGGCTCGAACGTGTGGTCGCGCTCCGCGAGGGAGCCGGGCCTCGCGGAGCCGGCGAGACGCTCCGCGTGCTCCTCGACATGATTGGCTACCGTGGATTCCTGCAGAAGGAATACGAGGACGACCCCGCCGAGCAGGATGCACGCTGGGACTGCGTGGAGCAGATGGTCAACTCGCTGGCCGACCATGAGCGGTCGGCCAGACTCAACAACGCCACCCGATCGACTGATTTTGGCGGCCTCGTCCGCAGCTTTCTCGACGACCTCGTGCTCGACGTGACGGAGGCGGAGCGGTTTCGGTCCGACAAGCCGAAGGGCAACGTGCTGCGTCTGATGACCCTCCATTCGGCGAAGGGGCTGGAGTTTGAATGCGTCTGGATGGTGGGGCTGGAGGAGGGGCTGCTGCCGCATCACCGCTCGCTGAACGACGGCCTGCAGGCGATCGACGAGGAGCGGCGGCTCTGCTACGTGGGCGTCACCCGCGCGAAGAAAAGGCTCGCCCTTTCCCTCTGCCTCACACGGATGAAGTGGGGCAAGAGCAAGCCCTGCCGACCGAGCCGGTTTCTCTACGAACTCACCGGGCAGGCGGAAAAGTTTACGGACGAACCGGCGGGCGGATCGCCGAAAGGAGCACGTCCGGCAGCATCCGCGTCAGCGGCCCGAGGCCCAGCCCGCCGCGGGCGATCGAAGCGTACGTAGCCACCAGTCCGCGGGTGAGCTTCATGCCGCCGGCATGCCAGGGAAACCAGGGCGGCGACGGCCAGACCACGAGCGGCATGCGCAGGATAGTGTTGTGCACCAGCGGCAACAGCAGGGGATCGTGCACGCGGCCGATACCGCTGCCGGGGTCGGCGAGCGTGCCGCCGGGAAAGCCACCCCAGGGCACATTCCCAAGCGAGTAGGCCAGCGCTGACCAGCCGTTGACGGCCACGACCCCGTAGCGGAGATGCTCGACCAGCAGTTCCGACCGCAGCCGGTCGCGCAGAGCAAGCGACTCCGGAATGGTCACACTCGCGGCCAACGAGCCAGGCAGACCCTGCACGAGGCCACCCACCCGGGTGCAAAACGCCTCGATGTCGTCGGCCTCGACCGCCGTCTCCGCCGCGACCGGCACAAACCATTCCCGCGCAACCCAGGCCCGATCCCGCTCGATGTCGAGCCCTGCGCGAAACACCCATGGCAGCGTGCCATCGGCCGGTGCCGGCCGGCCGGTGATCGTCTCCCAGGCGGTCGATGCCCCCGGATACCAGGCCTGGCGGGCAGGCAGACTCGCAAGCCGACGGGCGACGTGGTCGAGAAAGGCATCCCGCTGCGGCCAGCCCCGGCAGGTGACGACCAGCTTGGTGGCGATGCAGTTGAAGGAGGTATTGTTGGCAATCGATGCCGCCACGGTGTCGGCCTGGCAGGCGAGCTGGGCTGGCGTGTAGCGGCCCGGCACGATGATCCATGGCGTGACATTTCCCAGTTCGCAGGTGATCGGCTTGGCGAGCAGCGGCTCGGCCCCGGCCGCATGCGGATCACGATCGCCCCAGACGATTTTTTCGAAGGCCCCCTGCCCGCCCGTGAGATGCACATGCGTGACGAGCGGTGCGGCGACGGCCGCCTGCGCGACCTCCGCGCCGCCGGTGACGATTGCCAGCAGCCCTGCCTCGACCAGCGGCTCAAGCGCCCTGGTGAGGACCGGCTCGAGCGGCTTCTGCAGTGGATGGAGCTTGAGCAGGGCGGCGCGGCCATGTTCGAAGATCTGGCAGAGCACGTCGGCGGCGGCGAGGCCGGTGACGTTGCCCGCCCCGAGCACGACGGCCACCCCCCCCGAACGCGGCCGTTCCTCGACTTCCCGCCGCCAACTGCGGTCGAAGGCGTCGAGCCCTCCCGGATTGACGCACCGTACGGTGGCCCGATGGCCGCGGAAGACCATCGAATCAAACAGTGCCCCAACCGGCATGACATCGATTTCGACGAGCGAGTCAGGGGCTGTGTCTCGCGGGATTCCGCCAGTCGCGGTCTGGGCGAGCCGCGGAGGCCGCGTGGCCCGTGGCAGGTGCCCCGCCGCGATCCTTTCCAGTGACCGGGCCGTGAGCAGCAGGAGCCGCAGCGTGGCCAGCGGCCCGGTGGCCATCTCCTCGGCGAGGGCCAAGGGCCCCCCCTGCTTCATGCTCGCGGCCGCACGGGCCCAGTCATCAGCCGCATCGGCCACCCGATCGGCGCAGGCACGTGCCAGCCTGGCACGCGTCGCAGCATCGCTGGCCCTATGCCGAACAGCGCCTGCGGCCAGTGGCACGAGCAGGTCGGTCATCGGGTCGTGAGGAACGGTCATGGGAGCCTGCTTTCGACGTGCCGACAAAAAGACCGAGCCCGGGGCAACACTACTTGCCGATGCAGTGCCGTGAGAATATCCGATCGATGAGGTCGCTGCCGATCTCGACGCCGGTCACGCCGCCGATCGCAGCAACCGCCTGATGGAGCAGCCCGGCCACGATCGCCTCGTCTCGCGGCTGCCCGCTGCCTGATGCGGCGGCCGCCGCAGATGCTGCCACAACCGCCTCCTGGGCAGCCGCCACGCCCACCTGCATCCGCAGCGTTGCTGGCGAACGGCCACCGGGCAGGTCAGCCACAGCGCTCAAAATTGCAGACGCGAGTGCGGCGATACCAGCGCCGGAGCGGCTGCTCGTACCATAGGCCGACGTGACTGGAGGAGATTCTGCTGGCGTGGCCAGGTCGCATCGCGTGAGCACATCGATCCGCGGGACGGCAGTGGGGAGCGACAGAAGGTCGGTCGGGCCCACAGACAATCCATCGATACAGACAACCACCACATCGGCACGGGCAATCTCTGTTCGCGCCCCCTCCGCTGCCACGCGTTCGATCGAACCGTGCGTTGCCGTCCTGCGCACAGGGTCATGACCATCATCAGACACGCCGGCGATGTCGATGAGCAGGCAGGCGGGATCGGTCGGAATCGCATCGAGTCGGGCGGCAATCCAATCCCGCGTGGTGCCCGCCTCGTCCGCCACGAGGGCCGCATCCCGGCCGACGAGCGCGTTGAAGAGGCTGCTCTTGCCGATGTTGGGCGGCCCCACGAGCACCACCCTAGGCAGGTCGGTGGCCGCACTGGCATCGCGGCTGGCGAGCCGGCCGGCGACCGCGTTCAGGACATCGCCGACTGCCGCGAGCCGCGTCTCAATCGCCGCCCAGGCGGCGGCGTCTGCCACGGGCACCGCGTCGGGCGTGTGTTCGTCGGCGAAATCGATCGTGGCTTCGACGTCGGCCGTGAGGTCGAGGAGGGTCTCCCGCAGGCTGTGCAGCGTGTGGCCTGCGCCGCCGGCCATCCGATCAAGCGCGGCGGAAAGGTCTGCCGGCGTCTTCGCATCCACCACGGCTAGCACCGCCTCGGCCTGGAGCAGATCAAGCCGGCCGGTGAGAAACGCCCGGAGAGAGAATTCACCGCCGCGGGCGAGCCTGGCTCCAGACCGGCACGCCGCCGCCACCACCGCATCGACGAGCATCGCCGACGCGGGCAACTGTACCTCGGCGAGCGGACCGCCAGTCGGCCCCTGCGGCCCGGGCCAGTGGAGAATCTCAAGCGGCAGTTCGCCCCATTCGGTCGTCAGTTCGCGTGAAGCCAGCCGGGCCGCCACCAGTCGTGGCCGCTCGCCATGCTGCGCGAAACTGCCCGCCGTCGCGACGAAGAGATCACCCAGCAGACGGTCGAGCCCATCGCCCGAGATCCGCACGATAGCCCGTGCACCAGAGCCCGTGACGGTGGCCGGGGCGACGATCAGTTCATGCACGCACCACATGAAAACGCCAACAGAAGGGGAGAGGAAAAAGAGCCCAAGAGGGAGCCGCAGAAGGAGTCTAATACGGCTCCCACAGAATCCTCTCGCGGAATCCCGTCGGATTTCGGCTGAGAACAGCACCTCCGCTCTGTGAGATTGGCACACCGGGGCTATGCGGAGGATTCATACAAGCCTCTCATACAAGCCCTGAGCGTAAGCGACGGGATTCCTTACTGCCGGGCTTCATACAAGCCCTGAGCGTAAGCGACGGGATTCCTTACTGCCGGGCTTCATACAAGCCCTGAGCGTAAGCGACGGGACTCCTTACTGCCGGGCTTCATACAAGCCCTGAGCGTAAGCGACGGGACTCCTTACTGCCGGGCTTCATACAAGCCCTGAGCGTAAGCGACGGGACTCCTTACTGCCGATCCCCCGGCTTACGCCGAGGGCTTGTATGGGGACGTGAGCGACGGGATTCCTTACTGCCGATCCCCCGGGCCGGCACATTGTCGACGCGTCCAGGCGGATCATCCCAGTGGCGGTGGGCGGCATCGACTCACGGACAAGTTAAAAACTTGCCGCCACGAGAGGAGCGGTGGTGATCGTGGAAAGGCCGTGAGCCGGGCTCCGTCAACTCACGGACAAGTTAAAAACTTGCCGCCACGAAGGGAGTAGTGTCAACGCACGGCCACGGGGGGGAGAAACGACCGGCGAGCCAGGATCGGCGGAAGCTCGACGAGCGTTGGAATTTTGCCCGCCAGACGGCTGCAGAGGTTTCCAGCACCACCGGCAAAATTCCCCGCGAAGGAGACTTCTGCCGGCCTGGCGGTCGCGCTGGCGGAAAGGCCGTGATGAAGGGGCGGCGTCAACTCACGGGCACGTTAAAAACTTCCCGCCACGAAGGGAGCAGTGGTGCAAGCACGGCCTCGCGGGGCTCAGCGCTGCTTCTTCCGCGACTGCCGCTTCTGCCGCGCCGTGTCGCCCGCCGGCACCTGAGATTCCTTGCCGCCGGTTTTGGCGAACGGCACGTTGATCACCCGGCCGTTGCCGGCTGCCGTACCACCCGAGGCCACGCCGGCGGCCGCGATGGCCGGAAGCGTGTGCGGGAGCCAGAGCCGCTCGGCGATGCCCCACAGACTCGATGCGATGAAGTAGAGACACAGGCCGCACGGCACCTTGAAAAACATCAAGGCCATGAAAAACATCATGTATTTCATCACCTGCTGCTGCACTTTCGACTGCTCGTCCACTGCAGGCGGCATGAAGAGTTGCTGCTGCCAGAGGAAGAGGCCGATCGTCGCCAGCGGAAAGAGATTCAAAAATGGGCCGAGCCAAGCCTCTGGTGCCGACAGGAACGGGGGCAGCAGCTTCGACCAGTCGTAAAACATGTCGGGGGCCGCGAGGTTGGAGCACCAGCGGATCGCCGAGCTGAACAGGGGAGCCTGTCGTAATTCAACATCGGTCGCCAGCGACCGGTAGAGCCCCATGAAGATCGGGATCTGGATAAAGACGAGCAGGCAGCCACCCATCGGGTTGTAGTCGTGCTTCCGCCAGAGATCCTGCGTGGCCTTCGTCCGCTTCTCAGGCTCGCTCTTGTATTTCTCGGCGATCGCCTTCATCTCCGGCTGGAGCACCTGCATCTTCTGCGACGAGAGCGCCTGCTTCCGGCTGACCGGAAACATGGCCCCGCGGACGAGCACGGTCAGCAGCAGGATCGCGATCCCGTAATTTCCGATCACGGCATGGATCGCGTGCAGCACGGCGATCATCGGCCGGGCCACCCACCCAAACCAGCCGTAATAGACGAGATCGTCCATCGTCGACGACCGGGCCCCATACAGCGACAGCAGTTCGGGCTTCTTCGGGCCGGCGAAGATCTCGTAGCGGTGCGACACCGTCGTTCCCGGATCGAGCGACACTTCCTTCGATACGAGCCGGCAGGTGACATCGACGAGTTTGCGTCGGGCTGCCACGGGAATCTCTCCCACCACCAGCGGCCGCACCTCCTCAAGCGCGGGCACGTCCGCACCGGTGGTGGCAGGGATCAGGGCCGAGGCGAAGTAGAGCGCATCGACACCGGCAAACGACAACGGCTTGCTGTCGCGGACAGCCGAGGCCGGATGGTCGAGCGTGCCGTCGGCCATCTTGAGGCCGCTGACAAGCGTGCTCTGTTCGCCCGCAAACCGCATGGCCACGTCGCGGACTGCCAGCGTGCCCCAGTCACGGGCGATGCGGGAGGCATACCACCAGCCCTCGGTGGGCAGGCCCGTGGGGCCGTCGAGGGCATAGGTGACGCGGGTCGGCTGATCGCCTCCGATCAGTTCGACGACGAGTTCCAGACGCTGTGCTGGCCCAGTCACGCCGCCAGCAGGTCGATCACCACCATCAGCCGCAGCCACCAGACGGTATTCCTTGACGACGGTCAGACCGCCGGGCAGTCGCCGGGTAAACCGCACGCGACCGCTCCCAGCCACGGCCTCGGTCTGCCACTCGCGGTCGGCCAGTTCCTGGCCGGGAATCTCGAGCAGAGGTTCGCTCCGCTTGCCACTGTCGCGGGCCTCGAGCGACAACCGGAACGACAACGGATCGCAGGGCTCCGCATCCGGATCGACCACTGGCCGGGTACGAAACTCAGGGCGGACCACCTCGAGCGGTCGCCGCGACAGTGAGATGTCACGGGTCAGCGTTTGACCGTCCCGTTTAAATTCCACCGCGACGGTACTCCCTGGCTGGGTCTCCGCCAGGGCTGCATGCAGGCCGCGGGGATCGGGCGTGGGGGTCGTTCCCGACGAAGTGATCAGGCGGGTGATCGTATCGCCAACGCGGAGCCCGGAAAGCTCGGCGGGCGTGCCCGGCCCGACGATGCCAATCCGGCAGCCCTCGCCAGGCACCTCCTCGAGAGCGAGGTGACCGATGTAGCCGGAGCGATCGTCCTGATCGAGGAAGCTGCCACTGGCGAGTTCGATACGTTCGACGGCCGCGCCGCGGTTGGTCAGCGTGACGAGCATGCCGGCCGGACCGTTGGGGTCGAGCGAGCCGAGTGAATGACGCTCCCGTGCCACGGCGGGCTCGACGGTCTCTGCGGTCGGCTCGCCGGCATCCCGATCACGAGAGGGCACAACAGCAGCCGAAGCAGCAGCGCCGTCAGCTTTTTCATCGGGATTCAGCGCGGCCGCCTCGCCCACCGCTGCGACCTGCGGATCGCGGATCGGCTTGGGAAAGAACCAGACCTGCAACAGTTGCCCCGCCAGCACGATGGCGAGTGAAACAGCGATGAACTGAGCGTAACGACGTTCCACGAATGACTCCGAATAAACCCGAACCTGTGCCCGCGGCTGAAAATTCAAGGACTGGACTGGTGTGAGGGCTGGGCCACAGCACAGTCGGGAGAAATCTGGCCAGAATCAGCCGACGAAAATCCCTTGCTGACGCTCCAGTCAGCTTGACCGACCGATTCCATCCTCACGAGAAACCGTCAGACAGTATATCGATTCCAAGTCCCAGCGCCGCTCCCCCCTGGCTAGCGCCGCTCCCGCCTGGCAAGCCGCTGCTCGGCTACCGGCCCTGCGTTAGCCGATCGCCGAGAAAATTGTCGAGGTCGGGAATGGCATGGATCTTTTTACAGGTGACATCGCAGGGATACTCGATCCGACGAAACCTGACCGATTCGTCCTCCAGAATCAGATAGCAGGCGCGGGAGTCGCCGTCACGGGGCTGCCCGACGCTCCCGCAGTTGATCATCGCCTTGCCTGCCGGCAGTGCCAGCCGCTGCTCCTGTTGCGGGCCCGACTTCGGCACGGAGGGCGAAATGAAATCGGGAGCGGTGGTGAAAATGCCCGGGATGTGGGTATGGCCCTGGAAGCAGTATCTCCCGAACAACTCGAAGATGTGCTCCATCTTGAGCGGATTGTAGATGTCCTCTGGAAAGACATATTCCTCGAGTGGCCGACGGGCCGACCCATGGACAAACAACAGATCACCGTCGGCATGCGTCCGTGGCAACTCGCCGAGAAAGTCGGTGAGCTGGTCGGCCGAATTCCTCGGCATGCGATCGTGCTGCTCGAGCTGGGACCTGGTCCACCGGATGGCTTTTTCGGCACCGACGTTGAATCCATCGGGATCAAACAGGGCGCCCTGATCATGGTTGCCCAGCAAGACAAGGCTGCACCGGTCGCGGACCAGTTTCACGCACTCGCAGGGATTCGGTCCGTAGCCGACGATGTCGCCGAGGCAGAAGACAGAATCCACCTGCTGGCGGTCGATATCCTCGAGGACGGCACGAAGTGCCTCGAGGTTGCCGTGGACGTCGCTGAATATGGCCCGCTTCACTGAAAAATCCGCTCCGCCGGGCCGATACCTCATGATCGAGAATACACTGATTACAGTGGAGCCTACGGACGGCCTCCCCCATGGTCAAGCGGCCCAAACGCCCTTCCCGTTCGCGGCATCCCTGGCAGTCTGCCCATGAAAACGCTCGCCATCGACACGAGCCTCTCGACGGGATCGGTCGCCGCGATCGATGGCGACAGGGTCGCCGAGCGACTGTTACCCACCGTCGGTGAGCATGCCCGGCTGCTGACAGCCGCGATCACCGCGGTCGCCGCCGAACTCGGGTGGCCGGCGGCGGCCGCCGAACTCGTGGCTGTCGTCCGTGGCCCGGGGTCTTTCACGGGCCTGCGGGTGGGCGTGACCACGGCCAAGGCCCTCTGCTGGGCCACCGGCAGCCGGTTGCTGGGGGTGTCGTCGTGCGAGGTGATTGCACGCTCCGCAGCGACGGCTGTCGCGAGCCACGATGCCCCGGTGGCGGTCGCATTCGACGCCGGCCGCGGGGAACTGTTCGTGTCCGAGGTCATCCCCATGCCACAGTCCCCGAGCGGCTGGCTCGTGGAGCCGGGAACACTCATCGCCGCCCGGGTCTGGTTGGCTGCATTGACTCCCGGCCGCATTGTGAGCGGTCCCGGGCTGGTCCTGCTTGCCGATGCCCTGGCCGAGCGGCCCGACCTCGTGATCCCTCCGTCGGTGGCGTGGACGCCGTCCGCCGCCGCCGTCGGCCGTGTCGCCCTGCTCCGCGCGGCTGCGGGCGAGGCCGACGATCCGGCGTCGCTCGTGCCCGACTACATCCGCCCCAGCTACGCCGACGAAAAGCGGTGATGCTGGTTCAGGGCTGCCCCGGTCAAAAAACCAACGGCCCCTGTACCCTCTCCCCAAGGGAAATCCGCCGCCGCCGCCGCCGCTCCCGTGTGCCCTGTTGCCGATTCCAGCGCACGGTAGGATTGGGGCCGAATTACCGGTCTCTTCGCCCGCTCTGGATCGTTTCTGGCTGGCTCCTTTGCTGGCTCGTTTTTGAGAGGAATGTTTTCGATGCGTCCGATCAAGAAGCTGCTGGTGGCCAACCGTAGCGAAATCGCGATCCGCGTATTTCGCTCCGCCCATGAACTCGGCATGCGGACGGTGGCGGTCTACGCCCACGAAGATCGCTTCGCCCTGCACCGATTCAAGGCCGACGAGTCCTACCTCGTTGGCAGGGCCGGCGAGCCGATCCGCTCCTATCTCGACATCGAGGCGATCGTGGCGATTGCCAAGGAGCACGGTGTCGATGCGATCCATCCGGGCTATGGGTTCCTCTCCGAAAACCCAGACTTTGCCGCCGCCTGCCAGAAGGCGGGAATTGTGTTCGTGGGCCCCCGGGTGGAACTCCTCCAAACGCTCGGCGACAAGACCGCGGCCCGCGAGCTCGCCAAGCAGGCGGGCGTGCCGATCCTGGCCGGCAGCTCCAAGCCGGTCGTCGGCTTCCACGACGCCCTCAAGATCGCGAAGGAACTGGGCTGGCCCGTGATCATCAAGGCGGCCCACGGCGGCGGCGGCCGCGGCATGCGGGTCGTCCACGGCGAGGACGAACTGGCCGTCGCCCTCGAAAGTGCGCAGCGGGAAAGCAAGACAGCCTTCGGCAGCGCGAGCGTGTTTGTCGAGAAATTCATCCAGCGTGCGCGGCATATCGAAGTGCAATTGCTCGGCGATCTGCACGGCAACCTCGTGCATCTTTTCGAGCGGGATTGCTCCGTGCAGCGGCGGCACCAGAAGGTGGTGGAGATGGCGCCCGCCCCCAATCTCACTTCCGCCATGCGGGAGGGCATCTGCGAGGCAGCGCTCGCGATCGGTCGGACCGCCCGCTACGAAAATGCCGGCACCGTCGAGTTTCTCGTCGACACCGACGCGAACCGTTTTTATTTCATCGAGGTCAATCCCCGGATCCAGGTGGAGCACACCGTCACCGAGGAGATCACCGGCATCGACATTGTCCGCCGCCAGCTCCGCGTGGCCGAGGGCTGGAAGCTCTCTGACCCGCAGATCGGCCTCGGCGACCAGTCGCGGATCAAGTCGATGGGGGCGGCGATCCAGTGCCGCGTCACCACCGAGGATCCCGAGAACCGGTTCCTTCCCGATTATGGCCGGATCACGGCCTACCGGTCGGCCAGCGGCATGGGCATCCGACTCGATGCCGGCACCGCCTTTTCCGGAGCGGTTGTCACACCCTATTTTGACTCGCTGCTGGTGAAGGTGACGGCGCGGGGGCTCACGCACGAGGAAGCGGCCGGACACATCGAACGCTGCCTGCAGGAGTTTCGGGTCCGCGGCGTGAAGACCAACATCCCGTTCCTGATCAATCTCGTTACCCACGCCGATTTCCTCGCCGGCCGCTGCACGACGCGCTTCATCGACGAGACTCCTGCGCTCTTCGATTTTCCGATCCGCCGCGACCGGGCCACGCGGGTGCTCGAGTATCTGGCCGACGTGATCGTGAATGGCAACCCACTCGTCAAGGGCCGGCCGCCTGCCGCACGCCGTCATCCGGCGCCCGTCCCGGAGTTCGATCGCCTCGCCACCCCCGCAGCCGGCACCCGGACGAAGCTCAAGGAACTCGGGCCCCAGAAGTTTGCCGCCTGGCTCCGACAGCAGAAGCGGCTCTTCATCACCGACACCACGATGCGCGACGCCCACCAGTCGCTGCTCGCCACGCGGATGCGGTCTTTCGACATGCTCGCCGTCGCCGATGCCTACGCCCACCTGGCACCGGGGCTCTTCTCGCTCGAGATGTGGGGGGGAGCGACCTTCGACACGTCGATGCGATTCCTGAAGGAATGCCCCTGGGACCGGCTGATTCAGCTCCGCGAACGGGTGCCCAACATCCTGTTTCAGATGCTGCTGCGTGCCTCGAACGCCGTCGGCTACACCAATTATCCCGACAACGTCGTGCAGGCCTTCGTGAAGGAATCGGCCGCGAGCGGCATCGACGTGTTTCGCGTCTTCGATCCGCTCAACTGGGTGCCGAACATGAGGGTGGCCGTCGACGCGGTGCTGGAGAGCGGGGCGATCTGCGAGGCGGCGATCTGCTACACCGGCGACGTCCTCGACCCGAAGCGGACGAAGTATTCGCTCGACTACTACGTGAAGCTGGCCAAGGAACTGGAGAAGCTCGGCGCCCACATGCTCGCCATCAAGGACATGGCCGGTCTCTGCAAGCCGTTTGCCGCCGGCCGACTGGTGAAGGCGCTGCGTGACGAGATCGGCATCCCGATCCACTTCCACACCCACGACACCTCCGCCGCATCGCTCGCCAGTTGCCTGGAGGCGGCACAGGCTGGGGCGAGCGTCGTGGACGCGGCGGTGGCGAGTTTTGCAGGCCTGACCAGCCAGCCGAACATGAACGCGATCGTGGAGGCGGTCCGCAACACGCCGCTCGACACGGGCCTCGATCCCGAACCGCTGCGGCACCTCTCCCACTACTGGGCGGCCGTCCGCGAACACTACACGGCATTTGAATGCGGCATGAAGGCACCCGATGCCGACCTCTACCTCCACGAGATGCCCGGTGGACAGTTCACGAATCTGCTCGAGCAGGCGAAGGCGCTCGGGCTCGGCGACCGGTGGGAGGATGTCTGCCGCGCGTATGCCGAGGTGAATCAGGTGCTCGGCGACATCGTCAAGGTGACGCCCACGAGCAAGGCCGTCGGCGATCTGGCCCTGTTGCTGGTCACCAACGGCATGCAGGCCTCCGAACTCCTCTCCGATTCCCGCGAGATGGCGTTTCCGGAGTCGGTGGTCGACCTGCTCGCAGGCCGGATGGGACAGCCGCCGGGTGGCTTCCCGCCGGAGATGGTGAAACGGATCGTTCGCCAGGGAGAGATTGTCACGGGCCGTCCCGGCGAGTCGATGCCCCCTGCCGATTTCAAAGCGGCGGAGCAGAAGGCGGGAGAGATCCTGGGCCGGATGGCATCGCCGCGGGAGGTGCTCTCCTGGCTCCTCTATCCGCGGGTATTTCAAGACTATGTTCAGCATGCGAACAAATACGGCAACGTGGGCGTGCTGCCCACGCCGGCGTTCCTCGAGGGCCCGAAGCCCGGCGAGGAGCTGCCCGTCGACATCGAGCCGGGCAAGACGCTCGTGATCCGACTGCTGACAGTGGGCGAGCCACATGCCGACGGCACGCGGACGGTGTTTTTCGAGTTGAACGGACAACCGCGGAGCGTGTCGGTGGCCGACAAGAGCCTGGAGGCGAAAATCCAGCGGCGGCCGAAGGCGACGGTGGGCGACGCGCGTGAGGTGGGTGCGCCGATGCCGGGCCTGATCGTGACGGTGGCTGTGCGGCCGGGAGACGCAGTGACGAAGGGGCAGAAACTCCTGAGCCTCGAGGCGATGAAGATGGAGACGACGGTCTACGCGGAGCGGGACGGCAAAGTGGCCGAGGTGCTCGTGAGCCCCGGCACGCCGGTCGAGGCGGCGGAGTTGGTCGTTCGCTACGCCGACGCGTGACAAGGCCAAGCCGCCTCGCGCATGGGAACGTGTCCGCATACAAGCCCTGAGCGTGAGCGACGGGATTCCCCGCTGCCGATCCCCCGGCTTACGCCGGGGGCTTGTATGGGAAGCGCAAGCGACGGGATTCCTCGCCAAGCAGTCCGACGGCGTGCCGTGTTCGGGCTACTTCATCCCGCTACTTCAGCAGGTCCTTGAAGACCTTACGGACCTTCTCGACCTTCGGTGACACCACCGACTGGCAGTAGGGTTGGAACGGATTGTTGGCGAAGTAATCCTGGTGATACTTCTCCGCCGGGTAGAACGTGCTCGCCGGCGTGACCTCGGTCACGATCCTGGCGGGAAACACCTTCGCCGCATCCAGCTTCGCGATCACCTCTTCGGCCGTCTTCTTCTGGGCGTCGTCGTGATAGAAGACCCCCGAGCGGTATTGCGTGCCGGAGTCGGCCCCCTGCCGGTTCTTCGTCGTCGGGTCATGGGTGCTGAAAAAGATCTCGAGCAGTTTTTCGTAAGGCACCTGCTGCGGGTCGTATTCGATCTCCACCGCCTCGGCGTGGCCCGTCTGGCCGGTGCAGACCTGCTGGTAGGTGGGGTTGGGATTTTTCCCGGCGATATAGCCGCTGGTCACCGAGTGCACGCCCCTGATCTGGGCGTAGACCGCCTCCGTGCACCAGAAGCAGCCGCCGGCAAACGTCGCCTTCGCCGACTCACCATCTGCCCCCGCTGCAAAGCCACTGCTCATCATCATGATCGCTCCTGCCAGAAACAACCGGACTCCATGTGCCGTCATATCTATCGGCTCCTCGAAGGATTCGAATATTGCGCGGAGGAAGGCGACGGGATCGGCGGAAGCTCGAGGAGCATTGGGCGTATCCTCGCCCTCGCGACGAGACTTCTGCCGTCCCGGAACCGGGCGCTACCGTTGCGGCCTGTTCTCCTTCATTGTAGCGACCCTCGCGGGATCGACGACGAATCGCAGCGGCTTCTCCGCCCACTCCCCGGCGTAGGCCACCCCGATCCGCGGCGTCCGCTCGATCAGCCGCCGCGGCACCGTGATCCCGCCGGCCTCCAGCCAGAGCCCGGTCCGGCGGCTGGCCGGCCGGCCATCGAACGAGCGGTCGATCCCCAGCGCCTTCGTCAGCCGTCCCGGCCCGACGTGCTCCCCGACCCCGCGGATCAAGACCGCCGCCGGCACCCCTTCCTTTCCCGTGACGATATTCAGCATCCAGTGCATGCCGTAGCAGAGGTAGACATACCAGGAGCCTGCCGGCCCGAACATCGTGGCGTTGCGCGGCGTGAGACCGCGGGAGCCGTGGCAGGCGAGATCGTGGGCCCCGAGATAGGCCTCCGTTTCGAAGACCAGATGCCGAACGAGCCGACCATCTGCAGACCGCACAACGAGCGCCGCCCCGAGCAGTTTGCGGGCCACGCGATCGGCCGGCTGATCGAAAAACTCCGCGGTCAAAGGCACGCCACTCACCTGAAATTCACCGCATCTATGATGATTGGAGTCTTTCGACCATCATAGTGCTTTTCCCATCCTCCGGAACAATAGTTGCAGTCATGGAAGCAGGCATCGTCGGACTCCCCAACGTCGGCAAGAGCACGCTCTTCAACGCGCTGACCATGTCGAAGACCGCGCAGAGCGCGAACTACCCCTTCTGCACGATCGAGCCCAATGAGGGAATGGTGAGCGTGCCCGACAGCCGCCTCACGCTGATTACGAAATACATCCCACCGCAGAAGGTGATTCCCGCCGCTCTGAAGTTGGTCGACATCGCCGGCATTGTGAAGGGTGCCAGCGAGGGCCAGGGGCTCGGCAACAAGTTCCTGTCGCACATCCGTGAGGTCGACGCGATTCTCCAGGTTGTCCGCTGCTTCGAGGATCCCGATGTGATCCATGTGGCGGGCAAGGTCGATCCGGTTTCCGACATGGAGACGATCGAGATCGAACTGATGCTCGCCGACATCCAGCATCTGGAAAACAGCCTGCCCAAGCTGGAGCGGTCGGCCAAGGGGGCCGACAAAGATGCCAAGCTCAAGGTCGAGGTGATGAAAAAATGCCTCGCCCACCTGATTGCCGAAAAGCCACTCCGCACGCTCGTGCTGGATGAGTCCGAGAGGGCGGCCGTCAAGGAATTCGGCCTGCTGACAGCGAAGCCGATTCTCTACGTAGCCAACGTCGACGAGACCGATCTCGAGGGCAAGGGCCCACTCGTGCAGAAGGTCCGCGCCGCGGCTGCCACGGCCGGCGCAGAGGTCGTGCCAGTCTGTGCGAAGCTCGAGGCCGAAATCGCCGAACTCGACGAGGCCGACCGGGGCGAGATGCTTTCCGGCGCGGGGCTCACGGAGCCGTCGCTCGCCGCGCTCGCACGGGCCGCCTACAAGACGCTCGGCCTGCAGAGCTATTTCACGGCGGGCGAGAAGGAGGTTCGCGCGTGGACGGTATCGGTCGGGGCCACGGCCCCGCAGGCCGCCGGCGTGATCCACACCGACTTCGAGAAGGGGTTCATTCGGGCGGAGATTTACTCGCTCGCCGACCTCGAGACCTATAAGACCGAGAAAGACATCCGTGCCGCCGGCAAGCTCCGCGTGGAGGGGAAGGAATACGTGATGCGCGACGGCGACATCTGCCACTTCCTTTTCAATAAATAGCGGGCCGACACGCAGGGGCCGAGGGGCCGCCCCCGCGGGGACGAGATTTCCGGATTCAGCAAGTTGAAAACTCGCTGCCACGAAAGCTGTGGGGATGAGCTTTTATCTTGTCAATGCTTCCTGCCGGATTCAGCACTTTACCCGGGGGCGACCGGTTCCCTGAGGTGATCCGGAAGCCATTCCTTCTCGGCATCATCTGGATCGACCGTGCTCACCGCATTCCCAGGCGAGTAGCCTTCGGCATATTCCTCCACATGCTCCTCGCGTGCGCTCGTTCCGAAGAAGGAATACATCACCGGTACCAGCACCAGCACCAAGAGCGTCGTCATCGCCAGCCCAAACGCCATCGCCGTGGCCATCGGGATCAGGAACTGTGCCTGGAAGCTCTTCTCGAGCAGGAGTGGTAGGAGGCCACCGATCGTCGTGATGCTCGTCAGCATCACGGGCCGAAACCGCAGGCATCCCGCCTCCCGCAGGGCGAGCCGCAGCGGATGCCCCTCGCGAACCCGGATATTGATGAAGTCGATCAGACAGATTGAGTCGTTCACCACCACGCCCGCCAGCGCGACCAGCCCGAACATGCTGAAGAGCGTCAGCGGCATGCCCATCAGAGCGTGGCCGAACACGGCTCCCGCACAGCCGAAAGGGATGGCCGCCATGATCAGAAACGGCTGAAAATATGACTTGAATTCCATCGTGAGCAGCACGAACATCGCAAAGCTCGCGACGACAAACCCCACGCCAAGGCTCCGCAGCGACTCGTTCGACTGCTCCCGCTGACCCTCCCAGCGGACCCGCACGAGTGGATAGTCCTTGACGAGGTCTGGCATCAGTCGCTTCTCCATGTCGGCCGTTACCAGCGCACTGGTGAGGGAACTCTTCGCGACGTCGATATCGGCCGTTATGGTGATCGAGCGTCGCTGGCCCAGCCGGTTGATCTCGGAATAGCCGCGGGCCACCGTCAGGTCGGCCAGTTCGCCGATCGGCCGCTTCACGCCGTCGGGCCCCGTCACCCGGATCTCATCGAGCGTGGCAAAACTCCGTCTCTCAGACCGCGGGTAGCGGACCATCAACTTCACTTCGTGCCGGCCCCGCTGCAGTCGCATCACTTCCTCGCCGTAATAACTCGCCCGGATCGTGGCGGCGAGTTCGGCCAGCGACACTCCCATCGCCTCGGCCCGCGGCTTGACCTTGAGCTGATATTCCCACTTGCCCGGCCGCGAGTCGTCGTCGATGTCGATCACCCCGGGGTATTGCTTGAGCCATTCCTTGCACCGCTCGACCGCGGCCTCCAACTGCTGCACGGCGTCGGATCCGGACTGCGCGAGCAGCTTGAACTCGATCGTCTTGCCCCCCGGGCCGATGTTTTCAGTGCCAAAGATCAGCGACTCCGTACCGGCGAAATCCCCTGCTTGCCGGCGCCATTCGCTGATGAACTGCTCGCTCGTGACATCGCGGAGTTCGCCCTCCACCAGTTCGACCGCGACCGCCCCCACATGGCTGCCGCTCATGCGGGCATCCGGGCCCACCTCACCCAACGTGGACACCTGCCCGACGGCCCGATGGATCAGTTCCACGATCGGAGGAGCTCCGGCTGCGAGATTCTGCGACGCCGTAACGGCTGCCTTTTCGAGTCTTTGCGTGGCTTCTTCCGTGACGCTCGCAGGCGTGCCGTCGGGGAAGACGATCTTCGCAAGCAGCCGGTTGGCGTCGATCTTTGGAAAGAGCAGAAACGGCGTGATTCCGCTGCGAACAATCCCGCCGGCCAGCAGCAGAATGCACATGGCTACGGCCATCACCGAAAGGCGGTTCTCAAGCGCGAAATCAAGAAACGGGGCGTACACGTTCCTGACAAACCACTTCAAGCCACTGTCACAGCCACGCTGGAGCCAGGTGACCACAGGCATGAGCAGTCGCAACGGATAGAGCACGATCCCGAAGATCGTGAACACGAGGTTTTTTTCGTGTGCCAAATGGCCCGGCAGGACGAGCAGCGACTCTGCCAGCGACACCAAGAGCGTGCATATGAAGGCGAACGGCATCACGGCGATGAACTTGCCCATGATTCCTGACACGAAGCAGAGCGGCAGGAAGGTGATCACCGTCGTGAGCACGCTGGAGATCACGCTCGGGATCACCTCCACGGTGCCATCGATCGCCGCCGCCATCAGGCTCTTGCCCATCCGGCGGTGCCGGTCGACGTTGTCGCTGACCACGATGGCGTCGTCCACGACGATGCCGATCGCCATCAGGAACGCGAACATCGAGAGCATGTTGAGCGTCTGGTCGGTGCCATACATGAGTGCCCCGGTTCCGAGCATGGAGAACGGGATGCCCATCGCCACCCAGAAGGCGATCTTGAGGTCAAGAAAAAGAGCGAGCATCACGAACACGATCACAAGGCCCTGCAGTCCGTTCGAGATCAGCATGTCGAGGCGGTCTCTGACGTCGACGGACTGATCCGCCCAGACTGTCAGGTCGTAGCCCGGGGGGAGCTTCGCATCGACCATGTACTGCTTCACATCGGCGACCATCGCGAGCAGGTCTTCGCCCGAACTGCGGTCGATCGACACCACCATCCCAGCTCGGCCGTTGATCCGATTGGTGGCGGCGACGTCGGCAAACTCGTCACGCACCTCACCGAGGTCGCCGACGGTGAGCACGAGGCCATCCGGGAGCGTGACGAGCGGCAGTCTGGCGATCTCCGCCCCGACATACCGCTTGTTCTTGCCGCGGAGCAGGATCTCACCCCCCTCGCTGCGGATGGAGCCGCCGGGGAGTTCGAGGTTCTCACGGCGGACGATATCGGCCACCTTCTGCAGCGAGAGGCCATATTTGCGGAGCGTTGCCTCGGAGATCTCGATGTCGATCTCGTAATCCTTGGCACCGAGCAGGTTGGCCGCCGACACGGCGGGCAGTGCGAGCAGGTCGTCACGCACGACTTCGGCCACGTCGCGAAGTTCGCCTTCTGCCGCGGCATCACCGGCATTGTCTTGCGGGGCCAACACCCCCACCTTGATCGCAGGCGTTCGGAGCGTGACCTGCTCCACCTTGGGATCCTCAGCGAGTTCCGGCATGCTCGGAATGCGTTCAACCTCGGAGCGGATCTCGCCCAGCGTCTTCTGCACATCTTTGACACTGTCCTGCAGTTCGAAGACGCAATAGCCCATCCCCTCCTGGGCGACGCTCGTGATCTTCTTGATGCCGGCGACGCTGCGGCAGGCCTCCTCGACCTTCTGGCAGATGCCCTCCTCCACCTCCTCGGGCGTGGCCCCAGGATAGGGCACCGTCACGAGCACGATCTCCAGGTCAAATTCCGGGAAGACTTCCCGCCGCATCGACACAAACGCCATCGCGCCCACGAGCAGGATCGCGATGACCAGCGTGTTCATCGCCGGCATGTTGCGGACGGTCCAGCTGACGATGCTTCTCATGGGGAAGTCCTCCTCTACAGGGCGTCGGTGTCGCCCGCCGTGATGGCGGTGTCGGCTGTGCGGCTCGTTCCGGAGACCGCGGCTTCGACTTCTGAAAGTTCCATGGCGGCCCGCGGATTGGAAAGCTGGCTGGTAACGACCCGGTCACCCGCCACGATGCCTGAGGTGGCTGCATCGAAGACCACCCGTCCGCCAGACACCTGCACCGCCCGCGGCTTGACGATCAGGAGCCTGCCGTCCCGCATCACCCAGACCTCGCCGCTGGGCCGCTGGGCCTCCTCGGGGATCGAGACGAGCGCGCCTGGCGAATCGACACGCACCCGAACCTGCACGAACATTCCGCGGAGCAACGACTGCGGCGCCCCGGAAGGTAGCTGCGGCATGGCCGCACCGTAGCGATCGAGCGCCGTGACATCCTCCGGATGCTCGACGAGCACGCGGCAGGGGAGCGTGCGGGTTTTCTCGTCGAGCCCACGGCCCTCCTGTCTCGAGAGCGTGCCCTGCCACTCGTAGGCGGCGTCGCCGACCGTAAACACCACCGTGGCGGGCATGTCGAGTTCGTCGTGGGCGACCCGCGCAGGGGCGTCGGCTCGGCGACGGCTTCCCCAGACCATGGCCACGTCGTCCATCGGCAGGCTCGCGCGGACCTCCGCGGCCCGCGTATCCTCGATGGTGACCAGCGGCGTGCCCTTCGCCAGGAAGGAATCCTGTTCGACCTTGTCTTCGACGATGATGCCGTCGATCGGCGAGACGATCCGCGTTCGTGAGAGATCGAGCTTGGCCTTGTCGAGCATGGTCGACGCGAGCGACTGGGCCTCGAGCAGCCGATTTCGCCGTTTTCCAAGCACGCGTTTCTGACCTTCGGAGGTCGTGAGCATGGTCGTCGCCGTCAGCTCTTCCCGGAGGGCGCGGTCGTGCTCCGATTCCGTCACGATCTTGCCCGCCTTGAGGTTCTCGATCCGTGCCGCCTCGCGACGGGCGAGTTCCACCTGACGCCGGGCAAGGTCGGTCGTCAGCAGATTCTGGGCGAGTTCCTCGTCGAGTTCCTCGATCGCGAGGCCCGCCTGCTTGAACTCCCTTTCGAGCCTGTCGACGTCGAGCTCGTAATCCCGGGGCTCGATTTGGAAGAGCAACGTACCTGCCTTGACGAACTGCCCTGCATTACATGCTTCAGACTTCATGAGCACCCGGCCACCGACCTCGGCGGCAAGGGTCACCTCGCGGAGGGGCACCACCACGCCATCGGCCTCGATGGTCAATCCATTGGCCTCCGGAATGGCCTCGGCCGTTCGCACCGGTGTGGCTGCGGCGGCATCGCTCGCCTTGCGGGCCGGCGGAGGCTGGCTGCCCATGAACATGAAAGCGGCTATGCCGCTCGCCAGAATGACGAGGGGCACGACCCACCCCAGGATCGCACGAACGATATTCATGAACTGGCTTCCTCTGCGCGGACGAAATGTGTGTGATGACCGGTGTCGACGAGCGATTGCGGGCCACCCACCTGCGATCGAGTCAGCTCTGGTCCAGTCAGCTCTGGTCGAGTCAAGGCCGCCAGAGCGTAGTTGGTCACGTGGTCGGCCAGTGGCCCCAGAGCGTGGTGTGACTCAAGTTCCTCACGCGGCACAAGCATGCTCACCACGTCCCCCGCTGCCCGGTAGAGAAAACACTGCCCAATGATGGAGAGCCCCGTCCGGCGGAGTTCGGCCTGCGTGAGCCGTACCCCGGCAAGTTCTTCGAGAATCGAGACGAGGAGTGCAAAACGCGGCCGGATGTAATCCTCGACCAGTTCGCGGCAGGCGGCCGTCGGATGCAACACTTCCCGCATCATGAGACGCACCTGCCAAGGGGGCTGACCAAAGCCCAGCATGCGTTCAAGCAGGTTGCTGATGAAGTCGTGGAGTTTGTGCTGCGGGAGCGTGCCAGGGGTCCATTCCGGCAGCGGCAACTGAGCGGCCCGCTGCTCGTGGGCGTGCTTCACGCTCTCGATGTAGAGCCGCTGCTTATCGCCAAAGTAATAATTGACGGCGGCCAGATTCACCCCGGCCGCGAGACAGATGTCGCGGATGGTGGCCGCCTCGTAGCCCTGATCGGCAAATTCCTGTCCTGCAGCAGACAGAATCCTTTCCCGAGGCTCGTCACAGTGAGCGGCTGCCGAAACACGGGGGGAGACGTGAGAGTCCATGAAATACCGAGGAAAAAACGGAAAAAACTACACAATACGGAGGAAAACTACAGAAAGCCGGGTTTGAAACGGGCGTTTCAATCAATTGTATGAGAAAGGAACCGCAGGAACAGCGGGACTTTCACAGAAGTTTTTTGCCGCCCCCGATTCCCTCGGTGCCCGGGGCACGGGCAGCCGACGTCGAGCGAGCGACGGGCACGGGCAGCCCGAACGGCCACGCGGTGTCAAACGTGATCCCATCGCTCACGCTCCGGGCTTTTATGGGAATCGGAGTCGGCCGTGAGGGCTGCCCGTGGCCCGGGAGCCGGCGTTGCTGACCAGCGCAGGCAGGATGCCGGAGCGCAGTCAGCATCGAGCGAGCGAAGGACAGGATGTCCGAAGCGAGCGTCCGGCGACTGGACACGGGTAGCCCGAACCCTCGCGCGGTGTCAAAGGTGATCCCATCGCTCACGCTCCGGGCTTTTATGGGAATCGGAGTCGGCCGTGAGGGCTGCCCGTGGCCCGGGAGCCGGCGTTGCTGACCAGCGCAGGCAGGATGCCGGAGCGCAGTCAGCATCGAGCGAGCGAAGGACAGGATGTCCGAAGCGAGCGTCCGGCGACTGGACACGGGTAGCCCGAACCCTCGCGCGGCATCCATGACGATCCCATCGCTGACGCTCCGGGCTTTTATAGGAATCGGAGTCGGCCGTGAGGGCTGCCCGTGGCCCGGGAGTCAGCATCGAGTGATCGCCGCCAGCACGGCCTCGGCGCAGAGTCTTCCGCTGGCGAGCGCCCCGTTGATTGAGGCGGTCGTGCAGTGGTCACCACAGATAAACAGGCCGGGCGCCACCTGAGGTGATGTCTCGCGGCTCCGCCGCGCGGCTGGTGATTCATCCGGCAGGGCATGATCGATGCGGACCGTCTTCAAATGCCGCCAGGCATGGGCCGACTGGCCAAACCATCCCGCCGCCTGCCGCCGCACGGTATCGTGCAGGTCGCCGTCATCGCCATGCCAATCCTGCCGGATTGAGATATAGACCACGGCCGCACCCGGCGGGGCGTAGCCTCCTGCCACGTCGGAGGGCACCGTCACATTATCGATCGGCCCGCCCTCCTCGGCGCTCACGACAACCGTCGGGCTCGAGAGCGGCGAACGCGTGGCGGCGAAAGCCACCATCCGCGTCGATTTCCAGCCGCGGGATGCTGCGGCCCCGCCATGTCCTTCGGGTAGGAGCGCCGCCGCGGCCGAAGCCTCGGTGGCCACCACGATGTTCGTGGCGGCGAGTTCGCGACCGTCGGCCAGCACCACGAGCCCGGGCTGCACCTGCTTTACAGCTGTGTCGAGCAGAATCGTTCCCGCCGGCAGCCCCGCCGCCAGTTGCTTCGGAATCGCCTCCATGCCACCGCGGGGCAGGCAGGCCCGGCCGAGTGAGAACATCGCGAACGTAAACTGAAACACAGCCGCCGACGTGTCGAGCGACCGCTCCAGAAAGACGCCGCCGAAGAAGGGCTCGAAGAACCGCCGAATGAACGCCTCGGAGAACCCGCGGGCATTGAGCTCCTCGCGGGTCGATCGCTCGGCCGCTGGGCTGGGGCGATTCGGATCGGCCGTGCCGTTGCGAAACACCCGCAGGCAGTCGCTCCGCAGCCGCGCCGTCCGCAGGCCGTCGGCAATCCCCACGCTGCCGGAGAGGACCGAGCCCACGGCGGTGAGCGGCCGCCGCCACGGATCGCTCACACCGCGAAGTCTTCCCCCTTCCGCCACGAGAGCGCCAGGCTCGAAGCAGCCCAGCCCCAAGGCCGCAAGGTCGAGCTGCCGCCGACCCTCCGGATAGGCGTCGAGATAGACCTGGAAGCCGCGATCGATTCGGAAGCCGTCGATCGTATCGGTGGCCACGCGGCCCCCGACGCGGTCAGCCGCCTCGATCACGATCACCCGCCGGCCCGACCGCATGAGTTCCCGAGCGCACGCGAGCCCAGCGAGGCCGCCACCAACGACGATCGTATCGGCATTCACAGCGGCCGCACGACCGACTGGCTCCGCCAGTAGTCGAACAGCGTCTCGATCGAGTTCACACCACCGCCGGTGCCGCTCTTGTTCACGCCGCCGTAGGGCACACCCTTCGGGAAAACGTTGTGGGCGTTGATCCAGCTGTTGCCGGCGATCATCGTCTCGGCCACGCGGGCCGCACGGCCGAGGTCGCTCGTCCAAACGCTGTTGGCCAGGCCGTATTCGGTGTCGTTGGCCATGGCGACCGCCTCATCCTCACTCGAGAACTTGGCGAGATAGGCCACTGGTCCGAAGATCTCCTCGCGGGCGGCGATATTATCGAGCTTGCCCGCTAGGAGGGCCGGCTTGACGTAGAAGCCGTGGTGCCCCGAGACCTCGGCCGGCCCGCCGGCCACGATCGCCTCGGCACCCTCCTTCGTCCCCTTCTCGAGATACGAGAGCACCCGCTGCCGCTGCTTGGCGTTGACGACCGGGCCCATGTGAGAATGGCCCGCGAGCTGATAGCCAACCTTCACCTGCTGCATCCGCGATCGGCACTCGTCGACGAATCTGTCGTAGATTGACGAGTGTATGAGCCAGCGGGTAGCGTCGCAGCAGACCTGGCCCGCGTTGAACGTGATCGCCCCCACGAGCTTCTCGGCGGTTCCGGCGACGTCGACGTCGTCAAACACCACTGCGGCGCCCTTGCCGCCGAGTTCCAGTTTCGCTGGCACGAGGTTCCTGCCGCAGGCCTCGCCCACGAGCCGGCCCACCTCGGGCGATCCCGTGAAGCTCATCCGTCTGATGCCGGGATGGCCAGTGAGCGCGGCGCCCGTCACCGCACCGGTGCCGGGAATGACGTTGATCACACCATCGGGGATGCCGATCTCACGAGCCAGCCGCGCCAAATAGATCGCCGACATCGGCGTGTCTTCGGCCGGCTTGATGACGACGGTGTTGCCGGCGGCCAGAGCCGGTGAGATACCCCAGCCGATCAGCAGGAAGGGGAAGTTCCAAGGGAAGATGAAGCCGCAGGGACCCCACGGGTGGCGAACGGTCCACGCCTCGTGTCCGGCGACAGCGAGCACGTTCCGCCGCTGCACATGCTGGGCCATGTCGGTGAAGTAGCGGAGCGTGTCGACGCAGTTCTGCACGTCGCCGGCCGCCTGGCCGAGAATCTTGCCGGCGTCGAGTGACTCGATCTGGGCGATGATGGGCTTGTGCTTCTCGATGGCGTCGGCGAGCCGGTGCAGATGAACGCCTCGCTCGTTGGGAGCCATGGTGGCCCAGCCAGAAGTCTTAAACGCGTGGGCCGCCGCGTGGATCGCATGATCGACGTCGGCCGCCGAGAGCACGTGGAACTCGGCGATCGGCTCACCGGTGCCCGGGTCAAGCGTGGCCATCGTCTGGCCGGTGGAGGAGGCCACGTCCTTTCCGCCCACGACACCCTTCAGCGGCGTTGTGGCGAGGAACTTCTTGACTTCCGGCAACAGATCAACGGATGGTGCAGCGGCAGTGGCGGTGGCCATGGTGGAAAAGTCTCCCCGGAAGAAGTTTGGTTGCAATCGCGAAGCAGCATTGTGCCGCGTGGACGGCCTGATGTGCAAGTATGGCGGTCTGCCCGTCCGGCTGCTTGGATTCCCCGCCGGTGATGACGGGAACCGAGCATGCCCTAGGCCCTACTGCACCCGCACCCACTCGACGGTCTTCGACATGAAGCCGGAGCCGGCCACCATCTCGAACCCGTTGGCCGTGATCTTGATGGTCATCGGGACGAATTCGCCGCGCTTGAGTGCAAACACTTCTCCCCGCCACATGCCGCTGGCCGGGTCGAACTGGATCTCGCGAAGCATCTCCGAGTTGACCAGCGCCGGATTGGCGGCCTTGACCACACCGCCAACATACTTGCCATCTTTGGGGAAGATGCGGATGTCGACGTCCATGTCGGTTGGCTTCCAGTCACCGACGATGGCATCGGCGCCGCTTGCCTGCCGGGCGACAGCGGGCACAACGTCGGCGGCCCTCGCTGCACCGGTGCCAACGACCGACGCATGCAGGCAGAACGCCGCCACCGCCGATGCTACGAACGAACCCAAGTGAGTCGTGCTCATCATGACACCTTTCCCATGGACGGGTGAGAGACGAAAGTGAAGGAACTATCTTGGTGTGCCGGTTTTGCTAGTTTTGCTACTTTTGCCGCGGCAATAGCACGGCAACAATAGACCGGGCGTTGACGCTGGAGCCATGCCATTTGTGGGCCGCGAAAGCTGTCCCGACGCTCGCCCAAAAGAGGCCGATGGCGACCGGGGGAGACCGCTGGTACGCTGCCGAGGTGCGGCCATGACCAGGAAGGGGGCTTCGCCCGGGAGTTGCTTTCGTGTCGTTCCATCGTTGGAAATCTGCCCGCAATCTCTTCTGGCCGTTCGGCCTTTGGCTCTGCGTCGCCGTCGCGCATGCCGTCGAGACCGATCAGGCTCAAGAGGCCGCAAAGCCATCGCCCCCCGCTGCGGGCATGTCGATCGTGTTCGTCGGCGACATCATGCTCGATGGCGGCCCGGGCCATGCGATCTCCTCGGGTCGCGATCCCTTTGCGGCCTGCAGCGAGCTCCTGGCCGATGCCGACTACACCGTCGGCAATCTCGAATGCGTGCTGGGAACCGGCGGCGAGCGGATGCTCAAGCCATATTCATTCCGCGCCGCCCCCGATTCGCCGCGGTTTCTGAAGAAACATTTCTCGGCCGTTTCGCTGGCCAATAATCACAGCGGTGATTTCGGCCCCGCGGGGCTGGTCGAGCAGCTGCGGATCCTCGACGACGCCGGCATCCCATCGTTCGGCGCCGGCCGCACGCTGGCGGACGCCCGGCGGCCGCTGGTGCTCGAGCGAGGAGGGTTCAAGGTAGCGCTGCTGGGCTCCAACGGCTTTCGGGCCCTGACCACGGCCGCCACCGCCGACCGTGCAGGCTCGGCTCCCCTTGAGGAGTCGCAGGTGCTCGAAGACATCCGTGCAGCCCGACTGCTGGCCGACGCCGTCGTGCCCTTCGTGCACTGGGGGCCGGAAAACACGCCCCAGCCGCGGCCGGCGCAGGCCCGCCTTGCGCGGAAGATGATCGACGCTGGGGCCACCGCGGTGATCGGTGCCCACCCCCACGTCACCCAGACGG
>Ga0247833_1000528_pt1 | contig 70036 bp, 43 predicted proteins | sample LaCruzMarch2015__7_FD_187117 | JGI IMG/M metagenome (GOLD analysis project Ga0247833, IMG submission 187117) | Freshwater microbial communities from meromictic Lake La Cruz, Castile-La Mancha, Spain - LaCruzMarch2015_8m | ecosystem: Environmental > Aquatic > Freshwater > Lake | place: Spain...
CGTAACTTTCCAGTTTGCGTCCAGGCCCAGTAGTGCACGATAATGTTCAGTGGTTAATTCGTTCATCCCAAAAGGATATCGAATCCGCCGCGTTTTCACACCTAGCCACTAAAATTGGCGAAGAACCAAAGAATTGTCTTGGAGCAATGTTTGCAGGTTAAATGAGTTCAAAGATCCGGGTCTGTTAAAAGCGTTGACAAAATACGCAAAAGCAGGAAACGATGTTGACAAACAGCTCGACGCCCTCGACGAGGTCGTCGAGATGGCCGAAGAGGCCGAGAACCTGAGCAACAAGAGCAAGAACAAGGTGGTCTCCAGCTATCTTGACGACGTCCTGAGCGAGGCGCGCAAAGAAATCAAAAAGCTCGACGACGATGATGACTCCTTGCTACCCTTGGGTGAAAACTGCGATAAGTTTCTCGATCAAGCGAAAAAGGGGAAGCCACGCACGTTCTTGCTTGTTTGCAAAGGGAACAGGGTCAAGTATCTAGTTGTCAAGAAAAAACCCGTTAAGAAATCGGAGTTAGCCGAAGCGAAAAAGTCTGGCTACAAAGGGGAGGGCTACTTCGGAGTGATCACCGGCCAAGGAATGAATCTGGTTTTCAATCTTTCCGAGGAAGATGGTTACACGGGTGCACCTTGCAAAGAAAAGTCGCTCAAAAACTTCTTGAAGGAGCATGCTGACTTCGAGTGCAAGCCAGCGTTCGCAATCGTGGCAACGGCACCTACGATTCCTTTTGACGAGGACGACCTGTCGAATCCGTTGATCGCCCGGTTCATGGCGATGGAGACGCAGATGCCGAACGTTTTGGACGTTCGACCCGAGGCGGAAGCGGAGCTGACGAAAACGGTCAGAGAGATTCGGCTCTTGTTGCAAGATGGGGACTTCACGGGTGCCGAACCTCGTATAAGTGCTTTAGCGACACGGCTTCAAGAGTTGCTAGGCGGTGGACAAGCGACAGCTCCAGCGGAGGGTGCCGCCCCCACCGCTAAGGACCCCGAGATGGCGAGGTTCCTGGTTCGGCTCAAGGCGCTCAAGCCGGATATCGACGCTGCGATCGCAGCCCCCAACGCCGATCCACAAATCAAAGTGAAATTCAGCGAAGTAGGCTACTTCGCACGCAAGAAAGAGTTTGCTCAAGCCAACGTGTTGCTCTTCGAAGTCGAAAAACTTTTGCAGCAATCCGCAGTCGCGAACCCAACCAAAAAAACCGGCGAGCAAATGGCTCGTGAGAGTTATGAAAAAGCCCAGGCCGACGGAACAATTGACCGCGGATTTGGGGTGGATCTCGCTTCTGAAGCCTTGAAGATGAAGCTGCAGGAGGCATTGAACAAACTGGAGCCTCAGGTGAAGCAAGCTGTAGCCACGAATCCAGGGAGAGAGGTGGAGTTGCTAACGCCGGTTGCCCAGATCAAGAAGCAGATGGACGCTGGCGAGTTGCAAGAGGCCAAGGCCGGGATCGTGGCATTTGGTCAGCTTCTCAAGTCGGTGATGGCACAGGGCACTAGCACAGCCACAACAGCTCAACCCTCGGTCGATCCTCGGGCCGAGTTCGAAGGCAAGCTCGCAGCTCTGCAACCGAATTACGACAAAGCCCTAAAGGAAATGCTTGGGGACACTGGCAAGTTCCGAGCGGTCATGGCATATGCGACGGAACAGGCCGAAGCAAGCAGTTACGGCAATGCAATCAAGGCAATCGATCGACTCGCCACGGCCGTTAACAATGCGATCGCGGCAGGCGGCAAAGAAACGGATGTCATCGAAAAGGGAACCGTCGCTGCACGGGTGGCTCAACTGGAAAAATTCTTCCAAGATCGTTTTGCTGCGGCCAAGAATGACACTTCAAATGAAGTCGCAAAAATCGAAAACGGAATTCAAGACGTACCCGATGAAAATCCGGCCGAGCTGGTGAAGGAGATCACCGATGCATTCGATGGTCTGTACGATGAAGCCGCTGCAGCGCTGGTGGAATTGCTCGGAAGCAGTGACAAGAGTGCGATTCTGAATGAAGTCGCGAATTGGCGAACCCGTGTAAGTAACGATCCACTCGTTGCGCACGTTATGACTAGCAAGAACAAAATCGGAGTGGATGCGAATGTCCGAAATAATTTTGAGCAGTTATTCTCCGAGATTGAGGCTGAAGTCCAAAAGACTGAGTTTGTGGTTGTGTAGAGTGCGTTGCCACAATTCCCAATATTCAATAAACGATTAGAGGACCGAGTTCTCGGTTTAGGAGCGATTGATGCTAACGTTGGAAGAAGCGATTAAATTTTGCAAAGACGCCAGAGATATTCTCGGAACACCCGGATATGCTTACGGAACGTATAGTACTGAGGAATCGAAGGCAGCAAAAAAAGCCCTTGACGCGGTTACTCGTAAGATAAAGGCGTTCAAGGGAAGAGGAAATCAATCCTATATAGCCTGCGCGAGTGAATTTGATTACTTGGCTGATCTAGGCAAAATATCAGCAGCTTCCAACGATCGATCGCTGGCTTTGACGCTCACGGCCCGACTAGTGGACCTGAGCAATCGCCTTGACGCCGCGGCAGAAATTAGGGTCAATCTTGATAGTTCACGCTCAACCCTGACGACTGCTGTGGAGAAGATATACGAAGACGATCTCAAAGCTGCAAATGGTCGTAAGGGAGAATTGACACCGTTGAACAGGGGTGATACCACCCTTTATGGAGGACCTTTCACCTTTGATGGAGGTGTTGAAAATCTGATTGATGAGGCAGAAAGGACGGCTGTCACTCCCAACCCGGCAACCCCGACCGCAACTCTGCCGGACCGTGCGAAGAAGGTTACGGAGGCGATTAAAATCCTGGCGGGAGTCAAAAAGGCGCATTCCGAAGGTCTGAAACTGCACACGGACTACGAGGCATACAAGGCTAAGATGGATCAAGCCGAAAAATACCGAGTTGAGTTGTTCTTGCTAAGCACGGTTGACGTTGATTACTCGGAAACTTTTACGAAGGGAATGGCCGCCGCCCGAGACGCCGCCCTAGCCGCCGTCCCCAACAAAAGCCCCCATGATTTTCAAATGGCCGTCACAGTTTTAACTGACGTGATATCGAAGTATAACACTCTCAAGAAAGAGGAGTTCGACGCCACGAAGAAAAAAGAGTTAGCGGCTGAGAAGAAACCAATTTACGTCGATAAAGTCCGTCGAATTCAAAATGACATTCGCGAGCTGAAGGCACTTCCTGGTACAAAGGATGCGGTCGCCGAACTGGAGGGCAAGTTGACGGCCGGCACGGCTGAAGTAACCAACTCAGGCGACTATGAACGAGCCAGACAGTTACTCAAGGGTTCGAACGAAGCACATAAAGCGGGAAAAACGGCGGCAGACAACTTCAACAAGACTATGGATCCAGGGTACAAGAAGGAATTGGAGGAAGCAAAGAATAAGCTTTTAGAAGTTGAGAGATTGGTCGGGCGTTCTCAGTTTAAAGAGATTGCAGACTACCAAAAAGCAATTGCTGAAAGCGTCATGCAACTTTCAGAAGACAAGATTAATAATTTGAGTGCCCAGAAGGTCGAGATCTCGCGAATCTTGAATGGCCTCGTAGCGCTCGCAACTACAGCGGCGAAAACGCTGACAGCCTGTGAAACTGCAAAGACCGCTGCGACCACAAAAATCGAAGAATTTCAGGAGCGATACCTCATCGCCAACTACGACGTTCTACCGAAGTTCCGACAGGCCGATTCTGAATTCGCAGTGGATAATTATGTCGAGGCGAAAAATCTCTACGAAGAAGTTACATCGAGACTCTTGGAAATTTTAGGTGAGGACGGGGACAACCTTGGCTACGAGACTTGGAAAACCAATCTCACTGCTTTCGAAACTAACCTCAAAACATTGAATAAAGTTCGCAAATCCACCTGCCAGTACCTCAGGCATTTAGAATACGAAGGATCAGAGGGATCAGAGAATTTGTTACAACTGGAAGCGAAAGCGACTACTCTACTCAAGAATTTGGAACTAACTCGCGACTACTCAGCAGCGAATAGGATCGCAAACGATGTGGCGCAAGCCATGAAGGTCATTGATATTGAGGAGATTCTAAAACAGTATGACGACACGAAGGCTAAAAGGGAGGAGCTCCTTAAGCAAACCAATGATACGATAGCTCTCGCAAACGGTAAAATCACAGATCTAGGCAATGTGAAGGGGCATGTTGAGGAATTCAAAATTGAACTGAAGAAACTTCAGGAGGAATGGATGAATATCCTCGAAAGAAGCGATGATCTCAAAACCGAAGACAAACTTAATTCCAATTACCTTGAATTCGTGAATAAGTTGACTCCCGCGATCATTACTCCGATCGAAGAGATGCTGTCGGCGTTCGCTAAGAATAAGAAACGCAACGCCGATTCTAACGAACCAGAACTGACTACCAAAGAACAAGCTGATCTTGGCAAGTTGACCGCCAGTCAAAAAGCCGCAGTAATCGGTGAAGAGGCGAAGAAGTTCGAGCAGAAATTTTCGGAAATTTCTGCAACGATCACGTTAATGAAGAAAGATGCTTCGGCATACGCTTCTCTCGTCCCAAAAGTCGTCGTCGACAGTAAGTCAGTCGACAGTAAGTCAGCAGAGCTAGTTGCTATCAAGACAGATCTCGCGACAGAGCTAGCGAAAGATACGGCTCAAGATTTCGGTCGTCTAAACAAAAGAGTTACGGATCTCAAAGACGACCTGGCCAGCGTAATCGCCGCACTTGATGCAAAACGTAAATTGCGACGTGACGAAGCCAATGATAAAATTGAGAGCTGTTCGGGTAAACTGACCGAACTTAAGAAACAAAACCCGAAATTCCTTCCATATTTCACATCGGATATCAATCGGGTTGAAGATTTGAGAGCGATGGCTGACAGTAAAATCTTGACGACGGTTGATCAGTGCTGCGACGCGGCAGACGCCTTGGAGAAAACACTGGATGAGTTATCGAAAAGTACATCATTCTCCGACATCAATACTGTCCTCAAGCACATCGAAGAAGAATTCGAAAAGCTGAAAGACACTCTGCCGGTGCGTTTAGAGGGCCTCAAAATGCGTTTCGAGAAAAGAATAGAACCCGATCTCTATGAAAACGGTCCCATTCATGGCAAGTCTGAGGTCGAAGCATTCCTGACGGAAGTTAAGGCTGCCGTCGAAGATGCGAAAGCTGCGAAAACAAGTAAAGACGCAATCACAGTCCTCGTGAACGAGTGCACTGTGCTGCTCCGGACGATGACCGATGCCCCTAATCTCAAAACGAGCTTTCAGGGAATGATAACCTCAGCGAGTACACCCGCAGAAGGAGACGAGGAATCTGCTCAGCAACGACTTGAAATAATCAAAATGCAAATCGAACGATTGAATTCCGCGCCAGCCGAGGATCGTCTCAAAGAGGAACAGAGTAAGGTCAGGGAAAAAAATACGGAAGATCTAGAAGAGATACAGTTCAAGGCGGAGCGCGAGGTATTTACAAAAAAACTATTCCCTGAAGCCAAATTTTTAATGGAGAGTACAAAGCCCAACGAGAATTCGGACCTCTACGGGAAAATCTCCGAACTAACAAACGAAGCCGACAAGGAGTTCAAGGCCAGGAATTTTGACATGGCCTTGCAAAAGCTCGAAGATGCTCGTACAGCCGCTCAGCGGTTCTTGAATAATCCTTTTAGTATTCAAGTCAACGCGAGAAACAACTTAGAGAAGGTCGGTGAAGACTGGTTAAAAACCATCAGTACGTTTGTTAAATCGATGAATGAGTTGAAAGAAGTCGTCGAGGCCAGCATGACGGCCGAAAACGAAGGAAAAAACCCTCCAAAGTTCGGTGCTGACTCATTTGATGCGATGAAGAAACCGTTGACCGAAGCAGCACGCTCGTTCGAAGCAACCAAGTTTCCTGATTATATCGACAAGATTTTAAAGGCCGACGACCCGGCTAAAGTCAGGGAGTATCGTCGACTGAAGGAAGATGCGTTGCGTTTCGTTCGCGCATATCAAACCATAGTAACCAAGGATCCTGTTCTTCTGAGCGCCGCATCCAACCCATTCGACGTGGTGGTCTCGTTGAGCAGCGTCAAGGATGCACTCCGAGTCCTGGAAATCAATTTGCGCAGTGCATAGGCACGCGAGGCTAATTTGCACCCCTCTATCAAATCAACTCAATTAAAATAACAAAGGTCATACCCGTGGATAACAAACAAGAACAATGGATTGAAGATCTAACTAAAAATGCTGGTAAGCGCGAAAATGAAAAGATGAAATGGGATGCTCGCGATCGGGCGCTCACTCAGATACGCTCGAAAATAGCGGGAAAAAAAGGCGATAGCCTCATTAAGGATATGCAAGTTACCGTTTCCTATGGCGAAAAAAATGAAGAAACGTTGGACTACGAAACCCGAGATCAAATCAAGGAGTTTGATTGGGCCCAGCAGTCTGATGGCTATAACAGTATGTCGGACACAGACCTAGAGAAACATGCTAGGGCCGCAAATCTCATCAACACACTAGTGAGTGAACTCGAGTCAGCCACAGTCAAAATTGGTGACAAAACAGAGCATCTATTCAATAAAAAGGATATTGCTAACGAGTTCTACACGCCGTTAGTGCGTGAAGGCCTGATGGCGGAAACCTTTGTTCCGAACGACTACAGTCGTACCCATAAAATGATCGAAGAAACGTTCGATAAATACAAAGAAAAACTCGAAGAAGAAGGTTACTCAAATATGGCGTACGCGGGCGAATGCCTGAAAATGGGCCTATCGGTTCTAGGCTCCGCAACCTCGTTGATGAGTACCGGCCCAGCTTTCATGGATATTGTTGAAACCTCTAAGGATCCAGATCTTATTAAGTGGAGTAATTACGTTCCAGAAACTTTCGTTCCAGGAAGTGAAGGCTCGAACGGGATTAGTGAAATCAACGATAAGATTAGTGAAATCGGCGAGAAAGGGACTAGCGACTTAAAGGAGTTCACGGAGTTGCTCAGGCAAGGTATGGACGTATTAAACGAGGTCGTCGTCGAAGGTGGTATCGACGCCAACGAAATGTGGAAATACAAAGACCCCAAGACTCCAATTGAGCCACTCGATAAGCGACGCCTCATGGCGGGTCGAATTGCAGATTCACTTGTGTCTGGTGTGTCTGGCGTCGTCAGCGAGAGCATGAAAACTTGGAATATGAGCGTATTGGCGGGTTCCTTGTACCGATCCAACGCGAATTTGAAAAAGATAACCGAGCTCCTGCAAGACGAAAAAAAAATATCTCTCGTCGAAGCTGACTCTGTCGAAATCGTTGAGTGTCTCAATGCTGGTTTTGCGAAGATTTTTCCTAACACTGTAAGCAATGCGCCAGACGCCGTAAAAGAGATAGAAAACACTTTTGCGCGCTGCTGCAGCGGATCCAATATTGCGGATCTAATCAACGAAGAAAAGTATCCCGCTGCAATAAAATTGGTGACAACTGCTGCTACGAATGCTATGGGAACCGCAACGGGAAATGGAGAGTTGTGCCAAGAAATCACCGACAACCAGAAGGAGATTACCGATTTACTCGGCGGCGAAATGGCCAAAGAGTTGAAGGATCACTTCGAGGAGACGGAGAAAATTCGCATTGACGACCGCAAGAAGATCGCCGCGGCGCACGGCAAAGATAAAGTGTCACTGATTGAAAAACAGATTGCGAAAATCGAGAGAGATGTTTTTATTAGGAAGTGGGCAGTGACGGTGATGAGCCAAGGTACTGAGTTTGCGAGCAAGTTCTTTGCTCCGCTTGTGATGGCTGGCACTGCTGCCACTTTATACGGCAACATTCATGAGGCTATGAAACGTGCGACAGATGCCCAGAACTTTCTCGAAAAGGAAAAGGGTATGCTACGGGACGCAAGTCCGTTCTCCGCATCGATTCAAAACTTTTTGATCAATGCGAACTCTCAAAAGTTACACTACCAGATACAAAGTTGTTGCGATGCGTGCAGATTGATTGGTGCCCTCATCGAAACCTGCGGCTACGCGACGGGGCCCGGTTCTGTGATTGCTGCTGTCGTTGGTCAGACTATGCAAGCCTCCGGAAGGGCGGTTTCGGCATTGGAAGCCATCAAGTATGAAGTTGAGAAAAACGACGAAGCGCGTGCAGGATGGAAGATGTACAAGGAAGCTCTGCTAAAACCGGAAAACCGCAAGCTAGCACTGAAGGCGATGCAACAGAATCCAACGCTGGCAAAGTACTCGGTTGTGTGGGGTGCGATCATCGAAAAAGAACCGCTCCTTGCAGACTTTTTGACCGTGACGGGTCTGACGGCCGAGTCGCTCGCAGATCCAAAGGCAGACTTTGATTTGGTAATCAAATACCTGGAAACTAAATTTTCAGACGACAACGTCATCCTCGGCAGGGAAGCAGTCGCCAAAGGTTGGGCACCCAAACCTGAGCTGACGCTCGAGTGCTGGAATGCGTTCATTCGACGCGGCAAGGAGGAAGTTGGTTTGGTTGTCGATGGTAAGATGGCACCGTTAATCGAAAATGTCGAGTATGGCATCCTCGCATGCGTAAAACCTTGGAAAGACTATGATACAACTCCATCGGACGAGAAGGTAGTCAAAGCGAACCTATCAGCTCTAGAGACACTCATTGACGCGCTCGAAAGCTACAACCCTAAACCAAGCGAGGGTTTCGTAAGTACCGGGCATGTACAAGTACATGAATTCCTGGATTCCATGTTAAAACTCGCTCGAGAACGCGTCGAAAAAATTAAAAAGGCGTAGACATCTTAGCGTCTTTGCGTGAAAACACGAATCTCACGCCAAGGCGCAAAGACGCAAAGTTTTCGACGAATGGCTTTCGAGCGGATCTAATAGTCAACGATTGGCATTTGGGTCTGCTCATTCATCTTGGCGGGGAGCGTATAATCAAATGACTGATCCATTTTCGGATTTCTTTGCGCCTTCGCGCCTTTGCGTGAAAATCACGAATCTCACGCCAAGGCGCAAAGACGCAAAATTTTTTTAAAGCTGGTAGTTCTAGAAAGGACTGAAAGATGACTGAAAACGAAATCGCTAAGATCATTGTGGATGCCGCGTACCATATTCACGTCAAATTAGGGCCCGGTTTGCTTGAATCGGTTTACGAAACAGTGTTGGCCTACGAACTAAAGAAACGTGGCTTGAACGTTGTTCGGCAGCAGCCGATTCCTGTTGTTTACGATGAACTGCAATTCGACGAAGGCTTTCGAGCCGACTTAATAGTCAACGATCTGGTTATCATCGAACTGAAATCTGTCGAAAAGGTTCATCCTGTTCATAAGAAGCAGCTACTAACTTACCTCCGATTGGCCGATCGGCATTTGGGTCTGCTCATCAATTTTGGCGAGGAGCGTATCAAGGACGGGATTACTCGAATTGCCAACAACCTACGAGAAGAATCGATTGACTGACCCATTCCTCAATTTCGAATTTCTTTGCGTCTTTGCGCCTTTGCGTGAAAAAAACGAATACGAATCTCTCGCCAAGACGCAAAGACGCAAAGTTTTTAAAGGCATGCATGTCCATGACTCGTGCTGGGTACTAGCTTGAATTTAGACGTCGATCATAACATGGACCGAAAACCGTGGGCTAAGGCCCTTCGGCTAATCAGCCGCAACGCGTTAGCGTACGGTTTAGCCCGACTCATGATCCGCACCCTCCTGTTCAGAAACCCCTTCCTAAACTCTTCTTCTTTGCGCCTTTGCGCCTTTGCGTGAAAATTCACGAATACGAATCTCTCGCCAAGGCGCAAAGACGCAAAGTTTTTAAAGGCATGCATGTCCATGACTCGTGCTTGGTACTAGCTTGAATTTAGGCATCGATCATAACATGGACCGAAAACCGTGGGCTAAGGCCCTTCGGCTAATCAGCCGCAACGCGTTAGCGTACGGTTTAGCCCGACTTAGGATCCACACCCAACAGTTCAGAAACCCCTTCCTAAACTTTTCTTCTTTGCGCCTTCGCGTCTTTGCGTGAAAAACACGATCACGAATCTCTCGCCAAGGCGCAAAGACGCAAAGTTTTTTAAAGGCATGCATGTCCATGACTCGTTCTTGGTACTAGCTTGAATTTAGGCGTCAAACATAACATGGACCGAAAACCGTGGGCTAAGGCCCTTCGGCTAATCAGCCGCAACGCGTTAGCGTACGGTTTAGCCCGACTTAGGATCCACACCCTCCTGTTCAGAAACCCCTTCCTAAACTTAAAGCTGCTGCAAAAATTAAGCAAAGACTTGATGAATGACGTTACCGTGGATGTCGGTCAAGCGGAAGTCGCGGCCAGAGTAGCGATAGGTAAGCTGGGTATGGTCGAGACCCATGAGGTGCAGAATGGTTGCGTGCAAGTCGTGCGTGTGCACCGGATTTTCAACGGCTGTTGCTCCATATTCGTCGGACAATCCATGACTCGTTCCTCCGTTAACGCCGCCACCGGCGAGGAAGCAAGTGAAATTGCGATTGAAATGGCCACGACCCTTGGGGTCTGCGTCCTCCCACGGCGTGCGACCAAACTCGGAACATCCGACGATGAGTGTATCGTCGAGCAATCCACGCTGCCGCAGGTCCTTGATCAGGCCAGCGATCGGTCGGTCGACGTTTTTCGCCAAGCCCGCATGCTGTGTAATATCCCCGTGATGGTCCCAATTCGAATTGGAGCCAACATCGAATAAATTGACCACCCGTACCCCGCGTTCGACCAAGCGACGCGCAGTCAGGCACTGAGCTGCAAACGAAGCAGGGTCGGAGGTGTTGCCGCCGTAAAGATCGAGAACGTGCTGCGGCTCTCTGCGAATATCGAACGCTTCGGGAGCCTCGCGCATTAATCCCTGTGCTGTTTGTATGGAAGCGATCCGGGACTGTAGATCGAGTTCTCGACCATGCCGCTCGAAGTGCTCTAGGTTCAAATCACTCAGCATCATGCTTTCTAACTCACGACGCGTTACCGATGCCACCGGACTCTCTACGTTGGGTAAAGGATTCGAGCCGGGAAATAACCTCGTCCCCTTGTGATAACCGGGCAAGAAACTCGCATCCCATGCCAAGTATGCGTTGTACGGTTCTTTGGCTGCCAACACAACGAACGGGGGCAGATTGGTGTTCAGCGTGCCCAGTCCATAACTGAGCCACGAACCAATACTGGGCATAGGAATCGTGATCGAACCGGTCAGCATCCCCAGAGTTGCCGCAGAATGACCTGCGGAATCGCCACGTACCGTATGCAAAAAACAGATCTCATCGACAACCGAGCCGACATTCGAAAACAACTCGCTGACCATCTTGCCGCATGCACCGTAGGGCTGAAATTTCCAGGGCGAAGCTTTTAATGGCTTCTCGTTTTGGCTCAGTTTCTTTCCATGATCCTGCTGCAACTTGGGCTTGTAGTCGAACGTATCGACATGCGAAAGGCCACCCGTAAAGAAGAACAGGATCAAATGCTTGGCACGAGCGACGTGATGTCCAAGCTTGGGCTCCAACGGATGACCGCCATTCATGGCCGCTGCGCAGGCCAACCGATTATGGATGGACAAGCCACCCACGGCGGAAAGGGCCGTCGCTTGCCTTAGGAAACCGCGTCGATTCGACAGATCTGCAGGAATCATATTCAACCGTATTCTCATTCAATGCGCAAAGGAAAAGGAACCGTTCGAATCAATCCACATAAAAGAACTCGTTTGCAGCGAACAGAGCGCGAACCAAACTGGACCATGCTTCCACCTCGCGACGATCTATTGGCACTCCCTCTGCCTCCAGCGACTGAACATAGCGATCAATAAATGCTGTGCACTTGGCAACTTCATCGTCGGTCGGCCGACGACCGAAAACGCGCAAATAAGCGGACTCGATCCGATCTTGGGAGACATTCGAAGAATTCAAAAGACTGCCTGCAAAACCATTCGCCTTTTGGTGAACGAATGCGCTGTTGAGCAAATAAAGGGCTTGCATGGAAACGGTCGAACTGTCCCGGATGGGGGTCGAGAGGCTGGGATCCGCTCCGTTGAATAGCGATAGATAGGGGTGGGCGTGCAATCTCTGAACCATCAAGTAAATGCTCCGATGGTCCGATGGATAAAAAACATCGTTGAATTGATGGTGCGCCGTGTAACGCCACTTGGAGGGCTCAGGAAAGGGATGCGGACCAGGCCGGCTCAGGTTGAGCGAACCACCAAGCATCAAAAGCGTGTCTCGCAACGACTCGGCATCCAATCGTCGACGATCGAAACGCCAGTAGTGGATGTTTCCGGAATCGACCTGGAAATTTTTTGCGTCGCCATCCGTGGAAAGCTGATAGGTATTGGACAACATGATGCTCCGGTGCAGCGACTTGATCGACCAACCGGATTCGATCAATGCGTTTGCCAGCCAATCCAGCAATTCGGGATGTGTTGGCGGCGATCCACGAAATCCGTAATCGGACGGGGTCGGAACAATCGATTTGCCGAAATGGTTCTGCCAAATGCGATTGGCCATCACGCGAGCTGTCAAAAAATTACCCTTACTCGTCAGCCAATGAGCCAACTCCAATCGCCCACTGGTACCGGACGGAATCGCCAACGGATCCGCGTCGAGTATTTTGGGAATGCCTCGACGCGCGGTAACGCCGCTTGATGTGTGCGGATTTCCATTGGTCTGAATCGGGACGTCGACCGGCTTTAGTTCGCCAACCGCATAGGCCGTTGGAATCCCAGCAAGTGGGTCCTCTTTGTCCTGACTTGCCTGCTTCTCACGCATCTGCTTTGGCGAAATCAACGAAGCAAACTTGGTTTGTTTCCTGACCTCTTCTGCGCCGGCAAACGGATATTGAGTACTGGCAAAGAATCCATACATTCCATAGTAGTCTTCCATGGTTAGCGGATCGAATTTGTGGTCGTGGCAGCGTGCGCAACGGATCGACAGGCCCATGATCGCAGGCCCAAGTGTCGAGAGCGTGTCCTCGATAATTAAGTGCATATCTTCTAGCTCGCGCGTTCCAATGCGTTTCGATTGCGCGATAAAGCCAGTGGCGATCACCAGACGTGCGTACTCGGACTCCGGTGCATCCTTGGCGATCAGGTCGCCCGCTAATTGTTCGTGCAGAAAGCGATCGTATGGCACGTCTGCGTTGAACGCATCGATGACGTAGTCTCGATACAAATAGGCTTGAGGGATGGGGTAGTCCGAGTTGTCCCCTGCTGTGTCGGCGTAGCGAACCAGATCGAGCCAATGGCGAGCCCATCGTTCACCGTAGCGTGGCGAACTCAATAACTCATCGACCACGTCTGCAAATGCGTTCGGAGAGTTGTCTGTTAGAAACGCTTGGATTTGTTCGGGCGTGGGAGGCAAACCGATCAGGTCGAAATACGCGCGGCGCAGCAGTGATAGTTTGCTCGCAGGCGGGACTGGCTTCAGTCCGTTTTCCCGCTGAGCGACTGCGATCAAGCGGTCGATCGGTTGCGTAGCCCAGAGCGTCGGATCTTCGGGGAGTTCGACCGGTTTGAGCGGCTCAAAGGCCCAATGCCGTCTGTCGCTTGCGATTGGGGCGGTGAGCGAGGCTGGCCATTTTGCACCAGCCTCGATCCATCGTGTAATGTCTTCGACCGCCTGTTTCGATAGCGGCTTCTCGGGCGGCATCTTGATTTCCGCGTCGGCATCTCTGCGGACAGCACGCACGAGCAAACTTGTGTGTGGGTTACCTGGCTCGATTGCCAATCCGCTATCACCACCCTTATTTACGCCTTCTTGTGAATCGAGCCTTAAGCCTCCACTGGCTTTCTTGGGTCCATGGCATTCGATACAAGAGCTAGCCAGAACGGGCCGGATCCTAGTTTCGAAGAAGGTTTCGTCGTCGTCGGTCGCCTTGCTGGCGCGCACGGTACCTAGGAAGACAAAGACAGCAGCGAACAGCGTCCTTTCAAAAAACCGAACAGTTCGCGCAATCATTCCTTTGCAACTCCAACGTAAACGGATGTCCGGGTTCATAAAAACTCTTTATTGAAGCAGTTTTTCTGGGCAGATGCAAGTTTTAAGTCCATTTAAAAGCAGGTATTCAGGCAGGATAAGCTTAAACTGCTGCGAGCGTTAAGGGGCTAAGAAAACATGGTGTCCATCGAAACCGTTCACCCGTTGAAGCCGTCGCTCTCCCTGTTAAAATACTGACCACCCTGTTAAGTTGCTTGACCTGCTAAACGTTGCTTTGATTGCTCGTATTTGTTCACTCCACTTGATCGCTTGGATGGTTCTATGGGAAGACGAGGAGTTTTGGTTAATGGTCCACGTCTCGCCGAGCTCTATCGTCGTCGGGGCTGGAGTCAGCTAGATCTGGCTGGCAAGTCGAGCGTCTTGATTTTGAGTTTTACGAAATCGAATTAGGGTAATAACGAAATGGGTCAACTTGTTTGTATGGGTGCAATGATGAAGTGCAGCTTTGGGGCAGGACCATCGTCTTTGCTCGTCCTCGAACCTACGGTCCTAAGTGAATCGCTTCCATCCGCGAACATCATGGATAACAAGCCGTTCGCCAACATTCCTCCGTTCATCATGTGTTCGTCGGTTGCAAATCCCACAGTGGCGGCCGCAACGGCCGCAGCCCTTGGAGTTCTGACGCCGATGCCGTGTATGCCGGTTATCCCAGGTCCTTGGGTGCCAGGCTCACCAACAGTGCTGTTGCGAGAAGCCCCAGCCTTGAACAACTCCAGCAAGTTGATGTGCGCCTATGCCGGAGTGATCAGCATCGTGATGCCACAAACAACCATGGAGATGGTGCCATAATGAGGATCGTTCGATCAATTCGTGTTGCATGGCGCGAAGGCGAGTAGGTCGAGCCCTAGACTTTTCAGCATCTTGATTAGCATGGTCAGCATGGCCGTGATGGTCGCGCTGACGGACATGGGTGGTGCCAGGCACGCCAGCGAGGCGGCAGCTTTCATGGTGATCCTTTGCACATTGATCGTGCGAATTCCGAACTATCTAAAATTGAAAACGAAATACATTGCCACCAGACTCACGGCCAAGATTAACGTAACAATCATTCCAAGCTTGGCAGAAAAGTTTTGCCTTTGATTGGCACGAAGGGCTTCGGATGTCCATTCGATTAATTCTTGCTCTTCGCCAAGCTTTTCGATCACACCTTTGACAAACGCTTGTCGATCGGGTGAGTCGCCGGTTGCCGCAAAGTAACAACCGCTGAAGAGGTTGGAAGATTCCTGCCCGTTCGTCGTTGCATCGAATCCGAACCCACCAGCCAGGAGTTCGCCCAAGCGAGCCTTCCAGGTACAACGTACTTTGGAGAGCAGTTCGTAGAGCTTAATATTTCCTGGGCGAGTCAATGCTTGTTCTTCGCGAAAAAGGGTATAGGACCAGTCTTCAAAAACGCCGCATAGGTGTGTTGCGAGCGACACCAATTGATCCGTTGTTGGTATTGCTTGAACATCGAATCGCCGTCCGAATCGTTGGCTGAGCGCACGTTCCTTGCCAACGCGATACACCAGTTCACGGAACCCGCGTTCCTTTTCCAGGCCGACGATCAAAGCGGAAACGGGGACTCTCAATTGGAAGGCAGAGCGAATGGTATCGAGATCGACTCGAATGGCTTTCTTGAGCTCGTCCACTTCCGCTTGAGAAGCATGGATGGATTCAAACTGGATCAAAGCAAGCACGCCATTGATTGGACAAAGTGGTTGTCGCTCTCGACGCAAGAGTTGGCCGAGATACTGTAACTCCTGTAGACATGCCGTCGAGTATTGATGCGAGACCAACACTGGTTTTTTGTTGCTAAGCGGGTTGCTTTCGGCTGAGAAAGAGGCAGGGCCACGCAACGCCTCGCGCGGTGATGGGTTATAGGTCTGCTGGAGTGCACGTTGAGGTGGCGATGATTCCACTTGGGATATCAATTCGGCGGTCGGCGATTCATTGCCGAGGATTAATGTTCCACGGAAAGGACTTTGACCTGGTTTGGAAGAGGAGGATGCTATGGTCGGTTGGGGCTTGGCCGGTTCAACATTCGCGTTGACAAAGTTATCGAGTTCGAGCGTGCCACGCATGTTTGGGTTTTGCGGGGCAGGAATGGTCGGGACGGGTTCTCGCGTCGGGGAGGGATTGGAAAAGGATTCTGGAATATCAAAACCAGTTGGAGCGAATGCCGGGGACTCGACGCTGATAGCAGAAGACGCATATTCCACCGCAAGTTCTTCTCGAAGCGAAGCCAATGCGCTGTTCCAACTTGAATCCGAGCAGAAGAGATAAATCGCTTCGGAATTTGCATACCAATGGATCGGTGCAGGTCCTTGCGGTACTCCCTCAACGCTAAATCGCATGCCTGTCGCGTTCATGATCGCCTTTTCCTGCGCTTCGCCGCTTGAGCCTGTGATCAAGAAGACCGGTACGGAACTAACGGACAATTCATTCTTTGCAAGCGATTGTATGCCTGCACGCCATGCATAATCCAATTCGGGAAATGACATGGGCAACCCCTCAATCCAAAGGCGAATGGTTTTGTGGAGGACAATCGGTATCGCCACGACCAGCGCGAGAATGGTGAAAATACGCCACCAACTGAACGAGTGTCGCCATGGAATACTGTTTCGATCGAGCCGGAAGACAATCCAAACGGTTACTACGGTTGTCAAGAGAAAGACAACCATCAGAAAGGTTGCGCATCCGGGAGTGGTAACAGGGATGATTCTCGCGAGACATCCTAGGCGTGGCTCGTCTGCATCTTCTTGGTTTTCCGGATCACTCAGATCGCTCATCCAATGATTCCCAACGTAAAGATTATCGCTTGAATTTAGTGTGGTAAATGCAAAACAAGGTAGATGACACACCAGGCGGCGAGAATGGTTGCAAACAACCATGGCCACACGACGCGATTTTTGGAAGGCAAGGGTGGCGCTCCGATAATCTCGCGCGACGGACCGTTCAAGGCTGGCCGGCCTTGCCCTAGTCGAATGGACATGGAAACTTGTTTAGCCCAGCTCGAAATGTCCGAAGGTAAACCAAGGTTCTCGCTGATCATCATCGCGATGGATGGTTCGCTGTAGATACCTCGAAAACCGAGGATAACACAAACATAGTGGACTTCGAGCGCATCTCGCTGAGGCAGTGTCGATGCTTCCTTTGCGTTCACAAAAAAACGTTCCGCACATTCGCGGGTGTTGAATAGCTCTCGCTCCATCACGTTATTGCTCCACCAATCGCGATGAGCCCAACTCGCTTCAACGAGCATTTCATCGATCCAAGCGATCAGAGCGTAGCTGGAGAGATGCCAGTCTCGTCCCGTTCCGACGATGGCCTCGCCTTGATCGAGATAGGCTCGCAATCTTACGCGTTCTTCCTGAGGATTCGGCTCCAATCCAGACGAAATGCGATCGAGCAAGTCCAAGGAATGAAGCAAGAATGGATCAACGGCTAACGAATGTTTAGGTGTCATTTTTGGGCTGGAACAGCGAAGAGAGCAAACTTCAGAGCGATCTTGCGCCCAAATGCCGCGACCACAAGCGTCTGCTGGCCTTGAAGTCGGTCGAGATTCGCAATCAAGGAATCCTTCAAACGCATGGCAAGAGTTTGCGTTTCTTGTACGTCGCGCCAAGCTGGCGTTTCTTGCCGCGGCACTTCAAAAAAGACCCAGTCCGCTCGTCCCGGCAACGCGCGGATCTGACGATCAACCGGTGTGAGCGTAACGCCCGTCGCGCGTTGCTTGAACAAGAACTCGACCTGCCGACTGCTCCCGAGTTTTAGGTCGAGTTGTCCCGGTGACAAGAGTTCAAGGCATTCACGTTGCGTAAGCTCACCCTTGTCAACGCCGATAAACCATTGCCAATCCGAGTTAAACCAACGCGGATCGAGAGAAACCTGCATGCCGTGACCTACTCCGACAAAATAGCGTTGTTGAACCTCGTAGTCTCGGACAGCATGGATCAGTAGCTCGATCCGAATCTTGACATCCATGAAAATCTCATAGAGGTTTTCATGGTCATAGGACCGTAACTCCGTTACCCGTCGGTCCGGACTAAAAATGGACAACTGTCCGACGATACGACACAACTCGATGTAAACGACCCGTGGGTGAACCCCTCGGTCGAACGCGAGAATGGACAGTGCGCCATAGGCAGTATTGAGCTGACTAAGCATATGCAGCCGTTCAAAATCGCCAGGATCTCGACTGTCCAATCCGATGCCGCGATTGATGACTTGTTGGCTAAGGACTTCTATCTTTTGGCCGATGACGTCAAAGATTGCGCGGATGATGTCTCGGCTTAGGCCTGACCAAGCATCGATTGAAATGAGAGGCGGAATAAACTGTGCATCCAAAACCGGAGCAGATTCACCTTCGCTGGCTCGTTTGATCTGAGCGATTGGCAACAGTTCGTAACCCGATAAATCTTGTGTTGAGACAAGGAGTTGCACGTTGAGGCGGAGCAACTGTATTTCCTGTTCGTCTCCCCCCCAGCTTTCATCGGGAAGATTGCTTTCCATTTCGAGATACCGCAACTCTCCCATGTTATCACTGTCGACTGCTCCGACGTTGGTTCGTCCCAGTCGGGTTTTCGGAATTCCGAGGAATACGCGAACCGTGGATTGAGTCTCGAAAGCGTCTTGCAAATTCTTGTTCACAGTCAACTCTTGGACATGCTTTGCCAAGTCCAATCGATCGGGTTCCTCACCCACCCCTATTTCGATTAAGGTGCCGTCGCGCATTCGGGCTCGAAGGCTGCGCAGTTCAAACTGTTGATTCCCGATCGCTTCACGACTAAAGTCAAGAGAAACAAGCCCATAGTTGTGTGGATTATCAAACTGTCCCGAGGAACGAAAGACTTCTGTCCAAAAGCGGTCGGCCGCTTGAAAGTGATGAGGCCGAAGGAATGCTCCTTCATACCAATGGACAGGAAGATTTTTCATATGCAGTCGCTTTCAAGAGTGCTATGGTAATTTAGGCTACATTTGAAGCCACTTTTTGAAAACCACCATCGATTGCTCAATCGACTGCGTATGATAGCGATCTTAACTTGTTGCGTAAACGTCTGGGAATGCGACCCCAACACGCTTAGCAGTGTTGTTAGGCGAGCGGCAGAGCAAAAACTACCTCGTAGCACAGGCTGCCAGCCTGTAATAGTCTAAAACGCACAGGCTAGCAGCCTGTGCTACCAAGCCCTTTGGAATGCTCGCAAAACGGATCCTGTTTTGGAACCCGTTTTTGGATAGTTCGGTTCCCTTCTCTTGATCTGGCAGTCGAGTATCTGCTACAACCGACAAACCGTATCCAGACCGAGCATGCAGAAATTCCTAGTGTCGATTGGGCTCCCTTTGTATGCACGCTATGACCTATCAAAGACGGAAATTGCGAAACTCGGCGGTGAAGCTGGTGTACATCGCATTTTTGTTGGGTCAAACGGCAAGGGTGGTTGGCCAAACGCATCCAGGTTCAGGTCCACCTCAAACGGTCCAAACAAGCCCCGCGCCGGTCAAGGTCGGATTGCCCAATGCGTTTCCCGCCTCATTCGATCGACTGATCGTTCAACCGCAAGTCGAGGTTCGAGTGATCGAACTGGATCCCAACCGGTTTGCCAGTCAGCGTCCCAGTGCAGATCTGTCATCATCAGATCCGTCACTGCCTCAGCCAGAGTTCCTTTCGCCTGTCGAAGCCTTGCCGTCGCCTATGTCGCCAAAAGCACCTGTGTCGCCACAAGACACAAGGTCGTTGGTACCGATCGAGCCATCGGAAGCCATGCCTTTATTTGAGAGCATTGTTGGGAATGCAACGCCTGCCATTCCGAATCGCAGGATGTTTGCGGCCAGATCCACCGGAGAAGGCCTTGGCCGCGAACGTCTGGCTTTCTCTCTATTTGATATCGACCCGGCGCAGCCTTTTAACAATTTCAGAATCCGGACTGCCATTGGTTACAATATGCGATTGCCGGACCGGGCAGAGTACTTCTGGGCGAAAACGCAGACGGGCAAGGGACCACCTAAGGGTGAGTCCACCATCGACTATCAAGCGGCCCGATTGCGAATGGAGACGGGTGCGAAGAAATTCTCGACCGCTTTCGAAGTTCCAATTATCGCCATTGATCCTGAAAACAATCAGAACCATGCAGGCGTGGGAGACTTGCGATTGGCAACCAAAACTGTGATCCTGGAAGGCAAAGAATGGATGCTAACTCAGTTTATGGGGTTTCAGTTCGCCACTGGAAATGCTGCGGCCGGGTTGGGGACTGGTCATGTGTCGATGGAGCCAGGACTTTTGTTTCGCAATCGAATGCGAGAGCAGACCTGGATGCATGGTGAGTTTAAATTCTTGTTCCCGTTGGGAGCGGATCCGATGCATGGTGGCCAGGTTCTAAAATTTGCGACCGGATTCAACACAGTTTGGTCGGATACCGACAAGTCGGCTTGGGTACCCTCGCTCGAGTTGAGCGCCTTTTCGGTTCTCAACGGTATGGCGACCCCGACGAGTGGAATTCCGCGAGCTGTGGACAACGATGCAATGTTTTACATCACACCCGGTCTTTACTATGCAGTGGATCGAGGTGGAGACTTTGGTTTGTTCGACGTAGGCACCGCCGTTTCGATCGCGACGTCAAGCGAACGGTTTACCGACTCGACATGGATATTTGACATGCGTTGGTCTTGGTAGCATCGCAATCATTTTTCGCATCGATCGCACAGTCGGCGGGGATCGTATGCGTTTTTGGAATTTGTGCAAAAATCCCCTTGCCTCCTCCCAATTTTGGAGCAAGCTCAAGTTTGGGTCTTTTTCACAGTCATTATGACACGATTCCACTTGGAGCAAGCGGGCGATGAGGGAAGAGTTGCAACCGTTGCTTTCGGCAATTAGCCCGGAGGCTCCTTCTGGAGCTGACTTGGAGTACGATGCGGATTTTGCAAGGATGGAAAAGTCTGCACAAGGAACGTCGGATCAGGAATACGGATCCACTCGCATTGAGGGGACACCACCGGATTGGTTGGATGTTCGCCACGCTGCGCTCAGCATACTTCGACGGTCCAAAGACCTTAGAGCCGCGACTTACCTTGCCGAGTCAGAGCTATCGGCAGGCGGGATCCTAGGCTTTCGCGATGCGCTCGAATTGGTGTCGATATTTCTAAACGAATTCTGGGATTCGGTTTATCCGCAACTCGATCATGAAGACGACGATGATCCGACCAGTCGGATTAATTCTCTTGCAGCTCTTACGAAAGTTGGCGGCGTAATTCGGCAGATACGCGAAGCGGTTATTCTGAGTTGTCGCTCGGTGGGTAGATTCTCATGGATTGATTGTGCGATTGCCAAGGGAGAGGTACCTGTTCCAGTAGGGAGGGACGAACCGCCGACCCAAAAGAAAATCGACGCGGCAGTGGCATCTGCGGACTTGAGTGAGTTGAAGCAGATGAGCGATGCCGTCAATGATAGTCTTAAGTTCATCGACTCGATCGAAAAGGTGTTTTCGGATCGACTTGGAGCTGGGTACGGCCCCAACCTCGAAGCGTTGGGTAAGGAGTTAAAAGCTATCGCGCGATATCAGCAAACGTGGTTGGCACAAAGACAAGACAATCAATCGCAGTCAAGCGAAAGTCAAGACGAGGAAAGCATCGCGGATGATGATGCAGGTGAGATAATGCCAAAAGGGATCGTCGCTGGGGGCCCCTTTATCATTCAAAAGCGAGAAGACGCGATTGAGGCTTTGGACAAAATCATCCGATGGTTCGCATCGAACGAACCCTCCAGTCCACTGCCAATGCTTTTGGGACGAGCAAAACGTTTGTCATCAATGAGTTTCATTGAGATCCTGAAGGACATTTCCCCTGATGGGGTCTCGCAAGCTGTCCTCATCGGAGGAAAGGAACCGGAGGAAGAAAAAATTCCTGAGCCAGCCCCGAAGGCTTCTGCCAGCAAGCCGAGCAACACTTCTCCGAAAGAGCCTGCTCCAGCCTCCAGCAACGATGACTACTGACGTGACAGTCGTGTATTGATTCACGGTCAACCCAACCTTTTTCGATTGCAGAAAGTGGCGTGCCATTCCAGCGTGCGATGAATCGCTGAGAGCGAGTTGGAAGCTTACCCCACTTCGAAGCCTGGACCATCTAAGCCTGGACCTTCGGTATACTCACGATGCGCTTGAAATGGAATTTTACTGGGAACATAACGTGCATTTGTTGCCGACCAAAAGAATATGGTTGCAACCTCCGATCCGTCGGATTATATTTTCGCCTCGTGGCACTAAACAGAGAGAAAGCCTGAAGGGGAATTTGGAGATGGCAAAGCAAAGCGCACAAAAATTCATCGCGAGGAATCGTTCACCGAGAGTTCAAATCGAATACGATGTTGAAGTGTATGGGTCCCAAAAAACCATTCAACTCCCCTTCATCATGGGCGTGATGAGCGACTTGTCGGGCAACCCATCCGAAAAGCTTCCCGGTGTTACAGATCGCAAGTTCCTCGAAATCGACGTGGATAACTTTGATGACCGTCTCAAGTCCATGAAGCCTAGAGTCGCGTTTGCGGTTCCGAATACGTTGACCGGGGACGGGAACTTGATGTGCGACATTACGTTCGAGAGCATGGACGATTTTTCGCCTGCTGAAATCGCAAAAAAGGTTGAGCCGCTTCGCAAGTTGCTGGAAACCCGAACGCAATTGTCCAATCTGATGACGTACATGGACGGAAAGTCCGGGGCGGAAGAATTACTCGGGAAAATCATGAGCGATCCGACGGTTCTAAGATCGCTAGTCGGAGCTCCCAAGGCGGAAGCCTCGCCGGCATCGCCAACAACTCCGCCAACAACTCCCCCGGCTCCGGACGGAGATTTGGATGCACTGCTCAACGAGTAGTCAGCGGTTTTGGTCAAATCGATCGACGTCTAGTTCTTCATAAAAATACACACTTTTAATTGGCGAAAGTTTAGGGCGTAGGTATGGAAAAACAATCTCAGGAAGCTTCGGGGGCGACTCGGTTTGCAGATGGCGATTTCTCCGCATTGTTGAGCAAAGAGTTCAGGCCGCAGTCGGACGATGCGAAAAATGCGATTGAATCGGCGGTTAAGACATTGGCAGAGCAGGTTCTTTTGGATTCGAATATTGTCTCCAACGATACGCTTGCTTCGATCAGCGCCATCATTGCTTCGCTGGACAAGAAGCTCACCGATCAAATCAACTTCATTATGCACCACGAGGAATTCCAGAAGCTGGAGGGTGCGTGGCGAGGTCTGCACTATCTTGTCAACAACACCGAAACCGATGAAACCCTGAAGATCCGTGTTTTCAACATTTCCAAAGCGGAAGCAGGGAAAACGCTCAAGAAATTCAAGGGAACCGCTTGGGATCAAAGTCCATTATTCAAGAAAATTTATGAAGAAGAGTATGGTCAATTCGGTGGCGAACCCTACGGTTGCTTGGTTGCGGATTATCACTTTGACCACAGCCCGCCAGATGTGGCATTGCTCACAGAGATGATGCAGATTTGCTCTGCGTCTCACACACCCTTGATCACGGGTGCGTCCCCTACTCTGTTCCAATTGGAGAAATGGCAAGAGCTCAACGATAGACGCGACTTGACCAAGATATTCGCAACGCCCGAGTATGCGGCGTGGCGATCCTTGCGGGAGGCCGACGATTCGCGGTACTTGGGATTATGCTTGCCAAGGTATCTAGCTAGGTTACCGTACGGATCCAAGACAGATCCGGTCGAAGATTTCGATTTTGAAGAAACCGTCGACGGCAGCGATCATTCCAAGTATTGTTGGGCCAATGCAGCGTACGCGATGGCGACGAATATCACCCGGTCATTCAAGCAGTACGGTTGGAGCACCTCGATTCGAGGGATCGAATCAGGTGGGGCTGTCGAAGGTTTGCCGACACACACGTTTCCGACCGAGGATGGCGGTGTCGACATGAAATGCCCAACGGAAATCGCCATCAGCGATCGCCGGGAAGCGGAGTTGGCAAAGAACGGGATGATGCCATTAATCCATAAGAAAAACAGTGACTTCGCGGCATTCATCGGAGCGCAGTCGCTTCAAAAACCCGTCGAATACGAAGATCCGGATGCGAGCGCTAATGCTAATCTGTCTGCTCGGCTTCCCTACCTGTTTGCTACATGTAGGTTTGCGCATTATCTCAAGTGCATGGTGCGTGATAAGATCGGTAGCTATCAGGATAGAGGTTCTCTTGAGGGATGGCTCCAGAGTTGGATCACTCGCTACGTGGAACCCAATCCTGCAGCTGCGACGCAGGATGATAAAGCCCGTCGTCCACTAGCAGAAGCCAAAGTGGTCGTAGAAGAGGACCCGAGCAATCCTGGTTACTACAAGTCCAAGTTTTTCCTTAAGCCGCATTATCAGCTTGAGGGTTTAACGGTTTCGCTTCGGTTGACTTCACGTTTGCCTTCGGCTTAATTTTAACAATTGTCCACATGGTTTGTTTCGCATTGGATGCAAAGGAACGCATGTGTGAGTCTGGTTGCGTTTCATTTCGCTTCCTTGTTTTGTTCGATTTGTTTTGATCGTAATAAGATAATTTGTTCTTCACTCTTTTAGGAGAATTTCCAATGATTTTGGTTCGTATCGATGGCATTACGGGCGACTGCAATATTAACGGATTCTGCACCGATAAAAATAATGCGTATTTCACCGCCGATAGTTTCAGTTTTGGAGTCGAGCGAGAACTATTGGACAGTGCTAAAGGTGGAACTCAGGACATCAACATTGGCGTCGGGGAGATGCAAGAGTGTTCGATTTCCAAAAGTATGGATACCGCCTCGGCCTATCTAGCCCGCAAAGCGATCAGCGGTTCGTCATGCAAAACAGCAGACATCTGTTTCGTGGAGGCCATAACCGACGACAAAAATAAGCAATTCAACGTTGTTTATTTGCATTACAAGTTAGACAATGTTTTTATTAAAAGTTGGACGATTTCTGGAGATGCGGATGATCGGCCGACCGAAGATGTCGCACTCTGGTACAACAAAATTGCCTTTGTCTATTTTCCAACGGTGGATGGTAAAACCTTTGGCACGGGCCACACGTGCGAATGGGATCAAGTGAAGGCAAAGCAGTGGACTGATTCCAAACTTCCCAAGGCAGTGGAAATGCACCCTGCGACTTAGGGTTGATGACTCGCAGATCGGGTGAAGGGATCGCATTGGATTGACCATGAACGACAATGCATGCGGTGGATTAGCCCGGTCCGCTCATGAGTGGTTTGCACGTTTGTATTAATCGTCCGACGTGTATCGTCGGACGATACACTACGGCCGTCAGGAGCATTTTCTTCGAAATCGCTATTGGAGTTGCGGCATGATTTTGGTGCACATTACGGATGTGAAAGGGGACGTCAACATTCCCGGTTACACCGATTGGTTTGTCGCCGAGAGTTTTGATTTTTCGATCGGTAAGAAAGTCGAATCGGTCGATTCGAGTAATCGTGATATTGAGGTTGTGAAGGACAACGATCAGGAGCTGTCCATATCAAAGTCGGTCGATTGTGCAACCGTTTACTTGATGTACAGCGTGATGAAAGGTCGAAAGGATTCGGGGACCAAGAGCACTTGCAGTGTCGATATCCATCTCGTCCAAACTACGGAACAAGGAGGTGGAGTAAAGGCATTCTTGCTAATTCGAATCGAAAACGCCATCATCAAGGACTGGGGTATTGATGGGAGCGGCGACGATCGTCCAACTGAGAATTTGAAAATTTGGTTTAACAAGGCAGCGATGAAGTACCTTGCCACAACGGATGGGAAAATATACGTCACGCATGGCCCGAAAGGGTGGGACGAGCAAGAGAACAAGGATTTCAAGCCGGCCGCGTTGACCAATTAATTATTGATTGGATGCCTTTCACGGATAGTGGGTTCTATGTCTTCCTCTTCGATTCAGTGGCTTCGAAATGCCGATCTTCAGTCCTCCCTCAAAAGTTTGCAAGCTGAGGTTCGAGATAATCCCTCGGACCCAAAACATCGGATTTTTCTGTTTCAATTGCTCTCGATCATGGGGCAATGGGACAGGGCCCTCAATCAACTGAATGTGTTACGGGAATTGAGCGCCGAGTCCCTCTCGCTTGCCCAAACCTATCAAGAGACATTGAATTGCGAAGCCTTACGACGCGACGTCTTTGCGGGTAAGCGCTCGCCGCTTCTTTTTGGCGAGCCCGAGAGTTGGATGGCATTGGTTTTTGAGTCGCTCAAAATTTCTTGCCAAGAAGGGAAAGAGGCCGAAGCAAGCACCCTTCGTTCGAACGCGTTTGAGGATGCACCAACCACGTCGGGAACGATCACGCTGTTTCCCGTTAAATCCTCGCAGGATGACAAGAGTCCACCCGAGGTTGCTACGTTTGAATGGATTGCCGATGCGGATTCAAGGATAGGCCCATTTCTTGAGGCGATCATCAATGGAAAGTATTTTTGGATACCTTTTCAGCGAATTCGGACTATTTCCCTGGAAAAAGTCGCCGATTTGCGAGACTTGGTTTGGCTACCGGCGAGATTTGAGTGGTCCAATGGAGGCGAGACCGTGGGATTCGTACCGACTCGCTATCCAGGGAGTGAGACGCAATCCGAGGATCAAGTACGGATGGGTTGGAAAACCATTTGGAATCCGGCTGGTCAAGATACTTTTGTCGGTCTGGGACAGCGAATACTAGCTACCGATGTTGATGAATACCCGTTGACCAAAATCGCGAAAATAGAATTGAGTCACGAGTAACCTGAATGGCTGAACTAACGCAACGTGAACGCCTTCAGCCTTCTTTGTTGGATCGCTTGACAGACGACGCACCGAAGGATCTCAATGAATCACGCGAATCGAGAGTGCTCACTTTGCAAAGGTTGCGGGAGTGTGTTTTACGGGATATTTCGTGGTTGTTAAATACCGAGAATGCGGAGCCCGTGTTGGATCTGGATGTTTACCCTGCAGTCCTAACGTCGGTGATTAATTATGGGATTCCAACGGTGGCGGGATTGACCGCGTCGGGGCTCGATCTGAAAAAGCTAGAAGTACAAGTTCGTGACTCGATTATCGCGTATGAACCGCGAATTCTTAAGAAGGGTTTGCAAGTGACAGTCTATTATTCAGATGAGCTCATGAGCCGTAAGACATTAATGTTTGAGATCGATGGCGAGTTATGGGCGCAGCCCGTCCCGATGCGTATGTACTTGCGGACAGAGTTGGACTTGGAAACTGGGAAAGTCACGATCAAGGAGACTCGGTGATCGATGGATCCACGACTTCTCGAGTTTTATAACAAGGAACTAATGTACATCCGTGAAATGGGGGGCGAGTTTGCCCGTGAGTTTCCGAAAATAGCAGGTCGATTGGGCTTGGACGGATTCGAGTGCGCGGATCCCTATGTTGAGCGGCTGCTCGAGGGGTTTGCCTTTTTGGCTGCCCGAGTCCATCTGAAGCTGGACGACGAGTTTCCCAAGTTCACCGACCACTTGCTGGAGATGGTGTACCCTCAGTATCTTTGTCCAAAACCCTCGATGGCAGTTGTGCAGTTCGAACCTGACGTAGACGAGGGAAATTTAGTCGATGGATTCACGCTCGAACGCGACACGTCGCTCAAGAGCTTGTTAGGACCTGGCGATCAGACGGCCTGCGAGTATCGCACATCCCAACCAGTCACGTTATGGCCGATCAGGATCGAGAGTGCTTCGTACATGAGCCGAGATGTCGTGGCTGCACGACTTCCCGGGCGGCTTCATGATGCGAAGGCGGTACTCCGAATCAAACTGAAATCGCTGAGCGGAAATTTGTTTCGAGATCTTGCAATAGATCGGTTACCCATTTATCTACGTGGTCGCGATACGCGAACCATGTTGCTGTACGAACAGATATTTGCCAATGCAAAGGGGATTGTGGTTTCGTGGGAACATCGCGGCAACGTTGAGATGGTTGAGCTCGATTCCAAGATTTTGCCAATGGGTTTCGACGATGCGCAAGCTCTGCTGCCTGCGAGCTTTCAGTCGTTTCAGGGTTACAGATTGGTCAATGAGTACTTTGCGTTTCAGGAACGTTTTCTTTTTTTTGAATTGACGGGATTGCAGAAGAGCCTTTCGCGTTGCACGACCGACGAATTGGAAATTACGATCCCAATGAATAGGCTGCAATCCCGTTTGGAAAACCTGGTGGATGCAGATAACTTTGGACTTTTTTGCTCTCCCGTAATCAACCTTTTCCCTCATCGCGGGGATAGGATTCACGTTAACGATTCTGAAGTGGAGTACCATGTTGTACCGGATCGTACACGACCTATGGACTTCGAAGTCCATTCGGTATTGAAGGTCGTCGGTCTTGATTCGGATTCCAACGCGGCCAAAGTTTTTCGGCCTTTTTACGACATCAGTGACGCAGATCTTGACGAGGAGCATGTTCAGACTGCTTATTATTCGCTCAGTAGAACACAACGACAATTATCTACCAAGCAACGTCGAAAAGGTCCTCGGACCAGCTACGTGGGTAGCGAGGTCTATCTGTCGATTGTCGATTCCGCTAACGCTCCTTATGCTTCGAATCTCAACCAATTGGACTTGCGATTGCTTTGTACGAATCGCGACTTGCCAATCACGATTCCGATTGGCAAGTCCAACACAGACTTCACGCTTGAATCCGGCGCTCCGGTTCGCTCGATTCGTTGTATGGCTGGTCCAACAGAACCAAAGCCATCCTTTGCAGCCATGGCGGGGGAGCGAAGCTGGCGATTGATCAGCCACCTTTCTCTCAATTACTTGTCGCTTGTCGAAGGAAAAGGAAAGGGAGCGACTGCGTTGCGGGAAATGCTTTCGTTATATCAAGAAGCGTATGAGCAGGGCAATGTTCATCAGACCGATGGAATTGTTTCGGTAAATGCAAAGCCAATTGTTCGTCGTCTTTCGCAACGAGGCCCTCTGACGTTTGGCAGAGGGCTTGAAGTGACGCTCAATTTCGATGAGTCGCGGTTTGAGGGATCGGGTGTGTTTCTGCTGGGTGCTGTGCTTTCCGATTTCTTTAGCAAGTATGTTTCGCTGAACTCCTTTACGCAGACTGTGCTTCGCACAGTGGAACGTGGAGAGGTAATGAGATGGCCAATCAACATCGGTCGTCGTCAAATAGTCTAAAGCGACTATCGACGCTTCAACGCGAACCCGAAAAGTTCAATTTTCTATCGGCCATTCGAATATTGGATGGCATTTTCCTAGACCAACCTCCGACCGGAACATCGAATCGTCCATCGAGTGAGTCGGTCCGAATTGGCCAAGAAGCGACATTGAATTTCTCGCCAAGATCGATAGCCAGCTTCAAGACTCGGACGGTAGACGGTCGCTATCGATTGCTTACTTTCTTCTTGGGAATATTTGGTCCCAACGGTCCGATGCCCGTTCACTTGACGGATTTCGCCCAGCAGCGAATTCGGCATCATCAAGACGAAGCACTGTCAAATTTCGTAGATATTTTTCATCATCGCATGGCCTGTTTCTTCTATCGTGCGTGGGCAGCAAGCCAGCCCACCGTGCATATGGATCGACCTGAGACAGACAGGTTCACCATGTACTTAGCATCTCTATGTGGACTGGGACAATCCTCGCTTAGGCAACGCGATGCAATGCCTGACAATGCCAAACTTTACTTTGCGGCCCATCTTGCGGCCTCGCCCAAACACAGTTCGGGATTGACATCCATTCTGCGTTCGTTTTTCAAGGCCAACGTGGAAGTGATTCCGTTTGTTGGTCACTGGATCAAACTGCCGGAAGACTGCTACTGCAAACTTGGCACAACACCCGATTCTGGGATGCTTGGTATCAATCTAACTTTGGGTTCAAGAGTGAGGGACTGCCAACAGCGTTTTCGAGTTGTATTGGGACCCTTGGGGTTTGAAAAATTCTGTCAGCTTTTGCCACATGGATCGAGCATGAAACGGCTCCGATCCATTATTGACCAGTATATCGGTCTGGAGCTCTCGTGGGACGTGCAGCTCGTTCTGGCGAAGGAAGAAGTTCCTCGATTCACTTTGGGTCGGCAAGGCCAACTGGGCTGGACTACTTGGCTTGCCAGTCACAGATTGCAAAAAGATGCGGATCAACTTGTAGTGGATCCCTACGATGAATCACGAAATAGACTAAGACCGTCGCGGCATGGCAACAATATTGCACCGCGCGAAACGTCAACCACGGGAGCCTAACTGTGTCCGAGATCAGTCGTTCAAAGCTATTTGGAAAACTCAATTCACTGGGTTATAAAGCGATCGAGAGCGCGACTACTTTTTGCAAACTAAGAGGAAATCCCTACGTTGAGATTGTGCACTGGTTTCATCAGATTCTCCAGCTTCAAGATTCGGACCTGCATCAGATCATCAAGAAGTTCGAGTTACAGCCGTCTCGTCTCGCCAAGGATTTCACAGATGCACTCGACCGATTACCGCGAGGTGCGACGAGCATTTCCGATCTATCGTCGCACGTGGACGAAGCGGTTGAAAGGGGATGGTTGTACGCGACCTTGATGTTTGGACAGTCCCAAGTTCGCGTTGGCCATTTGATTTTGGGTTGCCTCAAGACACCTACTCTGCGAAACACGCTTTTGGGGATTTCACGAGAATTTGAAAAGGTCAAGATCGATCAGTTGTCGGAGAACTTCGCCAATATCGTAGGCGCTTCACCGGAAGAGTCCCTTCAAAGCAAAGATGGGAGCTCTGTTGGTGGAGGAGCCTCGCCAGGTGAAGCCAGCGGAGCCATGCCAGGCGAATCCAAAGGTCAAGACGCGCTCAATAAATACACGGTTGATTTGACCGAACTGGCTCGTGCGGGCAAGATCGATCCAATCGTAGGGCGGGACGAAGAGATTCGTCAAGTCGTCGATATCTTGATGCGACGTCGACAAAACAACCCGATTTTGACGGGCGAAGCAGGGGTCGGAAAAACGGCGGTTGTCGAAGGATTTGCACTCCGAATCGTGGCTGGGGATGTTCCACCTGCGCTCAAGGATGTTTCTCTACGCGCGCTCGATGTCGGTTTGTTGCAAGCTGGCGCGAGCATGAAAGGGGAATTTGAGGAACGACTCAAGCAGGTCATCGAGGCCGTGCAAGCATCTCAGAAACCGATCATCCTTTTCATCGATGAAGCGCACACACTGGTGGGGGCAGGTGGTGCCGCAGGTACAGGCGATGCTGCTAATTTGCTTAAACCAGCTCTTGCACGAGGAACGCTGCGAACCGTCGCCGCCACGACTTGGGCAGAATACAAAAAGCACATCGAAAAAGACCCCGCACTGACCCGACGTTTCCAAGTGGTTCAAGTCGATGAACCTTCGGAGGAGAAAGCAATTCTCATGATGCGTGGGCTTGCTTCAACACTGGAGAAACACCATCGCGTTCAAATCTTGGACGAAGCCATCGAAGCGGCTGTAAAGCTCTCGCATCGGTACATTCCCGCTCGGCAATTGCCAGACAAATCGGTCAGTTTGCTGGATACCTCGTCCGCTAGAGTTGCCATCAGTCAGCACGCAATTCCAGCCGCAGTGGATGACTCTCGCCGCCGGATCGAGGCATTAAAGACGGAGTTGGAGATCATCGACCGAGAGAAGATCGTGGGAGTGGCGACCGAGGAACGCGAGCATGCCGTTCGGGAGAAGATGCTGGAAGAGCACGTTCGTCTCGCTGGTCTGGAAGAACGTTGGAAAACGGAAAAGAAACTGGTAGAAGACATCCTACAGATTCGCGCCAAACTGCGTGAACGAAGCGGCAAAGTCGAAGGGACGCATAGCAAACTAGAAGCTCAAGCCGATACGGTAGCTGCAGCCGTTGCCCCAGCCGAAGCAGCCAGTAGCTTGACTGAGGAGCAACGTGCCAAATTGCTGTCGATGCTCAAAGACAATCAAGACAAACTCGCGGAACTGCAAGGAGATAACCCGTTGATTTTGCCGACGGTGGACGAACAGGCGGTTGCTTCGGTCGTCGCGGATTGGACTGGGATCCCAGTTGGACGCATGGTAAAGAACGAAATTGAAGCAATCCTTTCACTGGGAGAAACGCTAAACAAACGCGTTATCGGCCAACGTCATGCGCTCGATATGATCGCCAAGAGAATTGAGACGTCGCGAGCCCGATTAGACAACCCAAACAAGCCTATCGGTGTCTTCATGCTGGCTGGCCCGTCCGGGGTCGGTAAGACAGAAACAGCCATGGCTTTGGCTGAGTCTCTTTATGGTGGCGAGCAAAATATGGTTACCATTAACATGAGCGAGTTTCAAGAAGCTCATACTGTGTCCACCCTCAAAGGGGCTCCTCCGGGTTACGTAGGCTATGGTGAAGGTGGTATTCTGACCGAAGCGGTTCGACGCAAGCCCTATAGCGTTGTGTTGCTCGATGAAGTGGAAAAGGCTCACAGCGATGTGCACGAGATCTTCTTTCAGGTCTTCGACAAGGGAATCATGGAGGATGGCGAGGGACGCATGATCGACTTCAAGAACACCCTCATTCTCCTAACCACGAATGTCGGCAGCGATTTGATTATGAACATGTGCAAAGACCCGGAACTCATGCCGAGTCCCGAAGGAATTGCCAAAGCCTTGCGAGAGCCGCTTCTCAAGGTGTTTCCCGCCGCGTTGCTCGGAAGAATTGTGACCATCCCCTATTATCCGCTCAGCGATGAGATGGTTGCCAACATTTGTCGTCTCCAGTTGGGACGAATCGAAAAGCGAATCGCCTCGAATCATAAACTGCCGTTCGTTTACGATGACGATGTTGTTCAATTGATCGTGAACCGATGCACCGAGTTGGAAAGCGGTGGTCGAATGATCGATGCGATCCTAACCAATACTTTATTGCCATCGATTAGCCGCGAAATGCTAAATCGGCTAATGGCGGGCAGCAAGATCTCGCAAGTCCGCGTCGCGGTTGACAATGGTGAATTCACTTATCTGTTCGATTGAACGAACCCCTTCCTGCGGAGAGCAATTCATGGCGAAAAAAAACTTGATCGCAATCGAGGAACAATGGCTGGATGACCTATCCAAACTCGCGTTACCTAGCGGCGTAAGCGTGGCGAACGTTGAGGCGATGCTTGCGATCAAGCCAATTAAAGTAAGCATCGAAATTGTTTTGCCAAAAGAAGCTGCGAGTGTTGATTTCGATCAAAAGAAAAACGGTGATGTCAAAAAATTCCGAAGCGCCTTCGACAAGAAAGTTTCGGAATTCTTTGGGGAGATTGTGCTTGAAGACGAGCCCAAAGACGCAAAGGAGATCCTAGAAAAGCTGAACTCTTATATTGAAAAAGCTGTCAAAGCGTATCGAGTAACTCTGCGGACTGCCATTGCCAAAGAGATCGGTGCGAAGGCCGACGACCTCATGTCGGTTGGTTCGATAAGCTTCAAGGAGATTGAATTCCACTTCGGGGTTGTCGAGGATTCCAAAGAAAGCGAACTTCTCGATTTGACAAAGGCCTTTAAGCGGACAAAAAAAGTTCAGCACTTTGGGATCGCTTGGAAAGGTACGCAGTGTGTGGTTGGAGTCAAGCTTAGGAAAGAGTTTAAGCCGGCGGAGTTAAAGTCGCTTGCGAACGAGTTGGCACAAGGCGCTAAAAAAGTGGCTGGCGAGTTCGTGGCTTTCTCGAAGACAAACGTAGACATTTCCTTCTCGGAAAAGGACACTCGCCCGGCCGATTGGCTTGTTCGAGAAGCATTCAAGATCCAAACCGGACGTCAAGTTCACGTTGGCTTTGGAATCCTTCAGCCGCCTGACGACAGTGCCGGCGGGAATGCTACGGAAGTATTAAGGACAGTCAAAGCTACTGCCAAAAGTGCGGGCAGAACGATTTCTGAAATACAAAAATCGGAAGACAGCGATGACAATCTGCGCAAGCTCGTTGGAGACATAGCCAAGTCACTTGACTCGCTGAAAAAGGCTTTCACAGCCCCTGACACATTCGTCAACGTCAAACAATCCGAAGTCGACAAACTCATCAGATTCTTTCAAAGCGTAAAGCCTGAAAATTTGAGTTTAAAAAACGACCGCGATATTTTAAAGAGTTGCGAACAATTCGTTGCGATTGCAAACAAGATCGAAATGCCGGAATAATTGTGCGTCAACGTATCAGAACCCAAAGCGTGAGCGAGAGATTCTAATGCGGTACCCTCAATAGACATTGAATGGCGACCTGCTAGCCACTAAAAGGCACAAAGTCCACAAAAAGTTTGAAAGTTCGATTCAACAGATCATCCGGTTTGTGGCTTTTGTGATTTTTGTGGCTAGTAAATGGCAAGGTGCGTGAGGATGCTCATAGTTGCTTAGATTGCCCGCCGGTTCATCACGACTCGGCCGAAGAATCGATCTTGGTGACGCGTTCCTTTAGCCAATGATGACCTTGCGATGGTAGATCGACGTCTTCGTTTCGCATGGTGTTCCATAGGGACTGAGCATGTCCCAAATCCAAGGAGAAAGTCATAGACATAGGCGCTAAAAGTAACCGAACTAACTCAAAACCTTTGTTCCGAGACTCTTCTGACTCCTCGCAATTCTTCACCAAGTTGCATATGAGAGTCGCTATTGCTCGCAGGAGTGTCTCCGATCGAACCGTCGATGGCTCGGTGCTATCCTCGGACATGAAACAGAATCTCTTGATCGCCGACTCCAGACTGCCCCTCATACGAAAATTGCTTGTGATATATTGCGACAGCTCGGCACTGTTCATTTTCCATTTCAAGGCGGGTAGGGCAAACAAAACCTTGTGACCTTCGATCCCTGGGTCGCCAGTGTGGGTTCTGTGGATTGTCGTCGGACCTTCGATATCAATGATGCACGGCTTCGATGATCCAGATAGGACTACGAGCGCTACTTGGTTTGGCTCAAGCGGATACTCTCTGAACTGGTCAGCAAAATGAATGGGGCATGTGCTGGAAGATGTGTTTCGTAGCATGACGTACTTGCTTGTGGATCCAGTTAGAGCCACGCTTTTGGATGGTTCGACCGTGGCAATGGATTGAGTGGATTCGCACTTGATTCTCGCCATATCTCCAGCGATCTCTATCGGCTCGCGTTGTTCGTAGACCGATAGCGAGAAAAGGAGATTCTGCAAGAGACTTCTAAATTTTGGATGCCCAACATCCGCAGGAATGGAGACGATCGCGCTTTCTCCGGTCGGTTCGATCTGTTTGGAGAAATTGATTCTTCCGGAGGAAATTTGTTCAAGCCAGCCATTTGCTGATAAATACGCTTTCAATTGTTCTATTTCGACGGCGTTCATTGCCGATCGGAAATTCTGAAAAGTCATGGTGCCCCGTCGTTAATGCTGGTAAGCGATTTCGAAAACAGATCCATCATTGCATCTTGAAATTGTTTTGCAAATCCATTCATATCGCACATGGGCGAGGCCAGCAAGTCCGCCCGAAGCTGCTTCCTCGTTTGTCGCATCTCTTCACGTCGGTTCGCGAGACGAATTACATTTTCGATGTAACCCGCGCGGTCATGAGCAATCCAGTCGCCTCGACGAAGTGCATGTAGGATACTGTGGACGCTGCGGCCTGCCATTCGTTCTTCCAATTTGCTCACAACAGGAACCCCGCGCGACAGCGAGTAGACAGCTCCATCCATAGAATGAACGGGGAATGAGTCGAGCGTTACGTCGAGCTGACTAACTTCATCGTGGATCAAGTCCACCGAATTGGTCGCTTGAAATTGAATTCGATGGCTTTCGATTCCACAACGTGCAAACCAATCGCGAATATCGTTTTGGAGTGTTGCATCCACATAGGTTGGGCCAATAAAGATCAACTCAGAATCGACGACACTCGACAAGACTTCGGACCAAGTCTCAATCAGGTTGTCATTCAAAGTCTCGGGAAGGCACAGGCAGCCGCACCGATAGGATTGCGACTCAGAGAGTCCCTGAAATTGGGAGGGCTCGCTAGGGTATGCCGGAGGTTTAAAGCAAAAGGCACAGTTCTCAAGCCTATAAATCTTTTCTATGAAAAAAGGCTCGAGATCCGGAGGGAGGAGCAGCGAGTCTGCGAGGACGTAGTCCATTTCCGAAAGCCCGGAGGTTCCGAGGAATTCCCTCCAAGCAATTTGGATAGGTGCAGATCTTCTCGCAAACACATGCAGACGATTGTTCCGACCGTGTCCGATGGTGTCGATGAGGATATCTAGTTTGTCATCGCGAATCAACGAAGCCAATGCTTCGTCGTTGAGGATGCTCGTATTCTTGATGTACGGGTGATCCGCAGAGTTTTCAGGTAGCGAGTTTCGACGGCTGGATTCGTCCAAATAGACGGTCCAAGCAATCTTCGAGGAATCGCAATGAGAAATCAAGCTGCTTAACCATGGGGCAATGCCTGCGGGATACGTCGCAAAACTAGGCTCGGAGCTTGCCAGTATCCCCACTCGGACTGGACGAATCGCAGGTTGAGTTTGGTCGTTTGCTCGAGCGACCAAGGATGGATCTCGTTCGGAAAGGGATTCAGACGGACCTGTGAAACCATGCTTGCTCAGGCTTTCGGAGAGGTTGAGACCCCATCGTGTTGCCTCATCGAACAACCGTTCTGTGGATACCCGAGGATAATGCGTCAAGATGTTTAGCCACATACTTTGCGCTACGAACGAGGGTCTTTCCATCTCAAACACACGGTCTAGGCACAGCAACGATTCCGAAATTCGGCCACGCATGAAATTGAGTTCACCGATTTGCCTCAAGATTTCCGGTTGATTCGGCCGGATTTGAATGGCTCGAACTAGGCAATTGATCGCGCTGGAGTATTGGTGGAGTTGTCGATGACAATGTGCTTGGTTAACGAGAATTCCTTCGTCCTCCGGAAACATCTTGTTTGCCTGTCGGTAGTTTTCAATCGCCTCGTTCCAGTCCGCAGTTGCTACGAGAGCCCTTCCTCGATTGCCCAGAGCGAGTCGCGCATCGGCAGCGGTACACGTTGGCATCTTCAGAACTTGAGCGAACAGCTCGATTGCACGCGGCCAGTTTTCCATTGAGGCAAAGACAGTACCCAAGTTGATGAGCGTCCCACATTCGGGATTGAGCTCGAGTGCCTGCTCGTATGCGTTGCGAGCCTGATCGAAGCGTTTGAGTTCGAAAAGGGCAATCCCCAAGTTAAAGAAACCGACGTCAATCCTGGGAGCTATTTTGGTTACGGATGTGTAGCATTCTCCTGCAAGTTGCCAATATCCAAGCTCGCCTGCCGCAGATCCCAGTTCAAAATGCCATCGTGGGCTTTGTGGCTCAGCTTCAATTTGCGCAATCAAAAGCCTTAATTCCGGGTGATTTCCAATCAATTCGCTAAAAGCTTCGTACATATGCCTTGGTCTTTCCTTACCCTTTCAAACCAAGTACATTGTATGGAACTTTGTCGGTTTTGAGATGCGTTAACGTCGATCGAACGCGTCGAAATTGGAATTGAAAATATCACCTCGAAAATCTAGTTGGTTCGGAACTTTTGTTTAGGAATTCAAGTCAATGTTTGACCTACTCATAGGTATTTTGAACGAACTCAAAGATATTCCGGGCTTATCGTTTTTGAAAAGTGTTCATGGACAGTTATTGAGTAAGAAAGAGCAGGTCGGGCATAGCTTAGAGGACGCCCGTACCATGACAGAAAACGTAACCGGCTTGTCTTCGCGGATTGGCAAAGTGGTTAAGCAAAACAAGGTTGAGAAGCGCAGGAAGGAATGAGTGCAGATGGGCGCTTGCGGCAGTTTCCACCGCTCAGCGACCTTCCTAAGTCTTTGCTCAAACAAAGCTCTGGCAAAGATTTTTCATGTGCTTGCATGCCGAAAGGCAAAGTCGTAAAAGGAAATCGGAATGGCTGAGGAATGTTTGCATGAAATCACTGGTCCCTTGGCCGCCGACTGCATTTTTAGAGGATTGAAGGGGAGCGATTGTTTGGGGCAACCTTTTAATTACGACGTGGAAGTCCTAAGCCGCAAAGTAGACCTTGATCCATTGGACATGATCGGCAAAGACATGTCGGTCGGAGTAAATTTGAAAGAGGGTAAAACTCGCTACTTTCATGGAATCATTAGTGATTTTTTGAATGCTGGCGTTGTTGGAGGGTATCAGCTCTACCAGCTCACTTTGAAACCTTGGTTCTGGTTGTTATCTCACTCTCTCGATTCTCGCATTTTCCAAGAACTGTCGGTGCCGGCTATCTTTGAGAAAGTCCTGAAAGACAAGAACGGCTTCTCGGACTACAGTGTGCGTTTGAATGCGGAGTATTCACCCAAGGAGTACTGTGTCCAATACCAGGAGTCCGACTTCAGTTTTGTCAGCCGACTGATGGAGCAAGAAGGGATATACTACTATTTCTTGCATGAAAAAGAAAAGCACACTTTGGTGATTGCGGATTCGCCATCATCCCATCCAAAACTGAGCGGGAATGGAAAAATACTTTTTCGTGCTCCGAACGAAGTTGCAGCCGGGGAGGAGCATATCTATCGATGGAAGCATCAAGTTTCTTTTCAGCCTGGAAAGTTTGCAACAAGGGACTTCGATTACAACAAACCCAGCGCAGACCTAGAAGTTCGATTGGAGTCGAGCCGTTCTCACCCGCACTCGAAACTGGAGAAGTACGAATACCCAGGTCATTACACTACGACTGCCGACGGTAATCGTTACTTAAAAATTCGCAACGAAGAGTATGAGGCGAAACACTCTCACATCTCGGGTGTGGCAAGGTCGTACAATTTTTTTGCTGGCGTTCAATTCGAATTGAGCGAGCACCCACGTAATGGGGAGAATGCTGAGTACACGGTTTTCTCGGCGGAAACAACCCTAAGCTCCGGCGAAATTGAGCAGTTCAGCGCCAATTCCCGGAATCAAATGGAGGTTGTCTTTATTGCAATACCGAAGGACTCCACATACCGTTCTCCGCGCACCACTATCAAACCCATCATTGCCGGCCCTCAAACAGCCATCGTCGTCGGTGCAGACGGCAAGGAGATTTGGACCGATAAATTGGGGAGAGTCAAAGTCCAATTTCCTTGGGATCGAGAAGGGAAGAAAAATGAAAAAAGCTCATGTTGGATCCGCGTTTCGCAGATTTGGTCCGGCAAAGGCTGGGGAAGCATGCATATTCCTCGCATCGGGCAGGAAGTAATCGTCGAGTTTCTCGAAGGGGATCCGAATCAACCTTTAATCATCGGTCGCGTTTACAACGGCGAGCAAGGTACGCCCTACGATCTGCCAACTTTGGCAACGCAAAGCGGATTGAAATCGCGTAGCACTCCAGAAGGTGACAAAGAAACGTTCAATGAGTTGCGTTTCGAAGACAAAAAAGATAATGAGTCCATCTATTTCCATGCGGAGAAAGATTTTGAGAGAGTTGTCGAAAACAATGACACCCTCAAGGTCGGTTTCGTCAAAAAAGACAAAGGTGATCAAACGATCGAGATCTACAGAAACCAAGATGTAAAGATCGGTACGAGCGAAAGCGATGGCGGGCAGACCATCGAGATTTGGAAAAACCAAAAAGAAACGATTCATACGGGCAATCGGGAGACAACCATTACCAAAGGGAACGATACACTGACCGTTTCTGCTGGCAATCGGGAGACAACCATTACCAAAGGGAACGATACACTGACCATTTCCGCCGGCAATCAGACCATTAGTATCCCGGCAGGAAATTGTGAAATTACCGCAGGCAAAAAAATCGTTCTGACCGTAGGGGGTAGTAGTATTGAAATCACTCCAACCAAGATTCTCATCAAGGCCGCTACGGTTTCGATTCAAGCCGACATGAAAGCCGAGGTGACTGCCGCTACAACGGACATTCAAGGGAGTGCGATGGTCAAGATAGCTGGCGGAATAATCAAGATGAACTGAATTCAAGTCACGCCGTAAACCCAAGGGAACAGATGCAATGCGCGTTGCAATAGTCGCAAACTCAGGCTCAGCCACTGGACGCAGGATCGTTCTGAGAGGGGGGCAGATAGCTCGATTCGGCCGAACGGAATGGACCGATTTCGCATTTCCGAGCGATGCAGCAATGGCGGATGTCCATTTCGCGATTCGTTGCGGAACAGAAATATGCTCGATCCAACGTTTGGCGGTGGAGCGAGAGACGTTCGTCAATGGTGCGGCAGTGGAAATCGCGCGTTTGGTTGACGGAGACGTCGTTACGGCAGGTCAAACACAGTTCGTCGTCGAGATCAATGACGGAGCGACAATCGTCGAAAACGATGCGACCATCGCCGTTGTTCCACCTGAAATGTTCGCATCCGAAAGCGTGGAAATAACCGAATTGGCCACCTACTTTGGCCTGTCCGCGAAAGCGATTGCAGTGGCCCAATCGTGTGAAGTGAAAAGCAGTTTTGAAAGTGAACTCGTGCGGGAAAACTTGCTCAAGGACGCGATCCGATGGCGTGCTCACACGATGCCCAAACCAGACGCCGTGCTTTGGGTAGGCGGATGTGCGAGTGAACAAATGCAATCGGAAAAGTCACAGGTCCAACTGTCGGCCTTCGGTGCTGCTCTCGCGTGGGCAAACGAGCCGACGGAAGAGAATCGAGTCAAGTCAGCGAGCCTTGCCGAGGAAGCCAAATTCGAAGGGCTAGGAGGAGTACTAGCAGCGGCCGCAGGTTGGAGCGGTGGTAGCTTGGCACCTGCAGGACTTACGGAAATTCCGCCCGATGATCGCTTGACCGGTCGATGCGCCTCCATTGTGTTCGACCTGGTCGATGGTGCCGGAACACCCATGGAATCAGCGGCGCGATTGCGAGAATTTTTGAAACGCTCCCAAAGTTAGTTTTGTCCCATTTCTCAAGGAACGATTCGTTGTAATGTCTAAACTCGCGACCAAGCCGGCAGTTCTCAGGGAATCTTGGCGCCCCGATTCGAACACGGATCTGCGGGGCAGACGCCTTATCCTTTTTCGCCGTATCGCATTCCTATGCTTGCTAGGGCTTTTGTCGATTGTCTTTTCGTATCTGCTCTTCAGTCCCTTTTTTCATCCAACTACCAGATTGTACTTTCTAACCGCTGGTTCCTATGATCGGCTGGACGTTCAGCCCGTTCCGTACTTTCGAGAAGACGCCATCCGATTTCTGTCCGTCGACGGTCCATTTAAGCGAATCGATGCAACCAAGGAATTCTTCCTGCTGGAATCTCCAGAAGCCTGTCGAGAATCTCTCCAACAAATCGCTTCAACGATTTCACAATCCTCGGATGTCGTTCTCATCAGTTTGAGTGCCCATCCCACGCTTATCTCTGAAAGTCCATACCTTAAATGCGGTAATGCCGATGATTCGAAACCCACACTAGCTGCGATTTCGTTAGAAGAAATCATCGAATTACTGGAGAGAGTTACTGCCGGGACAACCGTACTCTTGTTGGATATTGGGCCCAAACAGGAACGTTCCTTGGTCGGGGCAGAGCAAGAGAAGTTTATTTCTTCCGTTCAAGACCTGATGAAGAAAAGCACGAGTTCATCCGTTTGGATAATGCTCTCCAATTCGCCAAACGAGAGTTCGTATTCTTCATCCGAACTAAGAGCTTCCGTATTCTCGTATGCAATCTCTCAGGGCTTGCAAGGAAAAGCGGACCTCAACGAAGACAAATCGATTGATCTGGAAGAGTTCTATCGCTACGTGGTTGGTTTCACCGGTTCGACGATCGACAGGAACTCCGGCGGCGTTTCCAAGCAAACGCCTCTCCTGTTTGCTACAGGAGTGAATCAAGTCTCTGCTGCTTCCTCGCGTTTGATTGCAAGTGTACCTGAGCCTGTTAACAAATTCTCCTGGAAATCGATGATTCCAGGATGGTCCAAGCAAGTCGAAACGGACGAGTCGGACGAAGCAGAACCTAAACCAGCGCATTCAAAAGAAGAGATCGAGAGAAAGGAGAAAGAAAAAAGTTGGCTCACCGCGTATTGGGAAAAAAAATCAGAGCAAGTTTCCGAAATGGCACTGGATGAATTAAACGAAAACATCAACTTCTTGCCTACCTTCATTGCCAAGCGAGTCAAGAAAACGATTGGAATTGAGGCGGAATCAGTCAGTGATTATGCGACCTCGGATAAAAAAGGGGGTAAGGAAGCCGCATCGTCAAACGGAGAGCCAGATGAAACTTCTTCGTTGGTCCCACCCGTTGAGCCCCCCAAATCCGAACAATCACCGTCTCAAAATCAAACCAACCGCACTTCGCTACCCGACTTGTCGAATCTTGGTACACCCAAGCAAACCAACGCGGAGTTGATCCAACTCGCATGGAAATATGCCGATTTTTTCGAAGAACCGTCCGATTCATTGACTCGGCCGCTCGATCTTGCACCACTTGCATGGCGGTCGTATTTGAATTCGCTGCACGGCATCGAAGAGCGACTCCGTAAAGACGCGGTAATAGATTCCAAAGAACTCCGCGTGAAATTGCTTTCGGAAATCATCGGTAGTTTGCAATTGGCGACGACCAAACGAGCGAGCGTTGGGCCAATGATCCAAAGTCTCGTCGAACAGATTCCCTCAATAGGACTTCCAGTCGGTTCTGTGCCAAGCTTTGCGTTGCTCGAACGATTCTCCCATTACGGCGGTCCACCCATTCCGGACTTGCTTAGACGGCAAATGCAGTTGATGGACGAAGCGGTTCTGGCAAATGATCAGGTACTCTACGATAAATGGTTAAGCCAACTACCTGCCGAGGTTTCGAATCAATACTGGGAATTCTTCGTCCCCAAACTGTTGTCGCTTCGACCAGCAATGAACTGGCAAGTAAAACGCAGACTTCTATCCCAATGGCGGCAATTGGAACGACTGACATTTGATCCGTTGAATTCCAATTCGCAAATACAACTGGACTTGATTGCAGCGAATCGATTGATGTTGCAGAGCACAAGGCTTGCGTGCGACCAATTCGGAGCCGATTGGGAATCGCGTTGCCTCAAGATCTTGGATAGCGCAGAGCAGACGTTGGTATCCGCCGCTCAAAAATTGGCGCAAATTCAAACAGCGATCCAATTGAGAAACAATCATTTGAACAACCTGCCAGCATTGCTCCCATGGAGGGAAATCGCCATCGATCGATTTGGAACGGATGCTCTAGACGAGGATGTGGCGGTTAGCATTCAGGCACTTTCCAAGATTTCCTCACTGTTATTGTACCGAGAGACTTGCGACCTCAACGAACTGAACCGCTATCAGCGACAACTCGTCAATGCCACGAGTCGGATCGAAGGCTTCTGGAATAGCGAAGCCAACAACGTTATCACAGGCAACCAAAAAAAGAATGTGGCACCCAATTGGATCGTGGACTCTCTTCTGTCCACTTCCTTGGTTCGGGGGCCCAATCGAAACCGACTCATCGTCTTAACCCTCCCCTCACCAACACCGCCTACCGAAGAGAAAGTCATCGCGACTTCGCTTCCAAAACTTCCATCGAGAGAAACCACCGAGATCAGTCAAATCAAACATGCTCGATTCGTGAATGATGTAGCCCACTTGGCTGAGTTGGGGCTCGAACCCCCTTTTTTTAAACGCGATCATGCTGTTGTTGAAAATGGGCAAATCGAGGCTTTAGATCCTGAGGCTCATCGCATTCAAATCGAGACATTTTATCAAAATCTTCCAGATCGTATTCTCGCAACCATAGCAGAGCAAGCCGACGCAAATCCGCGAGTCAGCGACAGTTTGAAAACGCGGTTATCGAGACTGCGAATCGCCGACCACTGTACGCGATTGATGCACGCAGAAAACGCAAGCGACATCGATAGCAAGGCTTCGATTGGCAAGTTGTGGAGCCTTGAGTTTTCCTTGTGCCTGAGAAGTAAAAAGAATCTTGTGCGTGAAATGCTTCGGGATGCAGTTCCGGAAGAAGTACCATTCCTTCGCAATGCCATCGACCGTCTTGCGTTTATTGAATCCGAGTTATCGGGCATTTTATCGGGCATTGCGGAAGCGACCGACCAGCAAACGGTAAGATTGCAATCGCGAGGAACGACATCTCTGTCCTTGATTTCGGACCCAACCGTAACAGGCGAAATTGTATGGAAGAACCTTGGTAAGCCGATCAGCAATGCTTGGTTGTTGGTCGATTACGATAGCGAACTACTCGAAGTCGAGAGCACATCGGGGCAGGCGCTGACTCGCGTCGGTTTGTTGCCCCAACTTTTCGATGATGGGGTCCGAAATGCAGAGCAGCAATGGATAGCCGCGCAGGCGAGTGCATCAGAAGGCAAAGAGATTGATGCCGAAATAGCGATCGCCCAGCAACGACTTGATTCCATTCGATCAAGCCAACAGTATCCCGTGCAGCCCATCCCTTCGATTATTAAACCGAGTTTGGGAATGGCGCTCGGGCAAGAGGTTGCATTACCATTTCGTGCCCGACGTATTGGAAAAGGTCCCGAGAAAACAACCATCGTTTGGAAACTCGTGAGTGATGGCGCGTACCAACGGTTTGAAACAACGGTGCAGTTACCGTCGCCAAGGAGGATTCGCCTAAAATCCGAAGGACCGGGCGACACATGGAGCGAAACCGAAGAGGGTATTGTGTTGTTTCCATGGCCAAATCGAACCACGGATTTTCGTATCGGGCTGAGCAACGAAAGCGGAGAATCCAAGGTACTGTCCATCGATTTGTTTGCGTGCTTGGAGAATCAAAGCACTTTCTTGCCTGATGGTTTTTTGAATGACGAGATTTCCAACAGGATTGCAGATCGAATCGGCGAATTAGAAAAGATCGCATCGGTACCAGAAGTGAATTTGAACGAAGGCACTTCCATCCAGTGGCTGCCCATCCTGGATGCGGCGGGACTCGTACCGCGGGGATTAAAAGCCCCGGTTGCAAGCGACAGCACAACGGGAGATGGTTCGGCCTCAATTCATCATGGAATTGTCGTCGTGTTAACCGACAAGAAAACGAACGAAAAATGTTGGAGACGAATCGATAGTCGCATACGTCATCCCCGAAGTTATCTTGAACCCACTGTCCGTTTTGATGCTGTTTCCGAACGCATCACGATGCGGTTTAAGTCCTCGGTCGGCGAATCCTTGTTCAGCGACGGAATTCCGGTAAAAGCGAGGATTCGAGAGCCGTTGCCTCGCGGGACGGAAATGAAACTGGAGGGAACCGTTTTCGGTCGCGATGAACTGGAGTTGTATTGCCAAGTTCCTGAGAATTCTCCACGTGTCTTGACCATGGAAGTCGATGTGGATGGCTATCCGAGAGCCTACGTGTTTGAAGTGCCGTGTTGGCAAACCAAAACAAACATTCCCGTCTCTTCAGATCTGCAACGCATAGAAATAGTCGAGCCTAGCGAGGGAACCAGTATTGGTCCGGAGTCCAAATCGCAGTCGGTCATCTTAAAGATCGATGCAATTCCAGGTGCATTTGATAGCCGAGGGGATTCTGTCGAAGTCGGTTGGGATCTGGATCGGGATCGCGAATTTGCAAACGAACAAACCACGAAATTCACGTCGGATCGACAAGCAGACATACGGCTGTTGACATCGCCGGTTGGTCGCTTGCTGATGTCGACCAAGGTCTCAGATATTCAACTCGAGTTAAGTACCCCAGCAATTAAGAAGGGACGTGTCAATCTGCTAGCTAAACTCAATTCCGGCGGAAGAATTGTGTGGAGCGATCCTGTGGAGATCATTTCTGACTCCGATCCACCCACCATATCGGGAGTTGAACTTTTGCCTGGGCCCTCCCTTGCGCAAGGTATGGACCTAACGGTTCGCGTTGGTGCCGACGATGCGAATCTAAGTGGAGTTGTTATGGTAGAAGTACTGCTTGATGCAAACGGAGCCGGTACCTTTGAGGCGAGCGGTGGGCGACCGAAACCGACGGAACGCCAGCCGGATGGTTCTTGGCTTGCTTTGCTTCCAACCAAAGAGATTTTGCCTGGCAGAGCCACGCTTTTGGTACGCGCCACGGATCGCGCAGGAAATAAGAGTCTTGTAACGAAATCTTCGGTCGAAATTGTTTCCAAGCAGGAGTGGGATGAGAAACAAAGTAATGCAGTTCAGGAATTGTCAGGGGCTGTAACTTACTCCGACGATCCAATGACCAATGCCAAGGTCTGGTTGGAGAATGAAAAGGGTGAGACAGCGTATCGGACGACCACGAATGAACGAGGCGCGTTTCGATTCGCAAACGTTCAAGCCGGAAAGTACAAGCTTGTAGCGCTTGGGGTCGTCAAGAATCGCCCAAGAAAAGCGGAACGGCCCATCGAGGTTCTACCTCCACCCGCTCCGGTTGCTCGGGTTCGACTTCAAGCCAAGTAACGGTTCGGCGGAAACGGCGAAATGCAAATGAATGGTGCTTGGTTATGAACGGTCCAATAGCTTTGTTTCCCGTCGGCATTGACAAGGAATTGCTAGCAACAAGAAACACATGCATGCAAATTTTGCCGCATCCAGCTTGCAAGGATTCCATCGACTTATTTCCTTCAATTGCAACATTTTGACTCGAAACGACCCAATTGCGGCAACAAAAAGACTCAAGAAACGCGAAGGGGCAGGACGATAGACTGGGAGAACTTTAACGATTGTATCGCCCTAAGGCAGTTGAAATGGCCAACCATAACTCCATCCTAACCCTTTTCGTTGGCTGCCTACTTGCGGCATTGACGGGTTGCGCTTCGGCGCCAAAGCCGGCGTCCCCATTGCCGCCGACGAGTGCAGCGGTTGGGAACAACACCACGATCGTTGCGATTGCGTCAACTCCTGTTGCAAGTTCATGCACATTGCCTCAATTCCTCGGACTGCCCGGTATTGGTAAGGGGGTTGGTGGGGTTCTGCATCGCCTGGGGAGCCGATTATTAGCGGAACTTGATTTGACGGGCCGTTTTCCGGGATTGCAGCCGATGCCTCCGGTTCTTCCTCTCACCGCCCCTGCCAATCTTGAAGAAGGCGCACCACCAGCGGTCCAAGCTGCGGCTGCGATTAAGCTCGAAGAAGACGCAGCCCCTCAAAAGATTATGGCGCTTCGCTACCTTGCTACCTTGGGTTGTGGTGGATGTTATGACAAAGTAGAAGATGCTCTGCTCGAAGGCATGAGCGACTGCACCGAAGCGGTTCGCTACGAAGCCGTTAAGGCATTGCAATGCAAACCAGAATGCGGATGCAAATACTGCAATGCTCCTTCTTGTTGCAGCCCCAAAATTCGAAAACGACTCGGCGAACTGACCACGTGTGAGAAAGAGCCTTCGGAACGGATTCGGCGAATGGCACGGATTGCCTTGGAGTGTTGCTCAACCAAACCAATCGACGAGGACGATGTTCCGCGTGAAGGGCCACCCGCAATTGCCTCAACAGAACAGCAGACCCGTTCTGCTGCTCCGGAGCTCTTTAACGGTATCGAATTGGTCAGTTTCCACTCGCCTGCTTCATCGATACCGATTGGCGACATGATTCTCGCAGAAGTCAACGGCGAAGCGATCTACGAAAGTCAAGTTCTCCCTCTGGTAGATGCCAAACTTCAGGCCAAGGGCGAGTTGGTTGCTGGTCTGTATGATGCAGCAGCTCGGCGCAGAGAGTTAAGGACCGAAACGTACCGGGTCATCGATTGGAAACTGATAAGCCAGCAGGCTCAAGGTAGAGTTCGTCAGACAAGTACATTCAACTCAATCCAGCCCATGAATGCAAACGAGATTCAAGCATGGTTCGAACGCAATATATCACTCGACACGACGGTTTCATCCCAGCAGTTGCTTGCACATTATGAAGTTCATCGAGATCGCTATCGAACGAATACAAGTGTTCGGTGGGAACATGTCGTTGTCAATGTCGATCAATGCTCAAGTCGAAATGCTGCGATTGCAAATGCCAACTACCTCAAGAACAAAGCAATGGGTCTCCCTGTCGAACCGCCTGCCGGATTTTCTCGCGAATCCGTCGACATTTTCACCAAGGGCTGGACCGATGTGACCGCCATCGACCCAGTGGTAATACGGAATACCTTAAGGTCACTGCGGCCAGGACAGGTAAGCAATCCTATCGAAGACAAGAACCGAATCCATGTTGTTCGAGTCCTTGAACGTCAAGAACAGGCCGTTGCGCCACTCCATTCTGTTGCAGAACAGATTAGGAAAGAGATTTTGAGCGAACGCAAGCAAGCGATGGAAGTGCGAGTCCTTTCCCAACTGCGGGCTCAGAGCAAGATATGGACGGTTTTTGATTCTGCGGCAGGCGGCCGAAAAACGGAAGACAATCCGTCCGACCAAGCAAGGGAAATGGAACAGAATGCAATACCGACATCTTTCGAGTAACTAGATGCGTTGAATGGATTTCCAGTTTCTGCAGAAGTAAAGTAAAATGCCAATGACGCAAGAAGCAGATTGGAAACTACCAACAGGTGATTGGGACCAATATCCCGATCCGTTGTTTGGACGGGACAATGATCCCGTCCTACACTAATTTTCAGCGAATCAACCATGAACAGCAATAGTGAACCCCAGCGAAACTGGAAGGGGAAATCGCCGGAGGTTATTGACACGGTACGGCATCGTTGGCAGTCTCAATTGGGTACAGACAATGCCGAGCACCACAAATCTCCGTTGCGATCACTCGATCTCGTTTTGAAATTTTGGCTGGTTCTGGCAATTGGTTTGTTGTCCGCTTTCGTGGTTCTAATTCTGTATTCTCCGGCAAAAACCCCAGTCATCGCGGTTGGAGCAACCAAGTACAGTTGGCCCATGCCTCCGATCGCGTGGGCAAAAGAGGACTTGCTCGGTCTGTCTTCGTTGAACGGCAAGACCATTCAGTTTAGGGATTCAAGTGATGAATGGCAGACAAAAACCCAGTCCTTGGATGACCTCAGTATTCAATTGAAGGAAGTAGCGACGCTGACAAAGCGAACGGGTTCGCTGGTACTTTACCTGAACATGCATGGTGCAGTCAACGAAAGTGGACAGCCCTGTCTCATCCCACCAGGCGCGAATGCCCTGAAGACGAAAGAATGGATCTCAATCGAAGATGTCGTTAATCGACTCTCAAAGGATACCGCCGCGAATGTCAACGTTTTAGTAGTCCTTGACTGCGTGCATCAGAGCGTCAATTGGAATGTGGCTCAAGTGGACAACACATTCGTAGACCGCTTGGATTCTTGGGTATTGGAACCTGAGGTGGTCAAGATCCTTCAAAATCGCATTGTGTTTTTGACATCGAATTCGCCAGACCAGCAGTCTTGGGGGGGCCCAGAACTGCACGCCTCTGCGTTTGGAAAAGAGTTGTGGCTCGGCCTAGCGGGTGCGGCGGACCAAACCAGTCGCGATGAAAATCCATCTTCTGGAAATGGGGATGGAATTGTTCATTTGCACGAATTGACGACGTATCTTGCATCACACGTGGATCGCTGGTCGCAAGACTCGCGCGGTGCACATCAAGTACCGAAAATGATTCCATCGTCGCATCCGAATTTTCAAGTCGCCTTGGCCTTCAAGTCAGGCGAATCGAAACCGCCCAAACACTCGGACTTGGCTAAAGCAAACGTTTCGGCTGATACTTTGACTGATCTATGGCGAATGATGGAGGAGTTGCGGCAGTTCGAAGTCTTTCGAACAGACCCCAGGAATTGGGCTGAACTCGAACACAAGATTCTTTGGTTAGAGCAACTCTCCGGCTCAGGCGAGGCATACTTTGAATTGGTAGACAAAAGGGTCCTTCCCGAACTAAGTAAGCAACTCAAGGAATCGGTTGACCGGGCGCGAGCAACAGCATCGTCCAATAACTATTTCGCGAAAGCTCAGTCGCTTCAAGCTTTTAGCCAAGCTGATAAATCGCCGGCTCATTTACCATCGCTCGCGATGATGGAATTGACGGGCGAGGTTTCTGGGACTACCGCGATCGAATTGAGAAAACGCCTGCTCGAATTGAATTCTTCAGACGCCCAAGTGCCACTGAATTCCATTGCGGCATCGGTTGGACTCACATCCGAAGCAAACACCTGGAACGAACTCAATTTTATCGGGATTTTGCGGAAGTACGATTGCTCGTCCATTTGGAATGACTTGTCGGTGGTCGATGAACTTTTGAAGTTGCGTGATCGATGCGAACGGCTTGCAGTCTTTGGCGATGTCCGTGGCCACCGTTGGCGTCGACCTCAATTGTTGATTGCGGATCGAGCCAGACGCAACGCCGAAGATCGACTTATTTTGGGCCCGGACGATGCCGCCTCCGTGCCAGGTAGCGTCAACTGGAGTTCCTTGCAACTGGCATTGGATTCGTTGGAGACAGCTAAAGATAGCTCATCTGTTCTTATTGAAAGGGCCTTGGGACTTCGAGACCTAGGCCTTTCCGAGGTAAGTTATCTTGCCAATTGGATCTGCTCACCCGACACGGAAATGGAAAATTTGGGTAAGTGGAAAACAAACCTCGAGCCGACATCCGAGCCAATTTCTAACAGTCTTGAATCGATCGACACTCTGACGGAAGTTCATCCGATGATTCGCGAAGAAACCGCGATTCAACAGTTGAAACGACTGATGGAGGGGCTGCATGAATTGGGGGAAATGCTGGGTAAAGCGCCCATTGACGGAGCCATGAATGTCGAACGATTGAACGGTCTCGTGACCAGCGTCGAGCAAGATCGGAAATCCCTTTCCTTGTTGGTCGAGGATCATGTGCGACGAGCTTGCAACGAGACTACTCCATATGGGACAGTTGCTCGAGAGATTCCATCGCTATTAAATCTGCCCTTCCTTTCAACCGAGGATCGCATCGCGTTATGGAACAGACACGACCAAGTGTGCCGAACATCGCTCGAAAAAAGTAAGCCTCCTGTGCAGAAAGAGTTACTGCCAGGACTACCCTCGATCATCCCAAGTCTTAATTTGAACAAGAGTCTGCCAGTCGATTCACCGAGTTCTTCTCGCAAGGAAGTGAAACATACACGATACTTGGATCGGATCCGCAATTGGGAAACACATCCAATCCGAGTTTTGTTAAAGCTGGCCTCGAACGAGGTCGCAAAAACAAAAAAACGCGAAGCGAACCCTGAACTTGATGCAATCGATCTCATCAACGAACAGTTGCGTCAACATTACGACTCGATGCGCAAATTCAATGTCCAGCATATATCAGATTGGGCGGGTCACTTGGATCTAAAAGGGGACGCGGTTGTCACGGATGACTCCGAGAATTGGACAAAGATCTGGTTTGCAGAGCATGTTGAAAGATCGAATTTGTCGGTCTGTCCGGTTCGTAGTGAGTGGTATGCAACTTTGGATTGCAGAAAGATTGCTTTCAAAGACTTTTTGGCTTGGTACGCCGGACGGACGCTCGACGACTTCTATGCAAATGCAATGGAGGATTCCGGTTCGATAAGTCCAGCCCGCACTTACTTTGAGAATGCCGTGCGAGATGTTTTGAATTATGCTGAAACAATTCCGATTTCATCGCACGAAATCGATGCCGCAATTCAGAGCATTCAGAAACGCGTGGGCGTTTTGGGGCCGATCGCAAGGAACGGTTTCAAGACAACGGCAAAGCTGGGGCCTCCGATATCGGGATCAGGATCGGGATCGGACAAAAGTTCCCTCGAAATTTCGGTCCAACCGACGGTCTCCAGCTTGAGTTCGGGCGAGGCATGGGCCATGCCGGTTCCAGCGGGACAAGCGACCGCATTGGTTCGCACACCCAAAGGAATATTGCCGAGCGCTCGAATCCCGATACCCATGCCTACTGTCGCAAGCGGCTCTAGCTTTAACATGACGTTTCCTACGTTTGAGTCTTCGCTTGCCCATGAGTCCGTTATTGTTTATCGAGGACACGAGTTCAAGTCCCCAATATTTGTAGGACTTGGCATCGTCGTTGACTTTGAACCGAAACGAGTCGACAGTGGAGAGGTAATCCTCTTCGGAGATCGACAACAGCAGCCATCCATCGTATTTGTTCTCGATTGTTCGTGGAGCATGGGGGAGGAGATTCCAGTGGAGGCCATTGACCTTCGCACGCAGTCCCGCCTAGAGCTTGCAAAGGAGAGTATCCTTCGAATGCTCTCGCAAATCGCTTCACGACCCGATGCACGCGTCGGTGTCCGGTTGTTTGGACACCGGATGGGATGGTCGCGGCCGACGGACGGAAAGTCAGGAATGGTGAGCGGCAAGTCGCAGATTCTGGTTCAGCCAAATTATCCATCATCGATCCCAGAGGATCTCGTGCCGAGCAAAGATGTCGAAGCCATTTTGCCGCTGGGGCGGTTCACGCCAGAAATGATTGGAGGATTGGCCAAGAAACTATCCAACATCGTCCCATGGGGACAATCACCGCTTTATCTTTCCATCGTGGATTCGTTCAAGGACTTCACCGCCGATGATAATGCCACAGCGAAAAGCATCGTAATTATAACCGACGGTGATAACTTTCAATTCAATGCTTCGAATCGTCCAGGTGGTGAGCCTGGGGGTACAACAAACCTGGAAACGGTGTACCGAGCCTGGAACAACACAAAAATTCCCGTCTTCATTTTGGGTGTCGGAATTTCCGAATCGGAGAACGGCAACACTCGAAAGACGCTTCAAGAACTTGCAAACCGAACACAAGGAAAGTACTACGACATCGAACACGGAAACGATCTAATCCGGGCTTTAAACGAACAGTTGGCCATGGGGACATACCAAGTCACCAGGTCGGAAGCGAGCCCCGGATTCAAGAAATCCAACGAACCCACCGAGGCAAAGCTAAATAGCCCAATGGAATTAAAACCACTATCACTTGAATCCTCGGAATACCTTCTGGAATTCCAATCGATCCAAAAGTTGTTTCAACTCAAGGGTGGTGAGTCTTTGGAGATGTTCGTGCAAGACGATGGACAAGACATCGTCAGCAAGCCATACGATCGCTCGACCCCTCAAACGGGTACTTTGAGCCGAGTTGGAGACAACGGCCGCTTGCTTGCACGTGTTCATCGCCCTTTGCCGCGCCAGAACGGAGTCGTTTTTCCGATTTCAATTCAAGATCCAGATAGCCATTTTACGCCTCGTCCCGACTTTCTATGGATTGAGATTTCTCCAGTTCTTGAAGGTGCCGTTAAGTCGCGTCAGTCCTATCTTTTTTACGATACGAATTATGAGAGCAAGACACCTGTCCCAATGGTGTCTTGGTTTGCATCCAATTGGCCCGAGTTGGCCCAAAAAGCGGATGTTCAGGTTTGGGCCAAGTACGGAGTCACGCAGCCCCTGCAGACCATTTCGATTTCGGAAATTCAAAAGAACGCTCAGTTATCTTTGTCCGGAGTCTCATTGAAAGGAGTCGATGGCGTTACCTTGCAAATGAGTCTGAATGAAAATCGGCCTGGGATCGGCAAATTCGAAGTAAGGCTATCGGAAATACATGACTCTACCTCATTGGGTGTTGGATCAATCGGCATTTATTTCGAGTCCCAAGATTTGATCCAACCGAAGCGAGTGACCCATCGTTTCGAGTCCGAAAGTGGACTGGTAATTCATACTTTTGAATTTGAATCAACCGAGATGAAGGCGTTGTTGCAATCTGAAAGCTCTCGCTTGACGATCCGGTCACGTTCGTCCATCGTCGAGGGAGCTTGGCAACTTCACGATCGGCCACCTATTCGTGTCGAAGTTCGTCGACAGCCGGAGACGTTACCGTTCATGCTCCCACCGGCAACGAACAGCCCGAAGAACTGAGTTTGCCGGAAAAATCGCCCAAGTCGACGCGAATCGAACGAGCACCCGCACGCCCCCTACCATTTTTCCTAGCCTTGTACGCTCTGAGGTGGTTTATTCGATTCGGATTTGCCGTTCACTCTGGAAAGAAGGCAAACGCACGATCAAATCAACTTGTTGCGATGCGGCCGACGTACCCTTGTTTGATGTACCTGAGCCGACGCTTGACCCGTTTTGCGATGGAGAACGAATCATGGCATTCGGCTCCGGATCCGGAACCGGCATACTCCTTAGCTCCGGTGGAGCCGCTCGGGGAGGGCGAACGGCGGGCGTCGGCTGAGTGCGACTTGAATCGTATTCCGTTGCAACGCCGCGGCGCGATGGATTCGACTGTTTCGACTGGGATTGCACCGACTGGGATTGCACCGACTGGGATTGCATCGACTGGGATTGCATCGACTGAGTTCGCATCGACTGAGTTGGTTCCAAATTGGTGTGCATTGAAACGTTTTCAACGCTCCCAGACGAGCAATTTGAACAAGTGCTTGCACCTAAAAATCCAGCATCGCCGCCGCACGACGAACAAGAATCGCAGTTCGACGGTTGATAGCGATGATGGCTCCAAAGGTTTCGCAGTCGCCGAAGTGCCGTTGGGCAGCTTCTGCACGTATCGCCTGTGAACTCGCCATCGCATCCGCATGGATCGCAAACAGGCGGTTCGTTGATCTGTTCGTCCCAATAGATTTCGCCACAACCAGAACTGCAATGCTTGCTGCGGATATGGTCGGCCACACGATGTCCGATGCCAGCAAACGGTGCCACGTGATCGCCAAAGCTAAATGAATCGCAACCGTCACTGCATCCACCTCCACAAGTTCCCGAGCCGCACCCATCACCCATCATGCGAATCGAGCAACATCCAACGTGACTCAAAAGTAGCCCTAAACCAAACATCCATCCAACTACGACTGATTTCATTTCCATGCGCCCCTAAGTTTGCTTGCACGCAAATCCAATGGATCGATTGCCCATCAGATGAGTAGCGACCCCGAATACTGTTTGTATCGGCCAGTACAATCGATACAATCAGCAAATCTTTCCTGAACTTGCTTGCTAGCAAACCATTTTCCCTGGATTATGACAAAACAACTTATTTTTCAATCCCGGCTTGTCGCAATCATTCGTCTCGACGATTTGTCCGCGGCCACCCAAATCGCCGATACCTTGATCGGAGCGGGAATACGAGCCTTGGAGTTTACACTCACGAATCCCGATTCCCCGTCTGCAATCAAGTTGATTCGGGAAACCAATCAAGCGATTCGCGAGGGCAACGCGGTCATCGGCCTTGGATCCGTTCGATCGCTCGAAGAAGCCAAGATCGCAGTCGACTTCGGCGCTCAATTCATCGTCTCTCCGATCGTGTCCATTCCCGTTATCAACTATTGCAAGCAAAACAATGTCTCGGTGTGTCCGGGCGCATTTACGCCAACCGAGATCGCATTAGCTTGGGATGCTGGTGCTGACATCATCAAAGTCTTTCCAGCCCGTGCACTCGGTCCAAATTTTATTCGCGATGTGCTCGCTCCGATGCCCTATTTGAAACTCATGCCAACCGGAGGTGTCGATTTGAAGAACATTGCTGCGTACTTGGAAGCGGGGGCTGCGGCCGTAGGTATTGGCGGTCAACTACTTGACCCAATCTCTCTTCGAAATAATGACTGGAACGCGATCGCAAAATTGGCACAGCAATATGTTGCTGCTTGCCGAACGGAGCATACCGATGGGCGCGAGTGAAAACGAGAACGAGACGGCAAACAAACTCCAGGTACACGGCGTCTACGATGTCGTAACGATTGGCGAGACGATGCTGCGATTGACTCCAGATGCGTTCTTGCGTCTGGAGCAAGCGGAATCGCTCCAAGTGCATGTGGGCGGAAGCGAATCCAATACCGCCGTTGGGCTTGCGCGATTGGGCAAGCGTGTTGCATGGATTTCGCGGTTGACCGACAACCACTTGGGGCATCGGATTGCCATAGCCATCGCTGCTCACGGGGTTGATACGCAGCACGTCGTTTGGACCGATCAAGATCGTGTGGGTTTGTATTTCCTCGAAACAGGTTCTCCACCGCGCAGCAGCCACGTCATTTACGATCGAGCAAACTCTGCTTTTTCAAGATTTATTCCATCCGAATTGCCAGCCGGAATCTTCTCGGTAGGCAGGTCTCGATGGCTTCATGTCACGGGCATCTCACTCTGGTTGAGCGAGTGTGCTCGAGATCTGATTGGAAATGCTGTTCAACTTGCACGTGAAGCCGGTTGGCAAGTGAGCTTTGACGTGAACCATCGAACGCTACTATGCTCTGCTTCGGCAGCTCAAGTTTACAGCCAGTCGCTTTTCGAGACGGCCGATCTTGTTTTTCTGCCTCGCCGCGATGCAGTCAATCTATGGAGTCTAGATAACCGTCAAAGCGACGAGTCGGTCATGAACCGACTGTTGAGCATGCGAGCGGGTAGGCCAACTGTGATGACGCTCGGTGAACGTGGTGCCATGGCAAGCGATTCGACGCATTCGATTCGCAAAGCGTGCCAACCGGTCGAGCCGGTCGGTCGTCTCGGAGGGGGCGACGCATTCTCAGCAGGCTTTTTGTCCGCTTGGCTGGACAAGCCCGATCTCGATCGCTCGCTAAGCTGGGCGATAGCCACAGCTAGGCTCAAATATAGTATCCCAGGCGATTTACCGTTGATAAATCGCGTCGAAGTTGAGCGGCTCGTTGACGGGAATCAAAACGAGACGTTGGTTCGATAGTAGCAGAGCTATGCGACATAAATCAGCTAAGCACATCCGCATATGCTTTTCATAGGAATTAGCCGTTGGGCGATAGCCCCGGTTTTCCAATTGCTCGACATTCGTCGAGAACCGGGGCTATCGACCTTCGGCTATCAGTTTGTTTCACACGAAGACTCATACCGATGTGCACAGCCACAAATAATGCTTTACGGATAGGAGGCGATTTGGAATTCATCGTCTACAAAGTCCACATGAATACTGCCCCCTTCGTTCTCATCGCGCTTGAGTAATTCCGATGCGATCTTGTTTTGAAGTCGACGTTGGATGACTCTCTTGAGTGGTCTAGCACCATAGACTGGGTCGTAACCTTCGTTGCTAATCGCATCGATGGCTTTTTCCGTGATGTTCAGTTTGTAGTGGTTCTCGGCAAGCATTTCCTCAAGTTTACGAATCTGCAAGCTCACGATTTTTCGAATTTGATCTTTCTTGAGTGGTTCGAAAATAATCGTCTCATCGATTCGGTTTAGGAATTCCGGCAAGAATTTTATTTTGAGCGAATCTTGGACCGCCTGCTCCATGTCCTCTTCGCTACCACCCTCGTCGGCGACGCGTTGGATCATTTTGCTGCCTATATTGCTGGTCATGACGATCACCGTGTTCGTAAAATCGACGGTTCGGTTTTGGCCATCCGTCAATCGACCGTCGTCGAGCACTTGCAAAAGGATGTTGAATACATCCGTGTGGGCCTTTTCAATTTCATCTAGCAATATAACGCTGTAGGGTCGGCGGCGGACCGCTTCGGTCAATTGGCCACCTTCTTCGTATCCAACGTAGCCAGGAGGGGCTCCGACCAAACGGCTGACGTTGTGCTTTTCGCCGAACTCGCTCATGTCGATTCGGACCATGGCTGTGTCGTCGTCAAACAAGACCTCCGCGAGGGCTTTACAAAGTTCGGTCTTACCCACTCCGGTCGGCCCCAAGAATAAAAAGGATCCGATCGGTCGATTTCGATCTTGCATACCGCTACGACTGCGACGCACTGCATTGCTGATCGCTTCGACCGCTTTGTTTTGGCCAATGACTCGCTGATGCAGACGCTCTTCCATCACCAATAACTTCGCTCGCTCGGTCTCCAACATGCGAGTCACCGGAACCCCCGTCCAGGAACTCACCACGGCTGCGATCTCATCTGCGGTGACTTCGGTTCGGAGCAGTCGCGTCTTTCCGGGTTCCTTGCTCGATTTCGTTTCGACCTCTTCTTCCGTTGCGATTTGCTCGCGAAGTTTGCGCAGCTGTTGATCGAGCTCAAAAAGCTTTTGGTAGTCGGATTCCGAAACACCTGCACCTGTGGATTGTTTTTCCTTGATGAGTGAATCAAGCCGCCGAAATTCTCCTTCGGCTTGCTCAAGTGAACGGCGAACAGAGCCGACGCCGGATAGACCGAGCTTTTCCGACTCCCACTGCTCACGAAGGCTCGCCAGCTCTCGTTGGATCTTCGCCATTTCTTGTTCAACGTCCTCCAACGCGTCTTCCGTAGAATCATCGGACTCGTCATTGAGTTGGCGTTGAGCAAGTTCTAATTGCCGCAAGCGGCGTTGCAACGTGTCGATTTCGGTGGGGACGCTATCGCGTTCCATGGCAATACGGGCGGATGCTTCGTCGACCAAATCGATTGCCTTATCGGGTAGGAATCGCTCAGTGATGTAGCGATTCGACAGTTTGGCTGCTTCCACTAGCGCAGCATCTCGGATTTTGACTCCGTGGTGGGCTTCGTAACGCGCCTTGAGACCTCGCAATATAGTAATGGTATCCTCGACGCTCGGTTCGCCAACGTAGACTGGTTGAAAGCGACGTTCGAGAGCGGCATCTTTTTCGATGTGTTTACGGTATTCATTGAGTGTGGTGGCACCCACGCATCGCAACTGCCCGCGAGCAAGCTCAGGTTTAAGCAAATTGGCAGCATCGCTCGAACCTTCGGCGGCTCCTGCACCGATTACGGTGTGCAGTTCATCGATAAAGAGGATGACTTCCCCCTCGGCATCTTTGACTTCGCGAATGACGGCTTTGAGCCGCTCCTCGAATTCGCCGCGAAATTTGGTACCTGCAACCAAAGCACCCATATCAAGCGAAATGACACGTCGGTTCTTCAACGTCTGCGGAACGTCCCCTTGGACAATTCGCTGCGCCAGCCCTTCGGCGATCGCAGTTTTCCCGACTCCAGGCTCACCGATGAGGACTGGATTGTTCTTCGTGCGTCGAGAGAGAACTTGGATAACGCGGCGGATTTCGTTGTCGCGACCGATGACCGGATCGAGCTTGTTCTTCGTTGCCAGGGCAACAAGATCGATACCATACTTTTCTAGAGCTTGAAATTTCCCTTCAGGGCTTTGATCGGTAACCCGAGCACTACCTCGAACGCTTTGCAATGCGGTCAGAATATCGGCTTCGGCAACTCCCAGGAGCTTTAACAGTCCACTGGCTTTGTTTTCCGTTCGGCAGAGCCCTAAAAGCAAGTGCTCTGTGCTAACGTACTCGTCCTTCATCGCCTCCGCAGCGGATGCGGCTGCCTCAAGTGCCTTTTGCAGCGAAGGGCTAACCGTGGGCTGACGACCGCCGGTGCTTCGAGGCAGTCTCTTCAACTCGGCGTCGGTGGTGGACTGGAGTTTGTCGAGCGGTGCCCCGATTTTCTTGAGGAGCGGAACGACGACCCCCTCGTTATCCTTGAGCAAAGCGGCAAAGACGTGCAATCCTTCGATTTCTGGATTACCGGCAGCGGAAGCCATCGATTGAGCTTCCACGATAGATTCCTGTCCCTTGATTGTCAGTTTATCCATACGAAAAGACATTGGTATCTCCAGGGTCGAAGTTAATAACGCAAGCAGCCGCACTTTCTAGAGCGTCGCCACCCAGGCCCGACGGGGTGGATTTCTCTCGAAGTTGGCAGTTGAAAAACCGAATTTCCCCACTTGCAAATGGTGCGCCAAAACGAATATCCAGGGCAGTTTGGCTCAGTGTGCGACTCGTAGGCACATGTTGGATAGTGCGAACTGAGTCATTTTTTGCTAGACTTGTGCGGACTCATCCAAAAACCTTAACTACTGTACTCGACATGCCTGAAAGTTCCCTAACCAGATCTGCCAAGCCCTCCTCTACGCTTCTCACGGGCGAGATGATGAGCAAGCTGGAACGCATGGAGTTGGTGAGTCGCAAGATTTTTCGCGGTCGAATGAAGGGTGAGCGACGCAGCAAGCGAAAAGGGCAGAGCGTTGAGTTTGCCGACTTTCGCAATTATGTGTCCGGTGATGATTTGCGTTTCATAGATTGGAACCTCTTCGCACGGATGGATCGACTTTATCTTAAGATCTTTCTTGAGGAAGAAGACCTCCACTTTTTTACGATCATCGACGATTCGGCTTCTATGGATTTCGGAGATCCAACCAAGTTGTTTGTGGCCAAACAAATCGCTGCAAGTCTGGCCTACATCGGTCTTTGTCGCGGCGATCGCGTCTCCGTTTCCAGCTTTGCGACCTCCGGCAGTCCCGTTGTCATGCGTGGGAAATCCTCCGCATTCCGACTTCTAAGCCACCTTGAGGCACTGCCATGCGCTGAACAGTCGCCGACCATGGAGGAATCGATCAAGCGTTTCTGTTTAAAGAACACCGGTAAAGGAATTGTGGTTGTCATCTCAGACCTGATGAACAAGTCCGGATATGAATCGGCTATGCGTATGCTGGTCGCCCGCGAAATGGATGTTTTCTTGATTCATTTGTTGAGTCCCGAAGAGCTTTCGCCTTCCGTTCAAGGCGATTTGAAACTGGTTGACTGCGAAGACGACGATCGTCGCGAAGTATCCATCTCTGCATCTCTATTGAATCGATACCAACAAACTTTAGCTGGCTTCATCGAGCATGCGAAAACGTTTTGCAACAAGCGGGCCATCGCCTACGTTCCAGCCAGGAGCGATCAAGCTGCGGACATTTTGGTGAACGAGTATTTGCGTAGTCGAGGGCTTGTGCGATGAATTGGATAAGCGCGTTGAGTCCGATGCAATGGCTGCTCATGATGGCCATTCCACCTGCTGTTCTAAGCCTCTACTTTCTCAAACTGAAACGCCGTGAGCTCGTAGTTCCAAGCACGCTTCTTTGGAAGAAGGCGATGGAAGACATTCACGTCAACAGTATTTGGCAACGCCTTCGAAAAAACCTGCTTCTTTATTTGCAACTGCTGTTCCTGGCGCTCATTGTTTTGGCATGCTTACGACCAGGTTGGAGTGGCCAGAACCGCGTCGGTGAGCGACGTATCTACATCATCGACAATTCGGCAAGTATGCAAGCGACGGATGTTCAACCTTCCCGACTTGAAATGGCTAAGAAAAAAGTGAAAGAGCTTCTCTCGGATACGACGGGGGATGATGTCGGAATGGTCATTGCGTTTTCCGATCGAGCGGATGTTCGACAGGGCTTTACCAACGATCGCAACCGATTGCTGAGCGCGGTCGACTCCATTGAGCCAACTTCCCATGCTACCGATGTTGGCGAAGCATTGAGGGCGGCTGCTGGACTCGCCAACCCGGGCCGCTCTAGCTTTGACAATCTAAACGATATTATGGTCGCAGATGCCATCCCGGCAACCGTCTACTTGCTCAGCGACGGAGCGTTTGGCGACCTGGGTGACTTTGACCTTGGCAAACTGAAGCTCGAATACCTACCCATTGGCGAACCCAAGGCTGCAAACCTCGGCATCATCAGTTTCGCCGTTCAACGCAACGAGGATAAAAACGGACAACTGGAGACCTTTGCCCGCATTGTGAACAACAGCGACGACAAGGTCGAGTTCAGCGCGTCGCTGGAACTGGATGGACAACTTCTGGACGCATCGACCGGAAGCATCGAGGCGGGACAAGAATCGGGGCTCTTGTTTGAACTGAGCGATGTGGAGCAAGGTCAGCTCAAACTTCAGCTCGACTACACAGACAGCCTGGCCGTTGACAATACCGCATACGCAGCCATCCGCCCGGCTAGACCCATCAATGTGCTGCTCATTACACCAGGCAACTCCGCTCTGGAAACAGCCCTGCAAACGCCTCGCGTTCAACTGGTTGCATCCGTCCGAATCGAACCACCCTCGTTCATGACGGATCCCTTGTACCTCACCGCAACGGCAGACGCGAATTTTGATTTGATCCTATTTGATCAATGCGCACCCAAGGAAATGCCGGCAAGCAATACGATGTTCATCGGCAGTATTCCTCCGTTTCCTGCTGCCCCAGTTGCAAATCCGGGAGATGCAACCGACAAAGATCGATGGCAATTCGGACAACCGCAAGGACCCGTAGTCGTTCTTGACGTCAACAGATCGAACACGATCACGCAATATTTGGAAATGGGAGCGGTCAGTATTGTGGAAGCCAGGACGGTTACTCCACCAGAATCTGGCGTCGTCTTGATGTCAGCGGACATTGGACCCATTTTGAGCGTCGCACCTCGTGGGCCTTTTCAAGATGCAGTCTTGGGCTTTTCGATTGTGCAAGCGACCAGCGAGGGTTCTTCGATCAACACCGACTGGGGCATCAAACGGAGCTTTCCTGTCTTTGTCTATTCGGCTGTCGAGTACTTGGGGGGTGGCATCACGGAATCTTCGGCTCCAACTGTCCAACCTGGATGGCCGATAGGTTTACAACTTTCGAATCGATTCAAAAACTTTCAAGTGATTGCACCGAATGGCGAAAAGACAGAATTGACGCGTGGCGACGAGAGTCGATACAACTTCACCAAAACCGATGTTCCGGGAGCTTACCAAGTTTTTGCAGAGGGTTTCGAGCGGCCGGTTGAGACCTTTTGCGTCAATTTGTTTTCAAGCAGGGAGAGCAATCTGGCAGTCTCCGATTCCGTTAGCATGGGTTTTGAAAAGGTGGCAGCCTCAGGCGCCTTGGTTCAGGCCCGCCAAGAGATATGGCGATGGATTCTACTGCTAGGTTTAGCCTTGCTCGTTGTGGAATGGATCGTCTTTAATCGCCGTGTCTTTATCTAATTGTTTGTTGTTTATGTGTAGCACGCGCCCCTCCCACACCCCTTGCCCACAAGCCTCATCGTCCCCTCGTTCCCAAGCTCTGCTTGGGAATGCGCTCACCCGAAGCTCCGCTTCGCGTACCCGTCGCGGCGTACGAATGCTGAAATGGTTGCAAGTGTTCCTGACATCTACATGTTATTTGCTCTTCCTTGCACTCGGGTGCGATTCGCCTCGTGATATTTCCTCGAACACTTCGTCCGCATCTGCTGTACGAAAGACAGGCCCCGCAAGCGTTCCACTTGAGTCGCCATCGGAACCCGATGCGTCGTCCACGCGAATCTCAAACTGCTCGCTCCCCATGCGAGTTCAAATTACGGGATTCAAGAAGGATACTGGCACCTGCCGAGTCGCGTTGTACTGCAGTGCGGATCATTTCAACGACCCAGAACATGCTTTGGCAAAAACCTCGCTGGAAATTGTCGATTCCCACGCCGAATGGAACGTGAATATCGATTTACCTCTTGCGCAACGCGTAAACGCCGACTCGCTCGAATTCAACATTTCCATTAGTGCCTATCACGACGAGAACGAAAATTCAAAATTGGATAAGAACTCGTTTGGTATTCCGACGGAGCTCTATGGCTTTTCACAAAATCCCAAACGAGGCTTTGGGCCACCCAAGTTTAAGGAGACGGCAATCTTGATTGCCTTCGACAAAGAAACGCTGCGGCCCCTCGACGTGCAAGAAATCGCGATTCAGATTAAGTAGAAAATCAAGTAAAAACTCGTGGCTGAACAACAGACAGATGTGAGCACAAACGTTGGTGCGAGACTAACGCTTCAAGCGACCTTGGCTCCCGATAGGAATGCGATCGCTTCACCGCTTGGCTCGCATCGACAACGAGACCATCGTTCGTACGAGACGATTTCAATGGGGGATTTAGATCGACGCTCCTCTTCGATTGCAGCCGGATTGCAACGCATGGGTATCGGACCAGGTAAACGCATTGGATTACTCGTGCGATTCGGCGAAGACTTCATTGCTTTGGTCTTCGCGGTTCTTAAATCCGGAGCCACGCTCGTCCTAATCGATCCAGGCATGGGCCGCAAAAATCTGATTGACTGCCTGGCTGCAACCCAACCCGATGGCTTTATTGCAATTCCGCTGGCACATGCGATTTTAAAGTGTTTTGCATCCAAGTTCCCGAATGCAAAGCTCAATGTTACGGCCGGACGAAGGTGGATTGGCATGCCTTCGCCCACGTTGGCACAGCTTGAAAACGTTTCTCCAAGCGAATTTCGTCCTCCAAGCACCGAGTTGGATGATCCAGCCGCCATCATTTTCACGACCGGTAGTACGGGACCCCCCAAGGGAGTTCTCTATACGCATCGAACGTTCAACGCCCAAATCGATCAAGTGGCGGAACACTACGAGATCAAACCTGGCGGCATAGACTTAAGTTGTTTCCCATTGTTTGGACTGTTTAACGCAGTCATGGGAACGACAACCGTTTTGCCCGACATGAATCCAATTCGACCAGCCGACGTTGATCCTACTCGGTTGCTGGATGCCATCGACCAGTGGCAAATCAATCAATCGTTCGGATCGCCCGCGCTTTGGACCAAGGTTGGTAGCCATTGCCAAGAATCGGGACGAAAGGTTCCATCTTTGCGACTTGTCCTTTCGGCCGGTGCGCCTGTGCCGCCACGAGTTCTCAAGCAAATGCGGGACGCAATGCATCCAGACGGTGGTATGCACACCCCTTACGGAGCAACCGAGGCACTGCCTATCGCATCGATTGAGTCGCGAACGGTTCTTCAGGAGACCTCGCTCGCAACATCGCAGGGTGCAGGGACTTGTGTCGGGAATCGCTTTTCTGGTATCCAGTGGCGAGTCATTGAAATTTCAGACAATCCAATCTCGCAATTGCGGGAAGCGAAAGTTCTGCCGGTTGGTTCGATTGGGGAATTGATGGTCAGCGGAACGGTCATCTCGCGCGAGTATGTAACGCGATGCGACCAAAATGCGATTCACAAGGTTCAAGATGGAGATGTCATTTGGCATCGCATGGGCGATGTCGGTTACTTGGATAAACAAGATCGGTTTTGGTTTTGCGGTCGTAAAACCCATCGCTTGATCACTGCTACAGATACCTTGCACACCGAATCGATCGAGGCGATCGTCAACACGCACCCAGCCGTGTATCGGTCTGCCCTGATCGGGCTTGGCCCACGAACGGACCAGACACCCATGGTGATCGTTGAGCCTTGGCCTCGCCGCTCCAACAAAGCAACGTGCAGTAACAAGCAACTGGTGGAGGAAGTAATTAAGTTACTCGCCACGAACCCGCGAGGTCAGAACATCGACCGCGTCGTCGTTTATCCGAAAAAGCTTCCAACCGATATTCGGCATAACTCCAAGATTTTCCGCGAGAAACTTACGTTGTGGGCCAATCAACGATTTTTACGATAATGCGATTGCTTACTTATGTGTGGCCGCTGCCCTGTACCCTAATCGGCATCGCGATTGGGTTGCTGCCGTTCCTTGGAAAACGATCGGTTGTTTTTCGACGCGGTACGATCGGGATTTATGGTCCTGGAATCCAACGGATATTGAGACGAATACCCATCGAGGGTGGCGCAGCCGCAATAACCTTTGGGCATGCGATTTTAGCCATCGACCAAGGGCGATTCGACGAGACGTTTGAGCATGAGTGGATCCACGTCCGCCAATACGTTTGGTGGGGCCCTTTGTTCTTGCCTGCGTACGCGATCAATAGCTTATGGCATTGGATTCACGGAGAGGATGCCTATTTGGACAACGGCTTTGAGAGACAAGCCAGAAGATTAGCGGGATTTTGACCTCGAGCTGACAGCACCGGCTCGAACTGCAAAGGTGACGCGACGAGTCTCCCCGCAGCGTGTATTCTATAGGCCTGTTCCCAAGCGGTTTCGCTGTCTCGAAGTGGACTTGCGGCGATCGAATGGTAACATACTGTCGAGCGATTTTTGGTTCTATGGTCTGGGCATGATTTTTATCTTATGAAAACGGTATCAGTTGCGTCGGCTGCGCTTGCAGCTATTGTTTCCTGGTTTGCATTATGCCCTGCGGCGCTGGCCCAACGGGTGGCGACGCCGACTCTTTCAGGTTACGCCCAAATCGGCTCCGCGAAGGAAGTCGCCGAGATTTGGTCGGCTGATCAACACCTTTACGTCAAAGGAGACGTTGGGGTCGGCCAAAGCCAGCTCCGGAGTCTTGAGGGGTGGCTTGCAGCGAATGGCCCCCACTGGACTGTCGTCTTGATGGCGGATGCCGAGGGTGAGTCGTTCGTGGCTGCCGATCGACGGACTTACTTCGGCATGGATGCGGTCGAGTCGGCTTTGGGCAAGGGGCTCAGCAACCGCACGGGTTTCGGCCAGCTGGTTCACCCCGTGACGGGCGAGACCGATGGCGCGATCTTCGTGCTGTTCTTGAAGGAGCGCAAGTTCAGTTACTTTTCTTCCGAAGCGCAGGACCGGAGAGGGTTGGGTCGTTCCAAGTGGATAGGCGAGCTAGATCAACCCGCTTTTCGAGCCATGCGTGGAGGAGGCCGTGTTGTGGATGCGGTCAAGGATACCGTGCGAACCATCAATCAGCGATTGGAACGCTCGATCGCCGAGGAAGCGGAGTCGGCGCGGCGTGAAGAATTGGAGCGGCTCCGCGACTTGCAAGCAGCGAAAGAATCGATCGCGCATTACAATGAACTCATGATTGAAGTCGAAACGAACAGCGCCGAGTTCCGGTTACAGTATCCGCAAGCTGCTGGTGAGTTAGCCACGCCTCCATTGAATGAATGGCGTCAGCGGTTGGGTGCCCTCGAGGGTGGACTCAAGCCAGAAAACGCCGGGCCTTCCAGCCAGCCTTTGAAGCAGCTTGGCACGGAAATAGATTCGTACTTAAATGGGTACGCCGCCTGGAAAGGCTACGACGCCAACCGCGAGGAGATTCAGCAAGTATCTGCGGAACTAGCCAACACTCCTAATTCGGCTGCGAAGGTCTCCATCCAAGAGATGGAAAAGCTGATGCTGAACGCCGATAAAAAAATGCGAAACGGTGATCTGGATTTGACTCAAGTCCTGAAGCAAGCGGAAGATCAAGCGGAACAGGGCAAAGCTCTGAGAGAAGCCGAATTGAAGCGGATCGAAGCGGAAAAGGTTAGGTCCGGTTTGATTCGGCAGATCTTGCTCGGGGTAGGTGCGGCCTTGATGGCTCTATTGAGCGGTGTGCTCTATTTTTTCAACCGTGCCAGAAAACCAGCCATGGATCGTGCGATGGGTATGTTGCATGAGCGAGAGGCGTCCGTGGCCAAGGAGACCGATGGCCTGGACCAGTTGTTCACGCAGAGCTCGGATCTGCTCGGGTCACGCAACCGCATTGACGAACGAGGGTATGCGGGAGCCACACGCGATCTGAGCTATGGCGCGCTGAACGATATCGATGACTTGTTGATCATGAACAAGGAGATTCGCCGCGTGCTAAAGGAGTCTCGCGAAATCGTCGAGCCGAAAGGGATTTGGGATACGATCGTTAACTGGTTTAGCCGCGATCGCTACGAAGAGACATGCCGCCGTATCTCGGGCAAGCCCTTGAAATTCACGCGAGCGACCGGTATCCCGCTGGTGCTGAAGGACATCGTTCGAGAGCGGGCAAAAGCCGAAGGCAAGCCGGAACCAGAGGGGACTCCCGATGAGATTATCCTCACGTTTGACGAGATTTATACGGCGATCCAATCACGGAGCCAACGCGCTACCAACGCGATCAAGACGCTGGAAGATTCCCTCATGAACGTCAATGACGACTTGAATCGTCTGCAATCGCAATTGCAATCGGCCCTCGATCAAGCAAGTCTGCTTGCCGATGCCGCCGCCGAGGATAGTTTGTTTCCTGTACCAAGCTATTTTGATCACTTGATCCCTTCGGCTCAGAAGGATGTCAAGGATGCCGATTCTATCGCCACGGCCGATGCCGTATCTGCTATCGAAGGTCCTATCAAGCTTGCCAGCCGAAAACTAGACGAAGCCCAGCGGTTGGCAAAAACCATCGAAGGCTTCCGCGCCGACGGCTTGAAGGAATTGCATACGATTTCGGAGAAGCTCCAACAGATGAGTTATCCCACGCAATGGATCGAAGCCGAGTTGCGACAGAGATCCCAGTGGGCCAATCAGCTCTTTGAAAAAGTAGCCTCGGAATCCATCGACGGGGACCTGCACCAGTACCAGGACTCGCTGCAGCAATTGATGGTGACTGCTCGCGATGCCGCCGCCTTGGCCGATCAGATTCGCGATCAGGCTAAACCTCGTGTCGATCAGCTTCAACAGGAGATTCAGGACGCTCGGCAAGAGTTGTCGCAACGCTTGGGCGTACCTGTCTCGCGCATGTTGGCGGAGCCCAATTTGAACCCTGATGATGCGGTTTTGCAGGCTAAGCGGAACATCGAAGCCGCAGCTACCATGCTCCGTCAAGGCAAGACCGACGCCTGCCGAGAAGCGATGCACGGGTGCGATGCGGAGGTCGCCAGAGGAGTTGAGATAATCGAGGCGTCTAAGGTTTCGGCTCGCGACTTTGATCAGAATTTGAACAGGGAGTCAGAGAACCTGCAGCAGGCCCTGACGCGTTGCCGCAACCTGTGGCAGCAAATCCGCGATGCCGAACAACACTACAGCACCGAAGCCCTGCGATTGGCCTACACGAGTTCAGCTGCGGCTAGACGTAGCGGGACGAAGCCCGACAATAATCCGATCGTTGCGGGAGACGTGGATTCAGCAAACGTGGACCAAGGAGACGTTAACCAAGAAGTCGTAGAAGTTGAGCAGGACGGCAACGTAGCGGCGCAATTGCTGGAGCGTGCCGAGCAGCGGGCGGGCGAGTGCCGTGGCATCCTGGAATCGGCTCAACAGATGTTTCATGAAGGGATGATTTTGACGTCCATGGGCAAGGTCCAGCAGGCGGAGGCGCTGACGGTCCATATGAACAATCGGCTCCAGCGGGTCGAAGAGCATTTGAACGAACTCGAGCGGACTGTAGTCGAGAACGAAAAGATACTGACGCAATGTGTCAGTTCCGTTGGACGACTCAACGAGGCCCATCGCGATCGCATGGTCACCATCCCAACGATCGAGGAGATCCAGACGCTGAACGGGCAAATGGCCAAGGTTCAGAGTCAGGTTGGGAACGCAGGCAGTCGGTCGAATCCCTTTGAGTTCACCCAGCTTCTGATCGTATTGCGAAAGCGCATCGCCGAGTTGGAGGGAATGGTCGTGTCGGATCGTCATGGACATGCCGAGGCGAATCGTGCATTGGAGGGCGCTATCCAGCAGTGGCAAGTAGCAAATCAGTATGTCAAGCAAGCTCGAGCCGACAATATCCCCGATTCACCCGCAACCAGCGAAGGGGTGCGACGCGTGGATGTGCTCGAACAGAACTTGGTCAGCATCCAACAGGATTTCGCTCAGGATCATGGGGATTGGAAATCGATCGGTCGACGATCGGCTGCGGTGCAATCGGATCTGTCCCAGGTGTCGCGGCAATTGAATGTCGAGTTGCAGCAGGCGACGGCAACCCTCGAAACCTTCCAGCAGGCCTCGCAAGCTGTGTACGACGCGGAGCATTGGACTGGGACCTGGGGGATCCGAGTCCAAGGCTCTCCGGGTGTTCAGCAGCTCGAATCCGCGCGGGCAGCTCTGCAACGCGGTCAGTATCCATCCGCCTTGGATTTTAGTCGACAGGCATACAACTCAGCCAGTCTGGCCATCCAACGTGCAGAACGGGAAGTGGCAGCGCGTCGCATGGAAGAACAGCAGCGGGCCGAGCGCATTCGTCGCGAGCGAGCGGCAGCCGAAGCTGCTCGTTACGGGGGCGCAGCCATTGGAGGTTCGTCTGGTCCCTTCATTTTTGGGCCAGGATTCGGCGGAGGAAGTCGAGGTGGAGGTGGATTCGGCGGAGGACGTGGAGGTGGAGGCGTCTTCGGTGGTGGCGGAGGAGGTGGTGCAAGTTCCGGAGGGGCCGACGATTCGAGTGGCTTCAGCCGATCGGGTTGGTAATTCAGATTAGGGAAATTGGTGAGGGGGGAATACAGCCATGAGACCGATCAAGACGCTCCTTCTTATTTTGATCTCAGCGATTTTTGCGATCAAGATACCGTTGACTTCCGTGGCTGATGATTCGCTGACCAAGTCGGTAATAGACGAAATTAAGCTTTATGATTTTTCATTCAGCGAACTTCTACAAGAGCATTTTATGGTCGTGGAATTTGAGGCAGAATCATCGGCCGATTCTTTACTACTGTTTAGAAGTAAGGGAAAAATGCGCCGCTTGCGAACTAAGACTGGAGAATATGAGGTTTGTGTAGTCAACCCCGAAGTTCTGACGGATGACCGGAAGGTCAAAAGCGAAAATCCACTATCGACGCCCTGCACGGATGAGCACATTGTGGTCAAGGGGAAAGTTTGGTCGTCAGTCCAGACTGCTGACGGTAATGGTAAGCTCACACGGAGTTGGGTCTTGGTTGATGAGCAGTACAAGCGGTTTCATTTCTTGCCAAATTTTCGCTGTATTCACTTGTCAGATTGGCCGTTCGTTGTAGGGTTCTTCGCCAATTTTAGTGGCTAGGTGTGAAAACGCGGCGGATTCGATATCCTTTTGGGATGAACGAATTAACCACTGAACATTATCGTGCACTACTGGGCCTGGACGCAAACTGGAAAGTTA